>ERZ773073.1191-NODE-1191-length-12485-cov-13.863878_pt1 | contig 12485 bp, 8 predicted proteins | sample MGYA00580616_ERZ773073 | MGnify/ENA primary metagenome ERZ773073 (study PRJEB29015, sample SAMEA2737960) | human oral metagenome | biome: human oral; feature: human-associated habitat; material: dental | place: China | collected 2131 ...
GCTGGATGTCGAATTGGACGTATGCGAAGGAAGTTCCCACGAAAACGTGGCGCTCGGCCATGAGCACCGTGCGCGAGCTCAAGCTCCGCAAGGCAAACGGCAAAGAACGCCTCGTGTTTGCCCCCGTTTCGTCTCTCAATTCGCTGCGGGCCGGAAGCGAATTCAAGAAGGCCGACGTGACGATCGAGCAGGGCACGGCGCCGCTCGACGCGGCAGCCTCAGGGAAATCCCTTGACATCTCTCTGACCCTGGATCCCCTCAAGGCGAAGGAGAGCGGAATTTCCGTTTTGGGAGACGCCACGCAAGACGCCCGCGGCAAAACGCCGGGAACGAGAATCGGCTACGACGCGGCGAAAGAGCAGATTTTCGTCGATCGATCGAACTCCGGCGAAGTCGGATTCTCTCCCGCCTTCCCGGGGCGGAGCGTCGCGGATTTCAAACCCGGAAAAGACGGCCTCGTCCATTTGCGGGTGATTGTCGACTCCTCGTCCGTCGAGGTATTCGCCGACGACGGCAAGCTTGTCCTCACCGAAACGGTCTACCCCGCTGCTGGCGCGGACAAGGTGTCGCTTTTCGCCGCGGGAGGCGAGGCCAAAGCCCGCAGTCTCAGCGTCTGGCATTTGGGATCTTACCGCTAGGGGCAGGACCTCAAACTTGGGCGCAGCCGACTCGGCGCCTCGGACGCAGACGGTTCGCGCGTCCGGGCCCAATCGGCCCAGCACAATGCCCGTCAGGCTCAGGCTGCCAGACGGCTCTTCCGGGGCAGCGCATCTTCGGCAGCTCGGTTGCCGGGTTTAGACCCAGCCGATCCGATTCAGCCGAAGTACTCGATAAGCCGGCCTCGTTCCTCGACGTCAAACCACATGAGGTCTTCGTCGTCCGTCACACGCTCAAGCGCGGCTGCGTCGCCGCCGATGGCGAGGACGACGTCGTTGGCGGCCTCTGCATCGTCGACGTGAAAAGAAACGACGTCCTCCCATCCGACCGGTTCGACAAGCTGCAAGGCGGTCGGGAGAATGTCGTCCCCCTCGATGTGAGCCGTCTTTTTCTCTTCGATTTCGGCGGCTATCACCACTCGAAGGGGATAGACGGTTTCCCCGCTGGCCGCCAACGCCGCCAACACGCGCAACGACTCGTCGGTCGCGGCATTCATGGCGACGGCTTCAAGCACTTCCTCGACGTCGCCCGGAAGAAGGTCCCGCAACTCGTCGGTGACGGCGTGCACGGTTCGGGGAAGGAGAGCGTCTCGCCCGATGTCCACGCCCGTCGCAGGAATATAGATTCTCACGGCGCCATACTAACGACACATGGCGAATAATATCTCGAAGCGCCCTCGTACGGCGTTTCTTTTTCAACGATTGTTTCTGAGACTCGATGGATGTCTATCTGCCATCTCGGAACGTGCTCGCCCTGAAGCGCCCGAGTGCGGCCACTCGCATCAGAAGCATTCCCCTGCCTCTGTTTTCGAAGCGGAACGAGCCGCTTCGTTCGCCGCAAACGCCTTTCTTCCGCAACCTCGCCGACGTTCATCAAACGTCAGACGCCAACGGGGTTGGCTTGGCCGACGCACAAAGGAACGTCTGCGCACTCCAGAATGCAACTCGTCACGGCGTTTCCATTGTCGTCTCCCCTGCCGCCGATTCCACATATCGAATCGTTCGGCTTCCACATATCGAATCGTTCGGCTTCCACACATCGGATCGTTCGGCGCAGCACGATCGACGACGACCGCCCCCATCAAATGCGGGCCCGCCTCCACGCCGGTGCGCAACGCACCAGGGTTTGACGCGCAGTGCGGGCGCCGCGGAGGCCGGAATCAGAGACATAAGGGAACCAGAGCCCTCATTCCACCCTCTTCGCTCCGCCTCTTAGCTCCGATCGATGCACCCCTTCGCCAGAAGCCCTCCCTCCTCGACCGATTTCCCGACACCCTATTTTGTGGAAGGTCCCACACACGACGCGGCCAACGTTTCATCAATCTCCACAACATCATGATCAGCCTTAGAAATCGCAGTCCCGGAGACGATCGTGAAACGAGCCCGGCAGACCGGGACTTTCTCCGGGCCAGACAACCCGAATGCGCCGCCCATCCCCGAAAACGCAACAATGAAGAAATCCGACCCCCAATCATGGATCGCTCCATCGTGTCGCTATTTTCGATTTCCTTTCTCACGTGAATGCGTCTATCATCGCAAAAACGGCGATTGCCCTGAAATAGTTATTCACACCATTGTGGATAACTCCCATTCGGAGCAAAACTATGTCACAATGTATCTATGGCTAAGTTTCTAACTATTGCAGATGTTGCTGAATATCTAAACGTTTCCGTCGGCCAAGTCCGCACGTTGATCAAGACGGGCGAACTTCCCGCAATCCAAGTGGGCGGCCGCGGCCAATGGCGCATCGAAGACGACAGGCTAAACGAGTACATCTCGCGTGGATACGCAAACACGCGTGAAAAGATCGAGTCGTCGCGTCACTGATCCCCCACCAACCAACAACTAATCTCGTAGGCCAACCCTTAGTACCGCCTTCAGATTGATGCATGTACGTCCACTCAGGGTATCGACGTCTATGAAGTCACGCCCAACCGAGCCAGAACTCCCAGGCGGAGCCCTTCACGCGTTCTACATGCAATAAACCGTCCGTCGGCATAACGGCGCAGACCCGAGGTCAAGCCGAGCTTACGAGTGACCCCGGGTCTCGCCTCGACGGCGACGGGCAGATTCACAACCGCCCTCATCGCGCAAAGCCGCGCGATGGTCCGCCCCGTCGCCGTCGCCCCCGCTCTTCCGCACACCTCTCCAATCCCACCCTCAGCGCCCCTTACAATCAACGTGACATCCCGCCCTACGTGTGCGTATAATCTATCTGCAAGGGTAGTCGTCGCCTCCTCACCGTGTCGCAACTTGACCTTTTCCCCACGGAATACCGGCGAATATCCGCCCCAATGCGGCTTTCAACGTCGGCGGCGACCTCTCTCCGAGAGTCGTTCACAGAGTTAAACTAGCTTGTGGAACTACAACTTTCATACCGTGCATACTTTGCAGACTTCAAACAAAAGTCAATGCAAACTATTCACATATAAGAATACAAAACAAACTGCTTGATGCTAGAAAAGGTTCAAAATGCGTCATTCATCGACCGCTTACACCTTATGCGGATTTGCCAGCGCGTGGACGGCAGGCGTTTCACGGGCGACGCCGATCCCGCAAGTCGCCACGGGCACGCCGTTGAGCAGCCCGAATTTCCGCTTGGCCTCCATCGCCTTCTGCGCGAGCGCGGCCATGTTGGCCTGCGCCTGGCTCGCGATCTCCTATGTGGAGCTCGCCCATGCCCGCCGAGGAAGAAAAACCGCCTTCGTCGCCTTTGCTCAAAGATTCGGCTCTCCCTCGGTCAAACGCACCGTCCGCCTGCTCGGGGCGGGCGCGGAGCTTTCCCCGGTCGCGGCTCACACAGGCATCGCATCCCACACCCGGCGTCCGTCTAGGGCAAATTGCGCAACGCTTTGCTCCCCCGACCTCCTTCGCCCGGCCAAGCCCTGAAAGCACCCAAGGATCCGCAATGAGCACCCTCGCCACAAAGTCCCCCGGGCCGGCAAACGTTCCGGACCGGGGAAAGCCTGTCGTCTCGACGGAGTCTCCCGAGTCGGCTGAGCTTTTCGGCTCAACGAGAGCCCCCGTCCCCGCAAAGTCTCCCGGACGGGCAAAGGCCGCCGGCTCGGAAGAGCTTGCCGGGCCAATCGTCGTCAGGCGTCCGCCCGCCCAGCTGCTCGCGCCTTCGCCGGCTCCCGAGGAGCGCATTCCGCGCTCCTTTCCCCATACGACTCCGGAGCGTCCGTGGGATCGCCTGTGCGTCGCGGCACGGAAGCCGTCCAAAAAGACCACGTGGGACGAAGAAGGGCCTCGGCTCGAGGCCGAGCTTCCGCCCGATGCGCCGAAAGGGACCTCGCTGATCGGGTCGATTGTCATTCTTGTGGTCGAAGTGCTTCTAGGGCACCGCCCGGCCACGGCTCTCAGGCACTGGCTCACGCCGGAGGTTTACGGGCCTGTGGCGCGCAGGGCGGGCCTCGCGATCCGAATCAAGGGGCGGGCGCCGTGGACGTGCCGTCCCCGCATCCTCAAAGTGCTGGCGAACAAACCCCTCGCCCGCGTCATCGAAGCGGTGGCGGCGGTCTACGACGGGCAGAGGGTGCGGGCGGCCTGCCTGCGCATGGAGTTCCTGCGGGGCAGATGGAAGGTCGTCGCCCTCGAAATAGCCTAATCTCAGGAGCCAAAGACATCCACGAAGGCGCCAACCGGTTGAGCCGCTCGGGGAAGCACCCTGCGATCAACACACGCGCCGAAAGGTCGGCCCTCAATGCCGGACGGCGTCAAGGGCGACGGCTCTCAGTGCTTGCGTCGGCGGGCGGCGGCCCGGCGCTGGGCGCGGTTCATGCCGTCGCTTGACCCTTCCGAACCTCTCGGTGCCGCGCGGCGCACGGACTTGCCCGATTCGTCGGTCGTCTTGACCGTGCCGTCTTCCGAAGCCGACGAGTAGGAAACAGCCCGCGAGCGCTTCGGCGTTTTGATGCCCAGCACCTTCTCGGCGTCGACCCGTGTGCGGGCGCTTTGGGCCGCGGTCTGCGCGGCCATCTCGGCGGCCAGCTCGCGTTGAGCGGCCTCCGCCTCGGCGGCGGCCTGCGCCGCAGACTCGGCGCTGACGATGGCGGCCTCGCGTTCCTCCCTCTCGCTCGGAAGCTCGAAGTTGAACAGGTAGCGCACCGACTCTTCCTTGATCCCGTCGTTCATGGCCTGGAACATGTCGTAGCCCTCGGACTTGTACTCGACGAGCGGGTCGCGCTGCGCCATCGCGCGCAGGCCGATGCCCTCTTTGAGATAGTCCATCTCATACAGGTGCTCGCGCCACTTTCGGTCGAGGACGTTGAGGATCACCTGGCGTTCCAGCTCACGCATGGCGTCCTCGCCCACCTCCTCCTCACGGTCGCGATAGTTTGTGTGAATGTCGGTTTTGAGCTCGTCGAGCACGTGTTCGCGTTCCAGCTTCGAGACGCCGCCGACCTCTTCGAGCAGCTCCTCAACCGTGAAACCGGGCTGGTAGAAGCCTTTGAGCTCAATCCACGCTTTGTCGAGATCCCATTCGTCGGGGGCGTCAGACTGGGTGTGGACGCCCACTATGTCGTCGATGACGTAATCGAGGAACCCTTCGACCATCGCTTCGAGGTCCTCCCCTTCGAGAATGCGGCGACGTTCTCCGTAGACGACATTGCGCTGCTCATTCATGACGTCGTCATACTTCAGAACGTTCTTGCGGATCTCGGCGTTGCGCGACTCGATGGACGTCTGTGCGCGTTCGATCGACTTGGAGATGATCTTGAACTCCAGCGGCTCGTCCTCCGGATATATCGAAGGATTGAGGGCCCGCTGCGCGATCCCCGTTGCGAAAAGGCGCATGAGGTCGTCCTCGAGGGAAAGGTAGAAGCGGGACTCGCCGGGGTCTCCCTGGCGTCCGGATCGTCCGCGCAGCTGGTTGTCGATGCGCCGAGACTCGTGCCGTTCGCTTCCCAACACATAGAGCCCGCCGAGCTCGACGACCTCGTCGTGCTCCTCCGCCACGGCCTCTTCAGCTTCCTTCAGGGCCTGCGGCCAAGCGGCCTCATACTCGTCGGGTGTCTCTTCGGGGTCGAGGCCCCGGGATTTGAGGGCCGCGACGGCCCGGTGCTCGGGATTTCCGCCGAGCATGATGTCGGTTCCACGCCCGGCCATGTTGGTCGCGACCGTGACCGAGCCTTTGCGTCCGGCTTCAGCGACGACGGCGGCTTCCCGCTCGTGCTGCTTGGCGTTGAGCACCTGGTGGGGAACGCGCGCCTCACGCAGAAGCTTCGACAGCTCCTCGGACTTTTCCACGCTCGTCGTGCCGACGAGGACGGGCTGGCCGACTTCGTAGCGCTCCTTGATGTCCTCGACGATCGCCTTGAGCTTGCTCTTGCGGGACGGGAACACATAATCAACCTTGTCCTCCCGAATCATCGGCATGTTCGTGGGGATCGGAACGACGCCGAGCTTGTAGGTCGAGGCGAACTCCTCGGCCTCTGTCTCGGCTGTTCCGGTCATCCCCGAAAGCTTGTCGTACAGACGGAAATAGTTCTGGAGCGTGATCGTGGCGAGAGTCTGATTCTCAGCCTTGATCTCCACGCCTTCCTTCGCCTCAATCGCCTGATGCATGCCCTCGTTGTACCTGCGCCCGGGCAGGACTCGCCCAGTGTGCTCATCGACGATGAGGACTTCGCCGTCGCGGACAATGTAATCCTTGTCCCTGACGAAAAGCTCCTTGGCCTTGATCGCGTTGTTGAGGTAGCCGATGAGCGGCGTGTTGAGAGATTCGTAGAGGTTGTCGATGCCCAAGAGGTCTTCGACTTTGTCGATGCCGGGCTCGAGGATTCCCACGGTCCGCTTCTTCTCATCGACCTCGTAATCGGTGTCCTTGCGCATCCGCAGAGCAAGACGGGCGAACTCCGAGTACCACTTGTCGGCGTCGCCCTCCGCCGGGCCCGAAATGATGAGCGGGGTGCGCGCCTCGTCGATGAGGATCGAGTCGACCTCGTCGACGATGACGAAATTGTGCCCGCGCTGAACCAGGTCGGAGGTCTGCCACGCCATGTTGTCGCGCAGGTAGTCGAATCCGAACTCGTTGTTCGTGCCGTAGGTGATGTCCGCCGCGTATTCCTTGCGCCGCTCGTCGGAATCTTGGCCCGTGAGGATGCACCCCGTGGTAAGCCCAAGGAAACGGTGGATGCGTCCCATGAGCTCGGACTGATAGGAGGCGAGGTAGTCGTTGACCGTGACGACGTGCACGCCTTTGCCCGTCAGCGCGTTGAGGTAAGAGGGGAGCGTCGCCACGAGCGTTTTGCCCTCGCCGGTCTTCATTTCGGCGATGTTGCCCAGGTGGAGCGCCGCGCCGCCCATAATCTGGACGTCGTAGGGCCTTTGCCCGATGGTTCGCCGGGCGGCTTCGCGCACAGTGGCGAAAGCCTCGGGAAGGAGCTCGTCAAGGGTTTCGCCGTCCGCGATACGCTCCTTGAACTGCTCGGTCTGCCCCCGGAGTTCCTCGTCCGTCATGTCCTCGAAAGTGGGCTCGAGCGCATTGACCTGCTTTTTGATCGCCTCGAGCTTCTTCAGGGTGCGACCCTCGCCTGCGCGGAGGATTCTGTTGATGAACTTTCCCACTGGGGCTGTCTCCTAAGTCGTTGCGAGGCGCGGGGCGCCTGTTGCCTCATCCCATTCTAAGCGAGTTGTCTAGGCAGCTGTGAGTGGGAGACAACGCCCTCGGATGAATCCGCTCACGGACGACGGCGGAGGGAGGCTTGCCTGCGCCGAATCGCGACCCATCCCGCGGCGGCTGCGAGCAGGCCCGCGAACGCCAACGCGCGTGCATCCAGACCGGTCGCGGCCAGCTTCTGGTTGAAGGTCCGCCGGCGGTCGGCGACGGGGTCCGGCGATCGGCGCGGGTTCCGCGCTTCTTGCCGCCGGTCCGAATCGCCGTCGCCCCGGGCGCCGTGTGCGCTTGGCGAAGCACCCGAGCCGGACGACGCCTCGGAGCCGGACGACGCTCCGTTCGAAGCGGAGGGCGCCGCGCCCGAAGCGGACGGGACCGGAGAGCCGGAAGGAGCGGCGTCGGAGGGATCCGCCGAGCCTGAAGGAGCCGTCCGCGAAGGCGCCGCGCTGGCAGACGGGGCGCCGCCAGAAGGCCGAGCGCTCGCCGACGGAGCGGAAGCGGCGGACGAACTCGTGACAACCTCCCAATTTCGCTCGAAGAATACAGCCGGGTCGATGGTCTTTGCGCTTTGCGCGTAGTCGATGAGGAGCTGGCGAATCTCCTGCTGCTCGTCGTAGACGACGCGGGCATTGCCGCCCATGTGAGGGAATCCTCCGCCGCCGTTCTGCCGGTAGTTGTTGACCGCAAGGATCAGCTTGTCGCCGTCGCCCAGCGGCCGACCGTCCGGATAGCTCAGGCCGACGATGCGGCTGCCGACCGGCTTCGACACGTCGATTCGGTACCGGAGTCCGGTGAGTGCGTCGTAGTTGTAGTCCGGGATCCCGCGGGTCGCGCCGTCGTACTTGGCGTTGACTTTGCTCGGATCGAAAGTCGACCCCTCCGGGACCTGCACGAAGTACCGGGCCGAGTGCTCCAAATAATCCTTGAGCTCGCGCCCAGTGACGAGCACTCCGCCCAAAGTGTTGTCGAAGACGTAGAGCCCCGCGATGTCCTTGATCGTCACGTTTCCCTTCGGGAACACTGCGGTTCGCGAAAACGGCGAAGTCTGGGCGACGACGGGCAGGCCCTCGTACTTCGTCCCTTTGAGCCCGCGCCTGACGTTGTCGGCCATGACGCGGCCGACAAAGTCGAGGATGGGCGTGTCCTCGTAGTGCGACGTCGCCGATGTGAGCCTTTCCTTCGACTGGGCGACGACGGTGTTGACGTAGGCGACGGTCGCCTCGTGGTCGGCCTTCAGCTTCTTGTTCGCCGCGAACGTCGGCGAATCGGCGACTTGGTCGGCGTACTTCGCCTGGGCGAGCGCCCCGATCTGCGTATCGGTCCGAGGCCAGGAAACCTTGTAGCCGCGCCCGTTTTCGTTCGCCTTCAGGGGAAGCGTCACCTGCGAAACCGATTGAGCCCAATAGGTCGGCTGGGTGAAAAGCACCGGGTCCCCGTCGGGGGCGCGGAAGACTTTCGAAGGAATGTCCACGTGGGAGTGCCCGCCGACCACCACGTCGACGTCGTTGACTTTCGACGCCACCGATCCTGCCACATTCTCCTGGAGAAGTGCGGGATTCCAGGCCACGCCCTCCGCGTCGAGCCCCGAGTGCACGAGCGCCACCACGACGTCTGCGCCCCGCGCCTTCATCTGGGGCACGTACTTTTGCGCCGTCACAACCGGGTCGCGAAACTCGAGCTTGCCGTCGACGACGGCCCTGTCCCACACGCGCACGCCCGGAGTGACGAGCCCGACCACTCCGATTTTGACTCTCTTCCCGCCGATGGTGCGGTCGATGAGGGTGTAGGGCGTGAAAGCCGGCGTCTCCGTGCCGGCTTTGACGACGTTGGCCCCCAAAAGGGGCGCCTTCAGCTGGGCGCCGTAGTTTCTGAGGACGTCGAGCCCGTAGTTGAATTCGTGGTTTCCCAACGCCTGAGCGTCGTATCCGACGTCGTTGAAGGCTTCCGCCATAGGGTGCGTTCTCCCCTGCAACAGCTGCGGACGCTTCGCGGCCACGTAAGTCAGCGGCGTCCCCTGAATTGCGTCGCCGTTGTCGACGACCAGCACGGACCCTTTCGGCTTGGACTTCCGGGCATTCTCGATAATCGTGGCCGCCCGCGCCATGCCGAGCTTGCGAACCCTCCCCTGCGGATAGGGCTGATCGCGGAAATAGTCCCAGTTGTATGCGTGTCCGTGAACGTCGGTGGTGGCCATGACGGTCAGATCGAAGGAGTCGCCCGACGGCGTCGGCGAGCCTCCCGCGTCAGAGGGACTCGGGCCGCCAGCGCCGGGCTCGACAGCCGCCCCGTCAGACCCGGCGGGCGACGGGGAATCGTCCCCTCCGCCGCCCCGGCCGGTTCCGTCCGCGACGATTCCGCCGCGAAGGCCCGCCGGATTTTGGACCGTCTGCGCGGCGTTCGCCGGGGCGGTCTGGGCCAGCAGCATGCATGCCGCAGCTGCGGCGGCGCTCGTCGTCAATCGTTTTTTCGCGCTCATATTCCCTCCCGCGGAGTCGTGGATCGGAGGTCGTCGTGAGCTTTGAGTCTAATTCGAAAACTCCGCGGTCAAGCCGAAGGGCGGGCGTGTCGCGAAATGCATCGCGTCATATGCCGGCTTGACGTTTCCGGTGTCGGTCAGACGTCGCCGCCCACCGGCCCGCTCGCCGCCACACAGCACAGACGCCTCGCCCGCCGGACGGCGCCGCAGCCTGACGCTTAGACGTTGCCGTTGCTGTGGGGCCGCAAATTCTCCTCCTTCTGCTTCTTATGGTCCCAGGGGTCCACCCCGCTCCCCTGCGCGATGTTGCTCGCAACCGCGTCCAAAGCCTTCTGCGAACTCGCGTCGCTCTCCTGAAAATCTCGCATAGCAGCCCGGAGGTTGACGTTCCCTTCATCGACTTTCCACCGAAGATCTTGAAGCAGCTCATAGAGCACTTGGCGAAGCTCGGCAAACGCTCCGCCAGGCCCCGTCGGGCCCATTCCAATATTATGTTTGCGCCTAACGAGATCTACCATTGAAATGCCGGTCAACGCTTTGGCCGCTTTTTCGAGCTCCGCGGCTATTTGGGACATGTAACCACCCGTCGCTCCGTCGCCCACAGTCATCTGATTGACCGCGTTCTCATCCATTCGGGTCGCCCCGGCGGCGTCTTGGATGGGCGCCGGCGTCAAATGGAAGAAAGTGTCTGTGTATCCGTGATTTGCCTTGTCCCCCAATACCAAGTTCATATTGCTACGCAAGTTCTCGTCGACAGCCTTCTCAGCGTTCCTAAAGTCTTCGCCAATTTCCTCAAAGGCTCTCTTGAGCTCTTTCATCATTCCTTCGAAATTGTCCGCTTCAAAAGTTGCTTTTTTTGCAGTTTTGCTGTCCTTTAACGATCTAACGTCCTTAAGGACCGCCAAGGGAACAGAAGCGCCTCCAGCCAGGCGCGCCGTCGCAGCCGCCCCTCCTCCGGGAATTGTTGCCGCCATGCAACCCCATATTAGAATATTTAAGAGCATGTCAAAACTAACACCGTCTTCCTCTTCGGCAATCTCCTCAAAAGCGCCTGTCGCCTTTTCGACCACCTCCACAACTTTCTTGCGCAGCTGCTTGAAGAATAGTTGCTCCGCCAGAAGCGTTTCGCCGTGAACGCGCGCCAACAAAGCAAGATTCCCAATCACAGAGGGCATCGACGTCACAAAAGTCGCACGGAACGTGTTGAACGCACTGCCTTCGAGCGCAGGAGCGTAGTCATTCATGCCTTTCAGCAGAGTTCTCATGCGACCGGGGGCGATTTTCTCAAGACTCTGGAGTTTGACCGTTGACACGTCTGTCGTCTTCGCCGCAGGATCGAGGCCCTCAAAGGACGTCTCCGACAGGACGGCTACGACCTTTTCCCTGTATTCATTTATTTTTCCGTTAAAACCATCCGAATAGGGATTGGGCAAATCCATCCATGGTTTTACAATTCTGTCCACCCGTTTACGAATCTGATCGAAAAGCTCCTTATAGCCACTACGTTCAGTCCGCTCCGGGGACGCAAATTCGCCGCCTCCTGTCCCATCCGCGTTAGGACGCGACATAGAGACACTCATGTCTAAACTTCCTAATTTGCCAGAAAGGACATAACTATTAGATCTTTTGTTCAAAGAAAAGTTAGAAGAACTACCAATATAGGCGTCTATCGCCGCCAGCTTGAGTTTGCCCACAAGCTTTGGAAGATCGCGGTATTCTGCGGACATGCCGTCATCCCTCCAAGGTTAAACGTCTATTAATTTGACTGAGACATCGAACCGATCCGATGTCTGAGAAGCCAGCGCCAGGTCACGCTCAATAGGACATCTTCTCGCGGCCAGACTACTGGACAGGCACATACGCTTCAAGGGCGTCTCGCGTTTTGCAAACGCCGTCACGCAGCGCGAAAGTCGTTCCTACGTTCCTATGCGCTTCATCTTTCCCTACGTGCTTTTCCGCTTTGTTTAGAGTCAAGAAGTTCACCCTCTTCTCTTTAACAGTCCCAGTGTCGTTTTCCAAGCTCGTCATTCGCCATTGCGCGTCCTCCGCCTGATAAAATCGGTTCCGGTTTCCGTAAACGCGACGTCGAAGGCGAATGCCGCGAAGCCGCCTCGCGGGGGCCGTTCAGATTCGAGATTACGACAGACAAGGAAAGTTTGATTAGTGGCCGATCCGAAGTACGATGTCATCTTCCAGATCCTGCGGCACAGGATTGAACAGGGAGAGTACAAGTTTCTGAGCCTGTTGCCTTCGGAGAACGCTTTGGCGCTCGAATTCTCATGCACGCGCAACACCGTCCGCAAGGCACTCGCCCTTCTGGCCGGCCAAGGCCACATCCTGACCATGCAGGGACGCGGCGTCCAGGTGATCTATCGGCGTCGGCCCACCCCGTCGCGGCCGCCGTCGACCTTCCTCTTGGGAGGAATCGAATCCCTCAAGGAGGCGGCCGACCGCAACGGTTTCTCTTTGAGCACCCGCATGCTCTCCCTGGAGGAAGGCTACGTGGACCGAGAGCTGGCGAAACGAAGCGGCATGGCGGTGGGCGAGGTTATTCTTCGTCTGCGCCGCTTGAGGCTGCTCAATGACGTGCCGCTCATTCTCGATGAGAACGTCTTCCTCAAATCGATCGTCCCCAGCCTCAACAGAACCATCGTCGAGAGCTCCATATACGCGCACCTCGAACACGAGCTCGGAGTGACGGTCGGCAGCGCCACGCGAACCGTCACCGTGGAGC
>ERZ773073.1193-NODE-1193-length-12474-cov-48.858201_pt1 | contig 12474 bp, 9 predicted proteins | sample MGYA00580616_ERZ773073 | MGnify/ENA primary metagenome ERZ773073 (study PRJEB29015, sample SAMEA2737960) | human oral metagenome | biome: human oral; feature: human-associated habitat; material: dental | place: China | collected 2131 ...
GGGTGCCGTCGGCGGTGACCAGCCGGGCGGTTCCGTCCCGGACCTCCACCTCGAGCTCCCCCAGCAGATAGCGTCCGTCACCCCGGCCGGTGGCACTCATGGCGTCGGTGACCAGGCAGATGCGATCGGTCCCGGCGGCGTCGATGGCCATCCGCGCGATCACGGGCCGGTGGTGGATGCCGTCGCAGATCAGTTCACACATCACGCGGTCGTCGGTGAGCAGCACGGGCACGGGACCTGGTCCACGGTGGTGGATGGAACGCATCCCGGAGAACAGGTGGGTGGCGATGCAGGCTCCCCAACCGATGGATGCGGCAGCGACGTGCTCGTCGGCGTCGGAGTGCCCGAAGGCCACCTTGACGCCCGCCCGTGTGAAACGCCGCGTGGCGGCCTCTCCCCCGTCGCGTTCGACGGCCAGAGTGACCATGCGCAGCGCCGGCCCACCCGCCAGTATGAGCCGTTCGACGAGCTCCGGTTCGGGATCGCGCAGCAGGCCGGGATCGTGGGCGCCCCTCCGGGCCTCGGACAGGAAGGGACCCTCGAGGTGGATGCCGTCGAGCTCACCGGATTCGACGATCCCGCGCAGCACCCGGCACTGGGCCTCCAGTTTCTCGATGGGCTCGGTGACTGTGGAGGCGAACAGGGTGGTGGTTCCCCGGGAGCGGTGATACTCGATGGCACGCAGATTGGCGGCGGGATCCGGGTCGCCGAAGCTGACGCCGACCGCGCCATGGCAGTGGGTGTCGACGAAACCCGGCACCGCCCAGGAATCACCGGTTCCCCCTCCCGATGTGATGGCCGCCAACCGGCCTTCGGCGATCTCGATGACCGCTTCCTCGATCGTCCCCTCCGGCGTCACCGCCCGGCCGACCCGCAGTTTCGTCATGTCACCATCCAAGCATCGGTTTTCTTCCCATCCGTCGAACCGCACAGTCCGGTTTCGTAGGCACGTGGGAGAATTCGGGGGTGATCGTCATCCCCGAAGACCTCCTCCCCGCAGACGGCCGTTTCGGTTCGGGTCCCGCCAAAGTGCGCCCCGAGGCCCTGGAATACCTCTCGCTGCGTGGCGACGTGCTGGGTACCTCGCATCGCCAAGCACCTGTGAAGCAACTCGTCGCGACGGTTCAGGAGGGGCTGCGGGAGCTGTACCGGCTGCCGGAGGGGTACCAGGTGGTGCTCGGCAACGGGGGCTCCACCGTGTTCTGGGACGTGGCGATCTGTTCCCTGATCGAACGACGTTCCGCGCACGCCGTCTTCGGGGAGTTCACCCGCAAGTTCGCGCGCGCCGCCGAGGCGGCTCCGTTCCTGGCCGGCCCGGACATCACGGAATGTGCTCCAGGGGCCGTGGTCCTGCCCGTCCCGGAGGACGCTGACGTGGTGGCGTGGGCGCAGAACGAGACCTCCACGGGCGCGGCTGCCCCGGTGGAGCGGATCGGCGACGGCCTGGTGTTGATCGACGCCACGTCGGCTGCGGGCGGGATGGCCGCCGACATCTCACGGACGGACGTCTACTACTTCGCCCCGCAGAAGAACTTCTCCTCCGACGGGGGTTTGTGGGTGGCGTTCTGTTCCCCGGCCGCGCTGGAACGCGCGGAACGCATCGCCGCCGCGGGCCGTTGGATCCCGGAATCACTGAACCTGGGCGTCGCGGCATCGAACTCGGCCAGGAACCAGACCCTCAACACCCCGGCCATCGCGACTCTGCTGCTGCTCGAGGACCAGATCAACTGGCTGCTGGGTCTGGGCGGGATCGAGGCCGCCGAGGAACGCTGCCGCCGGATGAGCGGCCACCTGTACGGCTGGGCGGAGACATCGTCGTACGCGACCCCGTTCGTCACCAACCCGGCGCATCGCTCCCCCGTGGTCGCGACCATCGACCTGGCCCCCGGGGTGGATGCCACCCGGGTGATAGCCGAGCTGCGCGGCAACGGGATCGTGGATGTCGACCCCTACCGCGCGCTGAAACGCAACCAGCTACGGATCGGCACCTACGCATCCGTCGACCAGGCCGACGTGGAGGCTCTGACCGCCTGCATCGACCACGTCGTGGAGAGGCTGTGAGAAGGTAGCGGTCAGCGGTCTCCTATTTTTTGCGGAAGAAGACCACGGCTCCCAAGGCCAGGGCCAGCACCGCGGCGGCCGCGATGGCAAGGCGGGTGCCGCCGCGCGCCGGTTGAGTGGTCTTCTCTTCGGGGTCCTGCTTGGTGGTCTCCTGCGGGGTGGGTGAGGCGCTGTTCGCGGGGCTCTCGGAAGGTTCCGGGGATGGCGTTGATGACGCCTCGCCCGACGGCGAGATCGTGACGGTGCCGTCGGAGGTGGGCACGGCCTCCTCCCGCAGCTGCGGTCCAGCGCCCACAAGCATCCTGTCCTCGCTGAACGTGGTGATCGACTCCCCGTCAGGGGCTCCCTGATAGGTGAGGGTGGCCCGGGTTTCCCAGCTGGATGCGTCGATGACCTGCACCCCGGACTTGGTTCTCAACGCCATGGTGACGCCGTCGGAGAGGAAGACCCCGTCGGTCACGCCCTCGGGCGCGTCGGAGGCGCGGCTCAGTTTGTTCACCCCTGAACGAGACGGTTCCAGCTCGGCGTGGTAGATGCCGGGGTTATCGCCCGCCGTCACCACGTAGATGCGGCCCCTGCCCGAGATCAGCACCGACTTGGCGTCGTGCGACCCGTCCGGGTAGCGGAAGTCGTAGGAATTGTAGGACTGGTTGCCGACCTCGTGCGGAAGCTTGTACACGGTGATCTTGTTGCGGTTGCCCCCGACATCCCCCACGTCACCCACGTAGAGCGAACCCGAGTACACGGCCAGGCCCTGCACGGACTCGGTTTTGGCGGAGAAACTGACGGATCCCAGTTTCGCGCCCTTGGCGTCCGTGACCAGAATGTTGGTCCCGTCGGCCTCGGACACAGCGAACAGCCGCGACGACCGCGGGTCGAAGGCCATACCCGTGAGGGGGCTGCCTGCATCGGAAATGGTCACGTCGGCCAGGGCCGGGGTCCCTCCCCAGACCAGGCACGCGGTCGCCGCAGCGACTGCAGCGATGCGTCGAATGGATCTCATGGTGTCGGCCAGCATACTGGGCTTTGCCCTGTAGGCTGTGCTTCATGCGAGCGATGAGGCTCTTCGGCATCCGTATCGACGATGTTCGAGACATCTTCGGCGCCCCACCCGAGGTGGCGGAGGCGCTGACAAGGATGTTCGCGGAACGTTACCCCGCTCCGGTCATGAAACGCCGCTGGGGGCTGTTCCGCCGCAATCCCGACCTGGAGGTGGATCCCTCACGCCCCCTGATGCGGGACGCGAGCACTCTCCTGGAAGGCGGGTTCGTCCCTCAGGAAAGACTCGGGCAGTGCTGGGAGGTGCTCCTGCTGTGGTTGGAGCACCTGGCCGGCCCCACCACCCGGATCGAGTACCGGCGCCTCGACTCGGTGGAGTTCGATCTGGCGCGCCGGGGCCTGCCTTCGACTCTGTCGGTGACCCGTCTGGGCAAGCGACCGCTGGGCATACCGCTGATGCCGCTGCCGGGGATGCAGGCGGGCTACGGCCACCACGACCACGCCGTGGCCACCCGTGAGGCTCTCGGGGAAATAGACCCGGAAACCTTGGACGAGGCCACGCGAAACGCCGTCGCGCCTCTCCTGGAGTTTCTCCGGAAGTTGTCCGACCGGGAGGACGTCGTCGTGGTGGATCAGGCGATCCCGGAGAAAACGGCCTGATCCACCGGCCGGGGAAGAAACCCGGGCGTTATTCGATCACGATCACCAGGTCCCCGCCGTCGAGTTGCGTGGTGCCGATCAACACCACCCGTTTGACCACGCCCGCGACGGGTGCGTTGATGGCGGCCTCCATCTTCATGGCCTCGATGGTGGCCACCTGATCTCCGGCCGCGACCTCGTCGCCCTCCGCGACGGTCACGGTCACGGCCCCGCCGTCCATGTCGGTGGCCACGGCGCCGGCGGGGGTGAAGGCCGTGGAGGCGGGAGTGGAGGCGGAGGCGACCCACAGGTCGCCCTCGTCGGGGTCGAGCACGCCGACGCGATCGCCCCCCTGGACGGCCACGGCGGTGTCGGGCAGGGAGACGGCGGCGCCCACGGAGACCTCGGCGACGGCGATGGGGGCGACGGAGCCGGCGACGAGGTCGGACAGGGTGACGGTCTCGCCGGCCTGGCCGATGTCGAAGTCCGCGGTGTCGGTGCGCAACGCGGAGTCCAGGGTGCGCGAGTCGTAGTTGAGGTGGCCCACCAGCTGGCGGGACTCGTTGGTGACCCAGATGCCGCCGTCGTCGACGTCGACCTCCGCGGTGGGCATGCCCCGGTAGGCCACGGCCAGGCCGGAGACGATGAGGGAGACGACGATGACCGCGATGGCGGGCAGGCGCCGGGCGAGGCGCCGCGCCGCGCGGGACCTGGAGGACCCGGGGGCGGCCTTCGCGCGGGACCTGGAGGCGGTCATGGTCACCTTCCTCACGGCGTCGAGGCCGGTGTGCTCGGGGGGCGGGACGAGTATGCGGCCATCATCGTTCACCGGGGCGGCGCCGAGCCCACCTCGAGGCCGGATGCCGCGCTCCACGCGGGACTGGTCGCCTGAATCGGCGAGGACGGGGTTGGGGCGGGGGCCTGGGAGAGCGCCGCCGGATCGGCTGCTGGAACGGCCGGCTGAGGAGCGATGGCGCCGGAGGCCTGGGCGTACTCGGGGGACTGCGGGAAGGCGGTGTTGTTGGGTGAGCCCGGAACCTGTGGCTGGGGTTGGAGCTGCTGGTACTGGGGCTGAGCAGGAGGCTTGGGTCGGAGCAGGTCGGAGGTCTTCTGTCGAAGGGTTCGCAGGGCGGCCGCCGCCCGGCCGGTGCCGGTTACACCGCTGCGCTCACCGCTGTGACCGCTGTCGCGGCGGTGACGGAACATGGCGTAGGAGATGGAGGCCAGTAGCCCCAGCAGCAGCCCGGAGGCCGCCGAGGCTCGGGCACCGGGGCGCTCCATGGTGGTGTTGTCGGGGGTGGCCGGCGAGGTGGTGCTCGTCGTCATGCCCAGGGCCTGCTTGCCCAGCAGTTCGCCGGAGGAGAGCTCCCTGTTGAGGGAGGCCGCCGTCGCCTTGGCCATATCGACGGCCTTCTGCTTGCTGTCGGCCTTGGCCGTGATGGACAGGACCAGGGTCTCGGGCGGGTTGGTGACCGTCAGAGCATCCGACAGGTCAGCGGTCTTCATGTTGAGGGAGGCCGCTGCCGGATCGAGGACCTTCGGGCTCGTGGAGAGCTCCACCAGGGTGGGCATGAGGTCCTTGGCCTGGGTGGAGAAGGAGGGGGTCTCCTTGGACTTGGGCTGGATGCCCAAAGTCGTGGTCGCCGCCGCGACCGGCTTCGTGGACAGGGCCACCCCCAGCCCGGCCAGGGTGCATACGAGCAGGATGACGAGGCAGGCCACGAGATTCCTGCGGATGGCGTGAAGGATCTGCGAAGGCTGCACGCTGCTCCTCATCTGTTCTGGATCGGGTCGGTTCCGGTGGCCGCAGGGATCCGAGGACCCAGCGGATATGGAAAGGCTACGGTCCAACCCTAACTGTAAGATCACGCTCAGGTCTCGGTGACTGTAGTAGCCTTCGCTGCGCGCCTGGCCATGTTGGAGGTTCTTCGGTCGTGAGGAACCCGTCGATGTGGTGAGTCTTTCACCGGAGTCGGGCGGCAGGTGAGGGTCCTGAGGACTCCCACGACAACGGCGAAGAAGACGGTGAGGTCGGCCCGAGGCGGTCGACGTCGTCGGACTTCTTCCGGTCCTACCTGACCTCGGTCAGGGTGTCGAAGATGCTCTCAGCATCTTCTCGGGCGGTTCTCACTGCGCTTCCTCGCTCCTGGACGCGCACCGACGAGCCGCTCACCCAACGATCACCCACAACGGCGCCACCGAGACGCCACCAGAACAAGGGAGGAACGATGTCCCTCGCCAGGACCCTGTTCATCGTCCTCCCCGTAGTGTCCGCCGCCCTGGCTGTCCTCATCTTCGTGGCCGACCGCATCCACCGCCGCCCCATCATCGGGGCGGGACTGGTGATGGGGGCCATCGGGTTCGTGCCGGTGTGGGTGATGATCCCCGTCGAGCCCAATGTGCCTCCTGCCACCCTGGCCTGCTTCCTGGTGATCGTCGCCCTTCTGCCCGGTTTCTCGTGGCGCCTGACCAGTGGGGACCTCATGGTCGCCACCGCCTGGGGTCTGGTGGGCCTGTCAGTCGCCGCGGCCACACCGCTCAACTACGTCCTGTCCGACGTCGTCTTCGGGGCGCTGCCGGCCTACCTCGCCGGACGGCTGCTCGTGGAGCGTCTCGGGCTGCGACGCATGGCCGAGGTCCTGGCGGTCGTGTGGGTCGTGGTGTCCGTGCTGGCTCTGTTCGAGGCCGTCACCACCATCAATCCCTTCAGCTACATCACCGTGCACAACAACCTCTACGAGGAGTGGGCCCCGCCCCTGGCCAGGGGCAGCCTCACCCGCGTCGAGGGGGCCTTCGGCCACCCCATCGCCCTGGGGGTGTGCCTGGCGGCGGGGATCCCGCTCATCCTGGCCACGCGGTGGAGGCCCGGCTACCGGATCGCGGCCGGGGCCCTTGTCCTGGGGGCGACCATCCCGACCTTCTCCCGCACGGCCATCGCCTGCGCCGTCATCGCCGTCATCCTCAGCCTCATGCAGGTGCACACCAATATCCCCGCTCTGTGGCGGATGAGCTTCCTCATGGTGCTGGTCGGTGTGGGTAGCGTCCTGCTTCCCTACGTCCTGGGCGTCTTCGACTCGGCCGGCCGCGAGCAGGAGGACTCGGCCGTCTACCGCGGCGACATCCTTGTCCTGGTGCGCCAGCTCAAGCCGCTCGGGCTGTCCTCGGCCTATCAGAAGTCGGGGGACTCGGTCGCTTGGGGCGGCTACACTTCCATCGACAACCACCTGCTGCTGACGGCGCTGCGCTTCGGCTGGATTCCCGTGGTGCTTGTCATGGCGGGGCTGCTGGTCTACCTGGCACGCGCCTTCGTCCAGCGCTCGAACCCCGCCCAGATCGCGCTGCTCAGCCTCATCCCGGCCTACGGGACGGTCGCCTTCATCACCCAGATCGGCACCGTCGTGTGGCTCATCGCCGGGATGGCGGCCTCGGCGCAGGTCTCCGTCCTGCTGGAGAGTCGCAACAACACCGCGGGCGGGGGCGTGGGTGTCGTCGCCGGGCACGACAACCCCTGGAACCGGATCCGCAGCGGGGACTGGTCCCGCAGGGCCTTCGCCGGTCGGCCGGTCCGCTCGGCCGTCCACGCCACCGATGGCGCCGAGGCGGGGAGTCACTAGACTCGCGGCCGTGCTCCTGACCGCGCTCCTGCCTCCGCTGCTCGCCGACGCCGACATCGCCCGCACCGTTCGCGCCGCCTCCTCCCGCTCGCGCTCCGACCGCAGTCTCGTGGTGGCACCGGGTGCCCGCCCCGCCGTCCTGGCTGCCATGACCCTGGGCGAGGAGGGCGTCCAACGGGTCGCCGGCGACGACGCCGAGGCAGCCGGCTCGGCCGCCGTCGGGCGGAAGGACACTGACGGCAGCTTCGCAGACGCCTCCGGCACGCCCCTGCTGGTCGTCACCGCCACCGGTCGCGAGGCCGAGGAAACCGCCCTGGCCCTGCGCAGCTACCTGCCGGCAGACGACGTCGCCGTCATGCCCGCCTGGGAGACCCTGCCCCACGAGCGCCTCTCACCGCGCGCCGACACCGTGGCCCAGCGCCTGTCCGTCCTGCGCCGCCTGGCCCACCCCGAGGAGGGCGGGGCGATCCGCGTCCTCGTCGTCCCCGTGCGCGCCCTGCTGGCGCCCGTCATCGCCGGGCTCGGCGAGCTCGAGCCCGTCCAGCTGGCCCCCGGTCTGACCGTGGGCCTGGAGGAGACCGCCCGCCGTCTGGAGGCCGCCGCCTACACGCGCGTCGACATGGTCGAGTCCCGCGGCGAGTACGCCGTGCGCGGCGGCATCCTCGACGTCTTCCCGCCCTCCGAGCCGCGGCCGGTGCGCGTGGACTTCTTCGGTGACGAGATCGACGAGGTCTCCTCCTTCGCCGTCGCCGACCAGCGCACCATCGAGGCGCTGGGCGCCGTGACCGCCACCGCCTGCCGCGAGCTGGTCCTCACCGACACGGTCCGCGAGCGCGCCGCCGCCCTGGCCGACGCCGTCCCCGGCGCCGCCGACATGCTGGAGAAGATCAGCCAGGGCATCGCCGTCGAGGGCATGGAGTCCCTCGCCCCGGTGCTGGTCGACGCGATGGTCCCGCTGCTCGACCTCGTCGGCGACCGGCTCACGGTGCTGCTGGAGCCCGAGCGGGTGCGCAAGCGCGCCGAGGACCTGACCGCCACCACCACCGAGTTCCTCGCCGCCGCCTGGACCTCGGCGGCCTCCGGCGGCACAGTCCCCGTCGACCTGTCCGCCGCCGCCTTCGCCCACCTGGCCGAGGCCCGGGCCCTGGCCCTGTCCTCCAACCGCGGCTGGTGGTCCTTCACCGCCCTGGCCGCCGGCCCCGAGACCACCCGCCTGGACCTCAGCGACCCCCACACCTACCGCGGCGAGCTCGAGCGGGCCGTGGCCGACCTGGGCCGGCTGGCCCGCTCCGGGCGGATCGACCGCACGACCGCCCGCCTGGACGGTGTCCTTGGCATCCGTCCGGTCCTGGCTCTCACCCGCGACGGGATCCGGGCGCTGGAGACCGTGCGCGGTGCGGCCCGAGCCAGGCGCCACCTCATCGCCCAGGCCGTCCGCGCTGCCGGAGGGACCGCTCTGTCCGGCCCCAGGCGTCCCGCCGAACCGGTGCGCCTGGCCATCCAGGGCGACGACGCCGACATGCTGGCACAGCTCGAGACAGGTCTGCGTGAGGCCATGGAGGAGGCGGGGGCCATCGTCACTGAGGTCCTCACTCTCCCGGTCGACGAGGCGACCAGCACCCACGTGGGCCCCGGGGCCCTCGGCATCGCCGTCGCCCCAGACCTCCGGGCCCACTGATCCCGGTCCGACGGCGCAGCCCGGTTGCCACAGGCGGCCGGTTGCGAGTGCTCTCCACAGGGCAGACGGGGCGACCGTGCGGGGACCAGCCCCAGCTCTTAGCGTCGAAGGCATGGGCGTCAGGAGAAGCACCGGGAACCGGTCCCTGGACGACCTCGTGCGTCTGGCGTGCTCGACCGACCCCGAGGATCCTGTGCGTCGGCCACGCCGTCTGGCAATCGCGCCGAGAGCCGCCGTCGTCGCCGGCTCCGTTCTCCTTGTCCTGGCCGTCGTCCTGGCGCTGCGGGCCGTCCTGACCTCCACCGCGGCCGGCGGCGAGTCGGCCCCGGCCGCGGCCGGGACCACCGCTGCGGCGCGTCCCTCGGCCGCTGTATCCACCGCTGGGCCGAGAGCGGGTACGGCTACAGCTCCGGGAGGACCGAGTGCTGGCGCCGGCAGCGTCGTCGTCCACGTCACCGGAGCGGTGATCAGACCGGGCGTCGTCACCCTGGGAGAGGGAAGTCGCGTCAATGACGCCATCGGCGCCGCTGGGGGAGTCTCCCCGGACGCGGACACCCAGCAGCTCAACCTCGCCCGTGTCCTGACCGATGGCGAGCAGATCCGTGTGCCGCGCATCGGTGAGGTCCTGCCCGACCCCGCACCGCAGCCCGGCGCAGCCGTCACCCCCGGTACGGGAACAGCCCTGGGGAAGCCCGGTGCCGGCAGCGCCTCGGGAACGGTCAACATCAATACGGCCTCGGCCTCCGATCTGGAGAAGCTTCCCGGCATCGGCCCGGCCCTGGCCCAACGGATCGTGGAGTACCGCGACTCCCACGGGCCCTTCGCCAGCGTTGACGCGCTCACCGACGTCCCCGGCATCGGCAAGGCCAAGCTCGAGGCCCTGCGAGAACAGGCCACCGTGTGAGTGCCGACCCCGCTGCCGCCGACTCCCGGGCTCCGTGGGACGACCCTGCGCTCTATGAGCGCCTGCGTCAGGAGCAGGACCGGCACCGACGCCGCGGACGACATGCGCACGCGACCTCCTCCAAGGCCCCCGAGGCCCTCGACCTGCGTCTGCTCGCTCCGGCGGTCACCTGCTGGGCCTGCGCCTGGTGGGCTGTCGGAGGTGACGGACCGGCGGCATGGAGCCAGGCGCTCCTCATGGCCGCCGGGTGCACCGCCCTGGCTGCGGCACTCGTCGTGCCCGTACTGCGCTTCCGGCCCCCTCGCCACCGGGCCGACCAGCGTCCCGGAGCCCCGGAGCAGGACCCCGGCGCCATCGGAACCCTCAGCGCCAGTCTGCTCGTGTGCGCCCTGTGCGCCGCGACGGTCCTGGCCGTCAGCGCAGCCCACCTGTGGTCCCGTCAGCGTGACCCGTTGACCATGGCGGTGGCCTCCGGCCAGCCGGTCACCCTCATCGGCACCGTCTCCCAGGAGCCGCGGGTGTCGGCCACCAGCCGGTCCACCCTCGTCATCACCGCCCTCGACGTCGAGCAGGTGGCCGGGCGCGCTTCCCGCCTGCGCGCCATCGTCCTGGCCGACAAGCAGTGGCTGAGCCTGTCCATGGGGACCCGTGTCCAGGTACGCACGCGCCTGCGACCCACCGATCCAGGCCGCGCCGAGACAGCCATCATCCCCAAGCGCGCTGGTCTCAAGGTCCTCAGCCCACCGATCGGGGTGCTCGGGGCCGTCACCGGGATCCGCTCTGGTCTCGCCCGGGCCGTCGGGGCACAAGGCGCGGCAGGAGCGGGGGAGGAAACAGGTTTCTGGCCGCCGGGCGCCCGGGCCCTCGTACCCGGTGTCGCCCTGGGTGACGACCACGCCCTGCCGGCCCAGGTGCGCGAGGACATGCGCACCGTCTCCATGACCCACTTGACGGCCGTCTCCGGGCAGCACGTCGCCATCGTCCTGGGCCTGGGCCTGGCCGCCCTCGGGGTGCTGCCCCGGCGGTGGCGGGCACTGCTCGGAGCGGTCCTGCTGACTGCTCTCGTGATCCTGGTGCGTCCCTCGGGATCCGTGCTGCGCGCGGCCACCATGGGGGCCGTCATGCTCCTGGGCGTCGTCGCCGGACGGCGCGCCGCTTCCGTGCCGGCACTGTGCGCGGGCGCCATCGTCCTGCTGCTCATCGACCCCTGGCAGTCCCGGGACTACGGATTCGCCCTGTCGGTGGTGGCCACTGCCGGGATCGTCATCGGCTCCAAGCCCGTCGCGGTCTGCCTCTCTCGCCGCCTGCCCAGGTGGTTGGCCGCCGCTGTGGCCCTGCCGCTGGTGGCCCAGGCCGCCTGCGGGCCGCTCCTCATCCTCCTCCAGCCCTCGGTGGGGGCCTGGTCGGTTCCCGCCAACCTGCTCAGTGAGCCGGCCGCCGTCGTCGCCACCATCAGCGGGCTCCTGGCCGCGCTGATCTTCCCGGCCTGGCCCGCGGCCGCCACCGTCATCGCCTGGCCGGCGCTCGCGGCCTGCTCCTGGATGGTGTGGATCGCCGGCTTCTTCGCCCACCTGCCCGGCGCCACACTGCCCTGGCCGGACGGCCTCACGGGTGCCCTGGCACTGGGGGTCTGCGAGCTCGGGGCCCTGCTCCTGGTGGCCCCCCACACCCGCCGCGCCCTGCTGGAGGGACTGAGACGGTTGACGCGGCCCGCTCGTGGCAGGCTTGCCCCATGGCAGCGACCCGAACCTCCCGCTCCCGGGGCCAGCGCAACGCACCGGCTGGACTCCGCTGGGACCAGGCCCAGCTGGCGCCGATCGTCCTCATCCGCGCCGGCGAGGAGGTCCTCGCCGACCGTGCGGTATCGAGTCTTCTGGCGCAGGCCAAGGCCAAGGACCCGACCACCGAGGTCACGCGCCTCGAGGCCGCCACCTACGAGCCCCACCAGCTCGACACCCTCGTGTCGCCCTCCCTGTTCGGAGAGCCCCGGCTCGTCTACGTCCCCGCCCTGGAGCAGATGACAGACGCCCTCCTGGCCGACCTCATCGCCTACGTGGGTGCCGCCGACCCCGAGGTCAGCGTCATCCTGCGCCACAACGGGGGGCAGCGGGGCAAGCGCCTGCTCGACGCCATCAAGGCCTCGCCCTACCCGACCGTCCAGTGCGACGTCATCAAGAGCGCCAAGGACAAGTCCTCCCTGGTCGTGGCCGATGTGCGCCGCGCCGGGCGGAGCATCGCCCCCGAGGCCGTAGGTGCCCTCGTCGATGCCCTGGGCAGCGACGTGCGCGAGCTGTGCTCCGCCGTCGACCAGCTCCTCGCCGACACCCAGGGCACCATCAGCGTCGACCACGTGCGCACCTACTACGCCGGGCGCATCGAGGCCACCGGCTTCACCGTGGCCGACGCCGCCGCGGCCGGCAACACCCCGGCCGCCATCACGGCCCTGCGCCACGCTGTGGCCACCGGCACCGACCCGGTGGCCATCGTCGCGGTCCTGGCTATGAAGGTGCGCCAGCTCGCCAGGGTTGCGGCCGCCGGGGAGTTCGCTGAGGGTGGAGTGGTTGAGGTCGCCGAAGAAG
>ERZ773073.1194-NODE-1194-length-12463-cov-19.325435_pt1 | contig 12463 bp, 14 predicted proteins | sample MGYA00580616_ERZ773073 | MGnify/ENA primary metagenome ERZ773073 (study PRJEB29015, sample SAMEA2737960) | human oral metagenome | biome: human oral; feature: human-associated habitat; material: dental | place: China | collected 2131 ...
CCTCCCGCCGGGGAGCGCAGCGCGCGGGGAAACGCGACGGGCTCGGCCCACCACGGAGGCGGCCCGTGGCCGCCTGGCCCCAGCCCAGGGCCCATGGGCCTGCGCGGGCACCACCAGTCCGCCCCACCGTTGCGGTTCGTCCCCTACAAAGGGACCACGAGGAAGGCCACCGCCGCCGGGGGCTCGTCCACACCGCGCTGGGCGAGGAGGCGGCCGGGGGCCTTGGAGGACTTCGCCGAGTCCGACCCCGGGCCCGCTACCCCCAGACGGCGCCGACGTGGGAGAAGGCCCAGGCCGGTTCACACCGTTCCCAGAGCCCCCGCCCACAGGGGCGCCGCGTCGTGTACACCACCAACGCTATTGAGTCCATGAACTACCAACTGCGCAAGGTGACCAAGAACCGCGGCCACTACTCTCCTCCGACGAGGCCGCGGTCAAACCACTGCGGCCACCAGACCCACAACAGCGACGAACGCGCCCACGAACGCGACAAGGACCAGGGCAAACCCGCCAGCAAACGCACCGCCCCACCCCGCCTCATCCAAGGCCAACTCACCACCAACTGCAAAACAAGCCCTCGCCCAACTCACCGCCGCCCACTCCAACCGGACCACCCCCTACCCCCAACCCGCACAGACAGAAAAAAAGACAGGATCCTCTTCGGCGGCCGTGCTTCTGGGTGCCCGGCCGATCCCGTCCATCGCCACCACTCCGGGCGCCCGCTCTCGCGGGAGCCGAGCCTGCGCCCGCCAGCCATGTTTTGAGAGCCTGTTCGCAGCGGCCCGGGACGGTACCGCGGGCACGAGAAGGCCGCGCCTCTCGCGCACGGGCGCCGGATCCACGATGACGGTGACAAGCCGGTCTCCCCCCCCGCCGCCGCACGTGCTCGTCGACACCGATCACCCGAACGCCTTCCCAGCGCATCGGGTCGTGTTCGAGCAGCTCTTCCCCTGCAGCTCGACGGCGGTGTTGGCCGTGTGCCAGCAAACACCAAGACGTCTGGCGATGCTGGCCATGGAGGCGTGGTCGGCGATCAGCGCGGCCAGGGCCCACCGCCCTGCCCCGCGGGCGGGCACGACTGCAAGACGCGGCCGCGCGTGAGGCCGTCGCGTCAGAACGCCTGGCATGTCCAGGGTTTGTAGCGTCCCCGCGCGCACCAGCACGACGGTGGGGCGGGTCCCGAAGGGCACATGGGCCAGGCGGCGGGCCACCGATCCCAACGACTTCCCCCGGCATCCGCACCGTGGACACCACGGCACCGGCCAGGCGCTAGCCCACTGCGACCAGCCCCAAGTCGTCCAACCCGCCCAAACCCGTCAGATCAACACGGGCGAAGGCAAGGCTCGGACATGTCGGGGCCCTCCTCTGATCGGCTGTATGATAACATCAATCATCGGAAGGCCCCGACTCCACGTGCAACTTCCGCACCCAGCCCGTGCAGCACCCCAGCCACAGCTAAAACACGAAAAGTCGAAAAAGTCAGTCCTCCGAGTACAGCTCCCCCCTTGACGGCCAGTGCCCGGGAAACACGGTACTGCCACCATTGCTCTTCGCAGACTTGAGATCATTCAACTGTGAAACTAACTTACTACTATTAGTATCATACGCATTAAACGCGCTAGTTATCAGCGCAACACATATACCAATCCCTCCGACGACCGTGGCAACACCACTGAATACCGTAACCCCAGCAGCAACCTGTATAACGCCGACTAGGATCGTTCCCGCCGCCTCAAGAAGAGCTAAGAATAGCGCATGGTTATAAGCGATCGTAGCATCTTTATGTTCCCTGAGCACTTTTGCCACAGCCAGGATATTTGTACTCAACTCAGACGACGCTTTCACCTGTAAATTCACGCACTCTTTATACGCATCAGCGCCCTCCCCTCTCCAATTGTCGTCCTGCATCCCCCTAAGCTCGATAGCGAATCCTTCCATTTCCGCCAGTGGGGGAGCGAATTTGTCTTCAAGGGCAGGAATAATAGCATTGCTCACATATTCGAGGAGATCCTTAACATCCTGGGCACGCATGGCGACCTTTGTCGTAGACTGACTCGCCTGATGAGTCTGTTGAGCGGCGCTATTTGCCGCCGAAGCAGCATTCGACATTCCTGCTGCGTTGAGCATACTACTTACGCCACTCGCTGCTCGCGAAAGAGAATCACTAGCCATGCCCAACCTGTCTGTGGCCTGCTTCATCATACCATCACTCATAATTCAACCTTTTTTCAGAAAACTTCTTCTTCGTTATCCTCGTACGCTTTGGCAGCCTTCTGCAAGGATTCTGCAATAGACACGAACTCCTTTTCCCCCTGCTGACAATATTTCTTATAGGTCGTCACCAGCCCATAAGCAACATGGGTAACACTATCACCATCACTATCACCTGATTCCCAGGGCACATCTGGAACCTGCGCTCGCCCCTGATTCAGTTTCAGAGTCCGAAAACCCCAAGCCTTTGCATCAGCGCGGAGCATTTCAGGTTTTACCAGAAAGATCTTGTCCTGTTTATTCTGCTCTTTAGGATCATTGGTTATCGTCGTCATTCGCCGCTCCCTTCACATGCCCCTTATGAATACCTTATATTACCGATCAATTGCGCGATGATGGCGCTGCCCTGCGATGCGAGATCATCAGACAGGCCCTCTATGTCATTATCGGGCTCCGCCATCAACTCATCCTTTATAGCGGCCTGCACCGTGACGAAGGGCTGCGTCTGCGCCCAGTAGGCGTTGACATGGACGGCGGTGGGGCGGCCGGAGGCCCTCTCGCACCACACAGGCGCAGAGTCATCGTATTCCACTGCCGCACCGCCGTTGAGGAAGTCGGGGTCGTCAAGCAGCGCGAGAACCCGCTCCGCGTACGCGTTCGCATTCTCGATGGCCACCTCCCGCGGGACGGCCTCATCATAGGAGCGTCGAAGCAGTTCCTCGGCATCCTCTTGGATCTGCCGCACCCGTGGATCCGTCAACAGGTTGACCGGCTCATTCTCAATGTCCTCGAAGTCATCGGACATCTCTCCGAGGGCCTCGTCGAACCCACTGAGCAGCTCGCTCTGCGCCTCACCGAGGAGCGCCGTCAGGGCGTCGCCCAGGTCCTCCGGGTCGATCTCGTCCTGCCAGTCGCTCTCTATAACGAAGTCCTCGATACTGCCATCGCGCAGCATGGTGAGCTGCAAAGACTCCGTGGAATCGACCACGGTGACACTGTCCGGGATGTTCTCACTGGCCTCGCTCACCAGCGCTGAAAAGGAACTCAACCGCGCCGCCGTCCTCATGAGGTCCTCAAGCTCGGGTGGCACCTCTGAAAATGACATTCCTACCTACCTTGAACACAATAGTCGATACGTCGAACCCTCGACACACGGCGGCGCGCACTGGTGTAACTCCGCATCCACCATCCTCTGAACGTGGCACACGCCATCAACCATGGGGCCCACATCTCCTTCCACAGCAATCAGAATCACTCAGTGACCATCGAACGCAACTCAACTGACGCTGCTAGTGTACGGCGGCACAAAGACGTTGTACAGTACTTGTGCAAAATATTTACACAGCATTCATATCGAATGCCCAAAATCCTGCACCAAGATCCGCGAAATCGGGCGAAAACGCTCCCTCACCGCAGCGCCGCGGCCCGCCTGGGCGGCACGCCCGGCATCCCCAGGCCCACGACCCGACGCCCGCCGACTCCCCCGGCACCAGCACCAACCCCGGCCCCGGGGGCGTCCTCGAAGTCGATGCCCACCAGGTCCAGCACGCCGTCGTCGTCCCCGGACCCGTCCCTCCCCTGGACCGCGGTCGCCAGCATGAGCTTGATGCGGTTGAGCTGGTTGACCTCCGAAGCCCCAGGGTCGTAGTCGACGGCGACGATATTCGACTCCGGGTAGCGGTTGCGCAGCGCCCGGAACATCCCCTTCCCCACGATGTGGTTCGGCAGGCACGCGAAGGGCTGGGCGCAGATGATGTTCGGGCACCCGTGCTCGATCATGTCGACCATCTCCGCCGTCAAGTACCAGCCCTCCCCCGCCTGGTTGCCCAGGCGCGCGATGTCCTGCGACCGCGGGATCATCTCCCCGATCCTGCGGTGCGGCTCGAACTTGCCGCCCGTGGCCGCGAACGCCCTGCGCACGGGCGCCTCGTACCTCTCCAGCGCCCACAGCACCACCGGCATGATGCGGCGCTGACGGCCCCCGATCCCCAGGTTCGCCTGGTCCCACTCGGCGGTCGCCGACGAGTAGTGGAAGAACTGCATGAGGCCCGGCAGCTCCGCCTCGCACCCCTCCGCCTCGATGACGTCGACCGCGTGGTTGTTCGCGTCCGGGTGGAACTTCACGAGGATCTCCCCCACCAGGCCGACGCGGGGCTTGCGCGGGATGTCGCGCAGCGCCAGCGCGTCGAACTCGCGCACGCACGCCCTGATGAGGCCCGCGTAGGTGAGGCGGCGGACCCGCCCGCCACCGAACTCCTGGGAGCGCCCATCCTCGATCCACTCCCGCACGATCCGGTCCCACCTCCTGTACAGCTCCATCGCCGAGCCCTGGACGGCCTCGTAGGGCCGCACCCTCAGCAGCATCGACTGGATGGCGTCGCCGATGACGAAAGCCTGGACCGCCTTGTGGATGTCCTTCAGGCCCAACTGGAAGCCCGGGTTGTCCTCGAGCCCCTGCACGGACAGCGCGATCACCGGAACCTGCGGGTAGCCCGCGTCGCGCAGGGCCTTGCGCAGCAGCGCCGCGTAGTTCGTGGCCCGGCACATGCCGCCCGTCTGCGTGATGCCCACCGCCGTGCGGTCCGGGTCGGCGCGCCCCGAGACGAACTCCTCGACCAGCTGCCCGATGACCACGATAGCCGGGTAGCACGAGTCGTTGTTCACGTACTTCAGGCCCGTCTCCGTGCTCTGGCGGCTGGTGCGCTCCAGCAGCCGCACCCTCAGGCCCGCGCGCGCCAGCAGCGGCGCCAGGAAACGGAAGTGGATCGGCGACATCTGCGGGGCCAGGATCTCGTAGCCCGCCTCGCGCATCTCCTTGGTGAACGAGGCGCGCACCTCGATGTGGCCGGCCCTGGCCCCCGCCTGCTCCTCGCGGGCCGCCGCCGACGCGGGATCCTCGTGCAGCGCCGTGTCGACCGCCGCCTGCGCTGCATTCATTGAACTATACGCCGCGCTCACCACGGTCAATTCCGGATGGATGAAGTCAGCCTTCATAATTAGTTCGCCGATGATACCGAGGCTACCTTGAGCACCGACAAACAGCGGCGTGAGATCAAACGAGCCATCGCGCTGCCGCACCTGAGCGATACTCGAAAAGCCGGCCATCTCTGGCGCGCTAGCATCAATCCGAGTGATCAGCGCTTCATTATCCGTTATCAAATTATCTAGTTGCCGGTACAATTCGCCCTCAAATGTCGCCAGACCCTTCTTCTTGCTCAGTTCACGCTTCGACAGCCGACCGGTCTGTACAATATCGCCACTTGATAGGACAACTTCCATCTGGTGAATTGACTGACTCAATAGACCGTACGCCGAGGACAACATGCCGGTCGCCTCAGTACTAATCGCACCGCCAATCGTGCCGTCCTCACCCGTCAATGAAATCTCCGGCAGACCCAAACCCTTATGTGTTGACAGCACTGCCTGCGCCGCTCTATGAGAAATACCCGATTGGAGGTGAATCAGCTGCTGCTTGGCATCAATCCCGACGACATTATGCATATGCGCCGACATGTCGATGGCGATGCCGCGCCCGATCGCCGCGCCCGTACTATCCGTGCCGCATCCGCGCGCATACACCGGCAAGACGTGACCCTTCTCCGCCAGCTGCGAACAAAACCGCAAAACCTTGCGCACATCACTCGTGTCCGCCACTCGTGCGATCAACTCCGGCTGTCGCGCCAGCACGCTCCCGTCCCGCTGTGCATCCGCCAAAGCACCGTCATGCGTCACCACTTCACCCGTCAGATGTTCATTCAAATACGTCGCAACCTTATTCATAGTCCCCCTTTTTTCTGTTAGTTTCATGATAGCACGGTCGAGGTGGAGCGTAAAGTATATTGCCTGGGCGCGGCGGGTCATGTATAATTAAGGGGCGGAGGCGCCTGACGACATGACGTACCTCCTCGACAAGTAGTTATGCGGATGTGGTGGAATTGGTAGACACGCATGCCTTAGGAGCATGTGCCTCACGGCGTGAAGGTTCAAGTCCTTTCATCCGCACCAAGATCATAATTTATATATAGAATTGTCGCCTGAGTAGGCGGCTTTTTATTTTCTCGCGCATTATTATTGACTGTGTCAAAACGCTTATGGTAAAATCACGCCAAGGTAAACAATAACACGAGACATCTACAGAGGTGATCGAGGGGGGTTACATTACAATATGAGCAAAACAAATCATTATTTCCAACGGCAGCGTATTGGCCTGGCGGTTGTCGGCGGCATTATGGCGCTGCTGGTAGCGTTTAGTTTGACACCAACATTTGCCGGTATCGTGGCAACTATCACCAACAGCGTAAATACCGCATCGACTGGTACGCTTGTAATGGAAGAAAAGAATCAAGACGGATCAGTCACCTGTACGACTACTGGCGCCGGCAGTGCAACCTGTGCAACCATTAACAAATATGGTGGCCAGGCACTCGTCCCAGGTGGCAGCACTGATACAACGGTAAAGATCACTAACAAGGGTAGCATCGCAGCCAACGCCTTCACCGTCAAGGGTGGCACGTGTACAACAGAGAATGCACCAGGAGCCTCAGTATCAGGCAACGGCGATCTGTGTCGAAAAATGACCATCACCGTCAGGGCTAATGGGTCACAAGTTTGGACTGGCACCGCAGAAGCCTTCCAACAGGCAGCAGCGCAAGACATCAAGACTGTTGTTGGGCATCCAATTGCACCAAACGAGACCGTGACACTGGTTATCAGCGCTGCGCTTCCAGCAAACACCGACGCCAGCTTCCAGGGCCGCCAAATCTCACAACCAATCACCTGGCAGTTTAGCGCCTAATACCTCGATAGTAGTCGTAAACCGAGTATTAAAGGACGATGAAATTTAGCAAAACCAGCCTCTGGATAATCGCAGCACTGAGCCTACTGAGTTTAGTCTCGGTGCTCGTACTCCACTTGGCTGGTTTTCGCTTTCTTACCGTTACAACGCCGAGTATGGGTGAGACTGCCCCGGTCGGGACATTGATTATCACGCAGCCGCAGCAGTCATATAGTAAAAACGACATTATTTCATTTTATCGTAGCGGTAGTGTCTATACTCATCGCCTGACTAAGGTCAATGATGATCACAGCTACACCACTAAAGGTGACCTCAACGCTGTAGAAGATTCTCTGTCAGTAGCGAACCGAGATGTCATTGGCAAGGCTGTGGTAGTTGCGCCAATTTGGGGCTGGGTCTGGCGCGGTGCACCGATATTGCTGATTGGTTGGATTATCGTATATCTGCTTTCCTGTATCAAGCGACTGCACGAGCGGTGGCGTTGGCCAATTCGCATTATCGGCGGGACGCTGGTGGTTATCATAGCAACGCTCATTCTGAATCCATGGTTGCACGCCGACCTGCTCAGCGTCGCCACGCACCAGAAGAATGATGTCCGGCTTCACATTGTTAATACTGGTATTTTCCCAATTCGCGATGATAACGGTGAACGCGTGTACACCGGTCAAACCACTATCGTTCGCGCCACCGAAGCTGACTCACATGGACGCTATGTCTATGTGCCGCGACCATCTCTCGGGACAGCAGGTGTTATATTTGCATTGTTGTGGTGCTTATTGCCATTATGTATAGCACTGTTAGTGAAATTACCACCGCCCAAAGATGAAATTACTGGCTTGCAGTTAGCCCGTGAACGACGACGCAATATGGTACTGCTAGGTATTATTATTTTGTTTGAAGTGGCACTCCTGACTATACAATTATCTTCTCTAGCAGGATTTACCGCAACCATGCAAAATACCACCAATTACGTTCGAGCGCGCACCTACTTCAAATGTGCCGACGCAACATGGTTCCGTTCACGACCCCAACCAAATCCTCAGCCATACTTTTCTTGGGCACTCAACAGTGATTACAATAATAATCCTGTCGTTGCTGACCTTTCTGGTAATGGTAACAATGGACGCGCTGCGCCGACTGATACCTCACCAAGCCGCATCAGCTCACCGACCACAGGCTGCACGCGTGATGATCGTCGCCTCTCAGTGTTTAACGGGGTGAATACCTGTCTGACCAGCGGAACATCAGCTACGCAAAAAATCACCCCTGCACCAAATACCTTTAGCTTGGAGGTGTGGTTCAGTACTAACCAACGAAGCAACGGGCGGCTGATAGGTTTTAGCTCTCGGTATGATGGTGACTATAATAGTGGCGGACAGAGCGATCGCCACATTTATATCGATAAAGACGGCCGGATAGTATTTGGCGCTTATAGCGGTGGCATTAAACTCGTTACCTCACCCACCGGCACAAACTATACTGACGGCCGTTGGCATCATGTCATTGCAACTATGTCGCCAAGCGGTGCAGTATTGTATGTTGACGGCATCCAAGTGGACACGAACCCATCTATGACTGCAGGTGAAAATGTACCAGATGGCGGTTACTGGAAGGTTGGATGTGGCAAGCTGACCTATTGGAAGAACGCCGACGGCAGTGAGTATCATGGTCCGAAGTACTTTACCGGCAGCATGCAGTACAGTTCAGTGTATACGGCCGTTCTGACCGAGCGACAAGTTCGCGATCATTATTTGGCGGGCGCGCCCTAGTGGTATATACTATAAAAGGATGGGAAATTAGCTCAGTTGGCTAGAGCGCACGATTCACATTCGTGAGGTCACAGGTTCGAGCCCTGTATTTCCCACCAGTTAATATTGATATGAGTATGGAATCTTTCTACGTTACATCGACCCATCTTGACATAGAAATGGAAACTGAACCTCATCCATCTGGGCTGGTTATATTTTCACGAAAGCTATCGCCCAACGGAGAGCCAATAGGACACATAATAGTGTCTCCTAAAAACCATCACACGGATATATATTGTGACTATCTCAAGAAAAACAATGGTCTACTAATATTAGAGCGTGAGGGCTGGGGAGTGAGCATTACGCAAGACTCTAGCCGAGACAATGTAGCTCCAAACTATTTCACGCGAGTAGAGCCTGCCTATGGAATATGCATACCCCCATCAGACAATATACCTGATTGCCCCACCCTGCTAATAGCTGAAACAAGAAACAAAAGAGTACCAGAATTAGCTCATCAAAGACTGGGCATAGACCCGATACGCATTAAGATGGCAATTCAAGCCCTAGGTATAGTGATGGAAAATCCAGATATTTTACATAGGACCGACGACAAGACCAGATTAATACATTTTTCCAAAGATCAGCTTAATGAACAATCTGTGACCATTTATTAAATACAATTCCCCCTACTCTTTTTATTTTCTCTCACTCATGGTAAAATTTTACATTTAAGTAGGAAGGTCTGCGTTAGCATCAGACCATAGTCGCGTACATTTCGCGTATTGAGTTCTTTGACTACACCCTTGATCAGCCTAGTGTGAGCTTCGCCATAGATACCCGAGTCCGTTCAGCACGTGTGCTCTCCGTGGGTCGGCTTATCTGATAGAGCAGTTCGCCCTTCGGATTTCTGTCTACTTCGACAAACCCTAATTGCCTCAAGACGTTGAGGTCACGTCGAATCTCGGGGATATCCCCCCTCGCGAATGAGGCAATCTCAAGAAGAGTCATCGGTATGCCATGAACAAGCACCCCCAGTACGGTCTGCTTTGCGCTGATGGATCCCGGGGAGTATACCAAGTCTTGAACCTGACACCTCAGCAGACCCAAGAGATGCCGTTCCTCTACTTCTATTGAAGATGGATCCGAATCAAGCACATTGCCTTCATCCATAGATCGTGATCGATCTGACCCCTGAAGAACCACAAGCTCTTCGTAGGGCTTATTTGGTTAAGGGTTAAGACATGCCACTGCATAGTCTTTTTCTATTTGTGATATTTTCATACGACCTCCTTACAATATAACCATTTTATCAATCAGGGTCTTCGAAATTACACACTCCCAGAGAGTATCCCCCGCATAGTCATATGACACCATCTCTGTGGAGTGGGTCAAATCCAGCCCATCCTACTAATTTTTGAATACCTGTGCTATATTAAAAAGTAGTATGGAGAAACAACGGCATCCATTGCCACAATCATCAGAGCAAGAGCCACCAGCAGCTCAGCAGGCGGAGGCTGTGCCTGGCGTAGATGCAGCCCCGGAGGAAATATCTCACGAGGAAACAGTGTGCGAGGGATGCGGACGGCCATATGGACGCACGAGAGAGCTTGGGGAAATAGCGACAAAAGGGATGGAAGGAATGGCTAAAAAGGGCGGTAGACACCCCAAAGAATACAGCGAGCATAGATCGCCTGATATGCAAGATGATTCATCGTATGACTTGACTCGTCCATTTAATATTCCTCCGGAAAAACCAGGATGGCATTCGGCAGAAACTGTCGAAGCAGAGCACAGGGCGTATATGCGGGGCAAAGACGGTATATTCATGGCCAATATGAGGCAATGTATAATTGCCGGATTGCTTGACGTTGGCTATGATTACGAGTTACATGTTAGATAAGAGCATCGTGTTCATGAACGACACAGCAACAGGTAGTCGTAGCACCACGTCACCACAAACTGACCAAATCCCGCCGCGAGCATAGTATCAGTTGCATCCAACACCGCCTTTGGCATGAGCTGGGGAACGAGGTATCCCGCATTGCCGTACACTCTGATCCTTTGGGTATCACCCACCACGATTGATATTTCAAGAACATAGCCTTGGTATTAGTAATATTCACTGCGGTATTGATAGCTCGCTCTTCAAGCCATACCACGTCTGTCGGTAAAACCTCCTTCTCTATCTCCACTGCGAAATTAACTTTAGCCTGGCCAATATTGTTAGTTTAAATTTTTATAGATGATTCATAGTTAACACGATCCTCTAGAATCCTTACAAAATCCTTTATAAAACGAGTGAATTTATTAATAAAGTTACATATCGTTATCCATACCACAAGCTCTATAATCAGTGGTATATGCTTGAAATACACAGGTATACCTACAGTGGTTGTTAATCCAAATATATCTATATCTACTTTATCGGGTATGGCGATAACTGATAGCACAAAAGCAGCAATGAACATACAGGACCAATACTTAACTAATGGCTTAGCCTTCGTTATACTTGAGGCAAATGATGGTTTCATTATTGGAATATCCTGCATTTTTAGGCTCATGCCTTTTTCGTCACTAGGTAAATACTTATCAACGATTTCATGTGTAATCGCATAATGGCGAAGGGTGTCGTCTATCTTTAAGTATTTATCGTATTGCATAAATTGATATGTAAGTCTATCTGGATGATACTTACGTATGATATTATCAACCTCTTTATCCGCACGTTTACCATCCTTTATAAATATACCAAGATACGTAGTAACTAGATCTCGATTGGTAGGTGAGGCTTTGATATCGTATATCATTTCTTGCTTGTCAATCAGATGAGATAACTTATTAAGTACTGAATTGTTGTTTTTTAACCTATTGTCAATGTGATGTTTGTCCTCTTTTTCTGCAGATATGGCAAATAGAATACTGGTAATTAAAACTCCACCCAAACAGAGCTCGGAAGACTGTAGTATTATGTTTATATATGAATCATTCTTAACGGTTAAAAAGCCGCCACATTTAAATAAGATAAAGCAGCCCACCACGAGAAGGTGCTTTTTTCTAAGATGCTCTCTGAGAAGAGACTTTAGTTTTTTATATAGCAATTTTCTACACTTCATACCTAATAAATTATCTCCAATCTACCCACTATGTTAGCATAGTTGATAATTATTCAAGCTCTAGGCTTGCCCCGCCCTAATAGAAAAGGAGTACTTTATGCACCACGGTCGACAAAGGGATTGTTTTATATACTCGAGTGTTGCATAATGGTTGTGTAATTAATCGAGGAGGAGGTGATGTGAAAGAAGGTAGTCCAAAAGCAGGGGCTTTGTTTGATATCCATACACTAAAGTCAATTGAGGACATTGAGCCCGTGGATCGTCCTGCTGAAATGAGTAGGCTCACAAAATTAATAGAGGAGGAGCTTGAGAAAGATCCGAGCATTCCTCGCGCTTTGGGTGAAGTCGCTTTTCGTGAGGGCGTTGATCGCGAGACAATTTTACTAGGATATCGATACTCAACGCAAAAATCCGAGTAGAGTATACTTCGTTATCGTTTATCCCATCCCCTTAAGTTTTAATAGCTACACGCTCAATTATATGTGTTCTAGCCTGGCTGTCAGTGGCAACTACACAAATTATGCTATAATTAGTATTGAGGAAGGTCTGCGATTAACATCAGACCATATTTTTATGAAGGACGCTAGCAAGAT
>ERZ773073.1195-NODE-1195-length-12462-cov-40.270412_pt1 | contig 12462 bp, 14 predicted proteins | sample MGYA00580616_ERZ773073 | MGnify/ENA primary metagenome ERZ773073 (study PRJEB29015, sample SAMEA2737960) | human oral metagenome | biome: human oral; feature: human-associated habitat; material: dental | place: China | collected 2131 ...
CAGTTCCTCCCTTAGTAACAGCAAAGAAAGTATCTATAATTCTTTGTCCTGTTATCAAAGGCTTTACAGGATTTAGTTTTCTTAAATATGGTCTACCTTTTCTGACAGGCCACTTTTGTATCATATTTAATTCTCTTACACCATTTTCTGTTTCTATTGAACAAATAGCTCTCTCTACTGTAAATTCTCCTTCTTTAATATCTATTATTTTTCCATAAACTCCATTAGGAACCATTATTTTATGTAATACAATTTCTGTTTCTTGGACAGTTCCTATAACTTTTCCAGGCTCTACTTCATCTCCAACTTGTACAGTCGGCGTAAATTGCCATTTCTTTTCTCTATCAAGTGCTGGTACACTAACACCTTTTAACAAGAAATCTCCAACTGCTTCTTGAATTTTCAAAAGAGGTCTTTGTATACCATCAAACATTTGCTCTAACATACCAGGTCCAAGCTCAATGGAAAGTGGACTTCCAGTTGTAACAACAACATCTCCTGGTCCTATCCCTGTTGTTTCTTCATATACTTGTATAGAGGCTTTATCTCCTCTCATTTCTATGATTTCACCAATGAGCTTATTATCTGAAACTTCTACAACATCATATACATTAGCTTCTTCCATACCCTCAGCTACAACTAAGGGACCTGAAACTTTAATAATTCTACCTTCTTTCAATGTTAAGCCCTCACTTTCTACAATATATTTGAACCAATAGCTTTTTCTACATTTTTATCTATATTTGCTAAACCTATATTTAAACTTCCTTTATTGCTTGGTATCAATATAATAGCAGGTATTACCTCACTATTGTACCTTTTTATAGTTTCTGGAATATCTTTTGCAAGTTGCTCTGTAACAAAGATAATTCCATAATTTTCTTTTGCTATTCTATCAATAGTTTTTCTTGTCTCTTGTGCATCTAATGTTATAAAGACATCTACACCAAGTATTTTAAAAGCTAAGACAGAATCTTTATCTCCTATTACAGCTATCTTATACATAAGTTTCACGCAACCTTTCTTTTATGAAATCTGGTGAAAGTCCATTAGCTCTACCAACCAAAGCTATTCTTAAATTTTTAATTTCAATTTCTTTTGCATGAACATAGGCAAAAATAATCTCTGGTCCATAAGGCATTCTCTTTACTCTTTCTTTTAAAAGATTAGTTAAATAATTCTCCATATGTTTTTCAAATAACAACAATCTTCCAGTTTCATTGTAACCCTTTAAACCCAAAAATAAGCTCTTTCCTATTTTAGTATTCTTATAAGCATTAACTAAATCTTGTATTTCCTTATAGAAATAAGTAGAGATGTCATCTATATCTATATATCCACCTTGAATCAATGCTTCTTTCAAAACAGATATATCTTGCTCTTGTCTTTTACAACGAATGAAAGTTCTGATATTTACAAAATCTATCATAGCTCTAAAATATTCTTCAACTAAATCAAGTCCAAACTTTTTAGAAATTTCTAAGACTTTTTCAAAATATCTTTTATCTATAAAAAATTCTATTTTTTCTGGGTCTTTTGTTTCTTCAAAAGTCTTATATGCTTGAATAACAGTATCTTCATACCAAGTACCTTTTTCACCTTTTTCTGTTTCAAACTGTTTTCTTAGGTTATCTAAATCTTCATAATGGACCTTTGAATAAATATGTTCAAAATCTTCTTGTAAAATTTTTTCTTTAACTGCAACTTTTATATTATGAAAGGCAAATCTATAAGTTAAAACATCTACAAGTTCTTTAACTGGACAAAGGGATAAAGCCTCATTATAAGTTCTGTTCAATGAATTGGAAAGAGCTACTTCAAAATTTTCTGCCCTATCTATTTTTGCTAAGTCTTCTGAATATACAGTTTCATTTAAGTGTCTTATTGAATCTTGTAAATCATCTGCTTCATATAATCTCTCAAATTGACTTTTTGTTAAGAGTTTTTTTTCAAGATTTCTTATTCTAACACTTGGCTGAATAAATAATTCTCTATCCATAAAAGCCTCCTATCCAAAAATTTTCTTTAAAATTTCTTTTTCTAAATCTTCCTTATTAAATTCTAAAAGATTTGAGAATTCATTGTTATATATAAGATTCCCATCTTTTATACTACAACCTGACTCAACAACATCATTTGAAACCTTATAACCAAATATTTCATCTCCAAGTATCTCTTTCATTTTCTTTGTTAATATTATCTCTGTATTTTTAGATACATTTAAATTTTTTAAAGTATTCTCAATAAAATCTAAATAACTATCCTTATCAATATTTTTAAGTCTTTCTAAGGCTTTTTCTAATACCCTATCAACCAACTCTTCTTTTGCTTGAAGTATTATATCCCTTGATTTTAAATTAGCATTGGATAAAATTCTTTCTTTTAGAGATATAGCTTCCTCTTTTGATTTTTGTTCTAGAATATCAACTTCTCTTTGAATTTTCTTATTTTCTTTTTCAGTAAACTCAAGATTTTCAGCCTTTGCTTTTGTTAAAATTCTATTTGCTTCTTTCTTGGCTTGTTGCAAAATTTCAGCAACAAGATTATCTAAATTGGACATTCTATCACATCCTTTTTAAAATTTTACTTGATTTAGTAATAGGAAAGACATAGCAAATGCTAATATTGCGTAAGTTTCCACCATTACTGCAAGTATTATTCCTTTTGTTTGATGAGTTTCATTTTTAGCCAAAATATTGATTCCTGCTACTGCAACTTGCCCTTGATATAGAGCTGATCTCAATCCAACAAAACCAACTGGAAGTCCTGCCATTAACAAATACAAACCTTCTGCTATTGTCATTTCAGGTGAAAGTCTAAACATAATAAATAGTCCAATTACAAAACCATAAAGTCCTTGTGTTCCTGGTAAAAGTTGAAGTACCATAGCTTTACCAAACTTTTCAGGTTCATCAATAACTAAACCTGCTGCTGCTTGTCCTGCAATTCCAACTCCTCTTGCTGAACCAATACCAGATAATAAAACTGCAAGTGCTGCACCTAAAACTCCAAATACTACTCCACCATATTGTTGAAATATTGTCATTATATTTTCCATTTTACTGCCCCTTTCTACCTTATAATATATTTATTTATTTTTTACTAATTAATTGATAATGTAATAAAAACAGCTCATTGCTAGCTAAATTTCTTAACGATAAAAAATTTAGAATGCAATTTCACTTGTTTTTACTTACATTACTAGGTTATTTAAAATAGAATACATCTCATTTATTTTTTAGCTATATCCTGAATTTTTTAAATGCTTTTCCTCCACCTTCATAGAATTTAGAGAAGAATTCTACATACATAAGTCTTGAAGTATGTACATAAGCAGATAAGAAACTTAAAAATATATTAAATGATTGTCCAAATGCAAATACAATTACTCCAAGTATAATTCCAAGTATTCCTCCACTTACTAGCATTTTTACAATAATATTTATAGCAACTGCTATAAAACCTCCTGCTAAGCCCAATGCCATAAGTCTTAAATAAGAAACAAAATCTCCTATATATGAAGTAATTCCATATAGTGAATAAATTCCTCCTCCTATTCTTCCTACTAAAGTTTCTGCATCTCTTGCTCCAAAAGCAACTATGCCTAACATTCCAACAAGAGTACAAACTAAAAGAATATTTTTAGTGAATTCACTAAATCCAAATTTTCCTGCAAGAATAAGCATAATTAAACTTGCTAAAGTCAAATACCATAAGAAAACATCATATATAGCATCCATAAAATGTCCATTTTTTATAAGAATATATGCTTTAATAGCTAAGCCTATTACCAAATGAACTGCTCCGAATATCACTGATAATATTAAAATAGACATAAAATCTTTTGATGAATCTAAAACTTGTGTTGGTAATTTTATTAAATCACCAAAGGCGCTACCATATAGTAATCCCCATATCATAGTTGAAAAACTTAATGCAAAGAAAAATTTTAAAAATTTTCTAGTTGTTTCACTAAAACTTCCTACTATCAATGCAATACCTGATACCAAACACAATATTAAGCCATAGGCAAAATCTGCCACCATCATTCCAAAGAATACCCAATAAAATATTGATAATATTGGTGTAGGGTCAATTTCATTATATCTAGGTAGTGCATACATTTGAGTAATAGAAGCAAATAAACCAGTTAGACCAGAATTTTTTAGTAAAATTGGTACTTCTGGATTATCCTTATCCACATCTGAAATTTCTAAAAAACTATTTCTACTTGAAATTCTTGTAATAAGTTTTTGAAATTCATATTCCATATTTGCTGGAATATATCCTTCTATAACATCCACAGTATCTGTTTTTTTGAAATTAGAAACTATATTTTCTCTCAATAATAAATTATCCAAATAATTATCTTGTACTTCTAATTTTGGAATGACTTTTAAAAGTCTTTCTGCTGTATTTTTTAACTTGCTATCAGCTTTTTTGATTTCTTCTTCTCTTAGTTTTATTCTTTCAAACTCTTCTTCAAAAGTACCTTTAAAATCAAAATTAAGTTCTGTAAAACTATGAGTTTTCAATTGATTTCTTAATTCTTTTTCCTCTAATTTTGAACCTAAAACCATTAAATTTATCATAGTTGAATCTTGTGAAATTTCTTCTACATATACCTTATCAAAATTCCTTACACTATCTTTCAGAGTTTCAAAACTTTTCTTTGGTACAGTACCTAAAAATACTTTTGCTGTTTTAAAAGCTTTTAAATTTTCAATAGGCTCTTTTATATTTCTCCAACTATCAATCTCTTTTCTTCTAATTTCAAGATTTATAATTTCCTCTTTATTAGTCTCAATTTCTTTGCTTATTCTATCCAAAATTTCATAATCTTTATTAAAATCGTATTTATTTGCCTGCTGTTCTATTTGTACAAAAAGTAAGTGTTCAGTGGAGCTGTTTGAAATTTCTTCCTTAGCTTCTTTAGGAAAAAGTTTTAATAAAAAATTTTTCATCCACTTAACTTTTTGACTTTTTTCTTTAAGTAGATTAATATTTTCAGGAAGTTCTACTTCTTTTAAATATTCATTTTCTTCATTTGAGGTTTTGATGAAATGGACATAATCAAATTTTTGTAACTCTTTTAATAAAGCTTTTCTATCTTTTTCAAGAGCAAATAATTTAAACTTTTTCATTTTAACTATTGCCATTTGAATTCACTATCCTTTCTACTATCATATCAACCACAGATTTAAGTTTATCCTCCCCTATGTCCTTAATAGAGGAAACTTTTCTTTCTGCACTTTCAAATATAGGCATAGCAATAGCTTCTCCCTCATTCTTATACTTCAATTTTAGTTCTTCTGCTTCTTTTTTAGCATTTTTTATAGCCTCATCATAAGATTTTTTAACCTTTTCTTTTGCTTCTTCTTTTAAGATTAAAATATCTTTATTAGCCTTTTCTAATATCTCTTTTGCCTTTAATTCAGCATCTTTAACTTTTAGTATAGCATCAGTAGCCAAGTTTATCACCTCCATAATTTTTATATATAGTTTTTTGATTATGTAGAAATACTCTTTATAATTATATTATACTACTAATATAAAAAAATTAAACTAAAAATTTTATTTTTTATCTTATATAACTAAAAAAAGCATTATATTTCAAATATAATACATAGATAAAATTTTTAATAAATAAAAAGTATAGTGAAAAATAGTTCATTACTAGCTAAATTTCTTAACGATAAAAAATTGACATTCGCTGCAAATTCAGCAAACTTGCTAGCAGAGCTAGCTTCAAACACACTGAGATTTGCTCGGCTCATTTCCTTCAATTTTTCATCTAAAATTTAGAATGTAATTTCACTTATTTTTCATCCGTATTTTATTAAATTAACTATAGTATTTTTCAATATTCCATCAAACTTGACATCATACATACTCCAAAAGCTCCACTATTTAGAACTAAGTTAGAGTTTTCTTTATTTATTCCACCTATTGCAAATATTGGAATAGTTAATACAGATGATAATTCTTTAATAAAATTCAGTCCTCTAGGTTCCAAACCTTTCTTACAATCTGTTTTAAATATATGTCCTGCAACTACATAAGTTGCACCCAAACTTTCTATTTCTTTTGCTTCATCAAGACTATGAATAGAAACTCCTATTCTTTTATATTTCTTTATAAGCTCTTCCCTAATATTCTTATTTAAAGATTTAAAATTATCATAACTTAAATGAATCCCTTCAACCATATATTTTTCATCTAAGTTTAAATCATAATTTTGATGAAGTATTAAATTTATCCTATATTTTTCACAAATAGGATAGATTTTTTTTACTAAGTTTAAATATTCATTTTTATCTAAATCTTTTTCTCTTAAAGTGAGAGTGACAATTTCAAAATTTTTTAAAATTATTTTTTTCTCATAAGCTGAAAAAATTTTTTCAATTTGCCTTTCAAGATTTTCATTTTCACATAATTTTCTATTAGTAATGATATTTAATTTTATCTTATTTTCCAACATAATTAATCCTTTAAATAGATATAGCCATTCATCACAGGTTGTAAGTCTTCACTTTTTATCTTTTCAAATATTTCAGATACTGTCCTTTTATCAGCTATTTCAAATTGTTCATCACCTTTTTTATTTGAATATTCACTATGTGCACCTATTCCTGTATCCACCCCTGCTGAAATTTTTGTTGCAGCTATTTTTATTATATTATCCCTAAAATTAGGATTTTCCCTTGTAGATATTGTTATATTAGCAAAGGGTAAAAATAATCTATATGTACATATAATTTGGAATAATTCTTTTTCTGTGACAATTTCTTCCTCTATTTTTAAATTATTAATAACAGGTCTTAGTCTTGGGCAAGAAATAGAAATCTCTGCATGTGGATATTTTTTTTGCAAAAGATAAGCATGATAGCCAGTTGAAAAAGCATCTTTTCTAAAATCATCTAAACCCAACAATGCTGCAAAAGCAACTCCTCTCATTCCTCCCATTAAAGCTCTTTCTTGTGAATTAAATCTATATGAAAAAACTTTCTTATGTCCTTCTAAATGCAATTTCTTATACTTTTCATTGTTATATGTTTCTTGAAAGATTGTTACATAGTCTGCTCCACAAGAGTTTAGATACTCATAATCTTTTACATTAACTGGATATATTTCAACTCCAACATTATTAAAATATTTTCTTGCTAACTTACAAGCTTCCCCTATATATTCAATATTAGAGTATCTTTCACTTTCTCCCGTAAGTATAAGTATTTCTTTCAAACCACTTTTTGCTATTTCTTTTAACTCCTGTTCTATTTGCTCAAAGTCTAGTCTAGCTCTTTTTATTTTATTATGTGAATTAAAACCACAGTAGACACAATAATTATCACAATAATTTGAAATATATAGAGGTGTAAACATATATACAGAATTTCCAAAATATCTTTCTCTATATTCCTTTGCTTTCATTGCCATTTCTTCAAGATAATTTATAGCTTTTGGAGATAAAAGAGCTTGAAAATCTTTTATAGACAAATATTCTTTTTTTAAGGCTTCCTTTATATCTTCATCTGTAAAAGAATTATAGTCATAACTATTCATTTCACTTATTACTCTATCCATAATATCTGAGTTGATATTTTCTAATTCCATTAATCCACCTCATTTAAAAAACCAATAAGCGGTGAAGAAGCAGAAGCTCCTTTTTCTAAAACTCTACCCAATTTTGCAAGATAGGCATCTCTACCAGCTTGTATTGCATACTTAAAAGCTCTTGCCATTCTTGGAATATCATTTGCAGTCGCTATTGCAGTATTAGCCATAATTGCAGTTACCCCCATTTCCATTGCTTCACAGGCTTGTGAGGGTTTTCCTATACCTGCATCAACTATTACTGGTAAATCTATTTCATCTATTAAAATTTGTATAAACTCTTTTGTTATTAGCCCTCTATTAGAACCTATTGGTGCTGCTAGTGGCATTATACAACTTGCTCCTGCATCTCTTAAAGCTCTTGCAACATTCAAATCTGGATACATATATGGCATCACAATAAAGCCTTCTTTTGCTAATATTTCAGTTGCTTTTATAGTTTCATAGTTATCTGGCAAAAGATATTTACTATCTTTTATTACTTCAATTTTAATAAAATCTCCCTGAGTACATTCTCTTGCAAGTCTTGCTATTTTTACTGCTTCTTCGGCATTTCTTGCACCAGAAGTATTAGGAAGTAAGGTTATATTCTTAGGAATATAATCTAAAATATTTTCTTGAACTCCACTAACAGCCCTTCTCATTGCAACAGTTACTATTTCTGCACCTGCATAGTTAATAGCACTGTTTATTATTTCATTTGAATATTTACCTGAACCAAGAATAAATCTTGAGTTGAATTCTTTATTTCCAAGTTTAAAACTATCTTTCATTTATTCTCCTTTTTCTCCCAATATTATTCTTAAAACCATATTGGTTTGGTGGGCAGCACAAAGCATAACTCTTGTGGACATAATACCCGAATATTCTTCATAATCAGAATAATTATCTCCTATCAAATAAAAATTTTCCTTAATTTTTCTTGTAATTATCTCATTAGCTGAACCTAAACCTGCCATTCCAGAGGCAGATACAACTATTTTATTTTTATTTGTTAGCAATTCTTCTATTGCCATAGCTTTTGTTTCAGCTCTATCAAAAGCTTCTACAACAATTTCTATATCTCCAACTATTGAATGGATATTTTCCCTATTTACTTTTATATCCAAAGTTTCAACTTCTACAAAAGGATTAATCTCTTTTACAATAGTTTTCATTACTTCTGTTTTTTTCAATCCTATATGAGATATTCTATATTGTTGTCTATTTAAATTACTTGCTTCAACCGTATCAAAATCAACTAATTTTAAAGAGCCTATTCCTGCTCTTGCAAGTAAAACAGCCACATTAGAGCCTAAGCCCCCCAAACCTAAAATACAAACTTCTACCTTTTTTAATTTTTTAGCTATGCCTTTTAAATTTCTTTTAAGTAAATCTTCTTCTTTTAAGCCCATATTTTATCCACCACCAACAAAACATACAATTTCTATCTTATCAGTATTTTTTATATTAATTTTTGAAAAATCTGCTTTTTTTACTATATCTCCATTGTAGTCAACAACAACTCTATCCACTCTATATTTATTTTTTATTAAATAATCTAGCAAATTAACATCATTAATTTCTTCATATTTTCCATTAATCTCTGCCATTTCCACTCCTAATTATTTTAAAATATTTACATCTTCACCTGACATCACTTTTTTCATAGTTCTCATAGAACACATTTTCCCACACATAGTGCAAGTATCTTCATTTTCAGGAGTAGATTCTTCTCTGTATCTTCTAGCTTTTTCTTCATCTATTGCCTCTGAGAACATTCCTTCCCAATCTATATCTGCTCTATATTTTGCCATTCTATTATCCCAATCTATTGCTTTTGGTACTTTTTTACTGATGTCAGCTGCATGGGCTGCAATACGAGAGGCAATTATTCCTTCTTTCATATCATCTAAATTTGGTAATCTTAAATGTTCTGCTGGTGTTACATAACATAGAAAATCAACTCCTGCAGCAGCTGCTATTGCTCCACCAATGGCTGAAGTGATATGGTCATAGCCTGGTGCAATATCTGTTACTAATGGTCCTAGTACATAGAAAGGTGCATTATGGCAAAGTTTCTTTTCTAACTTCACATTTGCTTCTATTTCATCTATTGCCATATGTCCTGGTCCTTCAATTATTATCTGTACATTTCTTTTCCAAGCTCTTTTAGTTAATTCTCCTAATGTTATTAGCTCTTTTATTTGACAAGCATCTGTTGCATCATTTAAGCAACCTGATCTCAATGCATCTCCTAAACTTATTGTCATATCATATTCTTCACAGATATCAAGAAGTTTATCAAAGTTTTCATAGAATGGATTTTCTGCCTTGTTAAGCTCCATCCAAGCATACATAAGAGAACCTCCTCTTGAAACAATATTAGTTATTCTTTCATTTCTTTTAAAAAGCTCTACTGCTTCTCTATTTAATCCTGCATGTATAGTAACAAAGTCCACTCCATCTTCTGCATGTTTTCTCACTACATCTAAAAATTCTTCAGCCTTTATATCTTTTAATTCCTTATCATAGAAACCTATTGCATCATAGACAGGAACTGTACCAACCATAGCAGTTGACATAGCAATTAACTTTTTTCTAAATTCTTCTGTCTTACCAAATGAACTCAAATCCATTATTGCATCCGCTTTCATATCTATGGCAACTTTTACTTTTTCTAATTCTTTATCCACATCAGGACAATCCTTAGATATTCCTAAATTTACATTTATCTTTGTAGATAGACCTGTTCCAACTCCTTTTGCCACAAGAGAACTATGATTTTTATTAGCGGGAATAGCAATTTCTCCACTCGCTACCCTTTGCATTAAAATTTTTTCATCCATAGCTTCACTTTCAGCAATGTTTTTCATTTCTTCTGTTAGAATTCCTTTTTTAGCAGCTTCCATTTGAGTCTTATACATATCACCATCTCCTTATTTAATTAAAATTTTTTAACATAAGCTCTACTGCTTTTTTACAATCTTTTTCTGATAATATCCCTGACACTGAACATATACCTTGCAATCCAATATTTTTTAACATACTTACATTATTAATATTTATTCCACCTATAGCAAAGACTGGTATTTTTACACTGGCAACTATTTTCCTTAACTCTTCCATTTCTAATTTTTTAGCATTATCTTTTGTACTTGTCCCAAAAATAGCTCCACTTCCTATATAGTCTGCTCCTAATAGTTCAACTTTTTTAGCTTCTTCTACATTTCTTGCTGTTGCTCCAATTAAAAATTTATCTTTTAAAATCTCTCTCGCTTTTTCTATTGGCATATCAGATTGCCCTAAATGAACCCCATCCGCTTTTACAGCCTGTGCTATATCCATCCTGTCATTTATAATAAACAGCACTCCATATCTTTTACAAACTTCCTTTACTTTCAAGGCTTTTTCATAAAACTCTTTTGTAGAAATATTTTTCTCTCTTAACTGAACTATTTTTACTCCGCCTTTAATGGTTCTTTCTACACAATCATAAAAATCTTTTCCATTACAACTTTCTTCATTAGTAACCAAATAAATTTTACAATCTTCTAATTTCATTCTTTCCCCTTAGTAAAGTTTTTCTATATCAATATTTTTGTATATTTCCCCCATTTGATTCACTGTTCCATTTATTTCTCCAAAATCTACTGAATTTTTTAGTGAAAACAGCACAAATTTTTTTGCCTTTTTCACCGCTTCCAACATAGAATATCCTTTAGCTAAATTTGAAGCAATAGCCGAAGACAAGCTGCAACCTGTCCCGTGCGTATTTTCACTAGAAATTTTCTTGCCTTCTAAAACGTACGTTTTTTCGCCATTTACAAGAATATCCACTGCACTGTCTGAAAGATGTCCACCCTTTATCAGCACCCATTTTTTAGTGAAATCTGCAATTATTTTTCCACAAGTTTTCATTTTTTCAATGCTATCTATATTTTCCACAAACAAATTATTTTCTACATTTTTCTTTTCATTATTTAAAATTATTTTTATAATCTCTTTCGTTTCATCCAAGTTAGGCGTTATTATATTGGCAATTTTAAACAATTTATTTACTAAAAAGTCCTTTGTTTTATCTATTATTAAAGAACTTCCACTTGTGGCTATCATCACAGGATCAAGAACTATATTTTGAGCTTTGTATTTTAATAACTTCTCATACATTATCTCCCCATTTTCCTTACTGTTTACCATCCCAATTTTTACAGCGTCAACTTTTATAACATCAAATATCGTTTCTATTTGATTTTTCAACATTTCTCTTGAAACATCTTCCACCATTCTTACTTCCTTAGGATTTTGGGCAGTTATGCTTGTAATAACTGTCATTCCATAAACTCCATTTGCAACAAAAGTTTTTAAATCCGCCTGTATTCCTGCTCCAGCACTGCTATCTGAACCAGCTATCGACAATACATTTTTCATAATTTCCTCCCAAAACAAAAAAACATATACCCAATTTGTATATGCTTTCTTTTTAAATGAATCTTCTTGTAATTTATTTGTAAACCAAACAAACTCTTTACTTCCTACGTTGGCATTATCCAAATCAGGTCAAAAGGTCAAGGCTCACATCCTTTTCTCAGTCAATTTATTGACTCCCTTGTAACTAGTTTTTTTGTTATTAAATTTTTATTTTTCTATATTTGTATGATAACATACATCTAATTTTTATTCAACAGATTTTCTTTTAAAATTTTTTGAAAATAAATTAAATATTATAGACTTTATGAACTAAATATAAACTTTCATTTTTCTCAAGACTTTTTTAATCTTCCCCCAAAGTTGCCACCATAACCGCCTTAATCGTATGCATTCTATTTTCAGCCTCATCAAATACAACCGAATTTTTACTTCTGAACA
>ERZ773073.1197-NODE-1197-length-12450-cov-9.800242_pt1 | contig 12450 bp, 7 predicted proteins | sample MGYA00580616_ERZ773073 | MGnify/ENA primary metagenome ERZ773073 (study PRJEB29015, sample SAMEA2737960) | human oral metagenome | biome: human oral; feature: human-associated habitat; material: dental | place: China | collected 2131 ...
AGTCGATGGCGGAGAACACCAACGACGCCGGGGTGTGCACGATTTTCTGGGGGGCGCTCGCAGGGGTTCCCGGAATCCTGACTCACCGCGCCCTCAACACCCTCGACGCTATGGTCGGTTACCGCAACCAGCGCTACGGGCGTTTCGGCACGACATCGGCACGTACCGATGATGCCGCGGCTTGGGTACCGGCGCGGCTCACCGGGGCCCTGGCATGCCTGTGCGCCCCACTGGTCGGAGGAGACGTCTCCCGGGCCTGGCGCATCATGCGGCGCGATGGGGCCAACCATCCCAGTCCGAACGGCGGTTGGTGTGAATCCGCATGGGCTGGCGCGCTCGGTGTGCAGTTGGGCGGGGAGAACCGCTACGGCGACCGGGTGGAGTCCCGCCCCACTCTCGGTGACGGTCCCCGCCCCGCAGGGTCGCAGGTGCGCCGCGCCGCGACACTGGTGACGGTCGTCACCGCCGCCGCCACGGGACTGCTGGCGGGGGCGCTGATAGTGTTCGGAGGCGGGAGGAAATGACTGGGTTGTTGATTGCCGGAACCGCATCGGATGCGGGCAAGTCGTTGATTGTGACGGGCCTGGCGCGCGCGTTCCGGCGCCGCGGGATCAAGGTGGCCCCGTTCAAGTCGCAGAACATGTCCAACAACTCGATGGTCTGCTCGGATGGCACCGAGATCGGGCGCGCCCAGTACCTGCAGGCGCAGGCAGCCGGGGTGGAACCGAGCAGCCTGTTGAATCCTGTGCTGCTGAAACCGGGCAGCGATCGGCGCAGTTTCGTCGTGCTCCGTGGCCGTCCTGCGGGGGAGCTCGGTGCAGGGGAGTACGCCAGCGGGCGCAAACACCTGGCCGAGGCTGCCTTCGACGCCTACGAAGAGCTCGCAGCCGGCCACGACCTGGTGCTGTGTGAGGGAGCCGGATCGCCCGCCGAGATCAACCTGCGTTGGGGCGACTACGTCAACTTCGGCCTGGCGGAACGTTTCGGGCTGCCTGTGGTGCTGGCCGCAGACATCGACCGTGGGGGCGCTCTGGCGGCGATCTTCGGCACCCACGGCATCGTCTCCGAACAGGACCGCGGGCGGCTGGTGGGATACCTCATCAACAAGTTCCGTGGTGACCAAGCGGTGCTTGACCCGGGTCTGGACGAACTGACTCGGCGCACCGGTCTCAGGAACTACGGTGTGCTTCCCTGGCTGGCGGACGTGTGGCTGGACGGGGAGGATGCCCTGACGATTGGGTCACGGGCGCTGCGTCCCGGCACCGGGGTGCTCCACGTCGCCGTCGTTCACTTCCCCCGCACCTCGAACGCCACCGACGTGGATGCGCTCGCCGCGGAACCGGGTGTCCAGGTGGTCGTCACCGCATCACCCGATCAGATCGCCCAGGCAGACCTCGTGGTGCTGCCCGGGTCGCGGGCCACTGTCACGGACCTGGCCTGGCTCAGGGACAAGGGCCTGGCGGAGGCGATCCGGAACCGTGCCCAGCAGCAGCGGCCCGTGCTCGGCATCTGTGGTGGTTACCAGATGCTCACCGACCGTATCCTCGATGATCTTGAATCCGGTGACGGAGACGTCCCTGGTCTGGGCTTGCTTCCCGGCGAGGTGCGTTTCGGCGAGGTGAAGGTTCTCGGTAGACCGTCCGGGACATGGCAGGGAGAACTGGTCGAGGGCTACACCATCCACCACGGGCGGGTTCACGCCGCAGGAGGGGAGGAGTTCTGCGAGGGCCAACAGGTCGGCTCTACGTTCGGGACCATGTGGCATGGGGCCTTCGAGTCCGACGGTTTTCGCCGGGCCTTCCTCGAAGAGATCACGCGGCAGACCGGCAGCGACTGGCGGCCCAGCGAGGGGGCGCCCGGCTACGCTGAGCAACGAGAAGCCATGATCGACAGACTCGCAGATGCTTGTGAGGACAACCTGGACGTGACGGCGCTACTCGAAGCGGCAAGCTGAAGGCGGGAATCGTCGGTATCGGCACAAAGGTGCTTCGGGACCACGGATGGATCGCGTTGAAACCATGCCATGAGTTTCCGGGAACCTGCGGTCGGAGGTGCCGCTCATCGGCCCCTGGAGCCGAGGCTGCCCGAAGCCCGAGTGTGCCGTACAGGAACGAATTTCTGGTTTTCCGGGGTTGAGGATGCTCCTTCTGTGATAGGCAGAGAGTAAATCGAGTCACGGGAGAATCGATGAAAAGTTCCATGAGATGCCGCGCGCTGGGTGTTGTCTGTACGTTATCGATGGTGATGCTTGCGGGATGCTGGCCGGCGGATGAGGAGAACGGTGTCTCCTCGAGTCAATCCGCGTCCGAGCCCAGTCCGTCACCGTCGGAGGCGACAACGGCGAGAACGAAAGTACCCGCTTCGGCGTATCGCACCGAGGCGAAGATCCTCTGGCAGGGGTCTGGGAATTTCAATGACAGCTCAACCACCCTTGCGGGCGTACCGGAAGGCCTCCTCGTCAGCAATGCTGGTGGTGCCGAAGCCGGATTGTTCCTGCGCTCTTGGGAGGACGGCAGCAGGAAGTGGTGGATCCCGGTCGACGAAGGCTCGGGTAGTTCCGGGTTTCTTCTGCAGAAGGAGTACTACGAGGACACTGTTCCAGCCGGACACGTTCCCGTGACCGTTCCTCTGACGAGAAGCAGGGCTGAGCAACAGATCAGGGACGCCAAGGACGGTGCGTTGCTGGGGCGTGCCGAGCTTGAACGCCACGGAGCCGTTCTGGAAGCCGAATCCGGTGCCCTCTATGTGGCTGGCAATGATGACAGCGGTGCCTATGGATTGTCTCGTTTCGAATCGCTGGGAGCGACCTCCCCGCAGTGGACCGGCGCTTTGAACGCCGGACAACTGGAGACAAACTCGCGGGTACTGGAGCGAGAAGGAAGAACCGAGTTCTGTGAGTTCAACAAGCTGGGGCAGGAGGGCCTGTGCACGGTCTCGGTTTCGCTCTCGGACGGCAGCTCGGCTAGCTGGCTTCCCTCTGGAGCGAAATTCCTGAGGATCGGTGAGAAGAAACTTGTCATTGATGAGAGAGGCTTCCACACCCTGCTGGACGGTGCCGGAAAGGAGCTCTGGTCCCGCGATTTGGGGAAGGTCGAATGGGCCCATCACATCGCCGGTTCCGTGATTCTTGGAGAGAAAAGCCTCGTGCGGCGGATCGACCTGGACAGCGGCGCGTCCCAGTGGCAGGACTCCTGGGGCGAAGCGAGCGAGCTGGCGGAAATCGACGGGAAAGCCATTGTTGTCAGGACTCATGAGGTGCTGCAAACCGCCGTGCTGGATGTGACAACTGGACGTGCCAATTTTGTTGACCATGGTGATGCCCCTCCACCGGCAGCCATCATGCTGACCGCTGATGGAAGGCTCGTGGTTGCCGGTCGAGGCACCGGGGAATCAGGCCTGTACGCGGCTGCCATCGACCCTGGGACGGGACAACAGCTGTGGCAGGCCTGGTATGACGGATACGAAGAAGCAATGGCCCTTTCGGGACATCTGGTGCTGTACAACCAGACCGGTTTCGCGGTCCTGGGGTAGCCACGTGAAACCGCAGCTTCTTTCATCAGCCATTGACCGGTGAGAACCGCAACACCACCGGGATGGGAACGGTTCCGTCAGTGAGCCAGGAACGCCAGCCGAACCTCTCAATGCCGTCGGCCCGGCGGGAGAGGATGTGGGGCTGCTCATTGCTGCACAGTCGTTGATGTCTTCCCGACACCTCGATGAGCTGCTGCCGGCAAGTACGACAGCAGCTCATCGAGATCGCCGTCCAAGGTTCGGGACGCGTACTCCTCGAGCCCAAGGGGATACATGGCCGGCAGGCTCACTCCTCCAGGTCGCCCTCTACCTCCAGGTAGAGCTCGTGGAGCTGGTTGATCAGCTCGGGATCCGGGTTCTCCCACATTCCACGGTCCACTGACTCCTGGAGCCGTTCGACCATGCTGCGCAGTGCCCACGGGTTAGCCTGGCGCAGGAATTCCTGGTTTTGTTCGTCGAGCAGGTAGGTGTTCGCCACCGACTCATACATCCAGTCACCCACCACCTGTGCGGTAGCGTCGAAACCGAACAGGTAGTCGACGCTGGCGGCCATCTCGAAGGCTCCTTTGTAGCCGTGGCGGCGCATCGCCGCCAGCCACTTCGGGTTGACCACGCGCGCCCGGAATACGCGGGCGGTCTCCTCCGCGAGGGACCGGGTGCGCACTGCGTCGGGGATGCTGGTGTCACCGACGTAGGCCTTCGGAGCGTTACCGGTCAGGGCCCGGACCGTCGCCACCATACCGCCGTGGTACTGGAAGTAGTCGTCGGAGTCGATGATGTCGTGCTCGCGGGAGTCGACGTTCTTCGCGGCCACTTTGATGCGGCGGTAGTTGTTCTCCATGTCGTCGCGGGCGGGGGTGCCGTCGAGGTCGCGTCCGTAGGCGAAACCACCCCAGGCTGCGTAGACCTCGGCCAGGTCCTCGTCGGATCGCCAGTTCCCGGACTCGATCAGTTCCAGCATCCCGGCGCCGTAGGTACCGGGTTTGGAACCGAAGATGCGGGTGCGGGCGCGACGCTCATCTCCGTGGGTTTCCAGGTCTGCTGACACGTGGGCGCGCACGAAGTTAGTCTCGACCGGCTCCTCCTGCGCCGCGGCGAGTGCCACGGCGTCGTCGAGAAGAGCGACCACGTGCGGGAAGGCGTCGCGGAAGAAACCGGAGATACGGACGGTCACGTCAATACGGGGCCGACCGAGCTCCTCCAGAGTCATGGCCTCCAGACCGACCACCCGGCGTGACTGCTCCTCCCAGACGGGACGGATGCCAAGCAGGGCGAACACCTCCGCGATGTCGTCACCGGAGGTGCGCATCGCCGAGGTTCCCCACACCGACAACCCGACGGAACTCGGATATTCCCCGGTCTCTGCCAGATAACGGGCCACGAGGTTCTCGGCTGCGGCTTGACCGGTCTGCCAGGCCAGTTTCGACGGAATCGCTTTCGGATCGACCGAGTAGAAGTTGCGACCGGTCGGCAGCACGTTCACCAGGCCGCGCAGCGGTGAACCCGAGGGTCCGGCCGGAATGTAGCCGCCATCTAGGGCGTGGAGGACGGCGGGGATCTCGCCCTCAGTGGCCCTCAAACGTGGCACCACCTCGGTGGCTCCGAATTCTAGAGCAGCACGCACTCCAGCGACATCGATTCCCTCGCGCCCGGAGAGCGGGGCGACGATGCTCCCGATGGCGTCCGGGTCCCAGCCAGCTGCCGCGAGCTGTTCCACAAGGGAGCGGGCCTCGGCTTCCACCGTGTCGGTTTCCTCCCGTGTAATGGAGACGTCCTGCTGGTCCTCCGGTAGGCCCAGGGCAACCCGCAAGCCGGGTACCCCATCGGTGCGACCTCCGAAGACCTGGTTGGAGCGCAGAATCGCCAACACCAGGTTGACCATGCCCTCGTCCTCGGGAACTTGCGAGAGCACATGGAGACCGTCGCGGATCTGGACGTCTTTGATCTCGCACAGCCAGCCGTCAACGTGCATCACGAACTCGTCGAACTCCTCCTCGTCGGGGCGTTCCTCGAGTCCGAGGTCTTGGTGCATCTGAGCTGCCTTGATGAGCTGCCAGATTTCTCCCTGTAGGGCAGGGGCCTTCGCCGGGTCCATCACGGAGACGTTGCCGTATTCGTCCAGTAGCTGCTCCAGCCGGGAGATGTCACCGTATGACTCGGCGCGCGCCATCGGCGGGATCAGGTGGTCGACGATCGTGGCGTGGGCGCGTCGTTTGGCCTGGGTACCTTCGCCAGGATCGTTGACGAGGAACGGGTAGATCAACGGCAGGTTCCCCAGGGCCGCATCAGGACCTGAGGCAGCATCGAGGGCCAGGGTCTTGCCAGGCAGCCATTCGAGGTTGCCGTGTTTGCCGACGTGGACGACGGCGTGCGCCCCGAATTCCTTCTCCAACCAGCGGTAGGTGGCCAGGTAGTGGTGGGTGGGGGCCAGGTCGGGATCGTGGTAGATCGCGATCGGGTTCTCTCCGAAACCACGGGGAGGCTGCACGAGGATCACGATGTTGCCTGCCCGAAGGGTCGCGGCCACGATCTCGCCGTCAGGGTTGGTGGCGCGATCCACGAACAGGTTGCCGGGGGCATCGCCCCAGGTCTGTGTCACCTGCTCCTGAAGTTCGGTGGGGAACTCTGCGAACCAGCGACGATAGGTCGCGGCGTCGATGCGGACGGGCTGCCCGCTCAGCTGCTCGCTGGTCAGCCATTCCTCGTCCTGCCCGCCTGCAGCGATGATGGCATGTATCAGGGCGTTTCCAGCAGTGGTGTCGGGATGTTCGCCCTCCACGGGCTCCAACTCACCGGTGCCGGGAATCTCGCCGGGCGCACCCAGGTCGTAGCCCGCCTCCCGCATGGCCCGCAGCAACCGGATGATCGAGACGGGGGTGTCGAGGCCAACCGCGTTGCCGATTCGGGCGTGCTTGGTGGGGTAGGCCGACAGGACGATGGCGACCTTCCGCTCGGCGGGTGGGATCAGCCGCAGCCTCGCGTGGTTCACGGCCAGCCCCGCAACCCGGGCACAGCGTTCCAGGTCGGGAACGTAGTGGGGCAGGCCGTCGGCATCAATCTCTTTGAAGGAGAAAGAGACGGTGATCAACCGTCCGTCAAACTCGGGAACCGCCACCTGGTTGGCGACGTCATAGGGGCCCATGCCGTCATCGGTGGCCTCCCAGGTCTCTCGGCTCCACGTCACGGTCAGCCCCTGCAGGATCGGGACGTCCAGTTTGGCGAGCTGTTCTACGTCCCAGGCGCCCTCGTCGCCGCCCGCCGAGGCTTCTGCCGGGGTGAGACCACCCGAGGCCTGCACCGTGGTGATGATGGCGTCGCAGGTTCTCAGGTACTCGATCAGCCCCGGATCGGGGTCACGCAGCGATGCGGTCTGGATCGGAACCGCCAATCCACCTGCCGCATCAATCGCATCGGCCAAGGCGATGATGTGCGCGATGTTTCCTGCCGCGTAGTGGGCCCGGTAGAAGATGATGCCGATCCGGGGACGGCGATGTCCGGCGGGCTCGTCGGTGGGGGCATCCGGCCGGGGAAGCTCGCTCCAGACGGGCATCATCGAGACCGGTTCAAAGGCATCGCCCGTCAGCAGGACGGTGTCGGCGAGGAAGGCGTGCGCGTTGCGGAGGTTGTCGAGACCGCCCTGCACGAAATAGGAATGAGCCTGTGCCGCGACTCCCATCGGAACGGTGGAGAGTTCCATCAATGTGGCGTCGGGGGTGTGCTGGCCACCGAGAACTACCAGCGGCAGGCCCGACTCGACGCACGTGGTGAAGGTTTCGGGCAGTTGTTCCTTGCCACCGAGGAAACGGAACACGATCAGTTCGGCGCCGTCGATCAGTTTCTTCACTGCGTTGACGTCGAGTTTCGCGGGATTGCCATACACGTAGTCGGCCTGGCTTGCGCGTGCGCTGAGCAGGTCGGTCTCGGTGGTGGTGAGCAGTGCGATTCTGGTCAAGATGTCCTCCGTCAGGATCCACGTCCGGGTGGTTGAGGTGCCTGCGGGGTGTTCCTGACTTCGCGGATGCGTCACAGTGGCGGGACCGTCCCGGAGTCGCACCGGGTTCCAGAGCCCGAAGGCGAGCCAAGCCTAGCGTTCCTGCAGCTGAGTGGGTGATTCCCAACGGTATGGGAGCGAAACGCTCGGTGTGCATGGCCTACGCTGGGGCTCATGCAGGACCTCGTCATGACGTTGCGATGCCCGGATGGTCCTGGCATCGTGCACGCCCTCACCGGAGCCGTCGTCTCCTTGGGGGGCAACATCACCGAATGTCAGCAGTTCGCTTCCGCCGACACGGGGCGTTTCTTCACACGTATCGCCCTGACCGGACCCACGCGTGACGATCTGATGAACGTTCTGTACCCCGTGGCTGAAAGACTCGAGGCGGAGTTCGACATCTACGAGCAGCAGCGCCCCACACGTGTGCTGCTGCTCGCGTCCAGGACCGGGCACTGCATCAACGAGCTTCTGTTCCAATGGCGCGCGGGAACTCTTCCCATCGATGTCGTCGGTGTCATGGCCAATCATGACGTCCTGAGGTCGCTGGCTGATTTCTACGGAGTGCCGTTCACGCACCGGGTGGTTATTCCCGAGACGAAAGCCGATTTCGAGGACGAGCTTCGCCGCGTGGTCGAGGAGAAAAACGTGGACCTGGTGGTTTTGGCCCGCTACATGCAGGTCCTCAGTGCTGAGCTGTGTGATCACCTTGCCGGGCGCGTCATCAACATCCACCATTCCTTCCTTCCTGGCTTCAAAGGGGCCAATCCCTACCGGCAGGCACACAACCGGGGGGTGAAACTCATCGGAGCAACCGCCCATTTCGTTACGAGCGATCTCGACGAGGGGCCAATCATCGAGCAGAACGTGGTCAGGGTGGATCACACCATGGGGGTCGACAAACTGGTCAGCAAGGGGCGGGGTCAGGAATCGGAGACCCTGGCGGAAGCCGTGCGCCTGTTCGCCGAACACCGGGTGCTGATGGACGGGAACAGGACGGTGATCTTCCGCTGATGTCGGCGGTCTCTGACATTGCGCTGATCGCGCTGTTCATCCTGATCGGCGGCACCTTCGCGGCCGCCGAGATGGCCTTGGTGACGCTGCGTGAGTCGCAGATCAGGCAGCTCGCCGCCAAGGGCAAACGGGGCCGGGCCATCGAACGCTTGACGAGCGATCCCAACCGTTTCTTGTCTGCTGTTCAGATCGGCGTGACGCTTTCCGGGTTTCTTTCCGCGGCTTTCGGCGGGGCAACCCTGGCGTCGGGGCTTGCCCCCGTTTTCAAGGAATGGGGGATACCGGCGTCGGTGGCCGATCCACTCGCCTTGGTGGTCATCACAATCGTGATCTCCTACTTCTCCATCGTGATCGGGGAGCTGAGCGCGAAACGCCTCGCCATGCAACGAGCTGAGGGGTTCGCGCTGGCGCTGGCTCCGCTGGTGTCCGGCATTGCATCCCTGGCCCGGCCCGTCATCTGGTTCCTGGGAGTCTCCACCGACACGGTGGTGCGGGTCTTCGGTGGTGACCCGAAGCTGTCAAAGGACGCGGTGAGCGACGAGGAACTGCGGGAGATGGTCTCGGGATCGACGACCCTGGGTCAGGAGGAACGCAGCATCGTCGATGAGGTTTTCGCTGCGGGCCAGCTCAGTCTCCGCGAGGTGATGGTACCCCGCACCGAAGTGGAATTCCTTCCTGCCGACATGCCCATCCAGCTGGCTTACAAGGAAGTGCGAGGGGCACCCCATTCCCGCTACCCGGTCACGGAGGGCTCCGTGGACAAGGTGATTGGTTTCTGCCACGTTCGGGACCTGATGGACCTCGATGCCAGGGAACGTGGCGGTCAGTTGTCCGGAATAGTGCGGCCCGTGCTGAACCTCCCAGAAACGGTGAAGCTGCTGCGTGCCCTGTCCGCGATGCGTGCTGCGAAGGCCCACATGGCCATAGTCCGGGACGAGTACGGCGGCACATCGGGAATCGTCACGCTGGAGGATCTGGTGGAGGAACTGATCGGCGACATCACGGATGAGTATGACGTTGTGGACGGCACGTCACCGACGCGGATCGACCCCCTGGCCCGATTGGACGGGCTGACCACCATCGAGGAATTCGCGGGACTTTCTGGGTACGTCATTCCCGAGGGTCCCTACGACACCGTGGCAGGATACGTGATGGCCCGACTCGGGCGCCTGCCCACGGTCGGGGACGAGGTGGGCGTGGAACTCTCCCCGTGTGAACCGGCGGAGGAGGATACGGCAGTATCGACTTGGGTGTTCAGGGTCGAGGAGATGGATGGGCGGCGCGCTTCCTGGATTTCTGCTCGCCCGGTTTCAGGAGTTGGCGATGGATGATGGATCGAGGTTGTTGACGGGGCCCGGAGCCGGCCCCGTGCTCAGCGCTGCGGTTCGTCACGCCGGCGGGGAGCTGCTCAGCTGGACGCTGGAGCATGTGGACGCCAACCCCAACCAGTCCACCACCGCCACCTATCTGGCGAAAGTGTCCTGGCCCTATGGGGAGCGCACGGAACTGCTGGGAGTCTCAGCCCGCAGCGGGGAATTGTCCGAGACCGACAGGGGGGCCGAGGTCTTCGGTGACGGCAACCGCGAGGTGGCGGTCTGGATCTACCCGGCAGATCCAGATTTGCCGGGTCTGAAACGGGCGGCCTACCCCGAGTTGTTGGCCGAACTGGTCAATGATGCCCGGTTGTTACCGTATCTCGTGACCGGGGATGAGCTCGAGCTGAAGATCATTGGTTATCGGCCTCGCCGCCGCGCGGTTGTGCGATTCACCACGGGAGGAAACACCTTCTACATCAAGGCGATTCGTGCCAAACTCTTCGACGACGTGCTTTTCAGGCATCGGATGTTGACCAGCGCAGGGGTACCGGCGCCCCATGTTGCTCATACCACTGATGATCAGTTGATGATCCTCGATGCCTTGCAGGGAAGGCCTTTGGCACGTGCGCTCTTCGAGCCCGGCGATCCTTGCACCCCCGAGCAGCTGATCGAGGTGCTCGACTCCATGCCCGCGAGCGTCACGCAGCTGGAGCGTCGCCCACCCTGGAGCGATGCCGTTCAGCATTACGCGGAAATCGTTTCTTCAGCCCTGCCCGAGGTGCGCGGTGATCTCGGTTGGGCCGCGCAGCGGATCCAGAGCGGCCTCGCGGGGATCCCGCTCGGCAACGAACCCACCCATGGTGACTTCCACGAGGGACAGGTGCACGTGGCCGCGGGGCGGGTGGTTGGGATCCTTGATGTGGACACGATTGGGCCCGGTCGGCGCGCCGACGACCTGGCCTGTCTGATCGCTCACCTGTCCACCATCCAGCGAATGAACCCTGCTCAGGAAGCCAAGGTGCGAGACCTGCTGGCGCGGTGGGTGCCGGTCTTCGACAGGCGCGTGGATCCGGTGGAGCTGAGACTGCGGGCGGCGGCCGTCGTCATCTCCTTGGCAACCGGTCCTTATCGCAGCCAGGAACCGAATTGGCAGGAATCCACCAGGCACATGGTTCGATCCGCCCTGGCCCTGGTCAGGCAGGTTGCGGGCTGATAACGATTCGGCGGGGTACCGCGCCTTGATGATGTGTGCGCGATATGGTCATGGCACCCAGGAAACCTTCCGAAGTTTGGAGCTCGAAGTGACCAAGTCCCTGCTCAAACTCGCCTCTCTCGCCGCCGTCAGCTCTCTGTTGCTGTCCGCCTGCGCCGAGGCCCCGATGACGACCTCTTCCTCCCCGACTGGTTCCCTTCCAGCCAGCAGCGCCGCTGGCAGCGCCACCGCTGGGGCAGGGGATTTCAAGGCCTGCATGGTTTCCGATTTCGGTGGTTTCGACGACAAATCCTTCAACGAGACCTCCTACAAGGGTCTGCTGCAGGCGAAGGAACAGCTCGGCGTCGAGACCGCGCAGATCGAGTCCAAGGAGGAATCCGAGTATGCGCGCAACGTCCAGTCCATGATCGACGCCAAGTGCGGTGTCATCGTGACGGTTGGGTTTGCTTTGGCGAACGCCACGGAAGCCGCCGCGAAACAGAATCCGAACGTCAAGTTCGCGATCGTCGACAATGAATCCTTCGACGGGGTGGACAATGCGAAGGGACTGATCTTCGACACCGCACAGCCTGCCTTCATGGCGGGTTATGTCGCCGCTTCGCTGACCCAGACCGGGAAGGTCGGTACCTTCGGTGGCGCCAAGTACCCGACCGTATCGATTTTCATGGACGGTTTCGCCCAGGGTGTTGAGTACTACAACCAGGCCAAGGGTAAGAGCGTTCAGGTGCTCGGCTGGGATCGTGCCACCAAGGACGGGCAGTTCATCGGCGGGGCGAACCCGTTCGACGACAACGCCGGTGGCAAGAACACCGCCAACACGCTCATCGCACAGGGCGCCGACATCATCCTTCCGGTTGCTGGTCCTTCTGGGCTGGGGGCGTTGGATGCCGTGAAGGAAACCAATGGCAAGGTGAACGCCATCTGGGTGGACACCGACGGTTACGGCTCCGCGCCCGAATATAAGGACGTGATCATCACCTCGGTCGTGAAGGGCATGGATGTGGCCGTCCTCGATGCCATCAAGGCTGCCAAGGAGGGTTCCTTCTCCTCCGACCCGTATGTCGGAACCCTCAAGAACAAGGGAGTCGATCTTTCCGAGTTCCACGACTTCGACTCCAAGGTCCCGGCAGAGACCAAATCAGAGCTGGAACAGATCCGCGCCGACATCATCTCCGGGAAGATCACAGTCGAGACCACCGTTAGATGATGCTGAACAAGATGGAGTGACATGTGGAGCAGGGACGTCACGTGGGCATCCCTGCTCCACTGAGCACTTGCAGAGTGGGCGCCTGAGGAAGGAGTAACAACAGTGACTTCGTCGCTCTCGGAAGCTCCCGTGTTGTCGTTGGAAGGCATCACGAAACGTTTCGGTTCCCTCACGGCCA
>ERZ773073.1203-NODE-1203-length-12395-cov-3.801621_pt1 | contig 12395 bp, 10 predicted proteins | sample MGYA00580616_ERZ773073 | MGnify/ENA primary metagenome ERZ773073 (study PRJEB29015, sample SAMEA2737960) | human oral metagenome | biome: human oral; feature: human-associated habitat; material: dental | place: China | collected 2131 ...
CGCAGAAAGTCATGTTGACCGCAGCATCGAAGACCCACAGCTGTTTCTTTCGGTGAACATTCTTGGTACCCAAAACCTGCTGGATGCAGCGCGTAAGGCGTGGGTTACGGGTAAAGACGAAACAGGTTATCCCACATGGAAGACCGGCAAACGCTATCACCAAGTATCAACCGACGAGGTTTACGGCTCGCTGGCCAAGGATGACCCGGCTTTCACGGAACGTCACCGCTATGAACCCAACAGCCCGTATTCCGCGTCCAAAGCGGCGTCCGACCATCTCGTGCGCGCCTATTGCCATACCTACGGCCTGCCGGTGCTGACCACCAACTGCTCGAACAATTACGGCCCCTACCAATTCCCCGAAAAACTGATTCCGCTGATGATCGTCAATGCGCTGGCCGGCAAATCCCTGCCAATTTACGGCGACGGCCAGCAGATCCGGGACTGGCTCTATGTCGGCGACCACTGCGCCGCTATCCGGCGCGTGCTGGCAGCCGGGCAACCGGGAGAAACCTATAATATCGGCGGCTGGAACGAGAAGCCCAATCTCGACATCGTGCATGCCGTCTGCGCGTTGCTCGATGAATTGCGTCCGCGCGCCGACGGCCAATCCTATCGTGAGCAGATCACTTACGTGACCGACCGTCCCGGCCATGATCGGCGCTACGCGATCGACGCGACCAGGATCGAACGCGAGCTTGGCTGGAAGCCACAGGAAACCTTTGAAACCGGCATTCGCAAGACAGTTGCCTGGTATCTCGATCATCCTCAATGGATCGCTAACGTGCAGTCGGGTGCGTATCGCGAGTGGGTGGAGAAAAACTACGGCGGACGGGTATCATGAAAATCCTCCTTTTTGGCAAGGGCGGCCAGCTCGGCTGGGAATTGCAGCGGAGTCTGGCGACGCTGGGCGAACTTGTCGCGCTCGACTTCGATACGCCGGGTGAGTTGTGCGGCGACTTCACCCGTCTGGCCGACATCGCGGCGACTGTGCGTCAGGTCAGGCCGGATGTTGTCGTCAATGCCGCTGCCTATACGGCCGTCGACAAGGCCGAATCCGAGCTGGAACTGGCGCGCCGGATCAATGCCGAAGCGCCGGGCGCGCTTGCCGATGCGGCCGAAGAAATCGGCGCCTGGTTCGTTCATTATTCGACCGATTACGTGTTTGACGGCAGCGGTGAGCGCCCCTGGCGGGAAGAGGATGCGACAAACCCGCTCAGCGTCTATGGGCAGACTAAGCGCGACGGCGAAATCGCCGCCGCCCGTTGCCGGAAGCATCTCATCTTCCGTACCAGCTGGGTTTATGCCGCACGCGGCGGCAATTTCATCCGCGCCATGCTTAAATTGGCGCAGGAACGCGAGCGCCTGACCGTGATCAATGATCAGGTCGGCGCGCCTACCGGCGCCGATCTGCTGGCCGATGTGACGGCGCACGCCGTGCGTGCGGTATGCGCTACGCCGGCGCGTTCTGATCTTGCCGGCCTCTACCATCTGGTAGCGGGCGGCGAGACTTCCTGGTACGGCTATGCCCGTCTGATTATCGAGCAGGCGCGTAATGCCGGGCTGCCGGTGCGGGTTGCGCCGGATGCGATTGTGCCGATTCCGACCGAGGCCTATCCGCTGCCCGCGCCGCGGCCGCGTAATTCCCGGCTTGATACGTCCAAACTACGGGCGGCCTATGACCTGGTTTTGCCCGACTGGCGCAGCGGCGTTCTGCGGGCGTTGACCGAAATCCTGAAACAGTAGTGATTAACACCTGCACAGAAAATCTCCCATGACCTCCATGAATCATCGTAAAGGCATCATTCTTGCCGGCGGCTCCGGCACCCGGCTCTATCCGGCAACGCAGGTCGTCTCCAAGCAACTGCTGCCCATTTTCGACAAGCCGATGATCTATTACCCGCTCAGTACGCTGATGCTGGCCGGCATACGTGACATTCTGGTCATCTCTACGCCGCAGGATACGCCGCGTTTTGAACAGCTGCTTGGTGACGGCGGGCAGTGGGGCATCCGCCTCGAATATGCGGTGCAGCCCTCGCCCGACGGCTTGGCGCAAGCCTTTCTGATCGGCGAATCGTTTGTCGGCGACGCACCTTCGGCGCTTGTGCTGGGCGACAACATTTTCTACGGGCATGATTTTGCCCGCCTGCTGCGTGAGGCCGATGCCAAACGCGAAGGCGCAACCGTTTTTGCCTACCCGGTGACCGACCCCGAACGTTACGGCGTCGTCGAGTTCGATGAAAAATGGCAGGCAATCAGCCTGGAGGAAAAGCCCAAAGCGCCGCGTTCGCGCTACGCCGTGACCGGACTGTATTTTTACGATCGGCAGGTCGTCGAACTGGCCAAGAGCGTCAAACCCTCGGCGCGCGGCGAGCTGGAGATTACCGACCTCAACCGGCTGTACCTTGAACGCGGTCAGCTCAGCGTCAAGACGCTGGGGCGCGGCTATGCCTGGCTCGATACCGGCACGCACGAATCCATGCTCGACGCCAGCCAGTTCATTCATACCATTGAGCGCCGCCAGGGACTGAAAGTTGCCTGCCCGGAAGAAATCGCCTGGCGCAACGGCTGGATTGACGCCCATCAGCTGGAAAGCATGGCGCAGGCGCTTGCCAAGTCGGGATATGGCCAGTATCTGCTCGGCCTGTTCCGGGACAAAATTCTGCCATGAGGACGCAGCCATGAAAGTCACCCCGCTGGCGATTCCCGACGTGCTGTGCATCGAACCCAAGGTATTTGGCGATGCGCGCGGCTTCTTTTTTGAGAGTTTCAACCGGCAAAGCTTTAAACAGGCGACCGGCCTGGAGGTCGATTTCGTCCAGGACAATCACTCGCGCAGTGTCCGGCACGTCCTGCGTGGCCTGCACTATCAGCTGCCGCCGCGGGCGCAGGGTAAGCTGGTGCGCATCGTCGTTGGCGAAGTGTTCGATGTGGCCGTCGACATCCGTCCGGAATCGGCCACTTTCGGCACCTGGGTCGGCGAAACGCTTTCAGCGGAAAACAAGCGCCAACTCTGGATTCCGCCCGGATTCGCCCACGGCTTCCTCGTGCTCAGTGAAGCGGCCGAGTTCCTCTACAAGACGACCGATTACTGGGCGCCGGAACTGGAACGCTGCATCCGCTGGGACGATCCGCAGCTGAACATCCGCTGGCCGCTTTCCGCTGCGCCGCAGGTGTCGGCCAAAGATGCGACGGGCGCCGCGTTCGCATCATTGCTGTCGCGGTAGTCTGGAAATTTTCTGCATCGATCATGTTATTTTCCTACCGCGTACTCGATGCTTCCGGCGCTGTTAGACAAGGCGCAATTGAAGCGTCTTGCCAGGCAGATGCACTGGAGTTGCTACGGGAAAAAGGCCAGGTTCCACTGGAGCTGAAAGCGCAGACCGTTGCCGAGAATCATCGCAAAGTCATCTCCGGGGCGCAGAAGATCCGCCATACCGATGTGGTTGCCTTTGTCCGCGAACTTGCAACGCTCCTGAAATCCGGTGTGGGCTTGTCCGACGCATTCTCGACCTGTTGGAGACGACCGATCATCCGCGCATGAAAGAGTCGCTCTCGCGCCTTAATACGGTAGTTTTGGCGGGCGAACGCTTTTCTGCGGCGCTGGAAAAGTCGGACTTCGGGTTGCCGCAATATGTGCATGCGCTGGCCAAAAATATAGAATTCTCCTAGGCGTTTCTAGGCGAGTGAATAATCATGGCAAAACAACTGCCCAAAAGGTCATCATCGGAAACTTGCCTAAGCTTTAATCTGCCAACGTTCAGAAAGTAAGGCAAAAGTCTTTCTCACAGATATGTGCTGAGCGGCCGCAAGTTCGGGAAGCCGACGACGCTAAAATAAATGTTTCCCGGGCGATTGCCTGAGCATGCCGACAGGGTTTTCGGTTTTATTTTTATCCTGGTATTGGCCGGTTTTTCTGCTGGCAGACCTCAGCCTTTAAAAACTCGGAAAGACGCAAAGGGATTTTGGTAGATTCCAAAAATCAATAATATCCGGATTCAATCAGGGTTTTGTCTAAGATCAGCCCGGAGGCAAAGATAGCGGCAGAGACACCGAAATTGACCCAAGGTCGGAGTGCGTGTTAACGCGCCTGGTGCTTCTGCAGGCTGGTGCAGTGAAAGCACATGAAGCGCGATAGAGGTACCGAGAATCGCGGCGCTGCTTGTCGTTACTCTCCGCGGCGGAGATGGTTTCCTGTGACTGCCTTGGCATTGGGGTACTGCTAGGATCACCGGTAAGGAGTTGCGCCCACTTGTTTCCGGAATTTCCCTGGCTTGTATACGTTCGGGCGGGTTTTAGTGGTACGGGGCGCGGGGTACTAAACATGTCGGTTTGCGGCGGGGCGCGGAGGCGCTGGTTTTCGCAGGGCGTTAAACGCGCCGATTTCCCACTCGCGCAGGGCGATCAGCATGCCTGTGCCGTGGCGTTTGGGCAGGGGTGAGGCGAGGCTTTCTTCGTGCAGTTCGGCGAATTTCTGGCGCAGCCGGCGCATTTCCGTTTGCATTCTGGCGATGGCGGCATCGGTCAGCATGGCGTGGGAAAAAGCCATGACAGCGTTTTCGCCGGCAAACTCGCCGGAGAGAAAATCATGCATGCCGTGCTCGCGGAAGTAAGTGCGGATCGGCCCGTGCGGCAGCCAGTCAAAGTCGCGGGCGACGTTTAGGCGAATGCGGTTGCCGGGCATCAGCGTGATTAGCCGCAGGCGGTCGAGCCGGACGAGCCGTCCGATGCATTCGGCTTCGCTGATTTGGTAGCGTTTGACGATGTCGGCGATTTCCCACTGGTTGAGCGCACAGACGGCGACGAGCAGAAGCTTTGCGTCGGAGACCAGTTCCTTTTCCTGCACTGCGCTCAGCGTGTGCAGGCGTTTTTCCGCCACCGCCGCTTCCTGCGCCAGTTCGGCGAGCGTGTAGCCGAGCAGATGCGCGATGTCGACGATCCGGTCGAGGCTGAAGCGCCCGGAAGCGAACAGGCGCTTGACGCTGGCTTCTGAGAGATGCAGCGCCTGCCCCAGATCGCGGTAAGTCATGCCCTGGATTTTGAGGCGGCGCTTGAGCGTGTTGACGAGCTGGCGGGTTTCATTCATGGCATGCCCCTTAAAAAGTCTCGTTATTTGATACTAAATTAGATTATATCTAATACAAATGATGAATTAGTATCTTTTTAATCCCCCTTTTGGCATTCTGAGCGCAACTTGTTTCAGGAGAACAATGATGAAAAACATCGCTCGATGCCTGCCCTGGGCGACGCTCTGCCCCCTGCTGCTGGCCGCACTGTTCCACGGGCCGGTTGGTCAGTTGCCTCATTACCATGATTTTGCCGACCAGACGCCGGTGCTGGGGATTCCCCATGCGCGGGATGTCGTTTCCAACCTGGGCTTTGCCCTCGTCGCCCTCTGGGGCTGGGCGCGGCTGAGAAGCGGGGAGGGTTTCCGCGCGCTGGGTGGCGGCGCGCCGGGCTACCGGCTGTTTCTAACCGCCCTGTTGCTGACGGCGTTCGGCTCGGCCTGGTATCACTTGGCGCCGGATAACGCCCGCCTGATCTGGGATCGGCTGCCCATCGCGCTTGCCTGCGCCGGCCTGCTGGCGGGAGTCTGGGGCGAAACGCACGCGGCGAGCGGGCGCAGCGGCGCTTGGCTGAGCGCGCTGCTGGCGGTTTTCGCCGTGTTCAGCGTGTTCTGGTGGTATGCCACGGAATTGCGCGGGCAGGGCGACCTGCGCTGCTACCTGCTGCTGCAAATCGCGCCTTTCGTTCTGGTGCCGATGTGGCAATGGCTGCGCGGCCGTCCGGCGGCCGAGCGTCGTGCATTTGGCATGGCTTTGCTACTATACGCCGCAGCCAAAGCGGCCGAGCTGTACGACCACGAAATCGGCCGTCTGCTTGGCGGGCTGACCGGCCATACGCTCAAGCATCTGCTGGCAACGGCCGCCGCCGGCGTCATTGTGGCCGACCTGGTGCGGCGATCCCATCAGCCAGCCTGCCCGTCAGAAACAAAGAAATAACGAGAGACAGAAAAAGAAAGGAACTCCCATGCTCAAAGCCTTGCTGCGCTTTGTAATGAAAGCCCTGTTTCGTGTCGAACTACAGGGTGACACGGCAGTATTTACCAATGAGAGAACGCTGATTGTGGCCAATCACGAGTCGTTTCTCGACGGCCTGCTGATGGGGTTGATGATGCCGGTCGATGCCGTGTTCGTCATTCATTCGCAAATTGCGGCGCGCCCGTTTTTCCGCTTCATGCTGCGCTTTGTGCCGCATTTGACGGTCGAATCCACCAGCCCGCTAGCCATGAAGCAGATCGTCAAGCTGGTGGAAACCGGCCAGCCGGTGGTGATTTTTCCCGAAGGGCGCATCACCAAAACCGGCTCGCTGATGAAGGTCTATGACGGCGCCGCCTTCGTGGCCGCCCGAACCGGCGCGACCGTTGTTCCCGTGCGCATCGACGGAGCGGCGCGCAGCTATTTTGGCCGGCTGGCGGGCATCTATCCGCGCAAGCTGTTCCCGAAGGTGACGATGACGGTACTGCCGCGCCGCGTGATTCCCATGCCCGATTTGCCTTCCGCCAAAGAACGCCGCCGCCGTGCCGGCGAGCTGATGCGCCATATCCTGCTCGACATGCTGGTAGCGACACGGCCGCAGCGCACGCTGTTCGAGGCGTTCCTCGAAGGCCGCTCGATTTTCGGCGCGCAGTACAAGCTGGTCGAGGATATTCGCCTCGTCGAGGAATCCTACGGCTCGCTGCTCAAAATGTCGCTCGGCCTGTCGCGCATCACTGGCCGGCTGAGCCAGCCCGGCGAAATCGTCGGCCTGCTCATGCCCAACGCCGCGCCCGCCATGGGGCTGATTCTGGCGCTGTCGATCGGCAGGCGCGTGCCAGCGCTGCTCAACTATACGGCTGGCGCGGACGGCATGCGCTCGGCCTGCGTCGCAGCCGGCATCAAAACCGTCATCGCTTCGCGCGGCTTCATCGAAAAAGCGCGGCTGACGGCGACGGTTGCGCAGCTGGCCGAGGCGGGAGCGATTCGGGTCGTCTATGTGGAAGACTTCCGCGCGCAGATCACCTCGGCCGACAAGCTCTGGCTGCTTTGGCGCATGTATTTCCCCGCCGGCGCCGCCGTGCCGCAAACGCCCGACGACCCCGCCGTGGTGCTGTTTACTTCCGGCTCCGAGGGCAAGCCCAAGGGCGTCGTGCATTCGCACAATTCGCTGCTTTCCAACGTTGCGCAGATTCGCGCCGTCGCCGACTTTACGCCGCACGACAAGTTCATGATGGCGCTGCCGCTGTTCCACTCCTTCGGCCTCACCTGCGGCGTGCTGCTGCCGTTGGTGGCCGGCTGCAAGGTGTTTCTCTACCCCAGCCCGCTGCACTACCGCATCATTCCGGAGATCGTTTATGACCGCGACTGCACCGTGCTGTTCGGGACGTCTACCTTCCTCGGCAACTACGGCAAGTACGCGCATCCCTACGATTTCGGGCGGTTGCGCTACGTCGTTGCCGGCGCGGAAAAACTTTCCGAAGAAGTGCGCCGCCTATGGATTGAGAAGTTCGGCATCCGCATTCTGGAGGGCTACGGCGTCACCGAATGCGCGCCGGTCGTTGCCGTCAATGTGCCCATGGCCTGCAAGATCGGCACGGTCGGCCAGCTTCTGCCCGGCATTGAACAGGTGCTGGAGCCGGTGCCTGGCATCGATAACGGCGGTGCGCTGTACGTGAAGGGGCCGAACGTGATGAAGGGCTACCTGCTCTACAACCAGCCCGGCGTGATTCAGCCGCCGGCCGCCAAGGGTGCGGGCTGGTACGCAACGGGCGACATCGTGACGATCGACGATGAAGGCTTTGTGACCATTCGCGGGCGTATCAAGCGCTTTGCCAAGATTGCCGGTGAAATGATTTCGCTCGAAGTCGTCGAGAAGAACGCGGCCGACGCCGCGCCGGGCTTTGCCCACGCCGCATCAACGCGCAGCGACGCGGCCAAGGGCGAGGCGCTGGTGCTGTTCACCACCGCGCCCGCGCTCACGCGCGAGCAGCTGCTTGCCGCTGCCAAGGCCGCCGGTTCGCCGGAACTCTCGGTGCCGCGCCTCATTCGCCACGTGGCGGCCATTCCGCTGCTTGGCTCCGGCAAAACCGATTACGTCACGCTCAAGCGCATGGCCGAGGAGAACGCGGGCGATGAGGGCGGTAAAAACGGCGGGAACGGTGAAAGCAGTGAGAACGGGCAAAGCACACCAAGCGACCCCTCCGACCGGAGCGCGGCCACTGCCGGCGCCTGAGCAAACACACTGGAGAAATCATCACCATGAGTAACCAGTTTCAACTGATGCGCGAGCAGCGCTTCCGCCCCTTCTTTTTCACCCAGTTTCTCGGTGCGTTTAACGACAATGTGTTCAAGACGGCGCTGATCACGCTGGTCACTTTTCGCGCCGGGCAGCTCACCACGCTGGACGGCAAGATGCTGGCGACCCTGCTGCCCGGCCTGTTCATCCTGCCGTTCTTTCTCTTTTCGGCGACCAGCGGGCAGATCGCCGACAAATACGAAAAATCGATGCTGGTGCGCCTGACCAAATGCCTCGAAATCGGCATCATGCTGCTCGCCGCTTGGGGTTTCATGACCCGCAGCTTCTGGCCACTTGTTGCCGCCCTGTTTCTGATGGGCGCGCAATCGACGCTGTTCGGCCCGGTCAAGTATGCCTATCTGCCGCAGCATCTGCGCGAGGAAGAACTAATCGGCGGCAACGGCATGGTCGAAATGGGCACCTTCGTCGCCATCCTGGCCGGCGAGATTCTCGGCGCCTGGCTGGCAATGGCCAATGACGGCGCACTGCTGACGTCGGCGACGGTTATCGCCGTTGCCGTTGCGGGGTACTGGGTCAGCCGCGGCGTGCCGCATTCGCCAGCCGCCGACCCGAAGCTGCGCATCAACTGGAATCCGGTGAGCGAAACCTGGCGCAACCTGAAATTTGCGCGCGGCAACCGCACCGTCTGGCTGTCTCTGCTCGGGACTTCGTGGTTCTGGTTTTACGGGGCAACGATTCTGGCGCAGTTTCCCACCTTCACCAAAGACGTGCTGCACGGCGATGAAAGCGTTTTCATCCTGCTCCTGACGGTGTTCTCGCTCGGCATCGGCATCGGTTCGCTGCTGTGCGAAAAACTCTCCGGCGGCAAGGTGGAAATCGGCCTGGTGCCTTTCGGCGCTATCGGCCTGACGGTTTTCGGCGTCGACCTCTACTGGGCGAGCTTGAACGCTGGCGCAGCCAGCCTGCCCGCCGGGCTTGCCCACGGCGCTTATGATTTTCTGAGCGCACTGGGGCAGGCCACGCACTGGCGCGTGCTGCTGGACATCGCCTTGCTGGGGCTGTTTGGCGGCTTCTACATCGTGCCGCTCTACGCCCTCATCCAGACGCGCAGCGAGAAAAGCCACCAGTCGCGCATCATCGCCGCCAACAATATTCTCAACGCCCTGTTCATGGTGATTTCCGCTGTCGTTTCCATGGCGCTGTTCGCGCTGGGGCTGTCGATTCCGCAGCTCTTTCTGGCAACGGCGCTATTCAACATCGTCGTGGCGGCGTACATCTACCGCCTGGTGCCGGAGTTCCTCATCCGCTTCGTCGTCTGGCTGCTCGTTCATTCTGTCTACCGGCTGGAGAAACGGGGTATTGAGCGCGTGCCGGAAAGCGGCGGCGCGCTGCTGGTCAGCAACCATACCAGCCTTGCCGATGTCCTTCTGATTACGGCCGCCAGTGTCCGCCCGCCGCGTTTTGCCATCGACCCGAGGCACTTTGCGCGGCCGCTGCTCGGCGCCGTGCTGCGTGAAGGCCGGGCGATCCCTTTGCCCGGTGAGGCCGGTCAGGCCGGCGAGGCCGCAAGAAACGGCGCGCCGTCGGTGGCCATGCAGACGGCGCAAGCCGCCATCGAATCGGCGCTGGCTGCCGGTGAAATCGTAGTCGTTTTTCCCGAAACCGGCGCTGAGGCCGACGGGCAAGTGCGTCCCTTCTGCCCGTGGTTTGCGGCGTTGCTCGAGGCGCTGCGCGCGCGGCATCCGGCAACGCCGGTGCTTCCTCTGGCGCTGCATGGGCTGGAGGACAGCGCCTTCGCCGCTGCCCGTCTGCGCCTTGGTCAGCGCCTGGCGCGGCTGCGCCCGTTCCGCCGGATTGCCGTCACGATCGGCGCGCCGCAGGCTGCCTCGGCGGCGGCCGCTGAATCCGTGCGGCAGGCGTTGTGTTTCCTGGCCGATGCCCAAACCGTACAATCCCGATCATGATGGGTCAGTGAATTTTTCATGAAACGCTTTGCAAAAATGTTTTTGCGCACGCTCAAGGGGACGGGCGTGATTTTTGCCCTGGGCTTTGGCGTCGCGCTGCTGCTGGGCGGCGGGCTGTCCGCCTGGCACAACGACGGCCGGCGCCTCGACTGGCGTACGATGCCGCGCCGCTCGGCGGGACTGGCACCCGACCCGAAAAAGCACGTCGACACGGCCATCGTGCAGGTGTACGTCGCGCCCACCTATGGCTGGCGGGGCTACGTGGCCGTACATCCGTGGCTGATCTACAAGCGGGCGGGGCAGACGACGTTCACCCGCTACGAGGTCATAGGCTGGGGCGGCGGCAGCGTCGTCAAGCGCAACGCCGACCTGCCCGATGCCTTTTGGGCCGGCAAGCGACCGCGCTTGCTCATCGAGCATCGCGGCGTGGGCGTCGAGGCGATGATCGACCGCATTGAGGCGGCCGTCCGCAGTTACCCCTATCCGCGCGAGTACCGCAGCTATCCCGGCCCCAACAGCAACACCTTCATTGCGCACATCGGCCGCGAAACGCCGGCGCTGGCGCTCGATCTGCCGGCCAACGCCATTGGCAAGGACTACCGGCCGCTTGCCCATCCGTTCGGGCGCTCGCCCAGCGGCCGCGGTGCACAGGTTTCGCTACTGGGCATGCTTGGCCTGAGTATCGGGCCGGAAGAGGGCTTTGAAGCCAACGTGCTGGGGCTCAATTTCGGCATCGACATCCGGCCGCTCGGCCTGCGTCTGCCTTTCGCCGGACGGCTGCCGTGACCGCCGGCGAAGCGCTGCGGCAGATTTCACCGGTGTCCGGCGATGAGGCTGTTCGCTGCCCAATCAACGGCGCCGCGTCGTATCGTTGCCGCCGCCGAATGCGGGCAGGGCGCGGCAGATCGGTCAGGTTGGGCGAATCGTGACGGATCGCGAACGAAAAATGAACGACAGTAAAATGATGACCCATGCGGCGGCTGCGCCGGGCAGAACGATCAGGGCGGCGATTTTCGATGCCGACGGCACGCTGATCGACAGCGAAGAACCGGGCATGGAAGTGCTCTACGAACAGGCTGTGCGGATCGGGCTGACCCGCTCGCGCGAAGAGGCGTTCCGGTGCTTTCGCGGCAGCCGCATGGCCGACTGCGTGGCCTGGATCGCGGCCAATTCGCCGGAAACGCAGCCTGCGCGCGATGAGGCTTACTGGACGGACTTTACGCGCCATGTGCGCGAACAGCAGGCCGAGCGCTTCCGTCAATCGCTGCTGCCGATGCCCGGTGCGGAAGCCTTGCTCGCCGGCCTGCGCATCCCTTTTTGTCTGGCGACGAACGGCCCGCGCCGGAAGATTGATCTGACGCTGGCGCTGACCGGACTCGACCGTTTTTTTGGCGAGCGTGTCTTTTCAGCCTACGAAAGCGGTTTTTTCAAGCCCGACCCGCGCCTCTTCCTCCTCGCCGCCGAGCACATGGGCGTCGCGCCGGAACACTGCGCCGTCGTCGAAGACAGCCTGCCGGGCATCGAAGCCGGGCTGGCCGCCGGCATGCAGGTTTTTTCGCTGCACGAGCCGGCCGGACTGCCCGTCCGCCTGACCGAGCGGGTCACGCATATCGCTGCGCTGGACGAGCTGGCCGCGTACCTGACCTGAAGCGCGCTCCTGCTTGATAGCGGCTTCCTTTGCCAAAATAGGGCGTTGGCTTCGCCTTGCCGTACTGCTTGTACTGTCAGCGGCTTAGCGCCTTGTCTTTGGCAAAGTCGAGCCATAGCGGCTTCCTTTACCAAAATACTACGTTGGCTCGCCTTGCCGTACTAAACGTACTGCCTGCGGCTCGCCGCCTTGTCTTTTGGCAAAGTCGAGCCGCTATAGATTATCTGGCCTTTAAAAAGGGCTGCCCGCAACCCCTTGTGGATAGGGCGTTTGCGGGCAGTCGCTTTTGGAACCCTTATGGATAAAGGGCTAGCGGGTAGGATATCCGGAGATGCCCTAAATACGCGGGCTAGCGGGCAGGGTTCCTAAAACTAAAAAATAAGAATCGCCACCGCATGTGCGCTGACTTTCACCCACGGAACTTCTTTTAATCCCGTTGCGCTGAGCGGCAGCGCGCCCCGCTGACTTTCCTACCTTCTTTCTTTATC
>ERZ773073.1205-NODE-1205-length-12392-cov-33.442409_pt1 | contig 12392 bp, 6 predicted proteins | sample MGYA00580616_ERZ773073 | MGnify/ENA primary metagenome ERZ773073 (study PRJEB29015, sample SAMEA2737960) | human oral metagenome | biome: human oral; feature: human-associated habitat; material: dental | place: China | collected 2131 ...
TCCTACGTCTACGATCTCCCCTTCCGCATCCGCGACCGCGAATCCGACTTCCGCCGCATCCACACCACCCTCACAGAGCAAGCATGAGTTCGGTGCGACACCCACTACCCTTATTGCCCCCACTAAGAGGCAACTACTCCTCAATCAACCATACGTTATTGACGACGAAGGCAACCTAGACAGACTTGGCACTTAACGTGATTCACCCAAAGAGAGGCTTGAAATGTCGAAGGATAAAACAGTGCCGGAAAATAGAAATCTCCCAGCAACTCAGATTGGCAAGGATAAACCACAACCGCAACACACGTACCCTCTGATACGACCCTAAGTCCACCCTAAAGAATAATCAGGAAGGTGCCACATGCACCTGAAACGCATCGAAGTAGATGGATACCGCGCCTCTGCAAACTCACCGATTGTCTGTGAACTACCCGGGCGTTTCTCTCTAATCCTCGGCGCCAACGGCTCGGGCAAGACAACGATCAACGAGGCGATCGCCCTGGCTCATCCACGCAGCTTTCCTCGGCTCGCGCCGATTGATGCAACGGCATTGGGGCCGACCCCCCGCATGGTACGCGTTACGTACGAGTTCGAAGCAGATACATTTTGCGAAGGAGCCCTGGGGGCATATCGAAGGCGGCGGGGTTTCAGCGCTCCGCAGTGGTGCCGCCCGCTCGAACGCTCGCTTGGCCGTGTTCGCGCCGGCCAACCCCTTGAACCCTCCGACGAGTACGACAGCATTCGGCTCGTGCACCTACCGGCGTTGCGAAATCCGGTCGACGACCTCTCACGGCGCGACGCCCGAGTTCTCCTCGAACTGCTCCGCGCCGACGAACGGAAGCACCCCGAAACCGGCGGCCTACGATCTCTGCGAGCCCAAGCCGAGGGTATGCTCAACTCGCTGACTAAGCACCCACTCGTGGGAAACGTCGAAGACCGCATCGCTGAGAACCTCAGAATCATCAGTAGTGGGGTCAAGGAGCATCACGCGTTTGTCGGGACCCAAACGGTCGATGACACCTACCTCGCCCGAGTATTCGAGATGCTCGTCGCGTTGATCCCAGACCGCATGACCGCACAGCGGTTGCAGGTGTCGAGCCTGGGCTATGTAAACCTGCTTCACATAGCTGTCACTCTCGCCGGCATTCCAGATGCAGGAAGCGCACCAATTCCTGACGTTCCTCCAGCTGACAGCAGGGAGACAGACGAGGATGCGGGGTCAGCACCTCTGGCAGCGGACGATGAACTTGCCGAGGCTGCGCGAGAAAGGCTTGCTCGGACTATGGAAGCCGCGGATGCTGATGCCGACTCGTTCTACCCCGAGCTCTTCCACGCAACGGTCCTGATCGAGGAGCCGGAAGCGCACCTCCACCCACAGCTCCAGTACGGCCTCATCCGCTATCTACGCAGTCTGGTCAAAGAGCGCCCAGATATTCAGGTCGTCGTGACAACACACTCCGCGGACCTTGCTTCCGCGTGCGATCCCGAGGAACTAGTCGTCGTGCGAAAAGACGCAGACAACCGCACACTCTCCCGCCGAATCGCAGACCTCCCACTTGAGGACAACCTCAAGGCTCAGCTTTTCCAGCAGACTCGCCTACACCTCGACGCAACACGGTCAGCCGCTTTGTTTGCTGACCGCGTTCTCATCGTCGAGGGCGTGACAGAGGCCAGCATCCTCAGACTGCTCGGACGCGCATGGGCAGGTAGTGACTCTCGACGAACCGGTTTCATCGATTCCCTTGCGATTCTTCCAATCGGACACAAAGTTGGGCAATGGCCGATCCGCCTTCTCGCGACGCCTAACCACGAACTCGTCACCCGTGTTGCCGCCCTAGCTGACACCGATCTACGAGGCACGCCACTCCCCGCCCCGAAACCGCCTGCTTGGCATGGAAAACTTGATCCTGAATCGGCGCGCTTCTTCTGGTCCCGACCAACACTGGAACCCTCACTAGTCTGCGGCAACGAAACGCTCATCAACACGGCATTTACGAAGTCTAACCTCAATGCACCTAACCCAATAACGATCGACACCGTCGACCAGTTCTTTGTGAATCAAAAGAAACACAAGGGCAAATTTGCCCTCGCACTGGCGTGTGTTCTCGACCAGAACTTGAGCTCGATCATGGTGCCGAGTCACATCAATGACATGTTCACCTGGCTCTACGACGGAACCGAGCCCGGCTCCACTCCCGCAGATAACATCACCTGAGTTCATCGATGGTTCAACTAACCAACGCCCAAGTACTTGCAGCGGCCACGCCTGATCGACTCATCAACATCATCTCAGCCCCAGGAAGCGGTAAGACGACCATAGCAGCTGAGCGCTACGGCTACCTGCGATACCATGCGGGCGATCTTCGTGGCGTGCTCGGCCTAACCTTCAACCGAGCCGCAGCGGCCGAGTTACGCCGCCGGATTGACCTCCGATGGGGCACGAACTGTATAAGGCCGGCTCATCGCGTCATTACCTTCGATCACCTCCACGTCAACCTCCTCACCCATTTCCTCAGAGAAGGCAAAGTCACCTGGCCCAACAAGATCACAACGCCTGATGTCCGAGACGATTACCGAGGTGTCAAGGGTTTCCGTTTCCTCCAAGCCGGAAACTACGTCCGCGTCGCGGACCTCGACAACAGACGTGTCGTTGTCTCCCAGAGCCGCAAAGTGACAAAGCCGGAATCAGGCATTGGTAACGTCGACAACCATCGAGCAGTGCTCAGCGCGGGGACAGTTAGCCACAGCGATGTTCGCAGCATTCTGCGATCCGCGATAAGACAGAAGGATCTCCGACGATTCGCATCGGACTGGCTTTCTGAAAACTACCGGGCATTAGTTATCGATGAGGCGTATGATGGGGACGGTCTCGATCTCTGTGTCGCCTATCTGGCCGCCGAGGCCGGACTGTCTGTCACCCTCATTGGCGACCCTTGGCAAGCGCTTTACAAGTGGCGAGGCGCCGAGCCGGAAGTCGTGAGGAAACTGCTGGACAGCACCTCCGATCCGTTCGCTAAGTATGAGCAACCAAAATCATTCAGGTTCGTTGGCGAGCAAATGCCTCAACTGGCAGCGAATCTACGTTCCGGTATCGGCGGAACTCTGCCTCACACTGATAGCAGTGAGGTTGATGTCGCACTCGCCCGGAATTGGGTCCAGCTATGGGACGTTGGCGACAATATTCTTCCACTCGCTTTCCGCACGGTGAACAACGCGACGGATGCAGCCATGAATCTGCTCCTTGATGTTGTCACGCGCGCTCGCCTCGGCACGACATCGTACGGACGTGAAGGCGCTATCATGAAGCTCGGACTCGATCGCGAAAACTTCCAAGCGAAGCAAGACCAGGCACTTATGCCGATTGTCGAAAGTCTGCGCGCCGGCATAGGCGAGGCTCAAGTACTTGACAACCTCCGCGAAACCATCAAGAGGCTCGGAGTACGCAAGCCAAGCCGACTCTCCGACGACGAGGAGGCTAAAGTTCGAACGCAACTCACTCGGCTGGCAGCAAGGCTTAGGCGGACGAAACTTATTCCTGGCCTCACCGTCTTCCAGGCCAAGGGACGGGAGTGGGAACGGGTTGGAGTAGTATTGTCTTCTACCCAACGTGCAACGCTCGCGTCGGGGCTTCGTGCGCTGGAGGAGGAACACTGCATCATCTATGTGGCCGTCACCCGAGCCAAACGGTTCTGTGGCCTACTGTCCGACACATCGGAGCACGAAGTTGATCAACCCCAACTCGATATGTAGATTCATGCAGTATTTTATCCAGGCGCCAAGTTCGGAGGATCGTGGGCACTCTCATCTAGGCCGTCGGGAAATACAGCGCGCTCTGGATGTCGGTGCCGACTGGCATGATGGGGCCTGCCTCCCTTCGGTACCTCCTCCCGGAACGTCCATGTGTCCTTGCCGGGGAGGGAAGGCTTGGGAAGGAGGTGAGGGCCGTGTCCAAGCCGAAAGGCCGACGCGCACATGTTTGCAAGGACATGACGAGGCTCATTAAGGATGCCCACCAAGGAGGCTCGACGCCTCAGGTCGAACTGCCCGCGACGTCCGGCGACCATGTCAGGCGGCATGGAAGCGTTTGTTCACACCTTGGCGAGTCATACCCAAGACATCCCCGATCGCTTGCCACGACAGGCCAACATCACGTGTGTCCATCACGGCTTCATCGAGTGCGCGCTCGGCGGTTCGAAGGCGTATCTGTGCGACCGCAATTCTTGCGAGAGCGGGATCATCGACCATGGCCACAGGCTCCGGGACATCTCCATTGTTGGCATTCTCGATCTCGTCGAGCATCTCTTCGGTGGTCTTCATATTCACTTCCCCCTCAAGAACTTCTGGTGCGCAGACGTAGCATGAAAGATGAAGCCGTCGTCATTGATACCGGTCTCGATCAAGCGGCAGAGTGAACGACCTCTATGAGGAGGACACAAATCACCGGACAGAAGGTCTGGCGCATGTACCACCCGTGCAGGCACCCGTAGCTACCTTCGACGGTAGACCTCTCGGCGGTGACCGACGGCGAGGACGAGGACCACCAGTACCCCGTCGTCGATCTCGTAGATGATGCGGTAGTTGCCGGTGCGTACACGCCACTCACCGTGCCCTCCGACGAGTTTTTTGGCACCTGTTGGGCGGGGCTCCTGGGCAAGTAGCTCAACGACAGCCTGAATCCGGCGTTGCGCGTGGCCGTCCAGCTTGCGCAGTTGACGGGCCGCAGCCGGGCTGAACTCGATCCGGTGAGTCATGCGAGCCCGAGGTCAGCCTTGACCTCGTCCCAGGGGATGGTGCCGTGCTCGGCGATCTCGGCACGGGCGGCGTCGGCGGCCTCAATGTCCGCCAGGTCCTCCGCCGCCTGGGTGAGGCGCTCCAGGTCATCGGCGTCGATCACCGCGGCGACGCGACGGCCCCGGCGGGTGAGGAACACGGGCGCGTGGGTCACCCGGGCGTCGTCGATGACATCGGCGAGCTTGTTGCGCGCAGCAGTAACAGTCATTTCGGTCATAACGGACATTATGGACGAAAAGTGCGGAAACGTACATTACGTTACTTACAAGAGCCTCAGCCCTCACGCAGCCTGCGGTAACCTCTGGTCAGCGGGATCATGTTCCCGGAACGACGGCGATCCGCACGAGGCCGTGCCAGCCCCGGCCGACGCCGCTCCCGTCCGACATCCGAGTCCCACCACCCACAACCAGCGTGCTTCAGTCATGACCCTCCTGCTCCCGTCCCTCCAGGCCGAGCGCATCCGCACCTCGATCGTCGACTACCTATCGACGACCTTCGCATTGACGGATGCGCAGCCGCGGCGCGCCCTCGCGGACTTCCTCGAAGACTCCGAGCAGGGCGTCTTCGTCGGGCCCTTCGTCCGCCTGCGCCTGCCCTACCTGGCCGCGAGCGCTCGCTCCGGCGTAGCCGACCAGCCCCTCGACTGGGACCCGGGCCTGGTCCCCTACCGGCACCAGGAGGACGCCTACCGCCGCCTGACCACCAAGAACGGCCACCGTCCCCAGCCCACGATCATCACCACCGGCACCGGATCCGGCAAGACCGAAGCCTTCCTCCATCCCATCCTCGACCACGTGCTGCGCGCCCGCGCCGCCGGCGTCACCGGCCTCAAAGCCCTCATCCTCTACCCGATGAACGCCCTCGCCACCGATCAGGCCGGCCGTCTCGCCCACCTTCTGATCACCGACCCCGCCCTGGCCAGCGTCACCGCAGCCCTCTACACGGGCGACTCCACCACCCAGGCCAGCAAACGCGTCACCGCCGACTCTCTTATCACCGACCGTTACGTCGTCCGCGATCATCCGCCCGACATCCTGCTCACCAACTACAAGATGCTCGACCAGCTCCTCCTGCGCCCTGAGGACCGCCGGCTCTGGGAGGTCTCGGCCGGCTCCCTCACCTACCTCGTCCTCGACGAGTTCCACACCTACGACGGTGCCCAGGGCACCGACGTCGCCATGCTGCTGCGGCGCCTCGGCCTGACCCTGCGCGCCCACCTGCCCGTCGACGACCCGCGCCGGGAAACCTTCACCGCCTCCCCGCTAGGGCCCGTGTGCCCCGTGGCCACGTCCGCCACCCTCGGTGACGGAAGTGATTCCTCCCGGATGCTCGCCTTCGCCCGTGACGTCTTCGGGACTGACCTGGCCGCGAACGCCGTTATCACTGAGACGCGCGCCGACCTCGCGCAGTGGGCCGAGACCCACAGCCGCGCCGCTGAGGCCACTGGGCTGGCCAGCCGCGCCCTGCGCCTGAGGTCCCTGACGGCCGAGAATCTGCAGGCCCTCGCCCGGTTCGCCGAGACCGGCTCCCCCGAACCCGAGGCGCTTCTGCGCGGCGTCGTCGCCCGCCTGTACGACCTGTCCGACAGATCCGACGACGACACCGACGCCTCACGCCTCGCTTCCGCCCTCCAATCCCACCCCGATGTCCTCGCCCTCATCCGCGCAACCGGGCGCGCCACCGCCTTGGCCGAGCTCGCCCGCACACTCATCGGCCCGGGCCACGACCCCGGGCTCGCCCGCCGAGCGCTCGCTGCCATCCTCGCCGCCCTATCCGCCATCCGCGCCGGCCTGAACGGGATACCGGACCGCCGCGCCGTCAGCGTCGAAATCACCCTGTGGGTCCGGGAGGTCACCCGTGTCGACCGGGCGCTGGACGCCGGGCCCGCCTTCCGCTGGGCCGACGCCGCCGATCGCGCTGCCGAGGACGACGCCCCCGCACGCCCCGCCCTGTATTGCCGCTCCTGTGGACGCTCCGGGTGGGGCATCGTCCTGGCCCCCACCGGCCAGGGTGAGAAGGACGACCAATCCGCCATCCGCCGCGACCACCTCCTCGGCGACACCCGCTTCCGCGCCCTCTTGGCCGCCCCCGGCGAGGACGCCGACTACCGGGGCCACCTCGCCGAGGGCGAGACCGGTCTCGAAGCCCGCTACCCCGGGCTGCGCTGGTACTCCGTCAACAACCGCGAACTACTGGCACATCCGCCGCAGGACGCCGACCTGGAGACGAAGGAGGGCCGCATCCTGCCCGTCCTCACCCTCACCGGGGACGAACGAACCATCGCCGAGGACACTACCGACGACGTCTGCCCCTCCTGCGGCGCCCGGGACTCGATCCGCTTCCTCGGCTCCGCCGTCGCAACCCTCCTGTCCGTCACTCTCACCACCCTCTTCGGCGACGACTCCCTCGACGAGACCGACAAACGCGCCCTCATCTTCACCGATTCCGTCCAGGACGCCGCCCACCGGGCCGGATTCGTCGACCAGCGCTCTCACACCATGAGTCTGCGCTCGGCCCTGCGCAGCGCCCTCACCGCCGACATGCCCATCGACGCCTGGATCGACGCCGCCCTCGCCGCCGCACACGGCAGCGCCTTCGACCGCTACCGGCTCGTCCCCTCCGCCCTCACCGAGCACGAGCGTTTCAAGCCCTACTGGGACCCGGACGCCCCCGCCCGTCGGCGCCGCGCCGCCGAGAAGCACGTGCGCCGTCGGCTCCTGTTCGACACTGCCCTCGAAGTGGGCCTCCAATCCACTTACGGACGCACCCTGGAAGCCACCGGCTCCCTCACCGTGCACGTCGCCGGGGGCCGCGCGAGCGCTCTGATCCGCCTCGCCCGGCGGGCGCTCGGCAACAGCACCCAGGACACCCTCCCCGGCTTCGAGGGCCTCACCGAATCCACTCTGCTCACCTGGGTGCGCGTCACCCTGGAGCGCATGCGCCGCGACGGCGCCATCGATCATGAATGGCTTACCCGCTACAAGCGCAACGACGGCGCACGCCTGTGGATCTGGTACAAGCGCAACCGCCACCAGGGCCAGCCCGCCTTCCCCGCCGGCCGCACCGCCCCCGCTTTCCCGCAAGTCGGCGGACGCCTCAACACCCGCCGCTCCGCCTCCATCCCCGTGGCCTCCCCCCGCTCCTGGTACGCCGCCTGGACCGCCAAGTGCCTGCGAGTGACGCCCGCGCACGCCGCCCGCCTCGTCGCCGCGCTCCTGCACCACCTCGCCGAAGCCGATATCCTCACCGCCACCCGCACCGACTCCGGCGGCATCGTCTACGGCCTGCCCGCCGGTCGCGTCGTGGTCTCCCCGCTGCACGACGCCACGAGCGACGACCTCCTCCTCGTATGCGACACCTGCCGCACCCAGCTGCCCGCCGCCGTCGCCACCGTCGACCAGCTCGACAACGCCCCGTGCCTGACCGCCGCATGCCCCGGGCGCCTGGCGGCCGAACCGCACCAGGCGGAAAGCTTCTACCGGGACATGTACTCCGGCGCCCATGTGCGCCGCGTCGACGCCCACGAGCACACCTCCCTGCTCGACGCCGCCGAACGGGCCGATGTCGAAACCGGATTCAAACGCCCCGAGCAGCGGCCCGGGGACCCCAACGTTCTCGTCGCCACCCCCACGCTGGAGATGGGCATCGACATCGGGGACCTGTCCACCGTCATGCTCGGCTCCTTGCCGAACACGGTCGCCTCCTACGTGCAGCGGGTCGGTCGCGCCGGCCGTCGAAGCGGTTCCGCTCTGGCGCTCGCCTACGTGCCCGGACGCCGCGACCAGCTACCGATCCTGAAGAACCCCGGCCGGCTCCTCGACGGAAGCGTCGCCCCGCCGTCGACCTACTTGGGGGCCGAGGAGATCCTCCGCCGCCAGTTCCTCGCCTCCGTCCTCGACGCCCTTGCCCGTGAGAACCACCCCGCCGTGCCCTCCGGGGGACGCGGGGGCGGCACCGCCCGCTCCGCCCTGGGGAACAACGGCGAGGGTTCCCTCATCGCCGCCATGTGCGAGCGAATCGTCCGCGACGGGGCGCTCCTCGTCGCCGTCTTCACCGCAACGTTCACCGCCGCTTTCGCCGACCGCACGCCCGCGCTGGAGCGTCTGGCCGCCTGGGTTCTTCATGACGACGGCGCCGGCCCCCGCGAGATGCTCGAGCGGGCAGTCGCCGAGCACCGCGGAGAGGCCGAGCAGCTGCACATCCAGGAACGACAGATCCGCGCGGCCCTTCCCGAGCTCATCGCGGCCGCGGACCGCCCTAACGCCACCGAGGAGGACGAACGGGCCCGCCGCGCCGCCGAGGGCGCTCGCAAGGCCGTCACGCACCGACTGCTCGATCTGGAGGAGGAGCACTGGGTGGCCGCCCTCGAACGCCACGGCATCCTGCCCAACTACGCCCTCATCGACGACACCGTGCGCCTGTCCGCCCGCGTGTCCTGGCGCGACCCCGACACTGACGACTTCCGCTCCGAGCCCTACGACATCTCCCGCGCCTCCGCCCACGCCCTGCGCGAGCTGGCGCCCGGGGCCACCTTCTACACCCGTGGCCTTCAGATGCGGGTCGACGGAATCGATTCCTCCGCTCTAGCCGGTCAAGCGCAGTGGTGGTTGACCTGCGAGTCCTGCGGCTACGTCGACGTGCACGATGCGCAGGAGAGTGCACCGGCGCCGCCGCGTCAGTGCCCCCGCTGCCGCTCCACCACCATCGCCGACGTCGGACGGGCCCGACGGGTCCTGCACCTGACCCGAGTCTTCGCGGACGTGTCCAAGGACGACGCCCGTATCGGCGATGCCAATGACGAACGCGTGCGCACCCGATTCGAGGTCCTCCCCTTGGCCGATTTCGACCCGAGTCGGGCGTCGCGTCAATGGAGCGTCCACGCCTCCGGATTCGGGTTGACCCGGTACCGCGGGTTGAACCTGCGCTGGCTCAACACCGGCAGGGCGCTCGCCGGGCAATCGGTCGACACGGTGGCCGGTGCGCCCGTCTCCTCACGCGACTTCAGACTCTGCGATGCCTGCGGCAAGCTCGACACGGACACCGGGGTCTCCACCGCCCGTGAGCACCGGCCTTGGTGCGAGCACCGCAACGACCCGGCCGAGCACGTCATTCAGACCGACCTCGCACGCGAGCTCACCACGGAAGCCATCGCCTTCGTCCTGCCCGCCGGTTTCGGCACCGACCCGGTCGGCGTGGCCTCTTTGGCGGCCGCCATCCTCCTCGGTCTGGAGATCACCACCGGCGGAACCCCCGACCACCTCGGCATCATCAGCGTTCCCCACCCCGTCACCGACGGGGACCCCGGGGAGATCCGCCCCGCTCTCCTCCTGCACGACACCATTCCGGGCGGCACGGGCTATCTCACCGATCTCGGCGGACCCGCTAGCCTCTGGGATCTCCTCGTGCGCACCGGCCAACGGCTCGAGGACTGCCCGTGCCGCGACGAGAAGGCGGTCATGTGCCACCGCTGCCTCCAGCCGCACGCCACCGGAGACCAAGTCACGCGCGCCGCCGCCCTGCACGCCATCCGTCAGCTCTTGGATCTCAACGAGAGGGACCTCTTCGCCGAGCTCGACCCGGCCGTGCCCACCTGGGCGGTCACCGACGAGGCCGTGCACGCCTCCAGCGGCGAGAGCCCGCTGGAGGTGCGCTTCCGCTCCGAACTCGCCATGCGACTGGGAACGGAGATGGCCGTACGCACCACCGGTGACCCCTCGGGTGCTCCCGCGCTCGAGATCGACGGCGGCCGCTGGAGGATCCGCCCTCAGCTCGACGCGGCGGGCGCCCGCCCCGACTTCACATGTCTGCGACCAGGAGGCCAGGTCCCCATCGCCATTTTCACCGACGGCCGCACCTACCACGCCACTCGCGCGCACAATCGCCTCGCCGATGATGCTACGAAGCGAGCCCGGCTGCGCGCCTCCGGCTACCGCGTCATCATGCTGGGCGCCGACGACCTCAACGATCCGTGGAATCCCGCCTGGCTCGACGAGGAGGCCGTCACCAGGCTCAAGAACGGGTCCCTCGGCCCGGCGCGCGCCGGCGGCATCACCGACCAGGCTATTGCCAGCTGGCGGGGCGGGCCCATGGCTCTCCTTCAAGCGATGCTCCTCAACGACACGGGCGGCCAGGACCTCGACGCCTCCGCCAGCAGCGCCCTGGCCGACTCCGTGTGGGGCCCGCTCGTCCTCGGCGCCGCGCGCGGAATCCCCATGAGCGCCACCGCCGCTCTGAGGTACGCCCCCGCCGCACGCGTCGAAGCAGATCCGCTCTGGGAGGCCCTGCGGGCGCTGCGCCCCGACGAGGACCTTCCCGATCCCGCCGGCACCGACGCCCAGACGTCCGGCTCCGTCTTCACCAGTCCCCACCTCGCCCTTGCAGTCCAGCTCACTGGGACGTCCACCACCGGTATGGCGCTCGTGCTCGACGACTCCAACGAGGCACTCGAGTCCCCCGATCATGCCGAGGCCTGGCTGGCCTGGCTGAGGTTCAGCAATGTGCTCGCCCTCGCGCAGGCGCCCGTGGACATCACGACCACCAGCCTCGCCCTGAACGAGCTCCGCGACCGCGCCGCCGCCGAGGCCGTCGCCACCGCCGCCGGAGCGAGCCCCGAGGCGATGAGCGACCTCGGGTGGAACGACGTCGACCGTGAGTTGACGCCACCGGCCGTCCTCGCGCTCCTGCCCCACCTCGCCACCGCCGGCGTCGCTCACGGGGAGGACGGCGTCGAGGTCGCCGGCGGCATCATGACGGATCTGTCGTGGCGGGACCAGCGAGTCGCCGTCGTCGCCGATCCGCTGGACGAGGACGTCAACGCCCTCACGACCTCCGGTTGGCGTGTCGTAGGGGTCGGGGACAATACCGGTGAGAACCCCGCCGAGCTCGCGGCCCGCATCACCGCGCTCCTGGAAGGACACTGAGGATACTGACATGGCTGCGATCGTCTGGCCCAGCAGCAAGACCAAGGACGCCACCACCAGGGACCCGTCGCTGAGGGCGAAGATCGGCCCTTTCATCACCAAGCTCTCCACCATGAGCACGAGCGCCGGCCTGCACCTGGAGCACATCCGAGGCGCCGCCGACCGGCGCGTGCGCACCGCCCGCGTCACCGGCTCCTACCGGGCCGTCCTCTTCCAGATTGACACCGAGGGCGAGCCCGTCTACATCATCCATGGAATCTGGCCGCACGACGAGGCCAACAGGATCGCCGAGTCCATCACCGTCGGCGTCAACCCCTACAACGGAGCCACCGAGGTCACCCGCATCCAGGACTGCGTCCAGCAGGACGCGAGGGCCGTCGAGCAGGCACGACGCACGGCCCGGGCCGAGCTCGCCGCCGCCGGCGCGGATCTGGCCGAGGCCGAACTGGCCGGGATCCGGATCCTCGACCGCCTGCGCAACGCCGTCGGCGCCGAGCTCCACATGCGCACCCTCTCCGGGTTCGCCGTGGACGGGCGCCTGCTCAAAGCCGGCGGGGAGGTCCTCGTCATCGACGAGGGCGAGGGGCTGCGCACGCTCGTGCCCGTGCGGGCCATCGCCGTCGTCTCGTCACTGCCCGGCCCCGCGCCCGTCGCCGACCCGGCCCGGGGCGGATCGGGCGG
>ERZ773073.1206-NODE-1206-length-12392-cov-16.322364_pt1 | contig 12392 bp, 8 predicted proteins | sample MGYA00580616_ERZ773073 | MGnify/ENA primary metagenome ERZ773073 (study PRJEB29015, sample SAMEA2737960) | human oral metagenome | biome: human oral; feature: human-associated habitat; material: dental | place: China | collected 2131 ...
CCCGCCAAGCGCAGCATGCTCGTCGCCCACCAGGACGAGCGCCCCCTCGCGGCAGCGCGCCCGGCGACGGCCCAGGCGCCGCCACCAGAACCATCGGCGCACGTAGGTGCCGTTGGACGATCCGGCGTCGGCGACGAGAACGGTCCTGGTCGTGGTGACCAGGGTCAGATGGTGACGCGAGACGGCGGGATCGGTCAGGACCTCGCCGCGACCGAGCGTTCCCTCGGCGGGCACCGGCAGGACCAGTCCGGTGTCCGGTCCCGTGAGCACGGCCAGATGCCAGGGCCGCGACAACGCGTTCGTGGCCGCTCGGACGCCCGCGTGCGGCGGCTCGACGTCCGGATCGTGCGAAGGGATGGGGTCGGTTGCGGTGAAGGGGGTCCTGGTGGTCATGGCACGAGGGTGGCGCGACCGGTACGTCGTGCGCACAGGGCCTGTGGACGAGGCCGGTTCCGCCCCGCAGGAGGGCCACCTGTGGAGCCCGCGCACCTCATCGCATTCTCCCGCTGCTCCCGTCGAGATCGGTTCAGTTCCGCGTCGAGATCGGTCTCAGCCGATGGCCGCCGGCGGAGCACCGTGGTCGTTATCGGGCCTGCGCAATCGGGTCGTCCCGGCCGCGCGGCGCGGGCGTGGAGAGCGCCGGCGCGGCGGCCGCCGGATCGTGTGGTCGGAACCGGTCGCGGCATGTCAGGCTGCTCCCGTGTGCGGGCGCTACGGACTCTTCACTGCCACGACGGCCATCGCCGAGGTCTTCGCGGCCACCGCCGCGCCCGAGACCGCCGTTCTGGAGCCCTCACGCAACATTGCGCCGGGCATGGATGTCGCCGTCGTGGTCCAGCGTCCGGGACCCGCGAGGGGGGCCGGCGATGCCGCTTCCGCGCCTACCGGTTGCACTCGCCGAGTGCATGCGGCGCGCTGGGGACTCCTCCCATCCTGGGTCACCGATCCCGCTGCCGCCTTCCGCGCCTTCAACGCCCGCTCGGAGACGGCGGCCGTCAAGCCGACCTTCCGCGAGGCCATGCGCTCGTTCCGCGTCGTCGTACCCGCCTCATGCTGGTACGAGTGGCTCGCCCCGGATCGCGGGCCCGCATCCGCGGCGTCGCGCACCGCCGGACGGCCCTATGCCGTGCGCCGGGCCGACGGCAATCTGCTCGCGCTCGCGGGCCTGTGCTCGTGGTGGCGCGTCCCCGGGCGGCCGGGGAATGCGCCGGTGCACCACGGGCCGGCTCTGCACGACTCATGGCTGCTGACCTGCACCATTCTCACTCGCGACGCCGGTCCCGATCTGGCCTGGCTTCACCCTCGTGAGCCGGTCGTCCTGCCCGATGACGCCGTCGGCGCCTGGCTCGATCCGGACGAGTGCGACGGCGGGGCTGCCGCGGGCCTCCTGCGTCTGCCCCGCCCCGCGCTCGCCTGGATGGCGGTGGACCGCTCGACTCTGACGCGGGTGGCCTGAGTCGTCCGCTGCGAGAACGCCCGGCCCGGGCGGGACGGTGGATGAGCAAAGATATGCCCATGACCGATGCCTCCGCCGGACCGGCGACCGATGACGCTTCCGATCTCGCCTCCGTTCCCGCCGCGGCCCGTGCTCGCTGGGCCGTGCTCGTACGCGACGTCGAGCGCGCGCGCGATGCGTACTACGACGCCGTTGACGCCCAGAGCCCCTGGTCCGACGCCGAGTACGACACCCTCTACCGGGAGCTGGAGGCGCTCGAGGCCACGCATCCCGCTCTGGCTCTGCCCTCGTCGCCCACGCGCAGCGTCGGTGGACGCGCCACCACTGATTTCGCTGAAGCTCCCCACCACGAGCGCATGTACTCCCTGCAGGACGTCTTCAGCCTGGAGGAGGTCGAGGAGTGGGCCGCTCACGCTGCCGCGGAGGTCGGCGTGAGCGACGCCGAGCTGCCCATGACCGCCGAGGTCAAGATCGACGGCCTGGCCGTGGCCCTGACCTATGAGGGCGGTGTACTCACCCGCGCCGCCACTCGCGGGGACGGCGCCGTCGGCGAGGACATCACGGGTAACGTGCGCACCATTGACCCGGTACCGCTGGTGTTGGCGGGGGAGGCCCATCCCGCTGTGCTGGAGGTGCGCGGCGAGGTCTACTTCCCCGTCGAGGCTTTCGCCGCTTTCAATGAGACCCGTCGCAACGAGAACCTCAAACGTGAGGCGGCCGGGCGCTCCCCCCTCCAGATCTTCGCCAACCCCCGCAACGCCGCAGCCGGTTCGCTGCGTCAGAAGAATCCTGCGGTGACGGCCGCTCGGCCCCTGGCGTTCATCGCCCACGGCGTCGGCGCCATTATTCCCGCCCCGGGGGAGGAGCTGCCCGGCGAGCAGCACGAATGGTACGACCTGCTCGCCACCTGGGGCCTGCCCGTATCCCCCTACAACGCGGTGGTGCACGGGCGCGCCGAGCGGGAGGCCTACATCGCCCGCTACGCCGAGCACCGACATGATCTGGTCCATGAGATCGACGGGATCGTGTTCAAGATCGACTCCCGCTCCCTGCAGGCCCGGCTCGGGCACACCTCGCGGGTTCCGCGCTGGGCGACCGCTTACAAGTACCCGCCCGAGGAGGTCCGCACCCGCCTGCTTGACATCGACGTCCAGGTTGGGCGCACGGGCCGGGTGACTCCCTTCGGAATCATGGAGCCGGTGCTCGTCGCCGGGTCGACCGTCGCCCGCGCGACCCTTCACAACGCCACCGAGGTGACTCGCAAGGGAGTTCGCATTGGCGACCTCGTGGTGCTGCGCAAGGCCGGTGATGTCATCCCCGAGATCGTTAGCCCGGTGACGCAGGTGCGCGACGGTACCGAACGGGACTTCGTCATGCCCGAGCGCTGCCCCTCGTGCGGCACGGCACTCGCCCCGGCCAAGGAGGGAGACATCGACCTGCGCTGTCCCAACACGCGCTCCTGCCCTGCTCAGCTCACCGAGCGGGTGGCCCATATCGGTTCGCGCGGAGCGCTGGACGTCGAGGGCCTGGGCGACGAGGCCGCCGCCGCGCTGACTCAGCCCGACTCCGGACGCGAGGAGGCCCTGGCGGCCCTGGCGGCAGGGCACGTCCTAGAGACCGAGAGGGGGCGGGTGCGTGTCGCGGCCGCCGAGCTCGAAGCTCTGCCCCCCTCGGAACGGATCGGCGCCGCGCGCCGCGCCCTCGAGAAAGCGGATATTGTCGAGCAGTCCCCGGTGCTCACCAATGAGGCGGACTTGTTCGACCTGACGGCCGAGGACCTGCGCGAGGTTATGGTCTACCGTCCGATCGCCCGTCGTGGTGCGCTCACGGGCGACTGGCGTCTGACTCGCTTCTTCTGGTCCAAGCAGACCTACGGTAAGGACGGAGAGGTCAAGAAGCCCACCTCGGTGGGCAGGAACGCCACCGCTATGCTCTCCCGGCTCGCTGCCGCCAGATCCAGGCCGCTGTGGCGGATCCTGGTGGCCCTGTCGGTGCGACATGTGGGACCGACGGCGGGGCGCGCTCTGGCGATGCACTTCGGATCGCTGGAGGCGCTGCGCGAGGCGGATGTGGACGAGCTGTCCCAGGTCGACGGCGTGGGGCCGGCCATCGCCGCCTCGTGGATCGAGTGGTTGACTGTCGGCTGGCACCGTCAGGTACTGGACCGCTGGGCCGCCGCCGGCGTGCGCATCGCTGACGAGTCGGCCGGGGAGCAGGAGCCCGCACGTACGTTGGAAGGTCTGACCGTGGTCGTCACCGGCTCCCTGGAGCGCTTCACGCGGGACAGCGCCAAGGAGGCGATCGTCTCGCGGGGGGGAAGGGCGGCCGGGAGCGTGTCGAAGCGCACGAGTTTCGTGGTCGTGGGGGAGAACGCGGGTTCGAAGGAGACGAAGGCCCGTGAGCTGGGCGTGACCATCGTGGACGAGGGGGGCTTCGAGCGTCTCCTGGCCGACGGCCCCGACGCGGTGACGGGCTCATGAGGCCTTGTGCCAGCAGGTGCCGCGATCAGGCGATTTGTCACTCACCGCCCATCGGGGACGTCTCTGAGGAGAGTCTGCGCGCGCGTCCGCCGGCCGGCGAGATCACACCGACCGGCGGGCGCAGCCGCACCGTCAGTTGTGACTGTCGACGATGGTGCCGATATCAGCCCAGTCGTAGAACCAGTGAGCCTCGTCCACCGGCATGTTGAGGCACCCGTGCGAGGCGGAGTACCCGAAGCTGGAGCGCCATGGCGCGCCGTGGAGGGCGTAGCCCAGGTGGAAGTAGCTGATCCACGGGACGCCCTCGGTCTCATAGCTCGAGCCGTCAGCATTGTCTCCGCGCATCGTCTGGCTCTCGTACTGCTGGTAGACGTGGTAGATGCCCGTGACGGTCGGGGTCGCACCGGCGCCGTCGACGACGCTGACCGGTCCGTGGACGAGTGTGGCCCCCTCATAGGCGGTGACGGTCTTGTCCGACAGGTTGATATCGATCCACTTCTCACCTTCGGCGGCCTGATAGGGCAGGTTCTCAGCACCGGCGGCGACGGGGCGGTCCTCCCATGTCGCTTTGATCGTCTTGGTCTCGTAGCTGCCCGAGTAGGACTGGTCGCTGGAGAACGCCTGCACGACGGCAGTGGTGATCGAGTCGGTGTTGGTGACCTCCCGCCCGTCGATCGCCTCGACGGGCGTGGCCATCACGTCCCCGTTCGAGTTGACGTTGCGCTTGCCGTTGACAGGGTCCTCGTTGACGTCGTCCGCCTGGGCGCTCACCCACTCCGACACCTTGTCGGTGTCCACGCTGATGGACGGGGCCGAGGTGTCGCTGGGAGTCACGGTGATCCAGGAAGCCTTCGTGGCGCTGCCGGCCGTGTAGGCCTCGCCGTCGGGATCGGTGACTGTGACGTCCTGAGCGATCCACCCGTTGGCCTCGTCGGCCACGGTCTGAGCCTCGGCGTCCGAGACGGAGGGGGATTTCGTCTCGAAGGCGACCGAGACCGAAGCGGGGGACAGTGATGCCGCAGCGGAGGCAGCCGCGCTCTTCAGGGCGTCGGAGTCCACGGCGGTGCCCTCGGCCCCCGACGTGACCTCGAACCCGGTCCCCGTGCCGTTGAGCGCGATGCTCGCGTTGCGGGCGACGGCTCTGTCCGAGGGGATGAGTGAGGCGGCGTAGGAGATGACGGCCGCCTCGTCGGTGGTCGTGATCACCGGGACGTTCCCGTTGGAGACCAGCGCGGTGAAGCGGTCGGCCACGCCTTCGCCGCGGGCCAGGGCGGCATCCGCGGTGGCCTCGGCGTCTACTGTGGTGCCCAGATCGGCCAGTGTCGCCGTGGCGTTCGCGTCGCCGCTGATGGTGACGGTGGCGTTTCCGATCCTGTCGTTGATGGCGGTGACGATGTCGTCGCGGTTCATGCCGGTGACGTCGATCCCCCCGATCGTCGTCCCGGGCACGGCGATGTCCTGGTAGTGCGCGGCGTAGGCGTACCCCCCCACTCCGACGACGCCGAGCAGTACGAAGGCGGCTGCGGCGACCCATGCGGTCAGCCGGCGCCGGCTCCCGACAGACCTCTGGGCTCGGGGAGCGGAGGCCGCGGTCAGCGGAGTCGGCCCGGTCGTCGAGGCGTTCCGGGCCCAGGACGGTGAGGACGCCTTCACCGGCATCGACGGGTCGGCCTCGACGGCGGCGTTCCGGGGTTGGGGCGATGGCGCGCTCGGCGGGGTCGGCGGGGTCGAGGGGGCCGGTGCGGTCAGTTGGGACGGTTCTGGCGCCGGAGCGTCCTCGGCTCGGGCGGCGGCCGGCGGGAATGCGGCTGGTTCCGCCGGCTCCGCCAGCTGGGACGGCGATTCGGGTCCCTCGTCGCCGGCGGTCGCGGTCTCCCGGGGTTGGGGCGATGGCGCGCTCGGCGGAGTCGAGAGGTCGGGCCCCCCGGCGGAGGCATCCTCGACCTGAGCAGGAGAGGCGACGTCGGGCGCCGACCGAGCGGACTGAGTGGAGTCAGCCGGGGCGGGTGAAGCGGCTGAGGGAGTGTCGGCCCCGCTCGGAGAAGGTGAAGCGGGGGACTGGCTGACCGGTAGCGCCGGAGCGTCCTCGGCGGAATCGGGCGGCTCGGCCGTCGACCGGTCCGCAGGCGGCACGGCGGCCGCCGCGGAAGCCGGCGATTCATCGGTCGAGGCCGACTCAGCGGGAGTGGCGGTCGCCGGACTGACGGGCGACTCGTCATCCGTCGAGGCCTGACGGGCGTCGGCGGATGGGTGGCGCGTACCGGTGGCCGGGCCGTAAGGGGTCTTCGCGACGACCGCGTCACCGCTCTGCGGCGCGGGTGCGCTCTCCGATTCCAATGGCGGCGTTTCCTCGATCTCCGGTCGGGAGTCGGGGGTGAACTCTTCCGTAGGCATGGGGTCCTCGTCCCGAACGGCGCGTGTCGGGCCGTCCTGTTTTTGCTCCCGTACGGACTTACGAGAGCTTCGGAGTCCATAACAGCGGCCGATTGTTGGAATGTCAACGGTGCGTGCTCTTCATGTCATGTGACATCGTGCATGACCGTTGAGACGACCTCGCTTCGTGCCTGCGCGAGACGGACGGGACGCCGTCCACGGGACCGGCGGCGGATTCGTGAGCGGTCGTGATCCGCACGCGACGGGCGTCGAGGCGGCGGGTCCCCGATCCGGGACGGGCGCGTCCGGCCGGGTCCGGCACCCCGATACACTCGGCTTCATGTCTGCCATCTCCTCCGACGAGGTCGCCCGTGTCGCGGCGCTCGCGCGGGTGGCGCTGAGCGAGGAGGAGGTGACGCGCCTGGCCGGCGAGCTGGACGCGGTCGCCTCAGCCTTCGCCCGTGTCACCAGCGTGGTCACGCCCGATCTTCCGGCCACCTCCCATCCGGTGCCCCTGACGAACGTGCTGCGTGAGGACGTGCCCGGCCCAACGCTCGACGCCGGGGAGCTCCTCGCCGGCGCGCCGCGGGCTGAGGGCACCATGTTCCTCGTGCCGCAGATCTTGGGGGAGGACTCCGCCTCATGACCGCCGACGCTCTCACTCGTTTCACAGCGGCTGAGCAGGCCGCGGCGCTGGCGGCCGGTGAGATCTCCTCCCGCGAACTGACCCAGGCGCACCTGGAGCGCATCGCCGCCGTTGACGGCGCCGTGCACGCCTTCCTCGATGTCGATGCCGCCAAGGCCCTGGCCGACGCCGACGAGGCCGACTCCCGGCGGCGCAGTAGTGATGAGTCCGGCGAGCCGCTCGGCGAATTGGCCGGTGTGCCGGTGGCCGTCAAGGACCTCATCGTCACCCATGGCCAGGTCACCACCGCGGCGTCCCGCATTCTTGAGGGCTGGGTGCCTCCCTACGACGCCACGCTGGTCGCCAACCTGCGCGCCGCGCACCTGCCGATCCTGGGGAAGACCAACTTGGACGAGTTCGCCATGGGCGGCTCGACGGAGCACTCCGCCTTCGGCCGCACTGCCAATCCTTGGGATCTCGGCCGTATTCCCGGCGGCTCCTCGGGCGGATCGGCGGCCGCCGTCGGATCCTTCGAGGCGCCGGTGGCCGTGGGTACAGACACCGGCGGCTCCATTCGCCAGCCCGCCGCCGTCACCGGCACCGTCGGCGTCAAGCCGACCTACGGCACCGTCTCGCGCTTCGGCGTCATCGCCATGGCATCCTCGCTGGACACCCCCGGCCCCATGGGCCGCACCGTCCTGGATGCCGCTCTGCTGCACGATGTCATCGCCTCGCACGATCCGCTGGACTCCACGAGTCTGGTCGACGCCCCGCGCGGCATGGCCGATGTCGTGCGCGAGGCCCGGGCGGGCCGGGATCTGACGGACCTGCGGGTCGGGGTCATCGCCGAACTCGACGGCGGCGAGGGCTATCACGCCGGCGTCGTGGACTCCTTCCATTCCGCGCTGGAGCTCCTGGAGCAGGCGGGCGCCCGTGTGGAGACGGTTTCGCTTCCGCACCTGGAGTACGCGCTGGACGCTTACTATCTCATCATGCCGGCCGAGGCCTCCTCGAACCTGGCTCGTTACGACGGCATGCGTTACGGTTTGCGCGTCGAGCCCGAGACCGGGCCCATCACCGCGGAGACCGTCATGGCCGCTACCCGTGGGGCCGGTTTCGGCGACGAGGTCAAGCGCCGTATCATTCTGGGCACCCATGTGCTGAGCGCCGGTTACTACGACGCCTACTACGGATCGGCGCAGAAAGTGCGCACCCTTATCCAGCGCGACTTCACCTCCGCCTGGAGACGGGCCGACGTACTGGTCTCACCGACGGCGCCGGTGACGGCCTACCGTTTCGGTGAGAAGGACGATCCGTTGGCCATGTACAAGGTGGACGTGACGACCATTCCGGCGAATCTCGCCGGTGTGCCGGGTATCAGTCTGCCGTCGGGCCTGAGCGACGGCCTGCCCGTCGGTTTTCAGGTCTTGGCGCCGCAGCGCGCCGACGAGCGCCTCTACCGCCTCGGCGCGGTGCTCGAGGCCGCATTGGAGGAGGGCTGGGGCGGGCACCTGCTCGACCGAGCCCCCGAGCTGGAGGTGAAATGAGATGAGTGAGGCCCCGATGGACGTGATGGACTATGACGAGGCCGTGCACCGCTATGACCCCGTCGTGGGGCTGGAGGTGCACGTCGAGCTCGGCACCGCGACGAAGATGTTCGACGCCGCGCCCAATGTCTTCGGCGCCGTTCCCAACACCATGGTGACTCCCACGAGCGTTGGCCTGCCGGGCGCCCTGCCGGTGGCGAACAGGCGGGGGGTGGAGTACGCGATTCGCATCGGCCTGGCGTTGGGCTGCCAGATCGCTGAATCGTGCCGGTTCGCGCGCAAGAACTACTTCTACCCGGATCTGGCCAAGGACTTCCAGACTTCTCAGAGCGAGGAGCCCATCGCTTTCGACGGCGCGCTGGAGGTCGAGTTGGAGGACGGCGGTTTCTTCACCGTGCCGATCGAGCGCGCTCACATGGAGGAGGACGCTGGTAAGAACACCCATGTCGGCGGGGTGGACGGTCGCATCGAGGGCGCCTCCCACTCGCTGGTGGACTACAACCGCGCCGGGGTACCGCTGGTGGAGATCGTCACCCGCCCCATCGAGGGCGCAGGCGCTCGCGCTCCCGAAGTCGCCGCCGCTTATGTGCGCACCCTGCGCGATATCTTCCGGGCCCTGGGCGTATCGGAGGCCCGCATGGAGCGCGGCAACGTGCGCGCGGACGTCAATGTCTCCCTGCGCGAGTCCCCGCGGGCTCCGCTGGGTACTCGCACCGAGACGAAGAACGTCAACACCTTCCGGGGCATTGAGCAGGTGATCCGCTATGAGATTCAGCGCCAGGCCGCGATTCTCGCCGTCGGCGGCACCATCGAGCAGGAGACCCGGCACAGCCAGGCCGATGGCACGACCCGGGCCGGGCGTGTGAAGTCCGACTCCGACGATTATCGCTATTTCCCTGAACCGGACCTCGTCCCGGTGGCGCCCAGCCGCGAGTGGGTCGAGGAGATTCGCGCCGCCCTGCCCGAGATGCCGGCCGCGAAACGACGTCGGCTCAAGAAGGAGTGGGCGCTCGCCGACGATGAGATGCGTGACGTCGTCAATGCCGGCGCGATGGAGCTCATCGAGGCGACCGTCCTCGCCGGGACGAGCGGTCAGGCCGCCCGCAAGTGGTGGATGGGCGAGCTCTCCCGCGCTGCGAAGGACCGCGAAGTCGACCTGGAGGAGCTGCCGGTGACTCCGGTGCAGGTCGCCGAGCTCCAGGAACTGGTCGATGCCGGACGCCTGACGGACACGCTGGCTCGCCAGGTGCTCGACGCCGTTCTGGCCGGGGAGGGGGATCCGAAGGCGGTTGTGCGGGCGCGTGGTCTGGAGGTCGTCTCGGACGAGACTGCGCTGCTGGCCGCCGTCGACGAGGCCCTGGCCGCCCAGCCCGATGTCGCGGAGAAGATCCGCGGCGGCAAAGTCAAGGCCGCCGGGGCGATCGTGGGGGCTGTCATGAGGGCCACACGCGGCCGGGCCGACGCCAGGCGGGTGCGTGAGTTGATCATGGAGCGCGTGGGTCGGTAGGACCTGGGGCGGATCGGGCTGGCCCGACCCGCTCGAGGCCCGGTGCGCGCCCCATTGAGCGGGCTTCCGGCGAGGGGGCCGACAGCGGTGATGGCCGGCGACGGGGCGCTTCCGCTCGAACGCCCCACCCCGCCGCTACTGTCTCACGGAGCGGTCATGGTGGGACCGCCCGCACCGATGACGACGATGACGACGATACAGTCGCCTTCGTCGAAGACCGACCTCGTGACGATCCGTGTCCGGCCCGCCGGTCCGCTCGTCCGTTCTTCCGAAGGAACGCATACATGGCTCAACCCAGCCCCAGCTACACCGTCGCTCTGCATCTCGAGGTGCCCGCCTCCCAGAAGGCGGTCACCACTCTCGTCGACACCGCATCGGCCGTCGGCGCGATCGTCAACGGCGTCGACGTCGCGGACACCGACGGCGCCACCCTCATCGTCGACCTGACCGCGGACACGCGTGACTCCAAACATCGCGGTGAGCTCGTCGAGGCGCTTCAGGCCATCGACGGAGTCATCGTGCGCAACGTCGGCGATTCCACCTTCCTCACCCATGTCGGCGGCAAGATCGAGATCGCCTCGAAGTATCCCATTCACAACCGGCGCGACCTCGCTCGTGTCTACACCCCGGGCGTCGCCCGCGTGTGCAAGGCGATCTACGACCACCCCGAGCGCGCGCGCCAACTCACCATCAAGAAGAACACGGTCGCCGTCGTTACGGACGGTACGGCGGTTCTGGGCCTGGGCGATGTCGGCCCGTCGGCCGCGATGCCTGTCATGGAGGGCAAGGCCGTCCTGTTCAAGCAGTTCGGCAATGTTGACGCCTGGCCGGTGGCGCTCAACACCAAGGATCCCGAGGCGATCATCGCGGTCTGCAAGGCCATTGCGCCCGCCTACGGCGGAATCAACCTGGAGGACATCGCCGCACCCAAGTGCTTCGACATCGAGGCCCGTCTGCGTGAGGAGCTGGATATCCCCGTCTTCCACGACGACCAGCACGGTACGGCCATTGTCACCCTCGCGGCGCTGATCAACGCTCTCAAGGTCGTCGACAAGAGGATCGAGGACGTGCGCATCGTCCTGTCGGGCGTGGGGGCGGCCGGCAGCGCCATCGCCAAGCTGCTCATGGCCCACGGGGCCACCGACATCGTCGGCTACGGCCGCGCCGGGGCGCTCGACGGCGCCCACACCGACGGCATGAACGAGCACCGCAGATGGTTGGCGGAGAATACCAACCCCCGTCACGTTACCGGCTCTCTCAAGGAAGGGCTAGTCGGAGCCGACGTCCTCATTGGCGTCTCCAGCGGCAACTTGCTGAAGCCGGCGGACCTGGCGGTCATGAACGAAGGGGCCATCGTCTTCGCCATGGCCAACCCGACGCCCGAGGTCGATCCGATCGGGGCCGCGGACTACGCCGCCGTCGTGGCCACCGGCCGCAGCGACTTCCCCAACCAGATCAACAATGTGCTGGCCTTCCCCGGCCTGTTCCGTGGCCTGCTCGATACGGGGATCACCAATATCTCGGTTGAACTGCTGCGAGCGGCGGCCACCGGTATCGCCGGCGTCATCGCCGATGATGAGATCAAGCCGGTGTACATCATCCCCGGGGCCTTCGACACACGTGTTGCCAGTGCCGTCGCCAAGGCGGTGCGCAGGTTCGCCGAGAGCTGAGACAAGGAGCGTCGACCCGCGTGGGAACCGTGCGTAAGGCCCTGCGCGGTTCTACCCGCTTGCCGTTCGTGCGGCTGCCGCACGGCGCGCATCCGGCCGTTCCACCGAGACGTCCGCACCTTCCCTCGGTGCATGCACGTACTCGATGGCGCGCGGGGTCCTCGCGCAGGCGCTGAGTGAGCTGAGTGAGGGGTCAGGCCCGGGACGCATCGGTCCTCCTCCGGGGGCGGGCGCTGGGCGAAGCCGTCCCCGGGCCTCTCCCGCAGTACGCGGCGCCCCGGCCGAGCGCGTTCCGGCCGGGACGCCGCGCGGACCATGCGTCCCGCACCGGCGCATGGTGCAGGTCACGCAATTGGATGTTGACCGATGGTGCGGGAGTCAATACAATTCATCTACTGTTTGTCGGACTGTAAAGTCTCGGCAGCGTTCCTGAAGGCATTCGGGATCGGCATGATGAAACGTTGCGCTGGTCACGGTGGAGAACTTCTTGGGAGATCGGGATCACTCATTCCGACTTGACCGAGATGGGCGATCCGCCGTAGAGTACTTCAGTCTCCTTGAGCGGTCGGGCCCTGAATCTTGTGTTTCGGGCCTGGTTTCTTGTGGGTGTGTTGTTTGAGATCTCGATAGTGTGTCTTGTTTTTTGTGTTTGTGGTTTGTTTTGTTTGTTTTTGGTTTGTTTTGGAGAGTTTGATCCTGGCTCAGGACGAACGCTGGCGGCGTGCTTAACACAT
>ERZ773073.1217-NODE-1217-length-12346-cov-8.740216_pt1 | contig 12346 bp, 9 predicted proteins | sample MGYA00580616_ERZ773073 | MGnify/ENA primary metagenome ERZ773073 (study PRJEB29015, sample SAMEA2737960) | human oral metagenome | biome: human oral; feature: human-associated habitat; material: dental | place: China | collected 2131 ...
CCTTTCCTAAATTCAGATATAGTATGGAAGCAATCAGTACAGTTCCTGCCACAAGCTGTACAGGAGATAAAAATCTTTTATAAACAATAGCTTCTGTAACAACTGAAGTCAGTGGGAAAGCCAGTTCGCAGAAAGTTGAAATGGAAGCGGTTACACTTTTCAGTCCATTATAATAAATAAGTATAGCTATCAGTCCAAATATGGCGATAAACATTGAAAGGGATATTAATCCTCCGTTACTGAAGTAAAGGCCAAGACTTTTTTCCGTATTTCCTGAAAATAGTACAAAAAATAGAGTTACTACTGTAGTAAAGAAAAATCTGTAAAATGTACTTGTCAGGAAGGAAAATTTATATACAACCTTTTTTCCAAATACAGTTGCACTTCCAAAGGAAAAAGCCGCAAGCAGTGAGTACATGGCAGCAAGAATATTATTTTTTGGTAAAAGTGCCGGACTTTTAAATTCAAATGTTAAAAGATATATTGCAATTAACGAAATAGCCGCAACTATATAAAATCTTTTTGAAGGTCTTTCCTTTAAAATAAAGAAAGCTAGCAAGACAGCAAATATAGGCTGTGCCTTCTGGATAAGTATTACAATGCTGAATTTGCTGAATTCACTCAGCTGAAGTGCTTTCACAATGGAAAGAGTTCCCAAAGTACCTCCAAATAATGCAATCAGCATGAAAAATATATAGTCATTTTTAGTGAAATTTTTTAGTTCTTTGTACTGGTTGAAAAAAAGAACTGATAAAATAAGAGTTGGTATTGCATGGGCAATAAAAACAATAAAATTGACATCATAAAAATGAAATTTTGAAAAATATGCAGGAGTAAGCAGAACTCCATCCAGTCCCCACATGACAGCTGCAATTACAATTAAAGAAGCTCCTAAAAGAGTGTTGTTTTTCTTCATCATTTTTTCCTTTCCATATATAACATATTAAAATATAGGTTGAAATATGCTATAATTAAATATTATTTCAAATTATAACATAAAATGAATGAAAATAAAAACACGAAAGGAAAGTAAATGAGTATAATTTTAGCGATAATAATACTTGGAATTATTATTTTTTTACATGAACTTGGTCATTTTATGACAGCAAAGTATTATAAAATGCCAGTTTTGGAATTTGCAATAGGAATGGGTCCAAAGTTATTTACAAAAAGGATAGGTGAAACAGATTATTCTATAAGAATGTTGCCATTAGGAGGATTTGTAAATATTGCAGGTATGCAGCCGGAAGAAAATCCTGAAGATGAAGTTCCGGGAGGTTTTCATACAAAACCTGCATTTAGCAGATTTGTTGTACTGATTGCCGGTGTAATGATGAATTTTCTGACATCTATCATAGCAATATTTATCTTAATTTCAATGACAGGAGTGGTACCGTTAAAATATATAGAACCTGTTATTGGAACGATTCAGGAAAGTTCAAGAGCCAAGGATTTTTTACAGCCTGGAGACAGAATTACAGAAATAAATGGAGCAAAAATTTCCAATTGGAAGGATTTGCAGGAGGAAATTTTAAAAATTAACGGAACTGAAAAAAAGTATAATGACGAAAATATTCCTGTTAAAATATCCAGAAATGGAAAGGAAATGTCAGATAATGTAAAACTGACATACAGTAAAGAGACTGAGTCTTATATTTTAGGAATTCAGGTACAATCTCCGAAACTTTCATTCTTAAAGAAAATAAAAATTTCGGTGTATTCCTTTGCAGAATATTTTAAAATGATGGTGCAAGGTCTGAAAATGCTTATAACTGGAAAAGTTTCGGCAAAAGAAATAACAGGGCCTGTAGGATTACCTAAATTTGTAGGGGAAGCCTATAAAACTGGAGGAGGACTGGCTCTTATAAATATATTTATAGTATTATCAATAAATATAGGGCTTATGAACCTTCTTCCTATACCTGCACTTGATGGTGGAAGACTTTTATTCGTAATACCTGAATTTGTAGGAATAAAGGTGAATAAAAAGATAGAGGAAAAAATCCACATGGTAGGAATGATGCTGTTATTGATTTTAATGGCCTTCATCATATTCAATGATGTGACAAAGTACTTTTAATGAGGGTTTTTCAAAATAAAAATATAGAATATATAAAAAATATATTTGTTTCATTTATTAAAATTTCACTCAAATAAAACAGTTATTCATTAAGGAAAAATCAAATTTAAGTCTGTTTTAAAAAGGAAAAATACTAAATATAACAAAAAAAACTATATTTCATTGTTTACTAAAATTTTACTCATACAAAACAGTTATTCACTAAGGAAAAATCAAAATTCGCCTAAAGGCTGTTGATTTTTCCTAAATTTATATCCTGTTTTGCATTGTAAAATTTCAGATAACTCGAAATATAGTTTTTATACTGTTTATTAATCTTTTATTTTGAAAAGTCTAAATTAATTTTTTCTAAACTTATATTCTGTTTTATATTGTGATATTTCAAATAACTTGAAACATAGTTTTTATATTGATTATTATTTTTTCCTAACAACCTAATTAAAGTCTTTTCTGCAGAAGGAATATGGATGAAAATACCATTAAAAACCCTAGCAGTTCAACAGGGGAGAAAGATATTTTGAAGATTACTATTGACAATATTGCAGCCAGAATCGGTTCAAAAGCTGTAAGTATACCAGCTAGAGATGATGAAATATAGTTAAGGCTTGCAATATATATTAAATAAGCAATGGCAGTACCTAAAATTACTACTATTATAACCTGAATAACAGATTCAAAATTAATATCCCCTTCAACTTTCCAGAAGGGATGAATCACATTTGCTATAATGCTTCCAACAAACATTCCCCAACCGACAACTGTAATACTTCCATATCTTTTTAAAAGCTGTTTTGGCTGAATGGAATAAAATGCAATCATAATGGCTGATACGACTCCTATTAAAAGTGCCTCTCTTGAGCCTGTCAAATTTGAAAAATTCCCTTTTGTTGCAATGCACACAACTCCTAAAATAGTCATAAACAGTAACACGACAGTTGATATAGATGGAACTTTTTTATTTTTAACCGATTCATAAATGAAAATAAAAAAGGGTGCTGTAAACTGTAAAATTGTTGCAAATGATACGTTGCTTAATTCGATTGTTCTAAAGTAGGTAAACTGTACAAAGTATATTCCGGCAATTCCAAACAGGAGAATTCCTATAATATCTTCAACTCTTTTAAATGGTTTGAATATGGATTTTTTTTCAATAAAAATAACTGCTATGAGAAGTAGTATTCCAGAAACAGCAGTTCTTACAGATACAAGCCAATCTGCTGAAAAATGGAATTCTTTAAATAGTATTTCTCCTGAAATTCCTGAAATAGACCATAGACTGGCGGCAAGGCTGGCAAGCAGCATTCCACGTAATCGGGCTTTCGTCTTCATTTTTTAACCTCATTTTCTTTTTTGTTATTTATACGTAGTTAATTTAAAAACTATACGCATCTATAAATCAGTATACCACAGGAATTGTAAAAATAAAAGTTAATGTAAAAAAACTATATTTCAAGTTATCTGTAATTTTACAATGCAAAACAAGAAATGAACTTAGGAAAAATCAACAGCCTTTAGGCGAATTTTGATTTTTCCTTAGTGAATAAATGTTTTGTATGAGTAAAATTTTAGAAAACGATGAAATATAGTTTTTATGTATCATGTAATTTTATTATTATCTTATTTTTTTAAAAGTTAAATTTTTTCCATTTCCAGTAGTTAATACTAAAGTATTTTTATCAAGTAATCTAATTTTTTTAACATTTTGAATATATTGTGAGAAATCTCTTTCAAGTTTCATAAGGTTTTCCGGTCCGGCCATTCTTGTAGAAGATAAAATTCCAATTGTTATATTATTGTCTTTAATCTTATAGCTGGAGAAATAATTGTTTACACCTGAATTTCCATTTACACCGTCTTCTGTAAAGGCAATTGTAACATCTTCATGATTTTTTAAAGTTCTTCCTGCCATATCCACAAGTTTCCATTCAGTGTTTAAAATTTCTTTGTTTAATGGAAGAGCAGAATTTTGTTCCTTATTTTCAGATGTTTTCAAGCTTCTAAAAGTCAGAGTATCACCTTTTGAATTTTCCAATGTCAAAGTATCCTTATCCTGTTTTACTTTTTTAGCAGAACCTAGAATTCTTAAGAATCTATCTTCCACATCCATTGCACTTCTCGATCCTAACATAAGGCTTACGCTTAATTGTGAAATGGAAATCGAATCATTGCTTAATTTATACCCACCTGAGTATCTGTTTACTCCTGAAAAACCACTGATACGATTATTTGTAAAGCTTACAGAAATTTTAGAATTATCATCAACTGTTATTGAACCTACATTTTTTTCCTTAAGTGTGACAAGCTGCCATGATGTATCTTTTAAATTATTAACGCTTGAAGATTTTTTCTTCCAAGGATGAGCATTTGAAATAATGCAACTAAAAATTAAAATAACAAAAATTCCAATTAAAAAAAGTCTTTTTTTCATTTTTAAATACCTCTTTTCTATTTTTTTGGTAATTTAATAATAACACAATCTTATTAAAGAAAAATGAGAAAAATTTTCTAAAATGATTTTATATAATTTTTTTAAAAATTACAGTTGACAAAAGTCCAAAAAAGTAATATTATATCGAGTGACTAATGAGTCATTTTAAAAAATGTTAATATAGGAGTTTTACAATGGGAAGACTTAGTATTGAAAAAAAGGAAGCTAAAAAGGACAGAATTATAGAAAAATCAATGGAACTGTTCAAGGAAAACGGCTATCATGCAACAAAAGTTGAAGAGATTACGAAGGCACTTGGAATATCAAAAGGAAATTTCTACACTTATTTCAATTCAAAAGAAGAAGTTCTATATGAAATACTGGATATAATGAAAGAACAGAGAATAGCTCTCTTACATGAAATGGATGTGGATAAGGATCCGAAGGAAGTTCTCAGGGATTTTGCAGAAAGTCATAGACATTTCTTTTTAAGATATTTAAAAAGAGTCAATTTACAAAATATAGAAGCTTTCCTGAAGGATGAAAAAATAATACTTCATGTAGAAGAAGTTCAGGATATTTTAATAGAATTTCTTCAAAAGAATGTTGTGGAAAGAATGGAAGGAAGTAAAAATAAAGGTTATAACCTTAGATTCATTGCAGAATTTATATTTATATCAATGGAAGGACTTTTCCTGGATACATGTTTTACAGAGGAACTGGAACTGAAAAAGAAATATGAAATGACAATGGAAGAAAAGATTAATCAGATAACAGAGTTCATAAATAACGCATTAAAATAAAAAGAAAGGAGAAGTTTGATTTGTAATTTTATAAGTCATACAAAGCTGAATATGAAAAGAATTGAAAAGAAATTATTTGTTTTGCTTACATTATTTGCGATGCCTCTTTTTGGGGAAAAAATAACAATTCAGAATGCAACTGAGATGGCTATCAAAAATAACAGGGACATAAAAAAAGGTATGCTTGAAATTGAAAAAAGTAATCTGGATGTAAACAAAGTTTGGAAAAATGCCTACTTTAAGGTAACTTATAATGCTTCTGCAAATAAGTACTTTAAGGAAATAAAATCTATGGCAGGAAGTTATGACCAGACATACGGTCACAATGTAACATTGACACAGCCAATTTATACTGGTGGAGCAATTAAAACGGGGATAGAAATTGGAAAGGAAGTATTATCATTAAATGAGCTTAATCTTGATAAAATAAAGAAGGATACGATACTGAGTACAGTACAGGCATATATAGATGTATATGATGCCCAGAGTGCTTTGAGGGTTCTGGAAAAATCAAGGGAAGCTTTATCTAAAAACTATGAAATTCAGAAGGAAAAATACAGTTTAAGAATGGTTACAAAACCTGAATTCATAGAAGCTGAGAGAAGTCTGAAAGCAATAGAGGCATCAATAATAGAACAGAAATCAAATATAGAAATTGCAAAGGAAGCCCTTGGGATACTTATAGGATATTCAGACAGTCCAAATATAGAAATTGTACCATTCAGTGTGGAAGAAAACTTCACGAAGAAGGTTGTTTTAAAGGATGATCTGGCAAAATTGACAAGCCAGAATACAGAATATCAGATGGCTCTTAAACAAAAGGAAATTTCAGGGAAAACAATAAATCTGAAAAGGGCAGATTTAAAGCCTACGGTTGCAGGAGTTGTAACATACGGAGCTTCAAACAAGACAAAAATATCTGATCTTGCAAAGGAAAAAAGCTATAATGGAACAGTGGGTCTGAACATGTCATGGGATATATTTGACTGGGGAGCAAAAAAATATGAAGTGCAGAAGGCACAGAAAGAATATGAGATAAAGGAAATAGAAGCTGAACAGGCACTGGATAGCCTGAAGGTAAATATGAAAAAAGTATACTATCAGCTGCAGGCACTGGAAAAAAGTCTGGAAGCAAAAAGAATAGCTGTGGAAAAAGCAGAAGAAGTATATGAACTTGAACAGGAAAGATACAATTATAATTTAATAACTATGAAAAATCTGCTTGATGCTGAAACAAATTTGAGACAGAGCAGAACAGAGTATGAAAGTACGAGATTGAAGTATTACTATCTTATTTCAAGATATGGCGCATTCCTGGATTAGAAGTTAAAAAAATAAAATTATGTAAAGGAGTAATATAAAATGATAAATAACAATTTATCTGCTAAAAGAATATATAAGAATACGTTAAAGACAATGGCTATAATTATGATGACTGCGGCTTTTACTGTTTCCTGCGGAAAAAAGAAGGAAAAGGTTGCAGAAGAAAATCTTAGACCTGTAAAGGTACAGTCAATAGGTCAAAATACAATTTCATTGGGATATACAGTCAGCGGAACTATAAAGGGGAAGGAAGAAATCCCTTATGTGGCCACATCAAGCGGGGAAGTAACTGTGGTAAACGGTAAAAATGGAGATTATGTTCATGCAGGACAGGTTATAATAGCAATTGACAATCAGGCTGCAAGATCAAATGTGATTTCGGCTTCTTCAAATTATGAGACTGCGAGAATAAATTACGAAAAATATAGAGTTCTTTATAACAAAAGACTTGTAACAGAAACTGAGTATCTGAATGCAAAGACAAACTATGACAGTGCAAGGGCAAATTTACAGACTGCAAACGATGCAAACAGCAAGTCGGTAATAAGAACCGATGTAAATGGAGTTTTAGCAAACCTTAATATAGAAAGACATCAGCAGGTTTCTGCGGGACAGGCACTGTTCACCCTTGTAAATGAATCTGAAATGATACTGCAGGTTGGAGTTTCTCCACAGATAGTAGGAAAAATACAGGTAGGTACAACTGCTAAAGTCAAGATAGACGAACTTGGTAAGGAAGTTGACGGAGAAGTGTATGAAATATCAGGAGCGGCACAAAATGCAACAAGACAGTTTTTAGTAAAAATAAAAATGCAGAATCCTGACAGGGAACTTAAAAGTGGAATGTACGGAACAGCAAGTATTGATACAGGAGCTGAAGAAGGAGTTGTAATTCCTAAAACATCAATAGTTGTAAGAGGAGTGGAACAGGTTGTATATATAATAAAAGAGGGAAAAGCTATAGCAATACCAATAAAAATAGTTAACCAGAATGAAATATATGCGGCTGTAACAGGAGATGGCCTTACAGTTGGTTCAGAACTTGTTGTTGAAGGGCAGAATGTTGTGCAGAATGGAGAAAAGGTAAAAAAAGTTAATTAGGAAAACCGGAAGAAAGGAGAAAGAAAATGACAATAGCGGAGTTCGCAACCAAGAGAGTCGTTGCTACAACGATGATAATATTATTCATGGTTTTTTCCGGTTATACTGCGATTAAGAACATGAAACAGGAATTAATGCCGGATTTTAACTTTCCATTTGTTGTTATTCAGACAAAGTGGACCGGAGCAGTATCTGAAGATGTGGATACACAGATTACTAAAAAGGTGGAAGAAGCTGCATTGAATGTAGACGGAATAAAAAATATAACTACAACTTCTGCATACGGAACATCGGTAGTAGTAGTACAGTTTAACTTTGGAGCAGACAGTGATATAAAGAAAGTACAGGTACAGTCAGAAATAGATAAGATAAAAAATAATTTGCCAAAAGATGCGGATTCACCGGTAGTATCAGGAGCGGGAAGTGCTGCAGGAGTAAGTAATTCAATGGCGTTATTTATAACTTTAAAGGGAGCTGATGAAGCTACTCTTACTTCGTTTGTAAATGAGACAATGAAACCAAGATTACAGAGAAACAGGGGAATAGGGGATATATCAATAACTGGAGGAACTGAAAGGGAACTAAAGGTTGAGCTTGATCCATATAAATTAAAGGCCTTCAATCTTTCGGCTCCGGAAATATACTCTAAAATACAGGCGGCAAATACAATAACGCCTGCGGGAACTGTAACTGATGGAGGGAAAAAGTTCATACTGATGGTTTCTGGGGAAATAAAGTCCCTTGAACAGGTGGAAAATATAATCATTTCAAATAACAACGGTCAGACTCTTAGACTTGGAGATATAGCTAAAGTAAGTTATGGAACTAAAGACAGGGAAACTTACACAAGGGTAAATGGTAAAGAGGCAATTGGGGTAATAATAGAAAAAACAAAAGATGGAAATATAGTTGAAATTGCAAATACTGCAAAAAAACAGCTTGAAGAAATGAAACCATTATTTCCTAAAGGGGCAAGCTATGACCTCATTACAGATAACAGTGAAATGGTAAGAGATTCCATATCAAATGTTACAAGTAGTGGATTACAGGCTTTAATAATAGCGGCGATAGTTCTGCTTGTATTTTTAAAGGATATAAGAGCATCAATATTTATATCGCTTTCGATACCTATTTCAGCGATGTTTACTCTATTCCTTTTAAATACACAGGGGATTTCATTGAACCTGGTTTCACTTATGGGACTTGCCCTTGCGGTAGGATCGCTTGTGGATAACTCAGTTGTTACCCTTGACAATATATTTGATCATATGCAGGAATATAAGGAACCGCCGAATGTAGCGGCAATACGTGGAACAAATGAGGTTATAATGCCGATGATAGCTTCGACTATGACATCAGTTTGTGTATTCCTTCCAATAGTTATATATGACGGATTTACAAAAGAAGTATTTAAGGGAATTGCACTTTCGATAATGTTTGCACTTGGAGCCTCGATAATTGTGGCAATGCTCTTTATTCCACTAGTTTCAAGTAGATTCCTGAATCTACAGAAAATACTTGACAATAAGGATAAGGCTAAACATTTTAATGCTTTTAGAGACTGGTATAAAGAAGTCATAGCAGCTTCCCTGAATAATAAATGGAAAATCTTTATCGGTACATTTATAGGATTTATAGCTACTATGGTAATTCTTGGACCAATGGTAAAAACTTCCTTTTTTCCAACGATTGACAATAAAAAGTATTCTGTAGTCGCATCGCTTGCAACAGGACTTGATCTGGAAAAATCATATGAAATAACTAAAAGAATAGAAGAAGCTGTAAAGAGTGATAAAAATACGAAGAGCTTCTATTCTATTTCAAGAACAGATGCAGCCATAGTCAATGTGGATGTTAACAAGGACACATTTAAAGCTATGGATAGAATAAGAGAGAAACTGAAGGATATTCCTGATGTAAATCTTACGGTACTTGCTGATGAAACAACAAGTGCAAATGCAACTAAGGATTATTCCTTCCAAATAGAAGGAGATAATGCAGATGAGTTAAATAGAATTGCAAATTCAATTATTACTGATATAAAAAAAGAAAACTGGATGAAGGATGTAAAATCTTCAACTGAAGGGGGATATCCTCAGGCAAAACTTGAAGTAAACAGGGTAAAGGCCGAAAGTTATGGAATAAACGTAACAAATCTGACAACAATGCTTAATATGACAGTATTAGGTGTGGCGCCTATAGAAGTTTCAGAAGGAACTGAAAGACTTGATGTAACATTGCAGTTTGAGGAACAGTACAGAAATTCGCTTGAAAAAATACTGAATCTGGAAGTAAAGACTTCCAGTGGGACATATGTAAGAATAGGAGACATAGCCACACTTTCAAATGTGGAAGGTGCTTCAACAATAACAAAATATAATGGTTCAAGAACAGTTACTGTAGGATTTAACCTTGACAGTTCAAAAGGATTTAATGATGCCGCAAAGTTTATTAATGCTTCATTTAAGAAAACAAATCCTGCAGAAGGATATGTACTTGCTACTGCAGGTGCTGCAAGAAACCAACAGGATATGGGTGGAGAGATGTCAAAAGCTTTAGGACTTTCAATTGTACTTATATATGTAGTATTGGCAGTACAGCTTGAATCATTTATATTGCCTTTCGTAATAATGACATCTTTGCCATTGTCAATAATAGGAGTTATAATCGGAATGGTTGTAACACGTGTACAACTGAGCATGTTTGTCATGATAGGTATAATAATGCTTATGGGAATGGTTGTTAACAATGCCATTGTACTTCTTGACTTCGTTGCAAGTATGCGTCAGAAAGGGGTTCCACTGAGGGAAGCACTTATAGAAGCAGGTGGTTCAAGACTGCGTCCTATACTTATGACAACACTTACAACTGTACTTGGTTGGATACCGATGGCACTTGCAATTGGCGGAGGAAGTGCAGGATATTATCAGGGAATGGCCATTGCCGTAATGTTTGGACTGTCATTCTCTACATTGCTGACACTTATATTTATTCCAGTACTTTATCTGATAGTTGAAGAAGCTAAGGAAAAAAGAGCTGAAAAAAAGAAAGGAAAAGAAAAATCTCAAACGGTATAAAATGAGGTATAATATAGTGAAATAATTTTTAGGAGGATGGTAGGTATGAAGAGGCTTGAAGTATACTTTGACTCATTTTTTCTGGAGAAGGTAAAAGAAGAGTTAAATGAATATGGGTTAGAAAAATATGTGTTGATTCCGGAGGTTTTCAGTGACTGGGGAAAACATCTGAAACATTTTAACAGTCATCTCTGGCCAGGAACAGACAGTATTTTGATAGCCTATCTTGAAGATAATCAGGCAGAAGAGATTATGAGGGTCATAAAAAAAATAAAAATAGATGTAGGCCATATGATATCTATGGGGGCGGTACTTATACCAATAGATGACATGCTGCTGTAATTATAAAAAATAAACGATAAGGAAAATATTTCTATCTTTAAAAGGGATAAAAAATATTTTCCTTATTTTTTTTGAAAATGGAGAAAAAACATCAAAAAAATATTTTTTAAATAAGTTAAAAAAGATTAATCGTTAAAAAGTTGTAAATAAAAAGGTAAAAATGATATAATTAAACAAGTTAAAAAAGTTGCTAAAAAAACGAAAACTTTTTTTTGAAAAGTTAAAAAAGTTGGGTATATTATTGGTAACAGAAAGAAGAGAACCTAAAAAGAGGAATGTGAAAATGCAGAAACTAAATACGACAGATTATAAAGTAATGGAAAAAATAATGAAAAATTCCAAAATATCCAGAACAGATTTGGCAAAATATTTGGAACTGACACCTGCAGCAATTTCCAAAATAATCAAAAAGTTACTCTCCTATAATCTCATAATTGAAAAAAATACACTTTTTTCAACAGGTGGCCGGCCTAGAGTAACCCTGGCAATTAACAGCAACTATAAAAAGATAATAGGTGTTAATTTGGGAGCGGGGTTCATAAACATTGTTGAAAGTAATCTAAACGGAGAAATAATAGGAATAACTGAAAGGAAATTTGCATTTAAGGGACAAGAAAAGGTTCTTGAGCTACTGGATGAGGAGCTGACAAAAGCCCTCAGCAAATATGATAAAGAGTCTGTAATCGGAATAGGTCTTGCAACTCATGGAGTTGTTGACAGGAAAAAAGGTACAGTAATAGTTTCTCCTCATTTTAAGTGGAAAAAGCTGGAATTGAGAAAGGAACTTGAAAAGTTAATAGTTGATGTAGGTTTAAAAGTTGAATTTTTAGATAGATATGCCCATGAACTAAGTGGAGGACAACTTCAAAGAGTTTGTATTGCAAGAGCAATTTCAACAAAACCTAAATTCATAATGCTTGATGAGGCAGTTAGTTCACTTGATATTTCAACTCAAGTTGAAATTTTAAATCTTCTACAAGAGTTGAAAAAATCCTATTCTCTATCATATATTTTTGTAACTCATGACTTATTGACACTAACTTATATTTGTGATAGTGTCATATTTTTTAAAGATGGAAAAATTGAAGAGGAAATTTCTAATATAGAAAATTTAAAAAATATAAAAAAAGATTATTCGAGAAAGCTCTTAAATGCAGTAATAGAATTTTGATATTTACATTCACAGAATAAA
>ERZ773073.1219-NODE-1219-length-12341-cov-10.063568_pt1 | contig 12341 bp, 12 predicted proteins | sample MGYA00580616_ERZ773073 | MGnify/ENA primary metagenome ERZ773073 (study PRJEB29015, sample SAMEA2737960) | human oral metagenome | biome: human oral; feature: human-associated habitat; material: dental | place: China | collected 2131 ...
CCAGGACGCCCCCATGCGCACCGTCTTCTACCAAGACCACAGCCACCTCACCCCCGGCCTCCACACCCGCATGACCACCTACCGCACCATCGTGATGGTCGAGGTAGCCAAGCATGAGCAGTGAAACAACACCCACCACGTCATACAAGACAGGTGGGGCAGCAGGCGACCTCCGTACACCCACTACCCCACCCGCACGACAATTCCGCTAACGGGTACTGATTTGAATCTGACGCCCCTCAGCAAGACACTGCGCAAGACTCGCTACCGTGGCGTCAGGCAGGGGAAGTCCATACTTGCGTAGCGCGCCGTCGACAGCACGCCGAACTTCGGCAACAGGCCGCCCCTGCAACCGAGACCGACGACGATTCAGATCGCCCTCAAAACGCTTGAAAGCCTCCTGCATCATTGCGGCAATCTGGCGCTCCGCATCCGGATTGATCTTCACACGCACAGACACCCAGCTCACGCTCCCTCATGAATCGTAGTGTTCGGGTAACGCCGAGCGGTCGCCTCAGTGACGTAACGCCCAGTGATTGCCGACCGGTACGAACCACCCGATGGCTTCGAGCCCGACGAACCAGCACGCTGCGTGACCGTCTCCCGCGGGTTGAGCCGCACCACCCTGGCCGGGACGATGCGCCCATTGACCGCACTACGGTTAATAGATCTGGCCATATTTTCTCCTTCCTGGCAAAATACCAGAACACGAGGCATCAGATACTCAGAGGGGTGCTGTCAATCAATCGGCTAGCCGTTTTGTAGCACCCCTCCCCCGATGAACTGCTCGGGAGGACGCCTCGAAACGAGGATATTCCGCGGCACCGACATCTATTTCAGGACCTTAAATCGACATGAGCGCCCAAGCGAGACGACCTCACCGCCGCGCGGCCACCGGTGGGCACCAATCATCAACGAGGTGCAGCCGGGTAGGCTAGAAAGTTCTCTTGAGCCGCTTCGCCACATCTCCGCCCATCCAGACGAGCGACACCCTCATACGAGGAAGCCAGTCTGCACCTGCCTTACGCCCGCCCCCAAGCAGCTAACCAGCACAACCACACCCACCTGGACGCCCCAGCAACGCGCCACCCTCACCCAGCGCGACGTCCACGGCGGACTGTTCGGCGGGTTTGGGTGGGAGTGGTGAGGGGTGATGTGCCCAAAAGTGGGCCTCGCCGTTGGAGGGTTGTGCTAACTGCCGGTCGGTCAACTCTGGTAATCGTCAATGGTGATGCGCGCTACCAGGTTGCTAGCGTCAACACCGCCTGATCCACGCTCCTTTCCCCGACGGTTCGTGAGGACGCAGAGATGACACAGCCACCTGCTAACGGTGGCGGCTCGGTTGCCGGAGTCGCCCCGCATCATCCCAATTCCATCGCCCAGCAGGCACCCGCCCGCGAGGTGCCACGAGTCGGCACTGTTGCCCTGGTCGATGACCACGATGTCATCGCTCTGGGTGTGACGACCATGCTGGCGATGACTGCCAGTCTTCACTTTCGGGGCGGGTATCCCAGTGTTGCGCAGTTGCTGGAGGAGACGGCTGCAACGAAGGAGCGCTTGCCCGATGTGGTACTGCTCGACCTGCGCTTACCGGACAACTCCGACCCCTCACACAATGCCCGCACCCTGCGTACCCGAGGTGCAGCGGTGATCGCTTACACCAGTGGGGATGACCCCTACTTGATCCGGCGTGCCTGTGAGGGCGGCGTCCTGGGTGTCGTCCGCAAGTCCGAGACGCCGGATGTCCTGATCGGCACAATCTGGGCGGCGCTGCGTGGTGAGCTGACGCCATCACTGGACTGGGCAAGTGCTCTGGATGCAGACAGCGCATTCGTCACTTCTGCGCTCACGCCCAGCGAGCAAGAGGTGCTCTCGCTCTACGCCACCGGCGCGGAGGCGAGCTTCGTCGCCCGTCAGCTCAGCCTGTCGATCCACACCGTCAACACCTACGTCTCGCGCATCCGCCGCAAGTTCATGGACGCTGGCGTCCCCGCTGGGAGCCGCGTCGATTTGCTTGTACGGGCCCAGGCCGAAGGGCTCGTTCCCACACTCGATCTCCAGCACGCGTTCTGAGCACTATGGCAGCCTCCGCCGCTCCGTTCGCCACCGACACCGGCTCGACCAGTGTTTCCCAGCAGAAGCGAACCGGCTTGGTCAACCGGATGCTGCTCAATGGCACCAACCAGGACGCGTATCAGATCATCCTGATTATGGGGGCAAGCCTGTTTGGGATGCTCTTTGAGCTGTTCCATCAGGAGCCATCGCTGTTTCAACAAGTTGCCGAGGCACCCCGATGGTATCGCTGGGCAGCTGGCTACCCGTATCTCTTTGGCCTGCTGATCCCGCCAGTGCTGTGCCCGCTGGCGGCATTCACTATTTCGCGCCAGCATACGTCCCGCGCGTCGGCTGCTGCCGCTGGGGCACGACTGGGGGCATGGGTTTATCTTGCGCTTCATGGCTGGGCATGTGCCGCCATACTGACGCTGCACAATCTCGATCCCGATCAGCCACATCTGGCATCAGGCATCCACCCGCTGCCAGCCTTTGGGATGGTGATTGCCGCGGCACTGCTTGCAGCGGTGGCGAGCTGGCGGACGGCGGTGATTGGCCTGGCGGTGCTGTTCTTGCTCGAGTTCATCATTCGTCTCTATGCCGGAAGCGAGGGGCTACTCGAAGCGCTGACCCGCGCTGGCTACAGCACGACCTTCGCGGGCTGCTACTGCCTGCCGATCAACTGGCTGATCGGCTGCGCCAGGCAGATCGACACTGAGAGCCAGCGCAACAGCCACGAGGAAGACCTCGCCACGCGGCTGAGCGCCCAGCTGGCCGGCAGCCGCCATGCCCGCAACCTCGTCCACGATCATGTCCTGGCCGCGCTCGTCTCGTCCTTTCCGGAACGCGGGATGCCGGCAGAACGACTCCGCGCCGCCGCAGCCGATGCACTCGAGCTCCTCAAGCAGCCAACACACAGCGATGACCACCACACCAGCACCGACCTCGTCGTCCAACTGCGCTCATGGTGCCAGCAGCACACGCACCCGCAGGTTGATTACAGCTTCGCTTCTGCTGCCGATCCTGAGCTGGGGACTGAGGCAGAGCTCAGTCTGTCTGAGGACGAGTTCGTTGAAGTTCTCGCCGCGAGCCTAGAGGCACTGCGAAACGTCGCAGCGCACAGCAGCGGCGGCGAGCCGCAGCGCCACGTCGATTGCACGGTATCCACCCAGCAGTCCGCTAGCACCCTCACCGTCACGATCACTGACGACGGCGTCGGCTTCGACACCAGCCGCTTGAGCCCGCTGCGCCTCGGGCTACGCCAATCAATCATCGGACGGATGCGCCACTTACCAAGCGGGCACGCCAGCGTAACGTCGGACGTCGGGCGTGGTACCACCGTCCAGCTCGGGCTTAGGAAAGCCACTCCCGAGACTCACACCGCAGACATTCTCCCACTGACCGGTGACGGCTTGTCAGCCACGGTACACGGGCACTGGGGCCGCATCGGGCTCGGCTGCATCGTCCTCACCGCCTGGGCCCACGTCATGCGCAGCAGCGGCACGCCCGCCCATGTGTTGGTTTCCATCCCCAGCGCCGTCGGCGTCACATGTTCTTTTCTTGCCTTGGCCTGGCCACCACGAGGCCGAGCGCGAGCACTTCAGCGCTGGGGCATACTCTCCACCTCAGCACTCAGCACGATTCCGTTCCTCACCTGGGGCACCCTCACACCAACGCTCGAGCTGGCGTCATGGCCCCAAGGGTATAGCGCCATCTTCACCGTGCTCTTACTCCACCAGCGACGATTGAAACTGGCCTTAGTCAATCTCGGAGTCGTGGGAGCCGCCCACCTTCTGCCAGTGGTCATGATCGGTGCACCGGCAGCCCCATTCGTTCGCTCGTTCGGATTTCAGTGCATCAACATCCTGACGGTCGCCACCGTCATTGCCCTGGTGCGCTCCATCGAGCCACGCATCGCCGCCATGCAGCGCCAAGCCCACCAGGCACAGGTGCTCCGCACCGCCAGGCAAGCCCGCCTCGAGGCCGAAACCACCCTCCTGGCCGACGTCAGCCGGCGTTCGCGCCCAGTGCTTGAGCAATTGCGTTCACTCACCGATGCCCCAAGCGACGCCTTGGTGCAACTGGCCCGGCGGGTCGAAGCCGAGCTGCGCGATCTCATTCGCGTGCCGCACCTGGCGAGCCAGCCTACTCTCATCGCCGCGGTTCGGCAGGCGCGCGATCGAGGCGTCGACGTCGTCCAGCTCGACGACTCGCAGCAGGACACAGACCTCGTCACCGCACCACCACCGCTCCCCACCACTCTGGTCGACACCGCCACTCGCATGCTGCACCGCGCGAAGAACGGCGAGTCAGTCGTCCTCCGCCTCTGCCCGCCGCACTCGCCGTACGCCGCCACCATCCAGCGACGCGGCGCGGCGGGGGCGATCGCGCTAGAGCGGATTCGGCGCGCGAGTTGACGTTGGCATCAGCGATTGACACACCCAGACAGTCCTCAAGCCTCAGCAGAGGCGTTTAGCACCATTTAGCCACGACTCACCAGTCGACGCAGACGCTGTAGGCGTTCTCGAGCTCTCAGCAGCCAGCAAACACGCACGTAGCACCCACATACATGCATGACTCATACCGTTGCGAGCAGTTCGATAAAGACTGCGAATCAAACTTACGAGACCGCACTGCGCCAGACCTTCCCACCATTTGTCTAACAACTTGCAGTTGACAGGACGCTCAACCTGGGACTTCCACACAGGGCGTACCAGCTCACGTTCATGTATCCCACAAACCGCTTCAATACCGCACCGCAAACCACTGTCTCAGTACTCAGACTGGTCGATTACGCCACGGTCTCACTAATCTCGGTTCCGCCAAGCGAATGCGAGCCAGGACAGCACCAGCGCCTGTGCGCAACAATGCGTCTACCACTCGCTTCACTTTCCTCTCCGAATCCCGAATCGTTGAGTTAGGAACCCCCAAGATGGCATATGAGCAGACAAGCGTCACGGTCAGCTACTACAAAAATTTCGGTCAACGTAAAAACGTGGCGACCAACGCCAGCCAAGGCTTTAGATTCACTAATTTACGGCACACCACTAAACATGTTTAACCGCAAACGATAGTGAGCACTCGAAAATCTCAACTTATGCAATACAACACGACACCACACATACACCGTCTACAATGGTATATCCGGCTCCGAGTCGTCGCGCTTTTGGCGGTCTTCTCCGTATGCGCGTGCAGCAGTCACGCAACTAGCCCCGCTTCTCCGTGGGCTCGGCCTGTGATGCCTATCGAGGCACCAACACTGCCCGACTTGCAGTGTGTGCCGAACGGCGACGGATCATGCACAGCAACGTTGGACTCCGACACGCTCTTCGACACCGGCAAAGCGACATTGACGGCGGAAGCGATGACCATCGTCGACCAGCTAGCAAAAACCGTACGATCACAGAGTGCCTACGTACAGCTTGTCGGTCACGCTGACGGACAGGGCGACCACGCCAGCAACCAAGTGCTGAGTGAACATCGCGCCAACAGCATCAAGCAGGCCTTGATCGAGCGCGGGATTGCAGAAACCGCAATTAGTACTTGTGGCATCGGCGATACCGGAGCTGCGCCACAGCAAGACGATCAGTCCTTCCGGCGCGTTGATGCACTCATCGCCAAGAGCAAACCATCCAGCTGTCCGGCACGGTAGGAGAAACCGTGAAAAGAAGTCCACTCTCCCTTTTAGTAGCCGCTGCATTTAGCTTTGCATGCTGCACCCCTATTGCTGCCTGCGAGCAGCAAAGCGCAGATTGTAGTCAACTTGGCGTTAACTCGTCCGACGCACCCACATCTACCAACGCGCAGAGCGCAAACATAGTAGTTCTTATCGATTTACCCAACAACACTCAAGACACCATCGACAAAGTCATCAATCAGGTCTACAACACCATTGAGCACCAGCTTGACGGAATAACTGAATTCTCCCTGACAGCCGGCGTTTACACCGGACAGTCCAACAACGTTACTACGGTGACTTGCATGGACGGAACGGCCCGATCGTTTACATATGTTGAAGGAGAAAACAATGAGACCAGACAGAAGCGTGAGCGCAAGGAATACTTCGACAGCACAAAAAAGCAACTAGAAAACACCTTGGCCACTTCCACACATAACAAAAGTACTTCAGGAGATTTCCGCAGCCTATTATCCTGGAGCAAAGACAAAATCACACAAAACAACACAGGCAACACGAAAGTAATCCTTTGGAGTAATTTCCTATCAAACGGCACTGATTGCTTGAATATCGAATCACCTTCGTCTGGGTCGAGCGCTTTAGCAGATGAAATTGCTCAACGTTGTCAGGACGCAGACTTATTACCTACGTTAGGCAATACTGATGTGCAGGTGCTTGGTTCTGGCTATGGGACTGACACATCCTTGGCTTCCTTTAGCTCACAGCTCGCAACCGCATTCTGCAAACGTATCTCAACCAACTGTCGCGTTTCACAAGGAAAATAATGACTAATCAAGAATCGTCCACGCAGTACGATGGGCAAATAAAATCGCTTCATCTCTCAACCGCAGTTCTAAGCGGAATCTCAGCAGGTGTCGCATTAGTGGCGTCGACACTATCACTATGGATCATACGCGACCAGGTACCGGGACTGCTCTGCGCTACTTCAGATCTATTTGCTTGCGGAAATGCTTTCTTGATGGGCAATACCTTCCGTCTTCGTGACGCACGGGCTCGAGCTGGGTTCCGCGCTCGCAAAACAGGCCGTTCTCCCATAGATACCCTTAGCGCGCTTCCACCACAGCATGTCGTCAGCGCCCGGATAAGAGTCGCACGTCGTGGCGTGTTCGCATCTCTAGCGATGTTGCTCGGAACATTCTTGACCATTGTTTACACTCAGGACAATATGCGCACACTCGCTGCGATCGCCATTCTCGGTGTCGTTTCGTCCACCATTTGCTACCTTTGCGGGATGTGGACCCGTCCCCTCGACTAACATTTACTAGCAACTAAGGAACACACTCATGGCAAAAGGAACGAAACTCGGTGGAACAGCTGCGCGAGTCGTCACAATAGGCGATCTCGATGCCCTAGTTGATCGTACAGGCCACCAAAACATCCTTGACGGCATCGAAAAAGTGGAACTGTCTGAAACAGCCCAGCGTGCCGAACAATACGTTGGTCAGACAGAGGCACGCATACAGCGAGTTAAACAAAGAATCGCGAGTCGATCGGAACGACGCCAAGAAAAGAATGCTCGCCAACAAGACAAAGCGGACTTATCCGAAGCATGGCGTCGTGTAGGAATCCGATCAAAGTTCGTACTAGTCGATGCGCCTTTTGCAGTGCGAATCGGCGCATGGTTCCTGTTCGGGACGGTAGACTTTTACCTGTTTGCTACCGCAATGGTCGTCGCTATGAATGCCTCCGAACGAGACAAATCCGGATTCTTGGGATATTCTTCCCATTTCTGGACCGGTGGCGTTATGGGCCTAATGGTCTTTGTTCTGGGGGTCGCATTAGCTCACTTAATTCGTCAATCTGACTACATCCGAGCACAGCAAGATCTGAAGCGAGAGCTTCAAGAGGAAGGACAAGACACACGCTCACTCATTCTGAGCGCAAATAGCCGAAATCTTCAAAAGTTCATTGGCACCCTTTTTGGTATTCTGAACTTCGTCGCGCTGCTGGTCCGAGCGCAGGGAGTAGACTTTCGATTCTGGCCACCCGAGCTAGACAAAATAGGCCCTCTTCTTCTGCAAATGCTGGTACCAGTAGTTGCGGTAGGAGCTGAGGCCATCATGTTTGACCCGACAGAGGTGCGTCTTCGAGAGCCAGGTCCGGTAGATTGGATACTTGCTAGACGTCAACGCGGCCTAGAACAACAACTTACAGAGCGCCACCTTCGAGTAAACAAACTACGTGACAACATCGTCGCTCGATACGACGTTGAGCGAGCTTCTCTGCGGACCTTCCACGATAGTCAGGGATTCCCTAATAGCAACATGATAGAGGAGTAATTACAGTGCCTTTCCTTTTGCCTTCGGGACATATACCAAAATTGTTAAAAGCACCCAAAATTCACAAGGATGCTCAATCCTTACGAAAATATGTCGAGAAGCAGTTTTCATTAGCAAAGGCTGGAAAACTACCCAAACCTTCCAGAGCGCATTTTGGCTATGCAAGTAAAGAAGTGTTTAAACAGTTCAAGTACGGATTTTTAGGCACCAACACACCCGATACGGCCCAAAAAATGGAGATTGCAAAACAACCAGACGGGACGGAACGCTCTGTACGAGGTCCAGAAGAGAAAACATTTACGGGCGGCACTAAACAAGTGAACCTTCAAGGCTGGTGGAGGCGGCCGCTTTCAAGAGCTCAAGAAAACTGGCTCAAAGGGAACTCATTCATAAACGGGCATTTGACTTATTTTCCAGGTTCTGAAGATGCAGATAAGAGAGGCGAAGAATCGTTTCGGCGCGATTCGTAAGGCTCACATACGCAACATAATAATTGAAGTTTCTTTGTAAGAATAGTATCATATGTCCATATGAAGTCTCACTACAAGATTGCCCGCCTTCTCACCTATGTTGACAGACATTATGTTGGTAAGGAATGGAAAATTGGCTCAACATGGGTGCATCAACCTGACAACCCAAAGAGCCCCTACCTATCATTTGGTGACGCACGCTGCCCGTGGGCGATTGAGGTTGGTGTCTGTATCGCACCGCGCGATAAGTCAGTCCGTGAGAAGATGGACGTCTCCCCTAATCAGGATGTCGGTGTTGGCACGACCGAGCCAGGGCGCTATATTCTCACTGTGTGTTCCCAGTCATTCTTGGATGACCCTGCTGGCGCAGAGTATTTTGATGGTGACCCAGTTACACCACTGGTTATGCCCCAGCTTGACTTCGTCGAGATAACAGCGTTTGTTGAAGCAAAGCTTGCTAAATACCAGCATGTTCCAACGGTCGATGATCCGTTCGGTACCGACAGAGAGTTCTATGAAGCGACGAAAGACTGGTTGTACGACACTGAGTACGACGAGTGGACGGCTTATGAGGCGACGATTGCGTGCCCGGCGAGTATGCTGGAGTAGCTGCATACCTTCGAAGTCTCATCCTCTCGTCCTCACTAAAACAAGAATGAAAACAACAGAATGGGCCCTGACATTTTCTTACCGATGTGATGGTGCTGGCTGTCTGAGCATTGGAATGGTGAGAATGAGCCGATAGGGGGTGTATCGGAGTGAAGACGCCCGTACGTCACACCACGGTCTGTTCCCGCCCAACCTGAGGTTTCTGGGACTGGAGGTGGAGCAGGTACATTCGTTGGGCTCGATCATCCACAGAATCCTGGCAGAGATCTACTTACTGTCATGATCGTTATTTATACGTTTTCCTGTTTAGGAATTACTTGTTTTACTCTGTCAGTAATTTTCAACGAATAATACGCCGTTGTTGTGGGGTGCCATACCACTGCTGTATGGCACCCCACAACAACATCGATAAGCAGGATGGCGCGTTGTGATTCTCGTCAGAATGCAACCTCGCGCAGATTTGGGTCAGCATCCCTAAGAGCCTCTTCGACATCACTCTTAAGCTTCAAACTGGCCCCTTTAGAGATCTGAGTACCGATGTTCTGCTTAAACGCAGTGGCGAGGAGAACTTCGGCAATCCGATGCCACACCGCTGTGACATTGATGACATTTGCATTCTCCTCTGGGTCAGCATTAACGGAAATCTGCACTCCCCCAAAGCTCCGAAAACTCATCTTCTGCTCTGCATAAATTCCAATATCGTCCGGCTCTGCCAACGCGTCGTATCCCAGCGAGTCGATGCTCGCGTTGGATAGCGGCCCTCGCAAAACGCTGCGGATGTCGGACTGTGAAAGGCGCTTGGTGACGAAGGTGGATGTCTCTCGGTCGGCTGCCATGATCGTCCCTCTCTGCTGAAACGGGCACCGCCCAGTTCTTGTCAACCGCGGCGGCAATGTATCACCTACCTAAGCGGTAGGCGCTAACACAAAATCAAGCACAAAAAACAATCCGCTCGCAAGGCTTTGCAAATAACGTCTAACAACTTGTACCGCCAGCCGATGCCAAACTTGCGAAATACGACACAAGTAGGTGACCACGTTTGTAGCATCACGACAACAATGCCCACTACTTTGATACCGCATTGTTGTATAACTACTCGGACTGCCATCATGCGATGCTGCATGGATAGCCTCAATCACATCCATCAAGCAACACCCAAGTTCTCTGACGACCGAAGGGGAACGGTACATGACTGACTACTCAACCGAAAATTCGGCTCCTGTTGACTTCTATGCAGAGCTTGACATCGACAAGAGCGCTTCTATCGAGGATATACAGCAACGTCTTGCCCTGCAGAAGGAACGGTTAAGCAGGCAGGCCCTGTCTGGTAACAGTAAGCGAAGTGAAGCCGTCCGAGAGAAACTTGCTCATATCCGAGAAGCAAATAAAGTGTTTGCGACCGAAATTTCACGGCAGGCTTACGATCGTGCCTTAACGAAGCGCCCTGAGAAGCCCGCCAAGGTCGACTGGGTGAAGCGCGCCTGGCAGTCATACTATGATAACGAAATCGGTACCGCCAAGATCGAGGCTGCTCACGCACGAGCCGATGACGACGCGAGTTCCGAAGCCTACATCGTCTCAGCGTGGATTGCCCAAAGCCTCGATAGCTACGAAGAGGCACTCACCTACACGGACGAAGCGCTCTTTCGCAGTCCTACAACTGTCGAGAAAAGTGAGATTCACGAGGTCAGAGGCGCAATCTACCTCGGCATGGAGCGTATTCGAGAATCGCTCAAGGAATCTCGCCAGGCGATTATCGACCAGCCTGACGAGTTCATTGTGCTCGACATCAAGATAAGAATCGTCAAAACGCTCATGCAGCTACATGATTATGACGCCGTTCTCGCCGAGGCCATGACGCTGCTCGAGACGACACCAAGGATGCCGCAATCCTGGCAGATCGAACTGGAAGCCGCCATTATCGCTACCATCGATAAAGCGTGCTTCGATAAGTACGACTTTGCTCATTCTGCTGCTGACTATCGCGAGTGGAGAACTAGAATAGCTAACAGCAACCTTCCTCATATCAGCCGGACAGCAATAACAACTGAGTTAGACAAGCAGATTCGGCGAACAGATCTCGTTGTTGAGGCTCTCGACACCCAGAGCTCTCTTCCTAAAGATGATCCGAGTTTCACATTTTGGTGCATCATCTTCTTCCCACTGTGGATCGTGTACTTCATGCGCAAGCAAGAAATTCGCGAAGGCGAACGGCGACTCGCCGACCTCGATCGACAGATTAAGGCACTGGACAGTGAGATAGACGATGACTTACTGGAGTACGTCAATGGAAGGAGGCCACAATGACAGGCGTCGCAAACTTATTTCGCATTGGCCGAGATCAGTTTCCACTCATCGGCAACCACAATATCTGGGTCGACGACTCCGCGCCAGACCTCAGTTCGCTGGAGTTTTGTCAGTTTCTCGTTTGTGAAGCCCTGACGCGAACAAGTCCTGGGGAGCTGGAGGTGCTGGTCTATGATTCGGCGCTCTCTGGCATCGCTTCACCATTCCAGGAAGTCAACTCTAGCGGCGAGAAAGTTCTCAAGCAGATCAACGACGCTGAAGAACTGAAGGAGACACTGCGGTTCCTGCGCAATCACGTCCGGGACGTCCTCAATATTATTCAAGGACGCGCACCAAACTTACTCTCCTTCCGCGAGCAGTATCCGCAGGTCACAGAAGGCTACAAGCTGGTCGTCCTGTCTTCTTACTTCTTGGCTCTCGACGAAGAGATTCAAGGACAGGTGATGCAACTACTGCGTGCTGGCCCTCGCGCCGGCGTCACCTTCCTCATCCACTCGCTGACTGATGAGGATCAAGACGTCATCGAAGAACTCGTCATTGACCAGTGCGACCACTACAAAACAAGTCCAGGAGGGAGAGTTACCACAGGCGATAACTACGCTGGTTATGCCGACATCAAGACCATAGAGACACTCATCTCATCATCACAGCAAGTCGCACGAGACATCGCAAACTCAACAGTGCAGCCGTTGGACTTCAAGGAAGTCCAGACTCTGTCAGACACCTGGACAGAATCCAGCCGCGATGCACTGACCTTTGTCATTGGTCGCCACGGCCTGTCAACAATGGAGGTCACCCTCGGCGACGAGCTCAACCAGCGCCACAATGCCCTGATCACCGGCGCGGTCGGGCAGGGCAAGTCCAACCTCATCTCGGTGGTGGTGCACTCCCTGTGCCAGCGCTACTCCCCCAGCGAGGTCGAGTTCT
>ERZ773073.1222-NODE-1222-length-12323-cov-4.029345_pt1 | contig 12323 bp, 11 predicted proteins | sample MGYA00580616_ERZ773073 | MGnify/ENA primary metagenome ERZ773073 (study PRJEB29015, sample SAMEA2737960) | human oral metagenome | biome: human oral; feature: human-associated habitat; material: dental | place: China | collected 2131 ...
GCTTCGATGCAAGGAAATGTTGCTGTTGGCGTTAATACCAAAGAGGCAACGATCACGTCGGAAGCCTCGGGTGGCGGTTCCGTTTCCAATGCGGGCTTGGGCGTTGTTGATGCCAAAGCGCGTGGCGGAAAGAGCATCAATGCCGCAGTGGGCGTTAATACCGGCACGGCAAATATCAGTTCGACAGCCCGGGATGGCGCAACGTCTAACGCCGGTCTGGCGGTGGTTCGTTCGCAATAAGCTGCGTCTTGTCGTAAGTCTGGCCGTATTCGTCCGGCCAGCGGCATGACGCTCGACGCCCGTTGGCCGTCTGGCCGTCTGCAAATGCGGTCAAGGCGTCCAATGGGCGCGGGCGATTGACCGATCAGTATGAATAACGATTTCTTGCCGGAGATAGCGCATGTTTCATGAACCGAAGAATGCACGCCGCTCGTTGTCGGGTTTTCTGGCGTGCCTGCTGATGCTGGGTGGCGGGCTGGATGTGACGGCCTATCCAGCCGGGGCGGCCCATGCGGCTGGGCGCGCCGACAGTGTCGTCAAACAGGGTGCTTCCGTCGTAGGTTCCCGCGTCTTCATCGACGGCGTTGAAGTCGATCCATCCGTTGAGCGTTACACCTCGCCGACTTCCGGAGATGTGTACCGCATCCAGCGCAATGGCGACGCGGTTGCCGTGGTGCTTGAACGCAGCGGGCAGAAAAACGGCGTGACGCGGATCGAATCGCACGCTTCCGGGCGTGGCGCGACGGCGAATGCCGGGAAGGCAGTGATTACGACCGGGCAGTGAAGACAGTGAATAATTATTGGACGCTATGGTGTAACTAAAAATCAGATACGAGTTGGTGGCTTGCTAGCGGGTTGCGAGGTTTTATTGTCGATTAAATAGAATGTGGAATGAAAACATTGAAAGGAGGCGCAATGAATCGTCGAGAATTGAATCGAAAAGTTTATGCCCTGCAAGAAGGGCAGTGGACGCGCATTGAAGCTTTCTTTCTATCATTTTCCTTAGGGTTCCTTTTGGCGTTTTTATGTGCGCTCATGGCGCCTTCACGAGCAATAGCCGGCGATATTGCGAGCGATGCGTCATCGGCCAATCGGCAGCAGGTTTCAAACCAGAGCGGAATGGTTTCCGGCAAAGTGACCGAAACGGCGGATAGTGTCATTATTGATGGCGCGACTTTTGTTTCCAGCGGAAATGATCAGCCGGTCGTCAAAGTCGATGCGGATACCCGGAAAAAGGTCATCCTGCACAACGTCAAGATCATCAGCAACAACCAGACGGTTTCGGATCTGAACGACACGCACAAGGGCACGGCTGGCATTGTTGCGGTCGACAATAGCCTCTCGAAGTCCAAGGTGGTTATGAGGAATGTCCGCGTCGTGGCGCGCAACGCTAATGTGAGCAGCGTCAGCGAGGAACGCGATGGCTGTGCTGGGCTGGTGTGCAGCAAGGGCGGGCGTTACGACCAGACGCAATCCGTTTCGACAGCCGCAGTGGGGCGGACGAATATTTCATCGGTGCAGGGCGCGCGCCCGGATTACCGCAAGGTTGCCGCCACCAATAACACGCGCTATGGCACGCAGCGCACGGCAGCGGCCGCTTCGGCCTCCAGCGTTTCGCCCGTGACGGCGACGCAGCGCGCACGGCCAGATTACCGCAAACTGCCGCAAACCAACTGATTAACCGGGCCTTCAGGGGCGCCTTTCAACAACAAGAACCGATTTTATGAAAACCAGACACTCACGTTTATTGCCGCTTGCTGCTGCACTGTTGTTGGGCGGCTGCGCCACCGTTGACCTGAAAACGCCGCGCGCTGACGATTACAGCGATTCCAGCAAGGAGAAGATTCGCGGCATCGCCGAGCTGCGTTCAAAAACGCTGGCCGACAACGAAACCTATTTTACGGATCACCTGCGCTGTATTGGTAAAGGAAAATTACTCAATGATCTGGCATTGCGGATCAGTGTTGCGCCTATCTACGATAAAACGGCCAAGGTTTTTCCGAGTGGTTCGACGGCTATTTCAGAAATGGTGCTGAACGCCCTATCCTACGTTAAAGGGCTTCACATCGTGGATACGCCGTTTGGTGAAATTACCGAGTCGCGCGTCAATCTGCTCAGCGATAGGTACGTCTTTCTTGCCAAGGGGCTGAAAGACAACATCGTTCCGATTTCCAACAAGATCGCCCCCCTACCCTACGGCATCCTCTTCCCCAGCCAGATCAGCATTTCCGGCGCGCTTGTCCAGTATGATGAGGGGACGGAAACGGTCTCGCCGGAAATCGGGCTGGACATTGATGCGTTTTCCGGCAAGCGTAGAGTCGAAACCATCTCCGTCGGCCTGCACCTGCGTCTGATTAACGCTAACGACGGCGAGATCCTCAGCAACAGCGCGCTGGGTAAGCGCGGCAGCGTGCTGCTTTCCAACAAGGTCTACAAGATCAAGACCAGCGGCAGCTATTTCCGCCTGATCAGCGCCAAGCAGTACGGCCTGGACGTATCCGTGTCCGTGGATGACCCCAAACACTATGTCATTCAGGAAATGGTCGAGCGGGGTGTTGCCGAACTACTCTCAGTTCTGCCAAGCGATGTCGTATGCCCGGAAAAGAAGAACGATGCTGCTGTAAATGCCCAGGAAACAGCGAGCGTAGCGACCCCTCAGGGTCTGAACGAAACAGCTCAGTGAGAGGTGATGCTTATCATGCGTAAACAATACTGGATGGCGTTGAGCGTTTTTCTGGGGACACTGTTACAGGCCCCACTGTTGATGGCCTCCGATGAAGTGCTTGTTCCTTGGGCGCCGGCGGTGATTGATTCTGATGAACAGGCGGAAACGGAGCGACGCGCGCGCGCGAGTGCTCTGGAAAATCTGCGCACGCCCGAAGAAAACAGCGAAGAAGCATGGCTGAAAAAATTTAATCCTGAATTGGAAGATGCGGCGACGGAAGAAACGTCACAAACGGGTTCCCGCTATTCTTCTGCAGCAAAAGCATCCACTAAGGATGTAGCAGGCAAATCAAGAAAACAGAAAAGTACGGGTGCCGAAAAGAAATCGCTACAAAATACGCGCGGCTCAGGTTCCGGGATCCACGGTACTGGCGGAGGCTGACTGAGCGAAATACAAAGTGGCAGCGTGATCAAGCGCCATGGGAGATGTATAAACTGAATGAGGAGCGGGTAGTCTCATAATGTTTTATGGTTTCCGCTAGGGGCGATGCCTTGTCCCGTATCTCCAAAAAAGATACGGGACATTTTTTTGCGCGATAAAAGTTCAGAAGATATTGCGCATGATTGCTCACTTAGTGCAGTTCGAAAGATTTGTAACGTAAGTAGGCAGAATATGGCTCGATGTCATAAATAAAATGCAATGTCCCCTTTTGTGTTTGGCTATAATCCTTACAGTGTTGACGCCGTATGGATTTTTTATTGGCACGACCGTTGTTCTCAATATCTGGAGAAAATTATGGAAAGACGTTCTTTTCTGAAAACCGCTGGGCTGGGCCTTGCTGCCGGCACCGTGGCGACGCCTGCGCTAGCGCAGAATTTACCGACAATCAAGTGGCGTATGGCTTCGAGCTTTCCCAAGAGTCTGGATACGCTGCATGGCACGGGTGAATTCCTCGTAAAACGTATTTCAGACATGACGGGCGGAAAGTTCCAGATCCAGCTGTTTGCCGCCGGCGAACTCGTTCCGCCGGCTGGCGTACATGATGCCGTTAGGGATAATACGGTCGAAATCGGCTTCACCTGCTCTTACTATTATTTCGGTAAGGATCCGACGTATTGCATCGATACGGCGATCCCGTTCGGCATGACGGCTCGTCAGATTTCCGCCTGGTACCGTCAGGGTAATGGCGCCAAGTTGATGGGTGAATTTTTTGCCAAATCCAATATTCTCTCTATTCCGACCGGCAATACCGGTGCGCAAATGGGCGGATGGTATCGCAAGGAAATCAAGAGTGCCGCTGATTTTAAAGGGTTGAAAATGCGCGTGGCCGGTCTGGCGGGGGCGATTCTATCCAAACTGGGGGTTGTACCGCAGCAGATCGGCGGTAGCGATGTCTATCCGGCGCTTGAAAAAGGCACGATTGATGCTGTGGAATGGGTGGGGCCTTACGATGACCTGAAACTAGGCTTCAACAAGGTTGCCAAGTATTACTATTACCCGGCATGGTGGGAAGGCGGCCCGCAGGTTTCTACGTACGTTAACCTCAAGAAATGGGCTGAATTGCCGAAAGAATACCAAGCGGTTCTCTTGGCGGCATGCGCGGATGCGGATACCGAAATGGGAGCGCGCTATGATGCGAAGAACCCGGCGGCAATCAAGCAGCTGCTTGCCTCGGGGACAAAGGTTCTGCCCTTTCCAAAAGATGTTATGGAAGCCAGCTATAAAGCTGCGATGGAGTATTACGCGGAGACTTCGGCATCTAATCCAGGATTCAAGAAGATTTACGAGGATTACAAGAAATTCATGGATGATCAGAATTTCTGGTATCGCGTTGCCGAGAATGAATACACTCGCTTTATGCTCAGCCGCAAGCACTAGCTAAATCTGAAATAGGAGGCATGTAAAACGGGGGTGATGCCCCCGTTTTTATTTCATCTACTGAATATTGTGCGGATAGCAGTGCCAAGAGTCTCTGTTTATTCAGCCGGTAAGCTAAGCGCGGGCGGCTCGACGGTCTCTGGATCATCGTAGTGCGTATCAGGTATTTCCATTTGTACGGAATCAAGATCAACCTGTGCCTGATTGTGATCCAGGCCAAGCGTTACCAGCTGCGGTATGGCAATGACGAGCAACACCATCAGCACCTGGATGCAGACAAAAGGAATAGCTCCCCAGTAAATATCGCTGGATTTCACTGACGGCGGCGCAACCGAGCGCAGAAAGAAGAGCGCAAAGCCAAACGGTGGGTGCAGGAATGAGGTCTGCATGTTAATAGCCAACAGAACACCAAACCAGATCAGGTCGATTCCCAGTTTTTCGGCAACTGGCCCGAGCAATGGCACGATAATGAATGAAAGCTCGAAATAATCAAGGAAGAATGCCAGTAAAAAAACCAGAATATTGACCGTGATTAAAAATCCGTACTTACCGCCGGGTAAATCGACCAGTAGATGCTCGACCCAGACATGGCCGTCGACGCCGTAAAAAGTCAGCGAGAAAACGCGCGAGCCGATCAGGATAAAGATTGCAAAAGTGGTCAACTTTGCCGTACTTTGCATGGCTTGTTTAAGCAGTTTTAAATCGAGGCGCTTGCGTAGCAGCGCCATTAGTAGCGCGCCGGTTGCGCCCATGGCACCCCCTTCGGTTGGCGTGGCGATGCCGAGATAGATCGTGCCGAGCACCAGAAAAATCAGTGCCAGCGGCGGAATCAACACAAAAGTGACCCGCTCAGCTATGGCTGAAAGCAGCCCCAGTTTCAGTGCACGATTGATGAGTGCCATGAGGAAAGGGACACTGACGCCCACCATGATGCACATGACCACCAGTTCATCGGTCGGCGTATTGTCCGGGCGTGTTTTCGCAAAGACCGTGCCGACGATCAGTGCGGTGACAGTTAGAACAATCAGCGATGTACCTCCCATCGTGCCATTAGGTTCGCGGAAAGTACGTGCTTCCGCAGGCAATGCTGGCGCCCATTTGGGGCGGAAAAGCGCAATCAGAATGACGTAGAGCACATACAATGCGGTGAGCACCAAACCGGGGATGAATGCGCCCCTATACATGTCGCCGACTGATTTGCCGAGCTGATCGGCCATGACAATCAGTACCAACGAGGGTGGAAGAATCTGTGCCAGCGTTCCCGATGCGGCAATGACACCGGATGCCAAACGCTTGTCGTAGCCATAGTGCAACATGATCGGCAGCGAGATCAGTCCCATCGAAATCACCGATGCTGCAACAACACCGGTCGTTGCTGCCAGCAGGGCGCCGACAAAAATTACGGCATAGGCCAGACCGCCGCGGATCGGACCAAATAACTGACCAATGGTATCGAGCAGATCCTCAGCCATTCCGGAACGTTCTAGGATTAGCCCCATGAACGTAAAAAATGGCACGGCCAGCATGGTTTCATTGGTCATTACGCTGTAAATACGGTCGGGCAGCGCTTGAAAAAGCTGTGGTCCTAGCAGTCCCAGCTCGATGCCGATCAGGCCGAAGACGATTCCATTGGCCGCCAGTGCGAAAGCGACAGGAAATCCAAAGAGCAGGAATACGATCATCGAAACGAAGATGATCGGCGCCATATTGGCGATCACAAAATCCATCATTTTTCGTCTCCTGCCGCAGTTTCGTCATTCTGGCGCAGGCGGATCGTTTTAATCAGCTCATCTTCGGCGCTGGCTTCCTCGTTTCTTTGCGTCGGGTCAGGGCATAAGCCTTTCAAAAAACCGATGCGCTTGATGAGCTCTGAGATAGCTTGCAGGATGAGCAGGAAAAATCCAACGGGAATCATCAAGCGCGCCGGCCAGACAATCAGGCCGCCGGGGCTATTGGACATTTCATCGCTCAGGAAAGCATTAATGAATACCGGCCAGGAGAGCGTCATGATGGCGATTGCCATCGGCATCAAGAAAAACAGGATGCCCAGAATATCGACCCAAATCTGTCCACGCTTTGGCAGTTTGTGAAGGATCAGATCGATGCGGACGTGTTCGTTGCGCAGTAGCGTGTATCCCGAACAGGAAAGAAAAATCAGTCCAAATAAATACCACTGTGCTTCGAGAAACGCATTCGAACTGTAATTGAACAGATAGCGTAAAACGGCATTCAGGGAACTAAATAGTACGATGACGAGAACGAACCAGACTGCAATTCTGCCAATACATTCCGTGCAGGCATCGATATACCTGGATAATTTGAGTAAAGCGTTCATGATATGAGTAAAGCAAAAGCCAAAATTAGCGCCGTGAAATCAATAGAATAACACTGCGATCACGGACTGCGGACAGGCAGGCGATGCATCAAGCAATTCCTTGATACATCACTTTCTGCAATTCGTTATACAAGCGAGTTTTCCGGTCGCGCAGAGAGCTTTTGGCATCTGCCTGACAGGCAGTCCGGCATGGGTATGGCCGGTTTGTCACGCATGACCCGATTCATTTTTTGAATGATTTTAAAATTATCCCACAGAAACTTTCTTTCCGCATTCAATTGCAAAAATGCAAATGAATTTCTAATGTATTGATTATGCTGGCTTTATATCATCGGAAATAAAAACGCCTACTCTGGTCATGATACAATTTACATATTTTCAGTACATCAAATAACCGTATTTTTCATAAACAGGTCACGAGGAAAACGATGTTCTCAGCGCAAAACACTCTGGCAAAAGTCGACCCTGAACTTTGGCAGGCAATCACATCTGAAAACCAGCGTCAGGAGGACCATATTGAGCTGATCGCTTCCGAAAACTATGTCAGCAAGGCTGTCATGGAAGCGCAAGGGTCACAATTAACCAATAAATACGCGGAAGGCTATCCTGGCAAGCGTTACTACGGCGGCTGTGAATATGTCGACATCGCCGAACAAATTGCCATCGATCGCTTGAAGGCGCTGTTTGGTGCCGACTGCGCCAATGTCCAGCCCAATTCCGGTTCGCAGGCCAACCAGGCTGTCCTGATGGCTTTTGCAAAGCCGGGGGATACGCTCATGGGCATGAGCCTGTCTGAAGGCGGGCATTTGACACACGGGATGTCGCTCAATATGTCCGGCAAGTGGTTCAACGTCATTTCTTACGGCCTCAATGCCGATGAGGAGATCGATTATCCGCGCATGGAAGCACTGGCGCGTGAGCATAAACCGCGCATCATCATTGCCGGCGCATCGGCGTATTCGCTGCGTATCGATTTTGCCCGTTTTGCTGCGATTGCCAAGGAAATCGGCGCGATTTTCTGGGTGGATATGGCGCATTATGCCGGCCTGATTGCGGCGGGTTGCTACCCTAATCCGGTGCCGTTTGCCGATGTGGTCACCTCAACGACACACAAGACCCTGCGCGGCCCACGCGGCGGTGTCATCCTGATGAAAGCGGAGCATGAAAAAGCCATCAATTCGGCTGTATTTCCCGGCCTGCAAGGCGGGCCGCTCATGCACGTTATTGCTGCCAAGGCGGTGTCTTTCAAAGAGGCCGCTTCGCCAGAATTCGTCAAATATCAGGAGCAGGTGCTCGCCAACGCCCGTGCGATGGTGCGTGTATTGGCCGAGGAGCGCGGTTTGCGCGTCGTTTCCGGGCGTACGGAATCCCATGTCTTCCTGCTTGATCTGCGCGCTAAGAACATTACGGGCAAAGATGCTGAGGCGGCTTTGGGCAAGGCGCACATCACGGTTAATAAAAATTCGATCCCGAACGATCCGCAGAAACCGATGGTGACATCGGGCATTCGCATTGGTTCGCCCGCCATGACAACGCGCGGCTTTACCGAAGCCGAGGCGGAAATAGTGGCTCATCTGATTGCGGATATGCTGGAAGCGCCTACCGACGAGGCGGTGCTGGCGCGGGTACGGCAACAAGTGGCTGCCTTGTGTGCGAAATTCCCAGTCTATGGTGACTGATACGTTGTGGCTTGTATAAAAGGTCTGGTCATGTCGGGATTGCTATGTGGATCATTATGCAAAAGCAGATTCGGCATGATTGGCTTACCTGCGGGCCTGTTCTTGCCCCATTTCGCTGACTTCTCATGAAATGCCCATTCTGCGGAGCCGCCGAGACGGCGGTTGCCGATACCCGTATCAATGACGACGGGGATATCATTCGCCGCCGCCGCCGTTGCCTGCGTTGCGACAAACGCTTTTCGACCTATGAGCGTGCTGAAATCCGTTTGCCGCAAGTCGTCAAGCGCAATGGTTCGCGCGTCGATTACGATCGTGAGAAGCTCTCTGCCAGCCTTTGGTTGGCATTGCGCAAACGTCCGGTGGCGGTAGAGGCCGTCGATGCGGCAATCATCAGAATTGAGGAGAAATTACTCGCGTTTGGCGAGCGCGAAGTTATCTCGGAGAAGATTGGCGAATTGGTCATGCGTGAACTCAAAAAGCTCGATAAAGTCGCCTACGTCCGTTTTGCCTCGGTCTATCGGAATTTCGAAGACGTGGATGAATTTACCGACATTATCCGCGAAGTCTCACCATAGCCGCAGCCCGGCAATTGCGGCGTATCTTCGCCATTGACAACCCGCCATGTTGACTCCTGAAGATCACCTTCTGATGGCGCGCGCCCTGCGCCTGGCTGAACATGGCTTATTGACGACGACGCCCAATCCGCGCGTTGGTTGCGTCATTGTCAATCACGGCAAAATCGTTGGTGAAGGCTGGCACGAAAAGGCCGGTGAGGCGCATGCGGAAATCCGCGCCTTGCAGGCTGCGGGCAATGCGGCGCATGGCGCAACTGCTTATGTAACGCTGGAGCCCTGCAGCCATTACGGGCGTACGCCGCCTTGTGCCGAGGCATTGATGGCCGCCGGCATTCGACGCGCTGTCGTCGCCATGGCGGATCCCAATCCGCTGGTATCCGGACGCGGACTGGCCCGGCTGGAGGCCGCCGGTATTACGACCGTCTGTGGCTTGCTGGAAGAGGAGGCGCGAGAACTCAATATCGGTTTTGTCAGCCGTATGACACGCGGCCGGCCCTGGGTGCGGCTGAAAGCCGCTGCCAGTCTTGATGGAAAAACCGCGTTGAATGACGGCCAGAGTCAATGGATTACGGGGAATGCCGCGCGTCAGGATGGACATCGCTGGCGGGCTCGTGCCTGCGCCATTCTGACGGGCATCGGCACTGTTCGCTGTGACGACCCGCAATTGACCGTACGTGGTCTCGATACGTCCCGCCAGCCGCTGAAGATCGTTGTTGACAGCCAGCTCGAACTCTCGCCGCAAGCACGCCTGTTCGACGGAAATTCAGTGCTGATCGTCACCGCTACGGGGGCAGCCGAACGCATCGACAGATTACGCGGCTGTGGCGCGGAAGTGCTTGTTCTCCCCGATCGGAACGGGCGGATCGACCTGAACGCATTGATGCTTGAACTTGGACGACGCGGCATCAATGAGCTACATGTCGAAGCGGGAAGCACGCTCAATGGTGCGCTGCTCGATAGCGGTCTGGTCGATGAACTGCTGCTTTATCTGGCGCCTTGCCTGATTGGAAACTGTGCCCGCGGCCTGTTTGACCTGCCCGCGCTTGCATCATTAGGGGCGAAGAAGGTGCTTGCTGTGCGTGAATGGCGACAAATCGGCGAAGACCTACGCTTGCTAGCGCGTTTGGCCTGAAACGAAAGATCCCTGAAGGCGCTGCGTAAACGGTGTAAAAATTTTGCGACACAGACAGCAAGGCGTGCGTAAAGCGGACATTACGCACAAGCCATGCACCTTCGGGCGAGCGACGGGCGTCTAGCTATTAACCTGGGCGCGCAGTGCAGGCATAGATCAGGTCTGGCCTACCTTCCTCTATTCCGCCTGATCTCAGCATCCTCGAATTTACCGGCGTTTTCTGCCGGTATGGTCAGCGGAACGGTCGCTTTTTTATCTCGGCTGAATGATTTGTAAGCCCTTGAGCAAATTGAGCGCCTGCATGAACTGGTAATCTTTCTTCGAAGCCAGTTCCCGCGTCGTGATCGGCGCATCATCCTGATCGTCGGAGCGACTGTTGTCATCCTTATCGTTCTTCGGCGAAGAAGACTTGGTTTTTTCCGACGTTTTATTCTGTGGTGATTTGTCTGGCGCTGGTGTTTGTGCTTTTTCTTCCTTACCGTTTGCCAGATGGTGTTCGAGATCGGCCTCGCGCAAACGCATGGAGGAATTCGAATTTCCATTGGGGCTTTCCTCGACAACGATGTCCGGCTCGATGCCTTTGGCCTGAATCGAGCGTCCCGATGGCGTGAAGTAACGTGCCGTTGTCAGCTTAATCGCCGTATTGCTGGGCAGCGGCAATACGGTTTGAACAGAACCCTTGCCGAAACTGGTTGTGCCCATAACGATTGCCCGCTTGTGGTCCTGTAGAGCGCCGGCGACAATTTCGGAGGCAGAGGCCGACCCCCCGTTGATCAGCACGACGATCGGTACTTTGCGTACCTCAGGCGGCAGATTTCTCAGGTAGTCATCACGCGTGCCGCGCAGATAATCCTCTGGCGTAGCAAAGAATTTATGCTTGGAATCTGGCGCGCGGCCATCGGTCGAAGTGACGAGCGATTTCGGCGGCAGGAATGCCGCGGCAACGCCGACTGCGGAGTTAAGCAGGCCGCCCGGGTCGTTGCGCAAGTCGAGCACCAGGCCTTTGAGCGCACCCTCCTTGTACAAATCCGTCAAATGCTTAGCGACGACGGCTCCCGTGCTTTCCTGGAAAGAGGTGATGCGCAGATAGCCATAGCCCTTTTCAACGAGCTTGGATTTGACGCTTCGTACCTTGATAATCTCGCGTGTCAGCGTTAGCTCAATGGGCTTGACCTCGCCTTTACGCATGATCGACAGCTTGATCCGGGTTTTCGGCTTGCCGCGCATGCGTTTGACGGCGTCGGAAAGTGTTAGCCCTTTGACCAGGGTGTTATCGATCTTGAAAATCAAATCGCCCGTCTTGATGCCGGCGCGATCAGCCGGCGTATCCTCAATAGGCGAGATAACCTTGACCAGGCCGTCTTCCATGCCGACTTCAATGCCGAGGCCGCCAAATTCACCTTGCGTTCCGACCTGCAATTCCTTGTAGGCGTCGGCGTCAAGATAGGACGAGTGAGGGTCAAGATTACCCAGCATGCCGCTAATGGCGTGCGTAATCAGTTTCTTGTCATCGATTTCTTCGACATAACCTTGCTTGATGGCATTGAATACTTCGGCAAAGATGCGCAGATCTTCGATCGGCAAACGATTGCGCACATCTTCTTTTTCAGCCAGCGCCGGCAATTGCAGGCTAATCAGGATGCCGCCCAGCATTCCTGCACAGACCAGACCGGCGTGTTTCAATTTACCCATCAATTTTGCTCCAGAACGAAGTCATTACAGGCTGACCCACCTCAACGGGTCAATCGGTTTTCCCTGATGACGTATTTCGAAGTATAAACCGGATTCCGCATTGCCACCGCTGCTTCCTGCCGCTGCAATGACATCACCGCTGTGCAATGTGTCGCCCGTCTGTTTGAACAAGGCGTCATTATTGCCGTAAATCGACAGGTAGCCCCTGCCGTGGTCAATAATCAGCAGATTGCCAAAACCGCGCATCCAGTCGGCAAAGACAACCCGCCCGCCGGCGATGGCTTTGACATCGCTGCCTGTGGCGGCGCGGATGAATACGCCTTTCCATGTGCCGCCTTCCGGCCGTGCGGCGCCGAAACGATTGGTG
>ERZ773073.1223-NODE-1223-length-12316-cov-15.001060_pt1 | contig 12316 bp, 10 predicted proteins | sample MGYA00580616_ERZ773073 | MGnify/ENA primary metagenome ERZ773073 (study PRJEB29015, sample SAMEA2737960) | human oral metagenome | biome: human oral; feature: human-associated habitat; material: dental | place: China | collected 2131 ...
GAACAGAGGTAGCCAACGGGTTTATGGAGGAGGATGAGCTGGTGGGTTTGGGCGGTGAGTCGTTTGTTGCCGTGGCGAATAATGTCGGTGGTGGTGACGCGTTGGCCGAGCTTGGCAGGCTGGTCGTTCACGGTAACCGTGCCCTGCTTGATCAGCTCGTCAGCCTGGCGGCGCGACACGCCGAGTGCCAGCGCCACGAATTTGTTGAGGCGCTGGGCGGATGAATCGGTAGAATCGGATGTTTGCGTTGGTGTCGTCATACTAGGAGGCTACCGGTGGCTGCGGCGGAAAGGCGTTGGTCGGCGGCTGGGGTGTCGCTGGCTGTGCTGGCTCTGTCACGGGGGACGGTCCTCCTTCAGGGGTCGAGGTCTGCTCTGGTTCAGGCGTTGGAGCTGGGTCGGTCGGCATCGGCGCCGGGGTGGGCAGGACGAATGGTGTATCGTCAGCTTGTGGTTGTGATGATGCCGCGTTGGCGAGCTCGGCATTGATCGCGGTACCGGTATCAAGTGGCTGGTCATTGGCTGGCGTCGGTAGCGGCTCGAGTGCATCAAGCGTCAGGTCGCCGTGCGGCTCGGCCATGGCATCAGGCGTTGGCAGTGTGAAGTCGTCTGAATCTGGCGTTGGCTGCGGCGAGGCCTGCATAGACTCGAGTTGGTCGCTGAGCTCCTGCTCCATCATCTTGGACATGTCGGGCTGTGGTTCTTGGCTCAGCGGCTGGATCACCCGCTCACCACCGTGGCTGGTCGGCTGCGGCGATGGTGATGAGACTGGCGCTGTTGGCTGTGGCAAGGTGTCGGCTGGGGTGGTCGGTGCTGCTTCAGGAGATGGGGTCAGCGCTGGCTCAGAGACCGGAGGTTGCTCTACCTCGGGTGCTGGAGTTGGCGCTGGGTCGGCTGGTGTCACTGGTTCTGTGGTGGCCGGCTCGGCCGTTTGCTCAGGCGGTGCGGACGGAGCTGTCGGCGCCAGCGCGGCGCTCGGCAAAACGAACGGCGCCGGGTCAGTTGCTGGAGGGGTTGAATTGTCTGGGCTAGCTTGAGTAGGTGCGATGGCTGAATCATCGTGGGCCGTTGGAGTTATCGGTGCGGTCGGTGCCGGGGTGACAACGTGGGTTGCGATTGCTATCTCTGTCGGTGATGGCAAGGTGGCTGCCGGAGCGTCTTGCTGGGTGGTTGGCGCCGCTAACGGTGCGCCAGCTGCCACGGGTTCTGCGGCCGGAGCTGATTCGACTGGTGCGGCTGCTGGCGCATCACCCAGTACTTCGTGGACAGTGCGCACCACGTCTTCGATGCCAACTTGCGACTTAACGAGGTAGCGATCAGCACCGAGAGCTTCGCCGCGTTGCCGTTGGTCTTCGGATGACAATGCGGTCATCATGATGACTTTGACGTCGCGTGTCTCGGTGGTCGAGCGCAAGATGTCCAGCATGTCAAAGCCAGAAATCTTGGGCATCATCACGTCGCTGACGATCAAGGCCGGGCGTTCTTTGATAGCCATAGCCAAGGCCTCTTCACCGTCGCCCGCCGAAACGATGTCGTAGCCCTCAGCTAGTAACCTGACGCCGTAAATCTCGCGCAGGCTTTTGTCGTCTTCTACTAGTAAAATCTTTGTCATAACTACCCCTACTATACCGAAGTTTGCGCCAAAATACTATAGTGGTTATGGTTTTTGTTGGGCAGCATCTGGTTCTGGGGCGGCGAGCGGTGCTGACGGCGTAGGTGTAGTGGTTGGCTCAGGCGGTGTGGGCGTGGCAAGAGGCTCGGGGGCTGGGCCGGGCGGCGCGGATGGCATGGCGGGCGTGGGAGTGGTTGGTTCAGGTGGTGGCGTGAACATCAGCGGCAGCGGGCTAAAGTTGGGCGGCGGCATCGGCGGTGTGGCCGGCTTAGTTAGGACGGTATCGGCGGCGTCCGGTTGGGTAGCGTTGATCGGAACGGTTGGCTGGACGGCGACAGCGGTTGGCGGTTCGGCGGTCAGTGGTGGGGCGGCAGGCGCGGGAGTGGTTGGTAATTGGCGCATGGCCTCGTCGGTTCGGGTGCGAGGAATCTCGAGAAAGAAAGTGCTGCCCTTACGGTATTCGCTGATGACGAATAGGCGGCCGGACATCGCCTCGGTCAAGCGGCGGCTGAGATACAGGCCGAGGCCGGTGCCACCGATCTCGCGGGTGTCGGAATTGTCGACGCGGTAGAACTTTTGAAAGAGGTGCGGTACATCTTCGGCGGGGATGCCGATACCGCTGTCCTGGACGCTGATGGTGATCGTTTTGTCATCGCCAGTGATGTCCACGACTACTTCCCCGTCGGGTGTGTACTTGATAGCGTTTTCGATCAAGTTAGAAACAACTTCGCGGAGGTGATCGGCATCGACGTTGGCGTAGTATGCTGGCTGGACAGTGGCGGCGGCGTCTGGACGGAAGGTGCAGACGAGGCCCTTTTCGGCGGCGCGTGGCGCCAGGCCCTCAAAAATCTCGCCGACGAAGGTGGTGATATTGATAATCTGTGGCTCGTTCTTGAGGCCGCCGTCTTCGGCGCGGCTGATATCAAGCAGGTCTTGAAATAACCGACCCAGGTGCTGGGCTGAGGCGTGGGCCTTGGTGATGAAATCGCGCGCCTTGTCGTCGATGTGGGCGGTGGCTGGATTGAGCGCCAGGCCGAGGTAACCCTCGATGGAAGCCACGGGAGTGCGCATCTCGTGGCTGGCGGTAGAGATGAATTCGGCTTGCTGGCGCTCCTCGGCTTTTTCTTTGGTGATGTCGCGAAAGACGACGATGATGCCTTCGTTGTCTTTACCGACCGGTGAGGCGACGATGGAGACGAGGATTTGCTTGTCCGAGGCGGTGCGGAGGAGTAATTTGTCGGAGTGTGCCGGCCGATTATTGATCAGTGATTGCATGACCGGGTTTTCGGTAACGGTGACGTCTTTGCCGTCAGCGGTGACTAGTTGAATGACGCTTTGCCATTTGAGGCCGAGGGCGTCGCCTTGGTTCCAGCCGATGATCCGCTGGGCCGAGGGGTTGATTAGCTCGATATTGCCCTCGCGCGAGATGGCCAGCACACCGTCGTCGATAGTATTGATGACAATGTCAGAGGTGCCCTCGGCAGTGGATAGCTTGGTGCGGAGTTCAGAGATGTCGCCGAGCTTGCTGACGCGCGGCTGATGGCGCCAGATAATAAAGCCAAGAGCTAAGGGTGCCAGGCCAAAAAATAGCGCGCCAATCGTGGCGATGAGGCTGGCGTGCTGGGTGATGGCGGCAGTGGTGATGGCGGTGACGACGAGGAGGCTGGTGCCGAGGACGACGGGCCAGCCAAAGAAGCCGGCGAATACCGCAGCGCTGAGCCAAGCGGCGGCGAATGGCGAGGCCAGAAAGCCGCTGGTGGCAACCAGCGAGCCGACGGCGAGGATGATCAGGCCGTAGACAGCAATGGATGCGGCGGTGATGGCTCGGCGCGGTAGCCACAGACAGAGGATGAGGGCGGCGAGGCTGACGAGGGCGCTGATGGCGGCGGCGAGGTCGGTGATGGCTTCGCCGATGGGTAGCCGGTAGCCGGTCGGGATAAAGCGCGCCCAGGAGTAGAGGAGGACGATGACCAGCCCGACGAATAGGGCTGCCTCGCATAGTCGCCGCAGCCAAAATCGCGACAATTCACCGACCTGCGAAATATCCCCCGCCCACTTCATGCTTGTATTATAGACCGAGATGAGCAAAAATGATACCCACATTGAGCCACGTCACGGCAGGTCAAGCATGGTACGTATTCAGCTGCCCCGAGGGGCGCACTTAGCCCTTCCCCAAAATCGCCTCGAGCATCTTCATTCGCGAGGCCATGATGGCGGGGATGGCACCGCTGATGATGGCAACCACTAGCACAACCTCAGCACGGAATAGCAATTCCCACCACGATATGTTGAGTGTCACGTCAGCAATTGGCAGACTGAACGGATGTGCCACTACATACGGCACCAGCCCACCGAGGAAAATTGCCAAGCCGACCGCTATACCGCACACCGCATAAAATAGCGCTAGTAGGACGTAGCTAAAGACGATCACTCGCGGCTTGACGCCAATCGCCCGCTGAATGCCGATTTGCCGCCGCTTGTTGATGATGTCAACATAAATCACGATGAAGATCGTCACCGCCGCAATGATAATGCCGACTATCAGCATAATGGCGTTGAGCGACTGAAAGCTGCCGGTAATCGTATCCATAACCGTCGCTCCGTCGCGCCAATCGTGAACGCGCAGGCCCGGATAGTTCAGGTCAGTAAGCGTTCGTTGCACCGATGCCTCCTTGCTGCGGCTGGTGCGCACGACGATCATGCTGGCATCGTTTTCGCCAGCTGTCAAATAGCTCGGTATGCCGCTGGTGAGCTTGCGCCATAAACCGCGCGAGATGTACGCCTGAATATCTGCATTATAGAACTTCGTCGAGGTAATACCGCCGACCTTAACGTTGACCTTTTTACCGTTAACATTTATCGTTACCCGATCGCCAACTTTGACCCCTTCAAGAGAACCTCTCTCGAGCAGCCGGCTACCCAGCACGATCTCGTCGTCGCTCGCCGCCAAAAACGTTCCGTCCGACACGCGGTTAGCGACCTCCAGGGTTTGGCGAAAGGCTTGCGGATTAACGACATTGATTCGAGCTTGTACCTGCTTGTCATCGTTATATCCTAATATTGCCGGTACAGCCAGGATTTTGTCAGCCGACGTGACGCCGTCGATGCGTTTGATCTCGGCCAGCTTGTTATCGACATTGGTGATGTACTCGCCGGGCTTTTTGACATCAATATAGGCCTCGCCGACCATCAGGTTCTTGATCTGCGATTCAATCGCCGACGTGACGCCAGCTAGCAGCGACGATATGAAGGCTAGATTAATGAACGCCACCGCCACTAGCAGCGTCGTCAGGCCCAGCGTCCACTTGCGGCCGCGCACGATGTACTGCCGCATCAATCGCCAACCCAGCAAGAACTCGCGCCACAGATTGTTCTTGGGCTGCGGCGTTTGCGTTTCCTGCGTTTTGCGGGACTGGCTCATAGTAGCCTCCCGGCTGCGGGTTGACGCTCGCCTTTTAATTTGCCGTTTTCAAACACGATTTGCCGCTTGGCATAGGCTAGTTCATCAGCTTCATGCGAGATCATCACCAAGGTTATGCCGCTGGCGTTAATTTCCTTCAACGTTTCCATGACATTTGTTGAGGCGACCGTATCTAGGTTAGCCGTCGGCTCGTCGGCAAAAATAATGTGCGGCTCATTGACCAGAGCCCGGGCAATCGCCACGCGCTGCTGTTCGCCGCCAGATAATTGCGATGGCAGATGGCGCGCTCTGTCCTTCAAACCAACACGATCCAGTTCTTGCAGAGCTTTTTGCTTAGCAATCTTCGCCGAGCACCACATCAGCCGCGGCAACATGACGTTTTCTAGGGCGGTGAGTTCACGAATCAGGGCGTACTCTTGAAAAATATAGCCAACTTGGCGCAGGCGTAGTTCAATTCGCTGTTTTTCTGGTAGCTGAGTGATCTCTATCGCTGGTGTCTCGTCACCCCTACTATCAAACCAGATTGTGCCGCTATCAGGGCGATCCAACATCGCCACCTGATGCATAAAGGTCGATTTGCCCGAACCGTTGCGCCCTGTGATCATTAGAAAATCGCCGTGACGAATCGAAAAACTGACGTCCTTGAGCGCACGCGTGGCGCTATCACCCGAGCCGTACGTCTTGCTGAGATGCTCAATGGTAAGAATTTCGCGGGCCATAGTATCAGTATAGCGCGCGGTGGGGCGCCGCTTCAAGCCGAGATCCCGAAAAACCTACCGTAGTTTTGTTATCATTTCTACTTCGCGGGCCGTAAGACCATATTTTTCATAGAACGTTATGGCGCGCTGGTTGCTGCTCAGCACTTTTAGCCGCAAGGTATCGCAATTTTTACTCTGGAAATAGCGCTTCATTTCATCCAGTAAGGCTCGTCCGATACCGCTGCGGCGCTGCTCTGGCTCGACATAAAGCAGTCCGATCCAGCCGTCTTTTCGCGGCCGCATGCACTGCATCGAAAGCGGCGTCCTGACCAGGTTGATGATCAATAATCACACCTTGAATAAAGCCGACCACCTGGCCGTTCTCCTCGGCAACATATATCGCGCCGTCCATATCCTCGCTATCGTCGATCATCCGCTGCATGTAGCCGTGCGCGTCTCGCGGGCTAGCGAACGGCAGTGATTCCGCCGTATCGTCAACCTGCGCAAAATGTGCGTGCAGTTTAATCGCCAGCTTATCGATCGTAACGCGGTCTTTGGGATGGAAGGGGCGGATTGTCATAATTATGTTCTGTATAAGATAGTCTGCCGTAAAGTTACTATTTTAGTTATAACACAAAATAGCCATAGATTCCGCGGTTGGTCGGCAGGTCTTTAGTGCTTAGGAGCAGAAAAGTATATTATGTAAATAAGGTGGGAATGGAGACTTTTAGCGCTTTGGCTATCCTGTCAATATTATCGACTGAAATATTTTGTTCGCCACGTTCTATTGCCCCTATATACGTTCGATGAAGCCCGGCTTTATCTGCTAGTTGCTCCTGCGAAAAACCGCTCTTCTTGCGAAGCTCACGAACACGTTTTCCGAATAATCGTCTGACCCTAGGGACCGCCATTTGCTACTAAGCATATGTTAGTAAAAATAATAGTTCCACACACAATAACTAGCAGATTTATATTTTTACAGATGAAATGATGACAATAAATAGCATTTATGTTATATTCCTACGTAGGGGTCGTAGGCTGTTCTTTGCGCACGCAGAGTGTCTACTGGCTCCGTTCTTTCACATCGTTGTACTATCCAAAGTAAGGAGGTATTTGTAAATGCTCAAGAGGCCGCTTCTCGCGGTTCCGGGTATCCCGAAAGATGATGGCATTAAGTTCATTATGTCCGACCGAGAGATCTTCTTGGGATCTGAAATAGCACCGATTGCTTGGAGTATTCTGGAATTGTGCAATGGAATGAACCCCATTCATGCAATTGCCGAACAGCTCTCAAGCATTGATGAAAATTTCACGATAGGATTCTTGAATGACTTGAATTCGCTCGGTATTGTCATTGATAGTTGTGAGGTATACAAACACTTTCACGCAATCAGTGCAAACCCCATGACCTATCCTTCTGATATTACGGATAAAGAAGTTATGAGTCATGTCAAGTCTCCGCGTATGAAAATCAAGGAGGGTGTCGAATTCTCATTCACCGCTGAAGATAACCTCTCTAAGCTTACGGAGCTTCAGAGGCTTCGCTCTAGCTGTAGAAACTTCACCGGCGAGCCTCTATCTATTGAAGAGGTTGGCGTCTTGCTGAATGTTGGCTACTCTTTTGAGAGGCATGCAGTCCCTTCCGCGGGCAATCTTTATCCGATGAAGATATTTGTCATTGCCCTAGAAGATCAGAAGGATTTTCCGGCTGGATATTATGAGTACGATAGTGAATGTGATCGTCTTATACTATTTAACGGAACTCCTGATTTTCAGCGGATTTCTCATGCATTTAATGCCGTAGGGTTGCCCTTTGGCGCGAGCGTGATGCTTGTGATTGCTGCCGATGCAAATCGCCAGCCGTACAAGTACTCAAACTTGGGGTATCGCTTTATGGCTATTGAAGCGGGTGAAATTGCTCAGAATATTGCCCTTGGGGCGATAGAATCTGGCATGGATACCTGTCTTCTCGGGGGCATGAGAGAAAAAGAAGTCTCTGATGAGCTGCAACTTGAGGGCTGTCTCTTATTCCTTGCAATTGCGCTTGGTAAATCTGCTGGTGCAGAAGTAAGAACAGAACGATCTTTGCTCTCTCGGCTAGAGGATGAAGTTGTCGGAGATGTAAAGCCAGTTCGTCGCGTCTGGCTTACCGACAACACACTATCCAATGACTACGGCAAGTCATATTTCCAGTTTTTGTCCGTTGCACAGAATGGTCAAATCGCAAGTGGGATATCGACATCGTGGTCTGATGCGAGGCTTAAGGCCATAGCCGAAGGTTATGAGAGACAGCGTTCAACAGACGTATTCTACGATGTCTATTCATCGGCTCAAAACCTTCCAGGTCCGTGGCTTGATCCTCGAGTTGCTGCGCCTCTCACTGATGCGCAGTATATCCGGCTTCCGCATTTGCAAAAGTTCAATGAGGATCTGGAAATTGAGTGGATCAGAGGAGTAAATCACAAAGGAGAGGCGGTATTCGTACCGATCGACTTGGTGTTTTATTCCATGGAAAACCTTGGTAGAAAGTTGGTAGTGGATACCTGCTCTTCGGGGTTCGCCGCCTATACTAATTTCGAAGAGGCTGTTAATCGAGGTCTCCTAGAGCTCATTGAGCGTGACGGTTTGATGCGAAGCTGGTACGAAAAGCGCAGTCCGCATAAGTTGGATCCTGCGGTTTTGCCAACTCATTTGCGAAACAGAATGGAATACTGGAAAGACCGAGGGTACAACATAGTTGTACTTGATCTGAGCCAGAAAGGGGTTATTATCATTGAGGTGGTAATAATTTCTGATTCGTACCCCTGTTTCGTAAGTGGCGCATCCAGCTCGCTTGATACGTTTGAGGAAGCCACTATCAAGGCTTTTCAGGAGGCTGAGTCTCGTTTGATCTATGGGTTAAACGCTCAGAAGCCACGAAGACTGATTCCACGTCATGTTCATAGTGTTCTTGATCATGAGATGCTTTACGCTCAATCAAAGCAATACCATGAGTATGTGAGGTTTCTGTTCGGAGGTAAAACTTTGGACAGAGTTCCTGTACCAACAGCATCAATTGATACCTTGAAAAAGGAGCTGGAGATTGTTGCGGTGGATGTCTCTGAGAAACACTCGATACTGAAAGTAGCTAAGGTGTTGAGTTGCAAGCTGATACCAATTAGCTTTGGATTTGGCACTGGACACTATTCTCATCATTCTCTGACTGGGGTGGCACGAGGCGACAGTCTTATGCCACACTACTTTGCTTGAGTCCATTTTACACTGATATGCGATTGTGTTTTGATGGATTCGCGAATCCAAACAGAAAGGAGGTGATTTACATGTACACCGAAACTCTCTCGACCATTACAGTGGCTGTGTCTCCACTGTCGCGAATCATGGCCAGTGGTGGCGGAAGTCACTGTGGCGGCGGTTCCGGCGGTGGAAACTGTGGTAACGGTGGTGGTAGCGGTTGTGCTGGCGGTAGCTGTGGCTCCGGGTGCGGAGGCGGCAGCAGCTGTGGCAGTGGCTGCGGCAAGTGATGCCGATACTACAACGAAGATAAGACGTAGCTAAAACTACGCCCCCGTCCCCGTCGTTACGCATATCACGATGGGGACTTTTCAATATCCGGAGTGAAATCTCTATAGCTAGCAAAAGTTGCTTGTGCAATCGTTTGATTGGTTTTTAGTAAATATTGTTTCACGAAGTAATAACCTAGTTTATAGCCTGTCCAGCGTGGTAAATTATCATTGCCAGTATAAAATATTGTATTATAGTCATAAGCCGTGTTGTTAAAGTTGTTTTTTAGTGTCGCTACCATAGCGTTAACTTCTTTTTGTTTGGTATTTTGTATTTTACGCAGGAAGAACTGTTTATTGTACTGCTTAAACCTATTCATCGCTTCCTCTTCAAGTACAACCGCCAATCCCTCCAATATCATACCATCAAACATTGTCTCGGCATATTCTGGAACTTTCTCCCAGCGCAAAGAATGTGCCAACTCGTGGCATATTGTCTCAAAAACAAAATCTTCGTTAATTTGGTGCTGATGTTTATTAACAGACAGCATAATGAGACGCGAGTTATGTGTTCTACCTGCAATTCCGTCCTCGGTGATGGTTGGTAATAAGAAAGACGGAGTAATCACGACCATATCGACGTTATAATTGAATTGTTGAAACATTTCTGAGATAAATACCTCGGCTTTTTTAGTTGCCTGGCGAAATATGAAACAGTCGGTGTCGTTAAAAATATGATTAGCATTGGCGATGTGAAGATAAATTTTGCCCATGGGCATATTATAGAAAAAAAGTGTGAATATGACCAGTTTCAGAGATTTGAGGCGTAGTATGGTGAAACAGTCCTACAACATGTTTCTTTCATTGCCGCGGAAATAGAACGTTGCCAGCGGGATTTTTGATGAGGAGTGTGGGGGTCTTTGTAGCTCAGACTCCACAAAATAGCTCGCCACCAGAGGTAAGCGAGCTATTTCAAATCCGAACGGAATATACATCCCTGTATGGTGACCCTACCGGGAATCGAACCCGGGTTGCTGGGATGAGAACCCAGTGTCCTAACCGCTAGACGATAGGGCCGCGTCAAAGCTACCGGGCCATTATAGCATGGTTAGCTGGGGGCGTCTAGCCCATCTTGTTGACGACGTCGATCAGCTTGCGGGGCGTGATGTCGGCCTTGATGAGGTAGCCGTCGACGCGGTTCATGATGGCGGACTTTGCGGCGTCGTCTTGCTCAAAGTTAGTCATGATGAGGATTTTACTATTGGGGATCAGGTCAGTATCATCAGAGCGCAGCGCGTCCAAAATTTGGTCGCCGCGCTGTTCGGGCAGCATCAGATCAAGGATAATCAAGTCAAACGGCTGACTCCGGGCCATGACTAGCCCATCATTACCATCAACCACCCAGGTCACGTCGTAGCCGGCTTTTTGCAGGCTGCGCACATACATCTCGCCGATAAAGCGGTCGTCCTCGACGCACAAGATTGTTTTGATTGCCATACTTCCCTCCTCTTATCCTCGATACATAGCGTGATTTTTTATCCAGCCACCGCCCTGGCGGATCAGATTGCGATTGAGCTGTCCGTCCTCGAGCAGCTTGTCCTTGACAGCGGCGTAGAGCGGCACGGTAAATGAAAAGACTGAACCCTCGTTTTCTTTGGAGCGCGCGGTGATGTGACCGCCGTGACTCTCGATAAAGGCCTTGCAGATATAGAGGCCGATGCCGGTGCCCGAGACAGTTTCGCGGCTGCGGTGCGAGCGGTAGAATTTGTGAAATAGATTTTTGACGACGCTCGGCGGCATACCAACGCCGTTGTCGGTGACGGAGACTTCGATAACATCGCCTTTTTGTTCGGCGCTGACCGAGACGGTGCCGCCCTCAAAGCTGTACTTGATGGCGTTGTCGATGAGGTTGGAGATGACTTCGCTGATGCTGGAGCGGTCAGCAGCGACGGTCGGCAGATCAGAGGGGATACTGATGTTGAGCAAGCGGTGCTGCGTCGATGCGCGCAGCTGCATGTCGTCGGCGATCGAACCATAGATGTCGGTGAATGAGTCCTCGGCGAGGTGGATGCTGAGGTGGTGGCGGTCGAACTTGGCGACGTTGAGAATGTTATTGATATAACCAGACAGGCGGTTGGCAGAGACCGTCAGTCGCGCTAGTAGTTGCGGCTCGTCACCTTTGAGTCGGCCGGCTAGCTCGTCGGCGAGGACATCGAGATAACCGCGGATGATGGTGATCGGGCCGCGGAGTTCGTGGGCAGCGAAGGAGATGAAGTTGAGGTCTTCCTCCTCGGGTAGGTATTGGGCCGAGCGGTCGATGAGGACGATGACGGTCTCGCCGGGTGCGTCTTTTTGGTAGGAGGCGATGATGTCAAAGAAGCGAGTTTTTTTGAAGGCGCCGTTGGTAGTGGCAACGCGGCGCCAGGTACGCTCGGCGGAGACTTGGCGGGCGTCGGCGTCATCGAGCCAGGCGTCGAGCGATTGCTCGTTGAGAAAATCCAGTGCCAGATACGGCTGGCCGTCGGCGTCAGTGGCAATTGGTGCGGCCTTGTTGGCAGAGACGATGCGCTTAGTGGGATCGAGGACGACGATGCCGCAGCTGGTGTGATTGAGCGCCTGGGTCAGTAGCGCGTCGGGGCTTGGCGGTGGTGCGGGTTGAGTCGGCTCGTCGTAGATGAGTTCAAGGACGGTCTTGAAGCCGGTTTTGGCGTGTTGCTCGGCGTTCGGATTTGGTAGAGGCGTGGTGGTGCGCTCGCCGCGTTTATGGATCAAGGCGGTCAAGATATCATCAAGCGGCCGGCCAGCAATAATGATCAACATGGTCGAAAGAAAGCTGCCGACGATGAAAATCGTACCAGTGATTAGCCAGAACGTCGGGTGACTCCACGAGGTGACGCCGGTGACACTGAGAATCACACCGCCGATGAGCGCTACTGTCATCTGCCCGGCTAGTGCACAAGCGAACAACATACGCCGGTGGTATCGTCGAAAGCTGCAAATTGACGTGCGGCCAGCTGTCATCGCCACGTGACGGATCCCCGCCCGGGCGTAAAGACGCCGATCCATGTTTGGCCGCGACCCAGGGT
>ERZ773073.1224-NODE-1224-length-12305-cov-12.740980_pt1 | contig 12305 bp, 8 predicted proteins | sample MGYA00580616_ERZ773073 | MGnify/ENA primary metagenome ERZ773073 (study PRJEB29015, sample SAMEA2737960) | human oral metagenome | biome: human oral; feature: human-associated habitat; material: dental | place: China | collected 2131 ...
CCAACGCCCAGGTCTTCGCCCCGCGCCCCGCCAACTCTGCCCTGGATCTTTCAAAACTTATTGCTGTCGGGTTCACCCCTCGCGATCACCGCGATGCGCTCGCGGAATATTTAGGTAATCTACAGTTTTAGCTGTAGTGTGCTTTTATTTCCAACCAGATGTGCACAGGCGGTTCTGATTCTTCAAGAATCAGAACCGCCTGTGGTGAGGTATTGGTCTATAGTACTTTTACTTCTAAACATCGACTATGATGCACACCACTGGTTGTATAGTAAATTCTTTATGTTATTTGAAGCGAAAACCAAAGAGCCCTCCGTCTTCACCTACGTCTGTTAATACGGGATCTATGACATAGTCGCGGCGTTCAAAGCCCTCTTCTTCAGCAGCAATGAGGCGGTCAGAGTTGAGAGTAACGACGTACTGAAACTTATATTCATCAGCAAGGCGTGCGCCTATGTTGAGACATGAAGCAACTTGTCTGTCATCCATAGAATCAAAGAGCTGACTGTCATGTACCAAAAGACGAGGAGCTCGGTCAGCTTTAATAGCCATTATTAAGCACACAATATCAAGAAGAAAAATCATGACCCCTTGTATCCCTGCAGAGGAATCACCGTCAATTTTAGGATTAACTTTTAAGGTTCCATTATTTATAGCTTCAATAAGTAAAGAGACATTGCGGTCATCATATATTTCTGCACCAAGCTGTTGAAATAAAGAAACTGCTTCTGCGAGAATAATCTTCTGTTCTGCTATCTCAGCTCGTACACTAGCTTCCGCTTCCGCTTCCATTGAACGAAGGCGATCCCCTGTATCACTGAGTGATTGCACAAGTTCTAGGTTACGTTCTAGATTAAGGATCTCAGAATCTAGTGCTGTAATATCTCGCTCAGCGTCCCTAAACGTTTCAAGAGCCATTGAATCGTTTAGGAGATTCATTACTTTAGCACGGCGATAATCCAAATCTTTCCGTTTGGAATGCACCCTTTCAAGTCGGTCTATAACAGATATAAGTTCAGAATTGAGGAATATTTTTCGATTGCGTACTATAGATAAATGAAAATTTAAAACTTCGTCAAAACGTTGTATTACAATATCAGGAAGAGCTATGCCAACTTCAGCGTACATAGTCTCTAGTTGTTTCTTGGTAACATTGGCGGAATCAGTAGGTACTTCCTCTCTCATAGTTATTTCTAAATCCCTTTTCCGCTGTTCTAATATTAAAGCGCTATCGTTTAATTCCTTAATCATCTGAGTTAGGTGATCCGCTTCAGCTTGATGTTCAGCATATTGGTCATCGACTTGGAATTTTGAGAGATTTTCTTCAAGGTGCGACCTTTGCTTCTTTTTCTGAGTTAATTGAGATTGCAGTTCTGACTCTTTTAGTGTTATAGGCTGCATTCCAAAAGCGCCATCAGAGATAGCTTTTTTGAGGGATTTTTGCTGCTTCTTTAAAGTGGATATTTTTCCAGCTTTAATTAAAATTTCAGGAGAGAGACCTAATAGATACCCAATTCGTGTTCCTGATTCCCAGGAAGTTTCTACGGAAAATATTTTAATAGGTTCATCGAAATTATCTCGAACGAGTTGACTAACAAGCTGACCTACTGTGGGTCGAGTAAATTTATCGGATAGACCAAAAGTTTTCCCAATATAGGTTTTCCAATCTTCGATATTAATAGTTTTGCTGTTAAGAACTACTTGTGTTCGTGGCTTTATGGGGCGTTCAAGGTGATCTGTATTTATTCCATCCATTTCTAGATCAGCCCAGAAAGAATACTTTTCTAAGTCGTTTGACTTGAGACTCTTATGAAGATTTCCTCCAAGTAAATAGCGTAGTACACGGATGAAACTGGTTTTACCTGCCCCATTACGGCTATCACCAAGCTTAGAGTTATCTGTTTTATCTGCTAATAGGATGTTCATGCCTTCATGGAAAGTGAGAGTTTTGAAACGACTATCGGATGAACCAAGTTTACGAAGAAACATTGCATTTCACCAGCCTATCTTTTTCATCCCAATTAATTGCCCTAATGGTAAATAACATTGATAAACTTAAAGAGAACCAGTCAAATGTAATATTATTAGATTTTTGTCTTAAGCTCATCTGATGAGTAAACCTCTCCCAGAGCCCCGAAACGGTTGCCGGAGAATCTAGAAGATGCAGCAGCTCTGCTCCAACTGTTAGCAGAGCACGTTCAGGGGTGATGCCTTTAGTTGGAAGTAACATGGGTAGACTCGCATTCAGGATAATCACTGGGTGGGTTTTCAAATATATCGCATGAATCAAAGAAGTAGGCTGTAATGGCATACACGGCGTTAGCACGTTTTGTATCCGTAATAAAATCGGATCCGCCAAGTGCAATATAGATACGGTTTACGATCTCGCGTGGTTCTTTGGTTACTTTCTTTGCCTCTTCATAAATGCTCCGAAAACGTTTGGCCTTTGCATCACGAAGGGTTGGATCAGCTTGCTCTACAAACCATTTGTTAATGCGAGACGACAGGAGTCTTCCTTCGTTGAACTCTGTTCGCGTTGTGGCTGGAAGCTGGTTGTAGTCCATTTTTGTTGGTGGTATGGATAGGATTGGAGGAAGAGTGTCAGCCTCTTCATCCTCGCTCACTTCCAGGGTTTCAATAAGGTTCACTAGATCGCGAAGTTCTACATTTTGCGCATGTGGCACGCCTGGCATGACTTTATCTAGTTCGGAAGGGGATAGGTCACACACAACGTTATCCCAGAGATCGTCTGGGGCTCGCCAGACTTCGAGGGTGAGATGACGTTCGGAACTGTTGTCGTGTTGTTGTTGTAATAAAATTAAGCTATTTAAGGCTTTAGGGCCGAATAAACCATTAGTTATAAAACGCCATATTTCGAAACTTTGCCAGCTTTCGACTCCTCGTGCGAAGTCAGATTCTAGTTTTTCTTTTGTTTTCTGGTCGAGTCCTGTAGAAGCGCTCTGACCATAACATGCGTAAAGAATTGTTCCTCTCTCAGCCAACCCGTCGCAGCCTCCATCTCCTAACCTTCCAGCAGGATCAGGGTTTTGATAGTCTTTATGGAAGCGTTTAAGTAATGAGGTTACATAATCCTCGAACTTCTCACCTTTAGCTCTACATCGTTCATTATGCTGTGCCTTGTACCAGTCTTTCCAAGCTGAATCGATCATCGTGTCTCCTGCTGTATGGTTTGTAAAAGTTTGTATGTCATAAGCCTGTCTTTCCATCACGGATTCTATCAAAGCGAATGTGGAAGTGGAGGTATTTAGGTGGTTATATATGAAATATAACGGCAGGCTACACCCCCGATAACCGCGACGCGCTCGCCGAGTATCTGGGGACCCTCAGCAGTACTTGGTGCTGGGGGGGGGCGGGTCTGGAACTAGGAAAAACTATCCTTGCTCGTATCTGGAAAATCTGTAAGAATATAGTGTTAGCCAAGGCGAGGGCAGACTCTGCCGTTATCGACGAGGTGGCGCATGGAATCCCATGATTTGCGCCATTATTCTCTTGGCGCATCACCCATCATCAAAGATTGGAGATTACCATGTCTGAAATTAAAATTACTGCTGAGCCCCGCACCGATTTCGGTAAGGGCTATGCACGCCGCATCCGAGCCGTTGGTGATATCCCCGCCGTTATCTACGGCAATGGCAAAGAGCCTAAGCACGTGACCCTTCCCGGCCACGAGACCACCCTGGCTGTTCGTAACAAGGACGTCGTTCTGGTGATCGAGGTTGATGGTGAACAGTTCAAGACTCGCGTGCAGGATATTCAGCGTCACCCGATCCGCCCTGAACTGCAGCACATCGACCTGCTGTTCGTCGACTAAGGTTAGGTAGACGAAGGAGCGCGCGGCGCATCAACGTTTACGCCGGAATCTGTTTTAGAGGTTTTTCGGCAACGGTACGGCTCGTATCTGCTTCTGGCGGGTGCGAGCCGCTTCCATATTCCCCGCCAACTTACGGCGTACACCCATCTTTACCGTTTGGCTCAGGTGCGAGATAGCCGACTAGTAACCGTCTAATCCGCCCATAGTTTTATCCGGTTTACCGAGTAGTCTCTACCGAGCATTTTTTATTCCTCACCCTATAACCCGCAGGAAGGTACACGAGAACATGTCTGATGCGTGGCTCATCGTCGGCCTGGGCAACCCCGGACCGCAATACGCGAAAACCCGCCATAACATCGGGCAGATGGTGCTCGATAAAATCGCCCACGAAATGGGCAGCACCTTCAAGAAGCATTCCAAAGCATCCGCTGTAGTCGTCGAAGGTCGCCTAGGTATAGGCGGTCCCAAGGTTGTACTCATGAAATCCCTCGGGTACATGAACACCTCGGGCGGGCCCGTATCTGCGGTCGCAAAATTCTATGGCATCGACCCCGATCACATAATCGTGGTGCACGACGAGCTTGATATTCCCTTCGACACCATCAAACTCAAAATTGGTGGGGGAGAAGGCGGCCACAACGGCCTGCGCGATATTACCAAGGCGCTGGGCACCAAAGATTATTACCGTGTGCGCGCTGGCATCGGTCGCCCACCCGGGCGCATGAACACCGCCGACTATGTGCTCAAACCCTTCACGGCAGCCGAAGCCAAAGACCTGCCGTTCCTGATCGACAACTCCGTCGATGCGGTCGCCATGCTTATTACCGACGGGTTGACGGCGGCGCAGCAGCGCTTTCACAGCGCATCCTAAATATGCGCAGGGCACGGACGCTCGACAAACCGCACAATTCGGTGCCTCTACATTACATCTGCCGGGTGCGCCCCGCAGTAAACGTGACGCCCCGTTACGCCCGTAGCTATGGTTAGGCAGATTTCCTAGGCTATTGCACACACCTAACTAGGTTTTGCTCGCGCCAAGGAATAAGCTAGAAAAGCATGACGTTATAGCCCCACAGACACTAAGCTCGGGCGTACAGCCCCGACCTAACGTGCCACACAGCAGGGGTTTCAACGCCATGCGGCGCGCCTGAAACCGGTCAAGAGAAAAGGAACAACCGTGGCAGAATACTCAGTCCCCGCCAACACGCCGCTCAACGATGACACCGTGCGAGCGTTGCGCGCAGACTTCCCTATTCTCAACACCGTCGTCAACGGCAACCCGCTCGTCTACCTCGATTCCGGCGCCACCAGCCAAAAACCACTCCAAGTTCTCGATGCTGAACGCAACTTCTACCTGCACGCCAACTCTGCGGTACACCGCGGCGCGCACACCCTTGCCGTTGAAGCCACCGAACTCTTCGAACAGGCCCGCACCACCGTTGCCGCCTTCGTAGGAGCCCGCGACGAAAACATCGTCTGGACTTCCAACGCCACCGAAGCGCTCAACCTTGTCGCCTACTCAATAGGCAACGCCTCCCAAGGACTCGGCGGCGAAAAAGCCCAACGTTTTGCCCTGAAACCCGGCGACGAAATTCTCACCACCGAAATCGAACACCACGCCAACCTCATACCCTGGCAGATCCTCGCCCAACGCACCGGCGCAACCCTCAAACACATCCCCGCCACCGACGACGGACAGATCGACTACGAAGCCGCCGCCGAACTCGTCACCGAGAAAACCCGCATCCTCGCCTTCACCCACGTCTCCAATGTCACCGGCGCCATCGCGGATGTGCCGCGCTTCGTCTCACTCGCCCAAAAAGTTGGTGCCCTCACTGTCCTGGACGCCTGCCAATCCGTACCCCACATGCCGGTAGACTTCCCCGCACTCGGTGTCGATTTCGCCGCATTCTCGGGGCACAAAATGCTCGCCCCCACCGGCATCGGTGCGCTCTACGGCCGCGCCGAGCTTCTGGACGCGCTGCCCCCATTCCTCACCGGCGGCTCTATGATTACCCGCGTCGAACTCCAAGACGCCGACTATATGCCCGCCCCCATCAAATTTGAGGCGGGAACCCAGCGCGTCTCCCAAGTCGTCGCCTTTGCCGAGGCAGTACGCTACCTGCAGCACCTCGGCATGGATAACGTACACGCCTGGGAACAAGAACTCGGCGCGCGGCTCGTTGCCGGGGTGCAGAACATTGAGGGGGTACGCCTGCTAGGACCCACCGACCCGAACAAACGCGCCGGGCTCGTCTCCCTCGGCATCGACGGGGTACACCCGCACGACGCCGGGCAGCTGCTCGATACGAAAGGTATCGCCGTGCGCGTAGGTCACCACTGCGCCCAGCCGCTGCACCGCGGCGCCGGACTGACGGCCTCGACCCGCGCCTCCGCATACCTCTACAACACCACCGAAGACATAGATGCATTCCTTGCCGCGCTCGCTGAGGTACGCCCCTACTTCGGGCTGTAAAGAAGCCGTTACTCATATACACAGGATTGGATAATTCATGTCCCTAGAATCGCTCTACCAAGACATTATTCTGGAACACTCAAAGCAGCGCACCGGTGAACACCTGGTGGAGGTACCCGCCGGCCACGCCAGCGCCGACAACCACCAGTACAACCCCACCTGCGGAGACGAAATCAACCTGCGCCTCGTGCTTTCTGATGAGCAGAAAAACGGTGAAAAGGTTGTCGAATCAGTCTCGTGGGAAGGCGACGGCTGTTCCATTTCGATGGCGGCGGCATCGGTACTTTCTGAGATGGCACCGGGCATGACCGTGGGGGAGCTGCAGAACCATGTGGATGCGTTCCGCGAGATGTTGCGCTCGCGCGGTCAGATTACTCTGGATGAGGAAGAATACGGCGATATGGCGGCATTTTCTGGGGTCTCAAAGTTTATGGCCCGCGTCAAATGCGCGATGCTCTCATGGGTGGCAGTCGAAGAGGCAGCCCGCGAGGCAAGCACGAAATAGGCGTATCTATGGTTGGCTGCTGCGCTGACCCTAAAACATAGCTTCACCCATCGAGCGGCTCTCCGGTCACCATGACTGAAGGGCCGCTCTTCTATGTGCATGCACATATGGCGGATAGGGTTTTGAACTCCGGGCAGATATCGTCAGTGACAGATCCGACAGGGGTCGTGACGCGGCTTTCCTATGATGCTCGAGGGAATCTGACCGGGGTGCTCAATGCTGTGGGCGACATGCTCAAGGTTGAGTATGATGCCCAGGATCGACCGGTGGCGGTGAGCTCTCCATCGGGGGCAACTATGCGTGTGGAGTATGACGCTGCCTCGCGTCCTGTTCGGGTGATTGACCCGGCGGGGAACCCAAGTGTGTATACATATACTCCTGCGGGTAAAGTCGCCAGTATCACGGATGCGGTTGGGGGTGTGCGCCGGTTTGAGTACAACCCCGCTGGGGAACTGGTTGCGCAGGTGGCACCTGATGGCGCCCGTACCGTGCGTGAGATCAACGAGCTGGGATACACGGTTGCTGAGACTGATCCGTTAGGGCATGTGACGAAGTTTGTTCATGATGGTATGGGCAGGGTTACAGAAAAGATTGACCCAGCCGGGAATGTGTGGGCGAGTAGGTATAACGCTGCTGATACTTTGGTGGAGCATACCGATCCGACGGGTGTGCTCATACGGGTAAGTCGAGATAGTGCTGCCGGTGAGATCACGCATCAGGACGGTGTTGGGAACACCGCGACGGTGGGATTTGACGCGCTGGGCCGGGTGATGAGCAGTATTGACCCGTCTGGGGCAGTCACGTCGTGGGCGCATCAGTTTTTGACTAACACCACGGCTGCCTTCGCGGGTGAAGGGGATCGGGAGCCCGCGCATCGTCAGGGTGCTTCAGAGCCTGTTCGCGTGCAGGATCCGACAGAGAATCTGGTGAGGGTTCCCGGTGCCCATGCGTTGCGGACGTGTACTGATGCTGCTGGTCAGGTTTCGGGTGAGGTGTGTGATGCTGCTGGGCGGGTGCTCAGGCAGGTGAGTGCCTCGGGGGCTGTGACGGAGTATTCGTATGATGCGTGTGGTCGGGTTGCCTCAGTGACAGATGCTGATGGGGTGATGACTGAGTACCGGTATGATGCGGATTCGCGTTTGGTAGCGAAGACTCGTGCTGGCGTGGTAGTGGAGTCTTTTGTGTATGATGCCTGTGGGCGTCTGCTGGAGCGTCGTGCTGGGACTAAGCTGGTGGGCAGGTATGCCTATGATGCTGCCGGGCGTATGGTGCGGTGTGTGGATGCTGCTTGGGGCACTCGGTCGTTCTCCTATGATGCGTGTGGGCGTGTGGTTAAGGCTGTTTCCGGCGTGGGTGGAACATGCTTTTTTGATTATGACGGTGCGGGGCGTTTGCTAGCGCGTCGGGTAGCTACGTCTGAGGGTTTTGCGACGACTTCGTATGCCTATGATGCGGTGGGGAATGTGGTGTCGGTGACGGACCCATTCGGGGCGGTGACCAAGTATGCGTATGATGGCGCGCACCGGTGCACTGAAGTCATGAATCCGGATGGTTCGCGGGTGTCGTATGCGTATGATGGTGCCGGCGAGGTGGCGAGTATACATGTGGCTAAGCCGGGTGAACGCTTGGGTCGGTTGGCTTGTGAGTGGGTGCGGGATCGAGCCGGTCGGTGCCTGACGGTGAAGGATTATCTGGCGGGGAAGAATCTGGCACGGCTAGGCGCTCAGCGGTCTGCAGCTGCTACGGTCGCTACAGCAACAACCACCGTTGGTTCTGCTAACGCGAGTGCAACAACGGCTGCTGGTAGGTCTTCTATCGGTTTCTCGGATGGCGTGGAATCCGAAGCTGATGTGCATGTTCAGACGACCTATGTCTCAGATGCTTTGGGACGTTTGGTGAGGGTGGATTCTGCCCCGAAACTCGGGGATGAGGTTTCTGATACGGCGTTCTTTGCAGCGGGTAATCGAGTATCCGCTGCCGGGGATGCTTCTGCGGTTGAGGTGTTCGCATCTACGGGTGCGTGGAGCCTAGCGTACTCCTATGATGCTGATGGGAATGTGGTTCAGCGTACTACTCCGTATGGTTCTACCGTGTATGGGTATTCTCCGGGCGGGCGTATTAGGTCTACGCAGCAGGTCCCTGCCGGTGTCGGGGTAGAGGACTCATCGAGCGCTGGTGATAAGCCTGGGGTGGCTGAGTTTGCTTATGATGCGCTGGGGTATTTGGAACGTGTTCAGGTTGGGGAGTGTGTCTCTTCGTGGGTGCGTGATACGTCCGGAGCCGTTATGGGGTACACCGAGGAAGTTCTCGGTGAGGCCGACGAGCCTAGTGGTTCATCGTCGGGTATGGTGCAGGGTGTGCGGGTACGCCGGAATTCTGCGGGGAAGATTACTCGAGTGGAAGATACCGTTAAGGGTTCCTGGTGTGAGTACGCCTATGATGCTTCCGGCAGGTTGATTCGTGCGGTGAGCTCGGATGATGTGTCGGTGGCGTGGGTGTATGATCCGGTCGGATTGCTGATGAGGGAAGAAACCCATCAGGAAGGTGCCCTGGTTCGGGTGCGTGCGTTTTCCTATGTGGGGGAGCGGGTGCAGACGGTACGCCTGTATGAGGCACTAGAGGATGGTGGTGGTTCTTCTGCTGCACCTGTTGCGGGTGTGGTGGAGGATCTAACCGGGTTAGATACGTCATCTTTGGTGTGTACGGGGTCGGTTCAGTATTCCTATGATATGCGGGGTTTCCGTACCGGGGCGGCTGATCATACTGGTGCTGCTGTGACGTGGGGCTGGGATGCTCTGGGTTCTTTAGAGCGGGTGGAGCGTATCAACCACAGCTCCGACTCCCAGTTGGGCAGTTATTTGTCCGCTGCCAGCGAGGGTAACTCGACGGTGTGGTTTGCGGCATCGTCGGTTCGGAATATGCCGGTAGCTGTTGGGAGTCAGCAGGATGGGCAGGATCCTGTTGTCTCGCCGCTGGTGTGGGATACGACAGTACCTGATGCTGCTTCGTTGGTGGGTGTTGGTGTTACCGAGGCGGTTTCGGCGGGGTCTGTGCTTGGCGGGCGCGATAGTATCCTCACCGGTACAGGTGCGGGAGCATATGGTTTTGGCACGGATATCTTCGGTACCGCGTCCCCGGTGACTTGGAGAAGCAACACCACTGCAGCTGCTGGTAATGGGTTGCCGGGTTTGCCTGCTGGTGTGGGTTTGACGGCTCAGGGCGCGTTAGCAACCGTTGGTGGTGAGTTGATGGGTGCGCGTTTGTATGATCCTGTGACGGCTGGGTTTTTGTCGCCGGATCCTGTGGAGCCTGTGGTCGGGGCGGGGTATATGGGTGCGTCGTATCTGTTTGCGTCGGGTGATCCGGTGAACCTGCACGACCCCACAGGTTTACAACCATTATCTATTGATGCTATCCGTCAGTATAGGGATTTCTTTGGGTTTGAGCTGACAGTTCAGGATAAATTTATCCGCTACTGGATATCTGCTGCAGCGGATTTTGACAATTTTAATCGTGAGTTTTGGAATGATCCATCTGGATGGATAGCTTCGCATCCTGACGAGGTGGATGTTGTCCTTACTTATGGACTCGCTGGCCTTATTGCTCTAGTTGGAGGCCCCGCTGGATGGTTCATTGGTGGAGGCATGTTTCTTTCAATGAATACTTCCATAGTCTTTCAGCGCTGGGAGACAGGGCATGTTGATCCTCGTGAAGTAACGCGTGAGGGGCTCACCAGTCTTTTGTTTGATGTGGCCACATTGGGCTTGGGGAAGATTTTCAAAATTGCTGCTAAGCCTGCTGTTGATTATTTGCTCGCTCGCTGGGGCATTCGCTGGGGAAGTTATGAGGTCCGTCATCTTCCTGTGATGAGACCAAGTGTAGCTTCAGGCGATGCTGTAAGTGTTCGCGCTCAGACAGAGATGCTACGTAAAAATGCTATAACGATCAAATATCCTGTGCTTTTCCGCAAGAGTGCTCAAGAAGGTGCTGAAAAAGCGGCTTCTAAAGAAAGTTTAGAGGCAGTTTCTTATCAGGGGCGTTATGGCAATCTCTTCGACCGGTCGCACCTGAATACCACAGGATATGGTTTTGCTGCTCCGCGAGTTGCGGCTCCTGAAGCCGGAGCACACACCCCACTGCCCTATAGTACCCGTGGGGTAGCCCAGGAGTCTTCAGTGCCGCTCAAGCCGGTGGAGGCTCCGCAGGTGGGTGAGGTTCCGCCTGCTTCGGGTACTGGGTCCGGTGCTGCTGGTATGCAGGCTGTTAAGCCTGGTGGTGTGGCTGATGATGCTGTGGCGGCTCGTGGTTCTGCTGGTGTGCGTGAGCCTGAAGTGCAGCTGAAACCTGTTGAGGAACCAAAGATTGAGAACCTACCTCCGGCAAGGGGCGCTAGTGCCGCTGAAGGGCCGACGGTTTCGATGCGTGATGTGCAGACTCGTCTGGATGAGAAGTTGGAGGGTGTTCGTCGCAAAGAATGGAGGGGGAAGGATAAGAAAGGACGCCCACGCACTGACTACTACGATCATGATGACTTCAAAGTAAAAGATAAAGAGTATAGTGAAGCACAGCTAAAATACAAAAAAGATCTCAAAGAATATAACGAACGTAAAAGACAAGCTGAGCTTGAGGGCAGAGAATTTACCGAGGCACCTCCAAAAGATCTGGGTCCTCGTCCTCAGCATGCGTTGTGGAAAGACGCCGAGGAGCGATTTGCGCCAGATTTGCAGACTGCAATGCAGCTTGATGAGGAGGGTTTGAAGCACCACCGTGTGGTGAAGAGCGAGGACTATCAGGGTCAGATTCCTCAAGATACTGCTGAACATCTTGGACAAGCTGTACAGAAGATTATGAAGGATGGCTCCCCTCCGCATTACCCTGGCGCTAATGAGGGTCGGGTCTTTAATAATGAACCTTGGAAGGGAGAAGGAGAAGGAAAAATCCTACCCACTACCGACGTTGAGGGGAATCCTATTACGTATACGGAAATGGATTTCATGGCTCCTCAACCGAAGATTGGTGAAAACGGTAGAGTTGAGTTGAAGCCTAACGGGAAGCCTGAGACGACTCGTGGTGATGACCGGTTGATAGTGGGTAGTAATGGCAGTATCTATTACAGCCCGGATCATTATCACACGTTTATTCTATTAGTAGAGTAAGGGAGAAAATAGCCATGGTTTACAAGCAGGTACGGTCTGCTGAGGAATTCATTGCCCCTTTGTTTATCCGTGAGAACGGGTACTGGGAGAACCATATGCTGCCTTATCTAGAATCGGAGGGGTGGGCTGTCATCACTATTGATTGTGCTGGGGTGGTATCGTATATGGACTTCGCCAGGCGGTTAGTTAAAACTATCGACCCTACCTACAGTTTTCCCGAAGGTTTTAATATGCGTTGGGCTTCCGAAGAGGCATGTTTGATTAGGGATAGGGATATGCGTCAGGGGCTTTTCGTTTTGTATAAGAATTTTGAGCAGCTTTTTACTATGGCTGATG
>ERZ773073.1225-NODE-1225-length-12304-cov-42.967589_pt1 | contig 12304 bp, 18 predicted proteins | sample MGYA00580616_ERZ773073 | MGnify/ENA primary metagenome ERZ773073 (study PRJEB29015, sample SAMEA2737960) | human oral metagenome | biome: human oral; feature: human-associated habitat; material: dental | place: China | collected 2131 ...
CATCCTCACCGCCCTGAGCACCCCACCCCCGGCACACTAAGCGTCATGAGTCAGGTCAGGAGATGCCCGGTCGAGGAGGGTGTGACGATCTTTCACTCGGACCGAGGTAGTCAGTACACGTCTCAAAGATTCTTGGATCACCTCAAGGGTTATGGGATTCGTCCCTCTGTGGGGCGTACGGGGGTGTGCTGGGACAATGCTTGGGCGGAGTCGTTCAATGCTACGCTCAAGAATGAGAGAGTCCACCGAATGGTTTACCCCACGAAGGACAAGGCGATCAAGGATATTGCCTCATGGATCGAGCTGAGATACAATCATGTCCGCCTTCACTCAGCCCTAGGGTATCGCACCCCGAACGAAGTCGAACGCGAACTCCTGAACTTAACGAAGGCAGCCTGAAACACAAACGAGCACTGTCCGAAAAACGCCCAGCAGTCCAAGACTGCGCACTGGCTCATGCGTTGGAACGCCGTGAGCGGGCTGAGTCCGCCGCTGGTCGCGGTAGTGCCTGATACCTGCCTGGCGGGGGTACGTCCTCGTCGCACCGAGAGGCTCGTGGAGTTCCTTTGGGCATCTCCAGGTCGAACGGTCCCAAAACGATCGCCGTACCCGTAGATAACTATCGATAAGTCAAAAGGCGGAACTAATGAGCCAGCTGCAACTTGCAGCAATAAAGGCTGCGACACCGGGAACGTACTTGCGGGGGTGTCGAAGCACCTCACGTTCCGACTTCCAGTTCGTCAAGGGGTAGAACATCTCCATGGTGGTGGCTACGACGGCGGCCACCACGGCAGCAAAAAAAGCTGCAACCAGATTGACAGGGGTACGTGTGGCGGACCAGCCTGGTGCGAGCGTCACGATTGTCGCGCAAACAGCGTGACACACAAAAAGCTGACAGGCGAACTGCGCGTAAAATACCCATGTACGGGGACAAGTTCTGAGCACGAGCCAAGTAGTCGGATTCCTGGAGAAGTACGAGTTTAGAGGAGTGTTTGACACTGCGAGCGCGAAACCGATCAGCCAAAACGAACCGTGCCGTTGAAGTGACAGGTTGATCGCAATTCCGGCAGTGACAAGCACAAGCGAGTTGATCTGAGTCGCTGGAGATCCCAGGAGTTCACCGAATGCCAGGTAATATGTTCCGACAACACGTTTCCCAGAAGTTCGGATCTTGTCGCTCCCAACCTCGAAGCCCACAGCGATGCACAACGTGGCGGAGATGAAGGCTATTGTTGCTCCGTAGGTAGGACCTTCACGCTCAGTTGCAACCACAATTGCTATTATGATGACTCCGGCCATGAGTCGGTGATAAAAAAAAGTTGCGCTCCAGAGCAGGAGAATAACGGGGGCTGTTCCCAGCCCCAGGAAGATCAACGACAAAATATGAACTTCAGAAGCGCTCAAACTTATCGCTATGAAAGTGGCTGCTGGCACGATAGCCTCGATGAGCGCGACAAACATGCTCACTACGTAGACGGCGCGGGTCAGGTCCTTAATCTGAACTGGTAGCAGTGCCATATCGTGCCAGCGTCCGCTAAGGACCCAGGTCCAGGCAATCGTTGACACGGTCCCGGCGGTGGCTAGAAGGACACCTACTGTGGCTACGCGCGCAGTTCCTTGTACCGGCAGATGACTTCCTCCCCACGCTGCAAGCGCAGTGAGAACTGCCCCGGACAGCAGCGTACGGCGTCCGAAAAATTCGCCGAGAACTGCCCTAATGGCTATCAGGCTGGGAGATAAGCGAAACGACATCATGCGATTCAGCGGGAGTTGCTAAAGGGGACGACAGCACACCAGCGGACAAAATATATAGACGAGATGTGCATCGCGTGAAAGACTCAGCGATATGAGAGCTAAGCAAGACCGATTGACCGTGTTCCGCCGCAGCGACAATGCACTGATAAAGATACTCTGTGGCGGAGAAGTCCAAAAAATCAACCGGCTCATCCAAGAAAAGAATGTCGACTTGCACGTATAAGGCCGCAATGAGGTTCGCCTTCTTCCTGGATCCGCTGGACAAGTTCCCGAAAGGGGTGTGGCGATAGCGTCCGAAATCAAATCCTTCAACCAGTTGATCGAGCAATCGCGCACGTTTCCTGTTGCCATATGCTCTGTTGAGAAAACGGACAAATGTGTTCAGTGACCATGTTGAAAATGAAGAGTCTTCAGCTAGGGCAAGATAGCGTTGCCGCTTAAAAGCGCCAGTGGCGGGGGTTACTGGCGCCCCGCGATACCTTAGGGACTTCATTGAGTAACCCCTATGGGCGTTACATAGCGCCTTAAGCATAGTTGTCTTGCCAGCTCCATTGACGCCAATTAGGCCAACAGCCTCGCCGGCGTGAATGCTGAATGACGCGTCCCGGATAACAAGAGACTTGCGGTCGTACCAGGCACTTAGGTGCTCAATCTCTAACACAGGGTTCACAGACGTGACCTCGCTATGTGTTCGCGTAACTGTTGTGGCAAAATGGGACGTTAACTCTGACTCTCTTACTCGTGACGGTGGTGGCTATTAAAGCGAACAGCGGCAGCCCCGGCGAAAACGACGCCTATGACGAGGAACAAAATTCCTAAGACGATTTGATGGTCAGCAAAGTTCTTAACCGAGGCTGCTACGAAAATTATGCCAATAACCAGTCGTAGCAAACGCAATGTAGGCGTGGGCTTCTTAAATGTGGGCATGAGTGACGCCTTTCGTGTGCGCTAATTCAAGTTGGTGATTAATATGATGAGTGTAGGTCGCTGTAAAGATGGCGACCAGCACACATGCCGTAATGAAAACGTTGAGCGTTCTGGTGTAAACTAGAACGGCTGCCGCAGTCACGCAGGCTGTGAGTGAAACTGGAAATAATAGTATCATCCGACGAAGTGCTGGTTCAAATCTTGCAGCAATCCCGTGAACTACCATCCCCAAGGCTACGAGAAAAACCGCGACAATCAGTTCTTGCCCCGTGAGCCATGCCTGTCCTAAGCATGTAGATGTGATGAGTAAGATCCTGGCAGCCGGACTTGCTCGGGCACGGCATGCGATTAACACGCCAGCACAGCATACCACGAACCGGAACGTGGTCAGTATTTCGGGCTTGACCGTCAGGTTGTCAATAAGTGGCCTGAGAAGGCCTGTAGATAAATTGAGGACCAGCATTCCTAAGTTAGCGCAGTGAAGATACCCTAGGCCGATCACTGCCACTGATGCCGGGTCTTGGAACGCTCGTTGAACGAGGCTCGCGCAGACGAGGCTCGATGTTGCAAATGATAGGAGAATAGCGATTATCGCGATCAAGGGAGTGGTGTCGCTTGAGGGATTTCGCTTGAGAACGAGCAATGCTACACCTATATTAGAGAAAACCTCGCCAAGAGTTATTGCTTGAAGCAATCGACGTCGCCCAGTGCTACCCATAGACTTACTCATCATGAGAATGCGGCAAACGCCTGATTGACAGCGGATGCTGTGTACTCGCGGTCAAGGATCTGTTCGAGTTCTCGGACGAAGAATAAAGGGCTTTTGAGTAGGTAACGATATCTCGTTAGTACAAGATCACGAAAATCTGGATCATTCCATCGTGGAGTAACGCCTTCAGGAATCGTCATTGTGAGACGCTGGCGGATATAACTCACTAACTCGGACGTCGAGAACGTAGGACGGGTCTGAGACGACGTGTGTCGATATGAGATAAACGAGGTGTGACCGGCTTGCGCGTGGGAGTTGTTTCGATCTGGTTCGGCTGAATAGAATCGAATAGTCCGGGCCGCGCCGATCTCTTTCCAAAAGGATAGGACATTCGCCAGTTCATTCGAGATGTTTTGCTGTGTCTGGGGCGGGCCGAGCAGGTCAGCACTGTCGAGATCGCGCGCACGCGCCTCGGCTTCAATCAATGGGAAAATTTTCTCTACCAGTTCAGGGGTAACGTTGATGTCAAGCAGGCTGTGGTATTTTCTCAGATCTACGTCTGCAGAAAATATCAGAGTCACGGTGACACGTGCTGCTGTCGTCGTTCCTAAAATTGTGCCTCCATCCTTGACGACCGCACTGCGGTGAGCTTCTACAAGACAGTGCTCGATGAGATGTGCCTGCTTGAGAGAAGTTGTGGGGGGGACGGCATTACTCAACCGCAGCATCTGGTCTACTGGGCTGCGCCAAACGTCGACCTGACCGTCGCGGGGTGTACTGAAGGAGAACAGTTCACACATGGTTCGGGACCTCATATGTAATATCGTGTCTCGACCACCGCAGTACTTTGCTGCAGTCGACTGTGCTCGTCGCCTGTACTGCTGCGAGAAAGCCCTCGTCCGGGCCACCTTCAAGGCGAGTTGAGGCGTCGCGGATAGCCCTCCCCAGGGGATCGGCAAAGCTTGTTGTGAGGCGTAACCTATCTTTTGCCAGTTTGAGTTCACTTGCGGTCAGGCGGGAAGAGACCATTAAGTCAACAGCTTTTCTCGTGTCTCCAAAGTCCTTGGGAGAAATAAAGACCCCTAGGCACAGATTGCAGGAATGTTGTGAGTAAGCAGAAACATAGGAGTAAACGCTTCCTCCGCTTCGTAAGCGCACGATAACGGGGTTATTGATAGAATCATCCCAGAAATGTGCAATTAACTCAGCGGCGACACGCTCGCGATGATCAAGGTTCGTAGGGGCGCTAAGGCGTGTCCCGACAAATAGGGTTCGGCCAAGGTCAATTGCATTATGTTGACATGAAGGCAAAGCTGATGCGCGCGCAACAAAAGGATAATTCACGGAAGGTGGGGTGGGTTTGAGCTCTATGCGACTGTGGAGCGGCTGGAAGTGCTGTTTCAGCGTCTTGTTTAGTGAGGGGTTATCTGGAGGAGAACAGTTCAGAGGTTCGAAAAACAGTTGGTCCGTTCCTTCTGGGCTAAGAGTTAACTGCCCAGGGGACGGGTTGCGGCACCAAATACCCTCCTGTCGGATCATGGTGGAGTGGACAACCTGATGAAGGTCGTCTGTCGGGCTATGGCCGTCGGGTGCGAGCACCGCGACGAATTCGGAGAATCCATGCCGGACGGAGCCGAGCACGCCGTGGGTCGCGAGTACGCCTTTATGAAATGCGTGGGCGTCCAGTACAGCTTGTGTCTCCCGGCACGCGCTGCGCACCCACGAAGCGTGCGCGTACCCTCCTACGATAGGACGCACATGCACCATCGTGCGGCACTCGTATGTTTGGCAACGGGAACCAGAGTTACGCATGTGTATCTGGCCTCCGCGTGATCTTGACCGGGACAGGCTTCGGACGTACCAGGTCTATGAGTTCCTCAAGACCATTCGTTATTATCCAATTGCAGTATTGACAGGGCTTCCTGTGAGCATTGATGTTGAGGCCACGCAGATAACAGTTACGGCAATCTGAAAAGTGGGGACATTTTCGTGAGCATCCATTTTCTTCGGATGGTGCTGGAATCTTTTCAAGAATGCGGTGGATGGGGCTATCAAGAATAGCTTGGAGGCCCTTGTTCTTAATGTTTTCAAAACGAGCACTCTTGGGAAACATAGGGCAAGGGCGAACAGTACCGTCGGCGCCGATTGACACGCTACTGATTCCGGCTCCGCAGTTGTGCCTTTCCTCACCACGATTCTCTCCGGCGACAATGGGAATTATTTTTCTGTAGCGGGTAAGCACATCTGAAACGTACTGTCTGTACTCCTCGCTCAAACTAGCCTTGTCTATTCCCTTGACCATTTGACCTCGACCGAAACCCTCGACAAAGTTGAACGAAAACGCTTTAGCGCCCAAACTGATCGCAAGGTCAGCTAGTTCATGGATTTCCCACATGGTCTCTTCGACGATGACCGATGACATTCTGACCAGTATGCCACGTTGAGCAAGTTCACGGATTGCTTCGGTTGACTTCTCGAATGCTCTCTTGCCTTGTCGGACGGAATTGTGGAAATTTGCTTTAGCGGAGTCTATCGAGATGCTAACTGTGACTCGATCTTTGTAGTGCTCCAGAACGTCAAAAGCTTTTTCCGAGAACGCGGTTCCGTTCGTAAGTAGTCCGACGCTTGGGAACTCCTCGCAAGCATAACGTAATATCTGTATTGCTTGAGGGTGCAGAAAAAACTCTCCGCCTGTCAACGATACGCTGGTCAAGCCATGGGATTTCATGTCATCAAGCAGGCGTAATACTTCGTGAAACTCAAGCCTATCGCGTTTGTCTGGGCCCGCTGCGAGGTAGCAGAAAGAGCACCGCAAGTTACACGATTCGGTGACTTCAATAGAAACATGCTCGGGGAAGGCGTGATCGGCGTCACCGACCACCGTTAAAGGTTGGTGTGTGATGGTGTGACTTGTTGTAAGGATACGACGTCTAAGCATGTTGTCGATGAAGGCGGTGATCCATGGTTGGGCTTCTGCTTGTTCAAGGTCGTGATTTACGCACATGCGTTTCACGACGCCGTCGGTGTCAGCGTTACCGTCCACGGTCTGGAGAATCAATTTGCCAGCAAGGTTAACTTCGCACTTGATGTGGCCCTGCGTGTTTCCGTCGGGATTGTCTGCGGTCAGCCAGTAACCGTTCCGGTGCTGACGCAGGATAGTTGGAGTGGCGATCTTTAGTGGTTCAGATGCCGATACCATAATCACACCTTGACAGTCAGTAGACTAAGTAAGATGGGGCGAGCGCGACCTGAATTGCTAGGGCATACCAGGCAGTCTGGGGCAAGAAGTATTTGAGATCAGAACAGCCCAGCTATGCCAGCAATGCCAACAGCTTCGGCGTCGGGGATGGGGCCATCTGCGAGACAGGCTGCACCAAGCGCGCAGCCTGAGCACTCTTTCCATTCAAGGACTTTTGCGGGTTCTAAGGACATGACAACACCTCCAATCTGGATTTAACGTGATTGTCTCTCGGGCGTCTCTTCTTTGGTGCTCCGGATAGCTCCGGATAGCCACAGCGCAGGTCGCGCTCGCTAGGTAGAGAGTACCAGGCTGGGTGTGGGGTGTCAACCACTATTGAGGGCAATTGGCTGGAGAAGTTGCTCGATGTTCGGTTGAACTGGCAATTAGTGACGTTTTAAGGGAAGCTTGTGAACCACATGTTTCTTCCAGTCGGCTTTCAAGTTTACTTCAGACAATTTTGTTTTCTCTTGGCGGTGCAGGGACTCTTCGTTGGTATCGCGGTGTTGGAGGTCGTGCGGCGGGGGTCGTCAAGGTTTTGGGAGTGCTTCTGCGTGGTGTGTCAAGTGGCGGTAGGCCGAGGTAAGGGACGCCTGGCCTAAGGCGCTTTGCCAGGTCATGTAGTGAGTTCTAGGCAGGGTCGGAGCACAGGGAGGCAAAGGCGGAGCCAGACATGGGGCGCTTGAGTCTTTTGTTGCTGGCTTGGGAGACGTACGTCGCCCCTGATGGAGGAGCCCGGTTTCCTGGCCGCCGGGGGCAGGTCTGTGTGGAAGGCTGGTTGGACGCGTGGGGTGGTTAGCCTGCGGACCAGTCGAGAAGACATGACGCCGTCGGCGTCAGTGCCGTCGTCGGCAGTGACGGTCTGACGCCTGGTGTTGGTCCATGCCCGGCTGACCGTCCTTAGTGCGGTGGGTGTGGCCAGGCGGTGGCGGGTCTTCAGGACGGCGTTGTGCGCCCGGCCGGGGCCCAGGACAGGGGGTCGGCAAAGTTGATGGGCGGTTGTCTGATCTCTAGTGGGTCTGGCGTGTTGATGTGGGTGCGGCGTGACCCGCATGGTGACGATGAAGGCGTCTACTCAATCCCGTCACCAGCGAGGTCACGCCGCCGATGTCGTCTTCCACCACGACTGCCCTGTCGCGCCAGCCCCTGACCCAGGTTCTCAGGAACATGGCCGATCCCAGGGACCGGCGGGGCGTACGCTACGACCTGCCCACGATCCTGTCCCTGGCCGTCACCGGGGTGCTGGCCGGATGCCGGAGCCTGGAGCCTGATGCTCCTATTGTGTGTCAAGCCCCGGCTTTTGTGGAGGCTGGTTTAGCTGGATGTGGTGGTGGCTGGTTGTGGTTGTTCCTGGCGGTGAGTGTCGGGGGCCCAGGCGGCTTCGTGCTCGGCGGGGGTGCGCATGCCGATGGCGGAATGGGGCCGGATGGTGCCCGTACCAGTGGACCCACTCGGCGGTGGCGACCACGGGCGGCATCGATGTCCTCCCAAGGTCCCTGGTTACGGATGAGCCCCGGCCTTGTACAAGGAGCTTGAGCACCTCAGCCAGAGCGAAGCCGAAAGGAGGTCTCCCTTGGAACCCACCGAGGCGACCGCCTCGCAGTCGGCCAGAGCCTGCCCGTAGCGGATGGACCGGTACTGCACGCCGCGGTCGGAGTGGTGCACCAGGCCCGTCAGGTCAGCACCGGCTCGTTTCCGCTGCCAGACGGCCATCTGAAGGGCGTCCAGGGCCAGGTCGGTGTCCAGGCTGGTGGAGGTCTGCCACCCCACGATCCGCCGCGAGAACACGTCGGTGACAAAGGCGACGTACACCCACCCCGAGAAGGTGCGCACGTAAGTGATGTCGGCGACCCACAGTTCATTAGGGGCGAAGGCCTCGAAATGGCGCCTGACCAGCTCGGCCGGGCACTGCTCCCGCGGCCCGCTGCGCGTGGTGCGCGGGGACTTGGCGCGCCTGACACCGTGCAGACCCAGGTAGCCCATGAGCCGCACGGGCGGTACACCGGGCTACATGACCGGCGCCGTGACGCTCGGCAATCTCAGGGCGGCCCCGCATCACGTGCATCTTGCAAGCCCCCAGCACCGAGTAGCTGGTTCTTGTAGACCTTGAATATTTCCGCCTTGAGGGCCTCGTCGCGCACGCTCCTGGCGCTAGGAGGCCGGCTACGACGGGCGTGAGTCAGGTGCTCGGGGCGATCTTCAACCGGCCTCGCTGAGTGTGGTGCAGATCGGCCAGGCCCCGAACTCCTCCTTCTTGGCCTCGATGTACTGGCAGATCAACGGGATGGGCGCTCACACTCCGCCGCGATAGACAAGCTGACGCGCTCTTAAGGATCGTGTTGGCTCTTCGCAGCTCTCTAACCTCCAACGCCGGCTCCTTTGATCCGCTGTGCCTCATCGGTGGTGCTTCCCGGCCTCAGACCACCATCGACCTGGGCCTTCTTGACCCAGGACCGCAGAGCCTCGGGATGGACACCCAAGTCATCGGCGATCCTGCGGATCGCACCCTTGGCCCGTGCCGGGTCGGCCAGCGCCTCCAACGCCCGTCCTCGTGGCCCGCTCGCGCAGCTCATCGGGATACTTCTTCTGTCCCATGACAGTGATCCTTCCGTGCCATCACTGCCTCCATCAAACTCGGGGCTTGACAGCCGCTGGCCTGCACGTGGGTGACCGCATCCGTCTGGAGCTGACCGTCCCGGAGGACAAGGGTGCCTGGACCGGTGCCCATCTGGACCTCATCAAGCGGGAGGTCGGCTGTGTGGACGCCTCCGTCATCGCCGCCCCCGGTGCCAAGGAGCCCACCGCCACGGTCGAGAAGGTCGTCGAAGCGAAGGAGAACTGATCTAGTTGTATGAGGTCATGACGTTGGTGACGTGTACTGGGACGCGGGTGGCGGGAGGATGGTTGCGGCAGGCGGTGTGAGGCCGATGGTAGTTGTAGTGGTGGTTCCACACAGCGACAGCGTCACGGCGCTGCTGCTCTGAGGAGTATGGGTGCGCGTAGAGGCACTCCTCGGCCAGGATGCGGTTGTAGCGCTCAACCTTGCCGTTGTGACGCGGGTGTAAGGGCGGAGCCTCTGGTAGCGCGAAGCCAGGCAGGTGATGGTCGTGGTGAAGGTCCGGGCGCGGTAGTTCGCCCCGTTGTCGGTGACGACCCGCACGAGCTTGGTGACGCCGTAAGCCGCGAAGAAGGCCTGGGTTCGGCAGAAGAAGCCTATCGTGGTGGAGGCCTTCTCAACCGTCCAGGGCCTCGGTGTAGGCCGGACGCGAGAAGCCGTCAATGGCGGTGTGCAGGTAGGTGTAGCCGACCCTGGCACCCTTGCCCCTCTTAGAGACCTTCGCCTCGGGAGTACCGCGCCCGTGGGCCCGCCAGCCTCCCCCGGGTAGGATGCGCCCGACCTTCTTGACGTCCAGGTGAATCATGTGACCCGGGAAACGGGCCACGATGGGTTTGTTGGCCCGGTTGATCTGCCCGGTGGGGCCTGGTGTCACATCGCTGGTTCAGACCGGCTCTATCCAGCCATCGGGTCACGGTGCGCACCGATATCACTGTTTGTCGGGCCCCGGGTTTTGTGGAGGTTGGTTTATCTGGATGTGGTGGTGGCTGTTTGTGGTTGTTCCTGGCTGTTCTGGCTGACGTCGGCAACCCAGGCGGCTTCGTGCTCGGCGGGGGTTCGCATGCCGATGGCGGAGTGTGGCCGGATGGTGCCCGCACCAGTGCACCCACTCGGCGGTGGCGACCACTGGCGGCGTCGATGTCCTCCCAAGGGCCCTGGTTACGGATCAGCTCGGCCTTGTACAGCGAGTTGAGCGCCTCGGCCAGGGCGAAGCCGAAAGGAGGCCTCCCTTGGAGCCCACCGAGGTGACCGCCTCGCAGTCGGACAGGGCCTGCCCGTAGCGGATGGACCTGTACTGCACGCCGCGGTCGCAAGTGATGCACCGATCAGCCCCCTGACGTTTTCGTTGCCAGACGGCCATCTTGAGGGCGTCTAGGGCCAGGTCGGTGCGCACTGGCCGGTAGGTGGTCTGCGAGCCGATGATCCTCAGGGAGTACACGTCGGTCACGAAAGCCACATAGACCCACCTGGAGAAGGCGCGTACATAGGAGGGGGCACCTCCCGCTTGCGGGGGAATGTCGGCGACCCACAGCCCACCCGGGGCGAAGGCCTCGAAGTGGCGCTTGACCAGGTCGGCCGGGCACTGGTCCTTAGACACCGAGCGCGTGGTACGTGGTGATTTGGCGCGTCTGACTCCGCGCAGGCCCAGGTCGCCCATGAGGCGTTCGACGGTACAGCGGGCCACGTGACCAGCACCGTGACGCTCGGCAACCTCGGGTCGGTTGAGCATTATGTGCATCTTGCGGGCCCCCCAGCACCGAGTAGCTGGTTCTTGTGGACCTTGGATATCTCCGTCTTGAGGGCCTCGTCGCGCACGCTCCTGGCTGATGGGGGACGGGTCTTGGCTGCGTAGTAGGTGCTCGGGGCGATCTTGACTCCGGCGCCAGTGAGCACCTTGCAGATCGGCCAGGCCTCAAGCTCCTCCTTCTTGGTCTCGATGTACTGGCAGATCAGCGGGACGGGCGCTCACACTCCGCCGCGATAGACAAGCCGACGCGCTCTTCAGGATCGCGTTGGCTCTTCGCAGCTCTCGGACCTCTTTCTCAAGCTCCTTGATCCGCTGTGCCTCGTCAGTGGTGGTTCCCGGCCTCAGACCACCATCGACCTGGGCCTTCTTGACCCAGGTGCGCAGAGCCTCGGGGTGGACACCCAGCTCCTCGCCGATCCTGCGGATCGCGCCCTTAGCCCGCGCCGGGTCAGCCAACGCGTCCAACGCCATCCTCGTGGCTCGCTCGCGCAGCTCATCGGGATACTTCTTCTGTCCCACGACAGTGAACCCTCCGTGTCATCACTGCCTCCATCAAACCCAGGGCGATTCAGAGCCACTGTCACCTCAGCGCTGGACGACGAGGCCGTCACCCCACCGCCATCACCCCCACCAGAACCAGCCGTCGTCACACTCGACGTCACAGAAACACTAACCTGACCACCACCATCACCAGTACCCCCAGCAGAACCAGACACCTCAGACGGTGCGTTATCAACCTCAGTCGCAATTGTGCTCGGACTAGCCTCGAGTTTTCATTGTTGGGGTGTTGAAGATGGGGTGAAGGTGTCGCTTCGCCTGGAATAATGCGGGTTGCTGAGATCCGAGAACTCCAGGGGAAGGACACCTTCGTGGTGAAGAATAGCGGGTTGTATCCGGTTGTGGGTGTGGAGTCCGGGGGGTGTTCCTGCGGTGGGGCTGGCCGGGGTGAGGCTGTTGACCGAGACGAGCGGGGTCACGGGCCTGGGCGACGAGCTCTCACGGGTCCTGTCTGTGTGGCGGCGGTGGTGGGCGGTGCACGACCCGGGCAAGATCATTTTGGATCTGGCGGTGTGCGTGGCCCTGGGAGGTCGGTGCCTGTCGGACCTTTCGCTGCTGCGGTGCGAGAAGGAGGTCTTCGGGCCTGTTGCCTCCGACCCGACGGTCTCGCGGCTTATAGGGGCCCTGGCCGACCACGTCGAGGCTGTCGAGGCCGCCGTCAACCGGGCCCGCAGGACAGTGAGACAGCGGGTGTGGGCCCTGGCCGGCGAGCACTCACCAACGGCTGGAATCAGCGCTGAGCGTCCGTTGGTG
>ERZ773073.1227-NODE-1227-length-12299-cov-2.462757_pt1 | contig 12299 bp, 10 predicted proteins | sample MGYA00580616_ERZ773073 | MGnify/ENA primary metagenome ERZ773073 (study PRJEB29015, sample SAMEA2737960) | human oral metagenome | biome: human oral; feature: human-associated habitat; material: dental | place: China | collected 2131 ...
TAGCATCCTCGGTCGAGTCCTTGATTAGTAGGATCAAGTCAGCCGAGGCGATAGCGTCAGCCACCTGGTCTTGGATACTCGCCTCGAAATCATCAGCAGGGTCATCTTTCAGCCCGGCAGTATCGACCAGGATGAAAGACCCTTGCGACCGATCAATCCGGCGGTAAATTGAGTCACGAGTAGTACCGGCTTCTCGAGCCACCACAGCATCACGCCGACCGATTAGTCGGTTAAAGAGCGACGACTTGCCGGCATTGGTTCGCCCCACCAGGGCGACGATTGGTAACTTACGACCAGACATATACTTAATTTTATCACGGGGTGACTCTTCAGCTAAGGATCAGGCTTGGGCACTCCTGCAGCTAGAGACTCTTAACGATACTGCGGAGCTGATTGCTATCCATCAGGTCACTACCGTCGATGGTGTAGCGCATGTCGCCGGCCAGCCAAGTGGCTTTATTGCCATAGAGTAGGACTGTCTTGCCATTGACGTCCATTTCTTGGTAGCTACCGCCGTTCTGACGAGAGACATTGAGGCGCAAGGCATAATCAGTGGTTGACCTATCACTTTCCTGGGTTACTGAGTAGCCGCCATTGCCGCTGGCACTCTTGTAGCTGATAGTTACTTTGCCTGGCTGAGCGGCAATATTGTTGTCTAGACTATAGCCACTCAGAGCGTAGGGATTCTTGGCGTTGATACCGGCCCGACCGGCTGCCAGCTTGACGGATATGGTCGGTAAGGAGATGTAGACACCCAGCCCGACGATGATGGCCATTGCTCCGGCCGTCGCCATGATGGTCGAAAAGCGGAAACGATGCTTCTTTGGCTGACCGAGGCGACGCTTGGTCGCAGTCCGGTCTTGTTGGTCCAGCTCGTTACTAGCCTGGAGAATCTTGGTCAGCTGGTCGATTCGATCATCCATCAGGTCGTCGTAGTCGGTCGGAGCTAACTTGCTGAGATTAAGCGCCGATTGGTCGTCGGTGGCACTCTCGCCTTTAGTATCTTTGGAGGTGGTAGTGCTTGAGGTCGGCTGATTACCATGGTTGCTCTTCTTAGCGAGTGCCTTTAGGCTGGTTGCCTGGCTCTTAGTTAAGACGGGGGTGAAGTCACTCTCGGTGGTAGCGATCACTTCGTCAATGGTCTCGTCGGGGATGTCGTTGACTGACCTGGCTGACTCAATGATGGCGCTAGCTTTGACCTGCTTGATGTGTCGTACGGCGATCGACTCGGCGTACTCGCCTGTCTCCCGCAGAGGCTTCCTGACGAAACGACGGTTCAGAGTGCGGGAGGCCTGGATAATTCGTCGGGCGGACTGGAGCCGAAGTGGCGAATGTACCACGGTCGGATTGGCAGTGGCAACTGCCTCTACCCTTTCCGTCTCTACTCGCTCTGCCCTGCTGTCGGCATCCTCATCGTCAGCTGGCGTAAATAGCTCTACATAATCAGCCAAGCGATCGCTTGCCTGCTCGGTGCTGTCTGGCTCAGGGACTTTAGTAGGGCTTGGCTGAGCCTTGACCTGGCGAACGGCGATGGCCTCGCCGGAGTCGCTCTCTGCTTGACTATCTTCACTACCACCGTCGATGTAACTGCCAACCCAGACTGGCGGAGTGTCATCTACCTTAGGCTTAGCTCGACTTGCCCGATCTGCTCTATTAGTCCGATTTATTTGATCTAGCCGGTTAGTCTCGGATGAAGCTAGCTCTAGCTCGTCTCGCCGATCAGATAGCATCAGACCCGTAACCGAGTCGTAGCGCTTGCCATTAATAATTACTATCCCCATATCCCTCTCTTTCCTAACATGTATCTTACCGATTATGGCTATAAAGTTCAAGTGCCTTGCTGACAGGCGTGGGCATAAAGGGTAACTAGTCAGCTAGTTATAACACTTTTAGCTTAAATCCGGCGTATGTACCATCCTGCTTATATGCTTTCTCGCCAAGAAACGCCGGGATGGCTTGTAGGGTATCGTTGTAGACAAAGTTCTTAAGATCGGTAATATTTTTCTCTTCCTCGGGTATAATCTTCCCTGCCATTTTATAGAAAGTTCGTTTGACTCCCGCTGCTTTATTATCCAAGAACCTTGTTATATCGGCGCATATTTGTCCATATAGGTCATCGTTTAGATGTGAATTTGGCACTTCATAAGCCACAAAATTTGGTGCCACTGTAGTGATGTCGTTGAGTGGCTCGACTACCAGGATGTTCCCCGTGGTGCTGGCACCGATGAAACTTTGTGCCACTTTATTGTCCTTGTCTGCCGTTATCAATATATCCGGCTGCTCGGCGGTAGTTGTGTGAAAATCTAGTACTAGCTCCGGCTGCAACAGTCGAATGCGCTCCTCAATCATCTTTGCTCGATGTCCTTCGTAGGTATCCAGATCAAGTCCGTAGCTCCTATTCAAGTCTGATTCGGTATACCGTACATCTTTTACGTAGGCGCGTGGATTAGCCATAACAAATTCCATGTCCTCCAATAGCTTAGACCGCTTAGTGAGTATATACGCCAGTAAGTTTGGGCCTAGCAGCTCATTACCGTGAGTGGAGATGATCGCAAGTATCTTTGTCATAACTAATCAACCTTTGCAGCTAGAACCAAAGCGCTGCCCGGGTCAGAGAGCTTGGAGAATCTCTCTTTCAGAGCAATGTCATCTCCTCTTAAGCAACGACCGGCAGGATCATTAGCTCCGTAGAGTCCATCTTGTCCGTACCGACCGATGTGGTAAGCAACCCCATCTATGAGTTCTGAACCTTCCATGTCTCTCGCTATCGACTCCAGTTCTTCGCTGCTATTGATAGGAAACGTTCCGTTGTATTGGTTCAATATTCCTACCGTGGACGGATTTCTTGTGTAAGCCGTCAAGTAATCTGGCTGGTTATCATCGACGTAATGAGCTAATAGCCGACTGCCAAAGCCTCGCCCTTGATACTGAGGCTCCACTACTATTCCAACAAGCTCTATTGCTAAGCCCCCAATGCATGAACTATACAGAGCAAATCCCTTAAGCTCTTCGTCAACATAGCCTAGCTGGATTTGTTCAGACTCTAGGACATGGTTTTTTGTATCTTGATACATCTCGGCTTCAGTCTGCTCAAACCCCAACGAAGCTAGACGATTTACTTTACCCATTTGAAGCTCGGTCAAGTTACTCGGCTTGATAGTTAATATTTTCTCCATAAGATAACTCTCTTTTCTCTTTACCTAAGCTTATCTTACACCACGTGGCTTTGCCGTGCAATTCCTGTGTGCTTGAACCGGCTATCGAGGTAAAATGAACGAATCTAAGTCTTTTTACTCGACAGATAATCTCTTAGTAGAACAAAAGCGTCTACATCCTCAATTGCCGTTAGATACTCTTGCCATTCACTGTCGTTTAGCTCAGCTAGGCTACGTCCCGGGAAACTGGGGTGACCATAGATATACAGCAACTCCGTCCAACCGTGCAAATTATTGCCACGGGGCTTATCGGTGATAAAGCCTTCCTCATCGGCAACAAAAATATGGTCTTTTGTACCGTCAAAATAACCGACCGCAAAAGAGAAGATGGCACGACGGTCGGTCTCATCCTGCATCAGTTTGATGACTCCTGGGTAGCTAAAACTATCAAGTAGTAACTTAACAAATGGACCGGGAAATCCCTTTAGCGCCGGAATAAAGAAGCCTCGGTCATCAACGATTAAATACTTATCAGGGAAAGCTTTCTTGGCCTGAGCCAGCTTGTCTTCGGCGATTGACCGAATGTCCAGGCTGCGACCCTCGTCAAAGTCGTAGTCAAGTTGCCGAAGGTCAATGTCGAGCGGCTGAAGGAGCTTCTTTAGACTAGCGAACTTACGCCGGTTAGAGGTAACGAAGTAAATCGTTTTACTTTTTTCCATGGCCTATATTATACAATTTAATTTAATCTAATCATCCCATGTACTAACTCGCTCCTACATTCTGGACTGCAGAGTTCCGCTGGGTGTATTGTAGCAGAAAGCCGGCAGGTGTCATAAAACCTGTGTCTGACACATCTCGGTAGGTCACTTGACCAGCTATCAGGGCTAGCCTATATTGATAGCAGTGTCAAAGCAACCTCATTCTAATACACCCAGCACTATGCAGCGCAAGCAAGTGGCGATTCGCTTCTTCACTTACGGTGTGATGGCTATAGCCACCGTGGTCGGAGTGATCGTCTGCATCGGCTGGGCGATGGGCTATCGTTTTGACTTGATGTCAGGGCAGCTATCGCAAGTAGCGCTACTGCAATTCAACACCTTTCCGACGGGTGCTGTAGTTGACATAAATGGTGCCAGTCTGTCTACCAGGACACCAACTCGCTCAAATATCAAGACCGGGCAAACTAAAGTCTCGATGTCACTGACCGGCTATCAAGGCTGGTCTAAAACGGTCTCGGCGCTACCTAGCAGCGTGCGCTGGCTGGACTATGCTCGACTGGTGCCGCAGAATGTCAAGACTGAATCGGTCAAGACATTTACCAACGTCGTTGACATGCTGCCAACGCCTGATCGCAAATGGGCGGCAGTATTGACTAACGAGTCGACGGGCGATATCACCCTGGTCGACCTGGCTGATCCGAAACAGATCAGGTTTAGTACTATCGAGCTTAGTAATCTACACTTAGCGACTGACGGCGAGAGTAAGTTCAAAATCATCGAGTGGGACAAAGACTCTCGTTATCTACTGGTCAAGCATCAGCTGGGCGACCAGGTAGAGTATCTGGAGTACGACCGCCAAGATAAGATAACTCGCAATCTGTCGAGCGATTTTGGCCTGGAGCTGACTGAGCTACATTTCTCTAACGCCGGGGGCGATGTGATCTACACCTTGACTGGGGCGGATCTACGCAAGATCAACTATGCCGATAAATCCATCTCGGCGCCACTAGCTACCGGCGTGACTAGTTATGTTCTGCTGGGTGACAGTGGGCGGATTGTCTACCTGAGCAAGAAGGTGGGTGGTGGCAAGACTAGCCAAGTCATTTCGATTTACGACGACGGCAAGATTACCAAGCTCAAGACTTACGATGACGCTAAGACCACCCTGATTGGCTTCTTCCGTAATAATGATATTGATTACCTGGCGGTTGGTCGGGGTGAGATGGTCTCAGTCTACCCCGACCCGCTCAAACGTCAGCGCCAGTCACACGATTTTAATAAATCGGTAGCTTATCTGAGTAGCCCCGGTGGGATTGATTGGATGAAGGTAAATCCGACGGGACGGTTCGTCCTGGCTGGTAAAGGCAATAAGGTCGTCTGCTACGATGTCGAGACTACCGAGAACTACTCATTTGAGCTGGCTCGTCGAGGCGAGCCGGTCTGGCTGGATGGTTATCACCTGCTGGATGTAAAAAATGGTGTATTAAATATGGTTGAGTTTGACGGTCAGAATATCCAGCATCTGGTCAGTGGGCGCTTGCCCGCTTTTCTGTCGGCTAATGAGAAGTACCTGCTGAGCCTTGATAGTATCTCGGGCGGAGCGGTCTTGCAGCGTTCGCAGATGGTTATCGACCAGTAGTTAAGCCCGAGAAATAATGCGGGTGGGGTGATACTTACTTACCAAAGATACTCTCCAGCAGAGTCTTGGGTTTGCCGACGATCTGCTTAGCCGGCTTGTTGTCGGAGGTCTCTTGGCTCTCGCCGGTGCGATTGGGGTCGGGTGAGACCTGCTCGCCGATCACCAGCAGGCGCTTAGCGATTGAGCCGGGTGGATCGCAGGTTATCAGGGTGGCATAGGCTTTAGACGAGCCAAGATTGACCTGGTCAATCTGATTCGGGTAGATCGATTTGATATCGACCACCTTGTAAGCGTAGCGAGTTTTACCGTAGTCTAGGTAGAATAAGTCGCCTTGCGCCAGTCTATTCAGCTGGACGAAGATGAATTTGTAGTCACCCGGAGCGAAGACATCAGCACTACTGTGACCCAAGATGACAGTATTTCCCTTCTGCCCCGGCGTAGCGGTCGCACCGGCCAGCGGATAATGGACCGGACCATTGCGTAGGGCGACCTGGACATTATTCTCGCTGAGGTCGGTCAAGCCATAAACGACCGGAGCGTTGACGTTGATCTTAGGGATGATCACGTGGGGACTGGTGCTAATTGGCTGATTGCTGCCGCTGCCAACGATGATCGTCTGGGTCGATGAATCACCCGGGCTGATAAAACTGACCACACCGGCCATCACTACACTGTTGTACTGCAAGAAGAGGAAGACTAGTGCTACCACCACTGCACTGATCGCCGGCCAGAACCACCAGTGTCGCTTCGCCTGCTCGGCAGTCTCTTTGACCTTCTCCAGTACCTCCGATTTGAGTTCGTGCTGAACTTCACTCTGGTCAAGCACCCCGTCGTTTTGGCGACTATCGGCTACGGCGGCTTGCTGCTTGGCGAAGCGAGCTTGTTGTTCCTGCAGGGCGGCTATGTAGTAATTCTCGTAGTACTTCTGATAATAATTCTGCCACGCCTGGTGGTAGCGCTGGCGAGCTAAGTCTTGGGCCTGTCTCTCCTTTTGTTTTTCTTGGGCTTGCCGACGCTCAGCAGATAAGATCTGATCGGCGGCCAGCTGGGCGTCGTGATAGATGTGATTCTGAAGACGGGTGGTATTGGTCATTGGCTCGGCATCGGCGGAATAAGTCACTGTCTGATTATCCTTCATTCGCTTGGTCGGCTTGATCGGGGCGGGCTGAACGGGATGTGAAGTTGGCTGATGAGTCCGGTCGTACGGATAATTAACCACCGGCGTTGCTTCGGGCGGCTGGATGACCTTCCGGCTTGACGACCCGGGGATCAGGTATTCTTCATTATCTTGCTCGTTCATCTGATACTATTCTATACCAAAACGAGCCCGACCGCTAATATCAGGAGTATATATTGTGTTTAACGTACTGGCTGGGCTGGGTCGATAAATACGGCGTTGCTTAGTGCTATGGTGTGCTAGAATAGAAGCGTTAGGGCGAGTGGCGGAATTGGTAGACGCTGCAGACTTAAAATCTGCTGATAGCAATATCGTGAGGGTTCAAGTCCCTCCCCGCCCACCAGATATTATATAAATAAAACAGGTAGACAATGAAAATAGAAAAGAACGGTAATGCAAATCAAACAAACGACCAAGAGCGGGCAAATCAGTCTGATGCGCCGTGGTTAGCTTGGTTGAATATTGCACTGGATGCGTACCAGGAAGATGAGCGATCGAGAGTCGATAGACTCAAGCGTGATATTGCATCTGACCCGGATAATGAGATATTAGATAGATATCAGCAAGAGCGGGACTTTCGCAAACCGTCTACCTTGCGAAAGGTTGGCCGTGTGGCATTAGATGTAATGAGGATCCATCCACAGAGTAGCGAACAACGCCGCGATCGAGAAGCGATGAGCCTGGCTATTAGTGAACATGATGCTGAAACGAAGTCGCAGGGGCAGTGGCGAGATTGGGTGCAAAAGAAGCAAGCTGTGTCTGAGCGTCTGCGACAGGAAGAAGACAGAAAAGAAGCCGAGGCATTAGAGCGAGATATGGTCGAAGCGATGGATGTAATGCGCCAGAGATCGCACGAGCTAACCATCGGTCAGCGAAACCAGGAGATAATTGAGCGAGAGATCAACTCGCATCTATTGACTGTCGATAAACTCGAGGAAGAGGTTCTGTCCGGTAGCCACGAAGTGAGCAAGGGGGTAATTGACTATGACGGTGCTCAGATACCTATTTATTATCTGAAGGGCATCCCCTTCTCCATGCTGTCTCATGCAGTTGATTTCAGGCGGCATAGCTGGGAGTCTAGGCCTGAGTCTGTGTTGTCCATAGGAGGTGGCACTTCGAAAAAATTATTTAATGATCCGTCAATATGGAATAGGCGTGAAGACGATGCTTCTGTCGCCAGGTCTTATCTTCATGACGCAAAAGGTAATCTTATATGCTCGTCGTATATAAGCTCTGAAAACAATATCGATATGGCGTATAAAGGCGAGCTTCGCTATGGTTTCGATAAGATCCCGGGTGGTTCATTATTGGGTTTTGCACCCAGTGACACAGGGTCTACGAATCATTGGGATAAGGATACGATCAATGATGCGATTCGAGAATTGAATTACAATAAAGTATTAAATGAACTTAATAAGATTGATAACTCATCTGGGTATAATGAAGTGGTAATGAAACGCTATTCTGATACCGGTTCACCGTTACTGCCAAGTTATATCATAACTGAGTCAGGAGAGATCGCCGACCAGGCGCTCCGTCATGCTAAGTATTTCAATATCCCGATCGTTGACATTAATCGTGAGATATATGACAAGAAGTATGAAGACCACATAGAAAAGCTTATTGATTCGCTTGGGCGAGATGCTGATTATGCGGAGGTGGCGAGAGTGAACGACCTCATACACATGGTCGACTACTCATACAATCGGGATAAGCATAACGACAACTATTGGTATAGGCGGCGGTATGAGGACGACTATAACGATCCTGCTAGATGGGAGTCGAAAAGTCGACTTAAAGAGGAGAATGAGGAGAACGACAGGATTAGCGACGATAGGAGTAGGTATATCAACCAATGTATTACCAGAATTAGTCAACTGGAATACGACAAGCGGACGGACTTTATCGTGAGTAAGATAAACGACATTGCAGATGCCTATCGCAAAGCTAACGAGCGAGGTGAGGTGATAAACTATCGTGATCTAGATATTGGCAAGGGTGTTACTGAAGTGAAAGGATTTGATGTTACTTATATAAAATCGCACTTTCATGGTGGGCTATGCTTGGACGGCGGCGAAATGGATGGCAAACGTTGTCCATTTCTATCCCTTGACAGGATTGACACCCGGTTTATTCTACCGTCTAATACTGCTGCAATCATCACCGAGATTGCCAACTTCCCCAACCCGGATAACCCCGACGAAAATGATCCGACTTTCGTCAAGCTTGCTAAAGCATTTTTCGAATGCTACGAGGTGGCTAAGCAGAATCGACAACTCACCAAACCTGAGTCTGATACCGAGCCGGCGCCGGGCTCTCAAGACACTAAAGAGCATAGTGAATCGGGAGATAGCTGATCATTTACCACAAGGCAATCACCGGTTCCCACTCTAGTTTACCTAGAAGTATCGCCAATCACTCCGCTGGCTAGCACCGGCTTAACTCCATTGTTCGTGGAACTATAGCTTCATCTCTCCTTTTCGTTAATTCTTCGGTCGGTGGTTTCCCTTTGGTATTCTTTTGCTCGCTAAGGGTATTGCGTTCCCAAAAAACACCATCCGTGTACCCCTGGATAGAATTGTCGCTATCCGCCATCTCCAATCGTTTCTCCGCCCAGGCGCAATAAGTTTTGTCGAACTCAATGCCGATATACCTGCGACCGAGCTTCTTGGCAGTTACAGAAGTTGTTCCGCTACCTAGAAAAGGATCAAAGATCACATCCCCTATGTTTGAGCTGGCTAAAATCATTTTGACAATCAGCTTCAGACAGCTCCGAGCTTCCGTCTACACAGCGGTCAAAATACTTTTGACCTTCCTTGAGAGAGAAATCAATAGTTTTATTTCGGTGTGATTTCTTGGTCTTTGGCATATCCTTATTGTAGCATTTTGGGCCAACAACCTAGTCCAGCTGATAGTCCGGGTCGAAGTCGAAGCCGAGATAGGCATACCGACCGGGCCGGTAGGCTAGATAGTCGTCCAGGCATTGCTTAGCCTTCGCCGAGAGGTCGCCGACTCGTCGTGCCGTGCCGTCGCCCGATAGGACGAGCGGATTGATGTAGCGTCGTTTGGTGACGATGTTCCGGCAGTACTTTCCTGCCACCGGAGTGTCACTACTGTACACCCGCTTTGCTTTCCGGAACTGTTGGAAACGACTCACTAAATACTCGTCGCTACTACTTAGGATCCGGCTAATGATTTCATCCTCGCTGTAACGGTAGAAGTCGCTTGGCTGGAGTAGCCCTTGCTTAACCATCCGTTTGAGAGCGTCGGCGATGAACTGCATAGTTAACTTGTGACGATTCTCGACCCAGCACGGCCACAGCCGAGAGATGGTGGCGATATACTCTTCGGCTATCGGCAGGTGCTGAAAACCCAGTTCGTCGACTCCCTCTTCATTTTGTAGCACGATAACGTCGCCGTAAGTCCGCTTGATCTGATCTATCTCCCAGACACGGTTGAGCACCAGTCCGGCTGAGTAGGAATATTCGAAACGGTCAGCCGAAAGCTTCGGCGTGTCATTATCGGCGACGGGATAAAGCTTATAATCATTGACCTGGTCTAGCTTGATGTGGTCACGCTTGAGTAGATGCATGATCTCGGGAGAATCATTAATCATCTGCGAGGTCTCGACCTCGGTCGCCTCTTGCTTCAGATAATCACCTCGAAAGAAATCGATGCAGTGCTTGAATGTCGGCGTAGCGATGTCATGGAATAGCCCGGCTAGGGTTTGCTTACGATCCCCGGTGTAGTGCCAGACAATCAGCGCCACACCTATACTATGGGTAAGGTTGGAGTACCAATACTTATTGTGGTAGAGATCGGTATGGTCTGACCCCCAGTTCATGCCGGTCCCTTCGAGGCGTCTCATAGCCGGGGTGTCAATATATTCGGTCAACCAACCGGGAAATTCGGGGCTAAGCACCCGGTAATACGCCTTAACCTCGTCGTTCAATCCCTTGATATAGTCACTTGTCATTATCCCCTCCTCTAGTGTGGTTATATTATAGCGCAGCCGCAAAGATCGGGCTGACTAGCGGAAGCATCATTGAGAAATCTTTATCTATCAGGGGGCTATGCGGTATGCTCAAACTTATCCAAGAAGTCTCGCAAGCGATCCAAGATGATATACTCCTTCTTCATCGGTTCGCTTGACTCCAGTAGCTTTCGAGCTTTGTCGAATTCCAGCCATTCGACGCCATCGTGCTCGGCGTCATGCTTGCCGGTGTTCTCCAGGGGGATCATGGCGAAATAGTGAGTAGTCTTATTGAGGTGGACGTCGTCTTTCATGAAATCATCGGTGAAAGCACCCAGGTAACCCTTTGTCTCAGCTCGTATTCCCGACTCTTCCAGTACTTCTCGTCGAGCGTCGCCCTCCAGTGTCTCGTCGTGGTGTAAGGTGCCTTTCGGCAGATGATAGTGTCGTCCATCCGGCCGATTACGATAGAGTACTACCACCTCTAGCTGCCCTTGCTGATGACGGTAGACTCCCCCCCCCGCCGAGATATGATAAGGCCAAGTCTCGGTATAACGATATTCTGCTGAGTGCATCATATTAACCCTCCTTTGTTTACTGCTAATCCAAAGCTTCTGCTTACTTCCTCTGATACTTCGTTTGGTGTCATGTCGGATGTGTCTATCACGGTTGCATTAAATGCCATCATGGCGCTCAGCCTACGATGCCATGCTTACATATTTCATATTACAGGTATAGCGCTACGCATGTCTAGAGATTAGATTTCATGATGTGACGGTACTTCGGCCAGCACCTGTCTGATTTCGTCGGTGGAGGTGCAGGCGTAGAGGCGGGCTCGCAGATCGCTAGCCCCGGCGAAGCTATTGACATATATCTTAAAGAAGTGCTTGAGCGAGTCGAAGTTGCGGACTAGTTCGGGTCGCTCGGCGGGCATGATCTGGCGATATTTATCGTACTGGTCTAAGTGATAGAAAAATAGATCAAACAGCTCGGACCGGCTGTGCGGTCTGCCGGAGCGGTCAAAGCAAAACGGGTTAGTGAAGACGCCTCGCCCGATCATGTAGCCGTCTACGCCGGGATACTGATGATAGAGCGCAGCGATCCGGGCATAGTCGGCGATATCGCCGTTGATAACTAGCCTGGTCGGCGGTGATAGTCGGTCTCGCAAACTGACCAGCTCGGAGATCAGCTCGTAGTGGGCCAGGACTTTACTCATCTCCTTGCGGGTACGCAAATGGACTGTTAGGCAGGCTAGCCCTCGGCTAAGCAAAAAGGTAATCCAATCCCGGTACTCCGCTACTCTCGTTAGCCCCAGCCTGGTTTTGACTGACACCGGTAGTCCGCCCTCCTTGGTAGCAGAGATAATCTGCTGGGCCAGCTGACAATTACCGATCATACCTGAGCCGGCACCGATCTTAACTACATCTTTAGTGGGGCAACCCATATTAATGTCTATCCCATCAAAGCCCTGCTCTCTGAGAGCGTGACTCATGGTGGCGAAGTGATCTGGCTCGGTTCCCCAGATCTGAGCCACAATGGGTGCTTCGTCGGCGTCGTGCGCCAAGCGACCGACGGTGGAAAAATTACCTTGCTCGCTGCAGAAGCTGGCGGTATTGGTAAACTCGGTCACGAAGAC
>ERZ773073.1228-NODE-1228-length-12295-cov-30.288889_pt1 | contig 12295 bp, 7 predicted proteins | sample MGYA00580616_ERZ773073 | MGnify/ENA primary metagenome ERZ773073 (study PRJEB29015, sample SAMEA2737960) | human oral metagenome | biome: human oral; feature: human-associated habitat; material: dental | place: China | collected 2131 ...
TTTTCATATTTGCTAATTTTTTTGCTATAAGTCTTTTTGCCATAGGAGAAATTTTTTCAACAAATAAAATTCCATCTAAATGATCATTTTCATGTTGTACAACAACTGCTAAAAAATTTTCTGCAATTTCCTCTATTTCTTCTCCATTTTCATTTAGGTATTTCAATAAAACTCTTTTAGGTCTTTCAACTTTTTTATATATTCCTGGAACACTTAGGCAACCTTCTTCAAATTCTTGAGTTTCCTCTGTCAATGGAACAATTATAGGATTTATAACTTTTCTTACCACTCCATTACCATCATCACATACAAAAATTCTTTTACTTATCCCTATTTGTGGTGCAGCAAGTCCTACTCCATCAGTTTCATACATAGTTTCAACCATATCATCTAAAAATTTTCTAAAATCATCATTTATTTCATTTAATTCAACTTCTTTTGCGATTTGTTTTAATACATCTTCTCCATATTTTTTTATTTCATAAATCATAAACTCTCCCTACATCATATTAATTGGATCTATATCAACAACTATTCTAACTTTTGTGTTATTAAATTCATTTAATTTTTTCTTTAAAAATAGTTTAAATTTATCAATTTTCTTTTTACTACCTTTTACAAAAATATTCATTCTAAATCTTTTTTGAACCTTATATACCATACTTGGCATGGGACCGTACAGTTCCACATCCTGTGATTTTATTTCATCATAAAATTTTTTAGATATATCTAAAAGTCTAGCTTCATCTTCTGAACTAAAACCTATATTTAAAATTTTTGAAAAAGGAGGATAAGAAAAAACTTTTCTTGAATTTATTTCTTTTTCATAGAATAAATCATAATTTTCTTCTTTACTATCTTTTATTACATTATTTTCTGGCTCATAAGTTTGAATAATAACCTTTCCTTTTTTATCTCCACGTCCTGCTCTACCAGAAACTTGGGTCAATAATTGAAAAGTTTTTTCTCCTGATCTAAAATCAGGAAAATTCAAAATTATATCAGAATTTATTACACCTACTAAAGTTACATTAGGAAAATGTAAACCCTTAGCTATAATTTGAGTCCCTATTAGAATACTATATTTTTTATCAGAGAAATCTTTATATATTTTTGAAAAATAATCTTTATTTCTTGATAATTCACTATCAACTTTTATCATAGGAACATCAAAATATTTTTTTAATTCTTCTTCAATTCTTTCAATACCTTTACCACTGTGAATTAAATTTGTACTTCCACACTTTGTACATTTCCCAGTATAATAAATTTGCTTTCCACAATAATTACACTTATATTTATTTGTACTTTTATAGTAACTCATCTTAATTGAACAGTTATCACATTCCTCAACATAGCCACAATCTTTACATTGAATATATGTAGAATAGCCTTTTCTATTAAGTAGTAATATAACTTGTTCATTTTTTAATAGAGTATTTTTTATTTCTTCAAGAAGTGCTTTACTAAAAAATAAATCATCTTCTTGTTTCATATCCACTACCTGTATATCAGGCATTTGAGCATTACCATATCTATCTTCTAAACTTAAAAGTTCATAGATTCCAGTTTTGGCATAATAATAACTTTCAATAGAAGGAGTGGCAGAGCCTAAAATTAACTTGGCATCTTCATCAAGACATCTTTTTATAGCTACATACTTAGCATTATATCTTGGACTACTATCTTGCTTGTATGTAGCTTCATGTTCTTCATCTAAAATGATATATTTTAAGTTTTTTACTGGTGAAAAAATAGCAGATCTAACACCTAAAACTATCTTCTTTTCACCAGTATAAATACTTTCCCATTCTTTAGCTCTTTCTATATCACTTAGACTACTATGTAATATAGCAATATTATTTTTAAATTCAGATTGAAATCTTTCAACCATCTGTGGAGTTAATGAAATTTCTGGAACTAGAAATATACTCCCATAACCTTCAAAGAAAGCCTTTTTAATAAGCTCTATATAAATTTCTGTTTTTCCTGAGCCTGTAACTCCTTTTAAAAGAAAATATTTTTTAATAGATTTTTCTATATTTTCTTTTATAGCTAATTGTTTTTTATTTAAAAGACTTTTATTTTCAAAAACTTTTTCTGTATTATTTGAAACATATTCCTTTTTTTCATTTATATTAGCTTCTATTTTTAATATTTCTTTTTCTTCTAATTCTTTTATATCATTTTTTTTAAATTTTTCTTCTAATTTTTCTTTTTTTATAATAGTCTTTTTATAGAAATATTCAAATATTTCTTTATTTTCTTCTTTTAATTTATAAAATTTTTCTATATTTATATAAATATTATTCTCATTTTTGTATAAAAAATTTTTATTTATTAAGCTATCAATAACAGGTTTTTTAAATTTACTTTTAACTGTATTATAAGAAATTGTTACCAAAGAAAAAACATGATTAATTATCTCATTATCCAAATATTCACTTAAAATATTAAGTCTATCAAGATTAATAATGTAAATATTGTTGTATGATATTTTTATTTTTTTTGGTATCATAGCTTTTATTACACTATCATAGGAAGCTAAATAATAATCGACCATCCATTCTATAAGTTTTATTTGCTTATTTAATAATTTTAATGAATTTTTTACTTTAGATGAAATATTCAATACTTTGAAATTAAAATTCTCTTTTAAATTTTTTCTTATTATAAAACCTGATTTTTTAATATTTCTAAAAGGTACAATAACATTCTCACCAATTTCAAATTCATCATTTTTATCAGAGTAAGTATATATCCCTTTCATTGAGTCTATATAAATATCAAAGTATTGCATATTCTCACCAACTAATTATTCCAATATAATTTTAACTTTTTTAATATTTTTTAAACTATCACCAGCAGCTGGTTTTTGTTCTTTAACAAGTCCTGTTCCACTAACTTCTATATCTATATCTGTTTCTTTAAAAATCGCTAAAACTTCTTGAGGACTCATACCTTCTAAATCTGGCATTACATCTTCATAATTTATAGCATCTAGGCTAGATTTTACATTTTCTTCAGTTTCTTCTTTTGAACTTGAAACATTTATAGTTTCAACATTCTTAGCAAAGCCTTCTTCTTCTTTAATAATTCTTCTAATAACATTACCAACAACTGGTGCAGCAACAACTCCACCAAACTTATTAGCCTGTATATCAGCTTGAGGTCTCATAAACATTGCCATTACAACATACTTTGGCTTATCAGCTGGGAAGAAACCAATAAATGAAGATAAATACTCATTTCTGATATATCCTGACTTACCAGCACTTAATTGAGCTGTTCCTGTTTTTCCACCAACAGCATATCCTTCAATACGGGCTCTTTTTCCAGTTCCTTTATCAACAGTATCTTCCATAATACTTCTCATTTTTTCAGATACTTCTTCTGATATAACTTTTCTAACAGCAGTAGGGGTATTTCTCATAATAACAGTTCCTTCACTATCAGTTATCTTTTCAACTAAATATGGCTTATATAATGTTCCACCATTTACAACAGCAGAGAATGCAGTTATCATTTGAATAGGTGTAATTACAACTCCTTGACCAAATGCCATATTATTTTTCTTTAAACCATCCCAGTTTTTATATGAACTTGTATATGGTTTCAATTCATTTGGAAAATCTACTCCTGTTTTATCATATAGACCAAAAGCTTTTAAATATTCTTCAAAAAGAGCATTAGTAAAATAGTCACTAATAAGTACCATCCCAACATTACTTGACTTCATTATAACTTCTCTTGTAGTTATAACCCCTCTTGTAGATCTACTGCTTTCTCTGATTGTTTTTTTGAATCTTTGGATTTTTCCATCACCAACATCAAATTTAGTATTTTCATTTATAAATTTCTCATTCATTGCTGCTGCAACAATAAGAGGTTTAAATATTGAGCCAGGTTCATATTGGCTTTGGAATATATTGTTTCTTAATAAATTTTTATCTTTTGAAAAAGCAGCTACTGCCAAAATTTTCCCACTATTAGGATCCATAATAAGTCCATAAGCTTCATAAGCATTAGTATTTTTAAATTGTTCTTTTATTTCATCATTTAAAATAAAATTTAAGTCTGCATCTATTGTTAAATAAAGATTTTTTCCATTTAAATCTGAAAATAAAGTTTCTTTTGAAAGAGCTAAGATATTTTTTTTATTCAATCCATAAAGTTTTGGAATATCTCTTTTCTTTTCAACTAAATAATTTTGATATTCTTTTTCTAAACCAGAAATACCTAATCTTTCATCTCTAGATTCTTCTGTGAATCTTACCATACCTATTAATTTTTCATATTCATCTTGTTTATAATATTTTCTTTCAATAGATTTTTCAAATTGTAAAACTGTTTTATATTTAGGACTTCCCTTAACTTTAGTTCTTTCAATACTTGCTAATAACTCATCTATTTGAGCTTTTTGATCATCATCTATATCCTTAACAAGCCTTTTATATTTATTTCCTTCACTAGCTAATTTTAATAAATTTTCTAATACATTATCTTCTAATTTTACTATTTTACTATCTCTTATAGCTACAATATCCTTAATAATTTCATCATGTATTTTCTCATCATTTAAAAGAGAGGGATTTATAGAAATTGTATATTTTCTATTATTAAAGGCAAGCTTTTTTCCTTTATTATCATATATTAAACCTCTTTGTCCAATTTCTTTGTTAATACTTAACAGTTGTTCATTCATAAGAGCAACATACTTAGATTTTTGAAGATATTGGATTCCAAGTAATCTAAGTGCATAAACAATTAGAAAAAAGAGTATAATTAACAACATTATACTACTTCTCTTTGCAAATAATTGTTTTTCTCCCCAGTTGCTGACTACCGCAATAGAGAAAACAAGATATACTATTGAAAATAAGAAAAGTGTTAGAAGAAAAAAACTTTTATTGTAAATAAGATATCCAGATACACTTAGAACAAATAGTAAAAATAGGATTCCACCTATTTTAATTTTCTTCTGCACTTTCTCCTCCTAAACTCTTTAATGTTCTATCATAATCTCTATCTATTATAATTTTTTCTATATTATCAGTAATTTTACCATCTTGTAATATATAAATTTCTTCTCCTGTATTAGCAATAAAATCGTATATTTCTTTTAAAGAAATATCTTCTATATTTTTAGCTATACAAAAAACTTTTTCAGAATAGTCTCTACTACTAAGTATATAACCCCCTCTAATTAAATCATCTAATACATTTCCAATCAAAAAAGGAGATGATGTTGTTACTTTTCTTAAATCACTCATATTAGGGGGAGATTGATTATTTAAGTATCTTTTTACAATTTCTTCTAGGACTTTAAATGTAATATATAATTTTGAATTAAAACTGATATTGATATTATCATTTTCTATATTTATATCAAAGTTAGCATTTTGAATTAAATATGCTATATGAGCCCCTAAAATTACTATGAACCAAGATATTCTTACCCATATTAAAAATATAAATATTACTGAGAAACTACCATAAACTGTACTATAACCTATTAATAGAAATTGTAACAAAATAAAGATATATTGAAACAATAAAAAAGCTATTGATACTATAAGTGATGCTATAAAAGCAGGAAGAACTTTTACCATAGTATTTGGCATAACTAAATAGATTGCCATAAAGAAAATTGTCATACTCATCAAAGGAAAAATATTTTTTACTAGATAATAAAGAAATGCAATTTCTCTTATTTTAGATAATAAAAATAATATAAGTCCATTTAAAATAATAAATACTAAGGGTAAAAAAATAAAAAATGATATATAGTCACTAATTTTTCTTATTAAGCTTCTTGATTTTTTTATGTGCCAAATCTCATTGAAAGACTCCTCAATAAGAGAAAACATTTGTATAAATGTCCAACCTAAAAATAAGAAACCAACCCCTGCTAAAACTCCACTTCTAGCATCCATTAATAAATTATTTGAAAAGTCAGTAAGCAACTCCAATGTTTCACCTTTTAAGGGAGCTATATCTTTAATATGATTTATTATGTAGTCTTCTGCTCCAAACCAACTACTTAAACTAACTAGAATGGCAAGCATTGGGACTATTGCTAGAATTGTATAAAAAGATAGAGATGTTACCCAAAAGCTAGAGTTAGCACTTTGATATTTTTCATATGCTCTTTTTAACATCAATTTTAAATTTTTAGTATTGAACTTCTTTGAACCAAAATTTTCAAATAAATTTTTCATACTCTGCTCCAATAATTATTTTTTTATAAAATTATTATTAAAATAACTTGAACTTGCTGAATCTATTGATGAAAAAGTCATAGGTGTTAAGATATAATCTCCTAATCTTACCATTTTCTTTTCTTTTGCTGAATTATAATAATAAAATGGATCATCTGTTGTATTTAGTGCTTTTAATACTTTATTATCAACTTTAATTGCCTTTACTTCTTGCCCATTTACTGTATAACTTTGTGCTTCTGTTAAAAGGGGTAAAACTTTTTCCATTACATAATACTCTGATAAAATTTCTGTTGCACCACAAGTCATAGATAATAGTGCTAATATTGCTAAAATTTTTTTCATTTTTATTCTCCTTATTTTTTACTTTTTATAAACTTTTAATGCTTCTTCAAGAACTTTCATTGCTTTTTCTATATCATTTTCTCCAACACAGAAAGAAAATCTTACTTCATTTTTTCCTAAACCTTCTGTTTCATAAAAACCTTCTCCAGGTGCAAGCATAACTGTTGAATTATCATATACAAAATCAGTTAAAAGCCATTTACAAAAATCTTCAGAACTTTCCACTGGTAATTTTGCAAAAGCGTAAATTGCGCCTTTTGGTGTTGAACAAGTCACTCCTTCTATTTTATTTAAAGAATTTACTATTATATCTCTTCTTCTTCTATAAATTTCTTTGATTTCTTTAAAATATTCCTTAGGAGCTTTCATTAAGCTAGCTACTGCATATTGTTCAACAGTTGGAGCAGCAAGTCTAGCTTGACAAAGTTTCATTATATATGTCATAAAATCTTTATTTTTTGATATTAAAAATCCAACTCTTGCTCCACAAGCACTATAATGTTTAGAAACACTATCTATGATAATAGTATTTTCTTTAGCTTTTTCTATATCTAATAAAGAATAGTGTTTATCTTTATCATCATATATAAATTCTCTATATGGTTCGTCTGCAATAACAAATAAGTCATTTTCTATTGCTAAATCAGCTAGTAACTTAACTTCATCTTCTGTATATACTTTTCCTGTTGGATTACAAGGATTAGAATAAAGAATAGCTTTTGTCTTAGAACTAATTAATTTTTGAATTACTTCTTTTTTAGGTAAAGCAAAATCATTTTCTATATCTGTTGGTATAGGAATAATTTTTGCTCCTGAAATATCTAAGAAACTTTTATAATTTGAATAAAAAGGTTCTGGAATTAAAACTTCATCATCAGGATTACAAATAGCAAGTATTGCAAATGTTAATGCTTCACTTCCACCTTCTGTAACAATTATATCTTCTTTTTTTAAAATATGTCCATCTCTTCCATAAACTTCAATAACCTGTTCTAATAATTCAGAAATTCCTCTAGAATCTGCATATCTTATAACATGATCTGATATATTTCTTAAACCTTCAAAAAATAATTCAGGTGTTTCTATATTAGGTTGTCCAATATTTAATCTATAAACTTTTATTCCTTTTTTTTCTGCCTCAGTAGCTAAAGGAGCTAATTTTCTAACAGCTGAATATTTCATAATTTTTACTCTATCTGAAATTCTCATTTGTTTCCCTCCATTATATAATTTCTTTATTTACATTATATAATTATATAATATTTTCTAAAAAATGTATATAACTAATAATTTGATTTTTAATTTTTAATTCTTTTAGTAATTTAGAAAATATAGTATAATCTAATATCATTATATAAAATTATAATTAAGGTGATGATATGGATATAAGAGAGTTTTTATTTGAGGATAAAAAACTCATAAAAAAAATTTTTAAAATAGCAATTCCTTCACTTTTTGATTTACTTGCTCAAACATTAGTTTCAACCTCTGATATGATAATGGTGTCAAGTATAGGAGCTTCTGCAATAAGTTCTGTAGGAGTTGGAAGTGCAGCATTTAATGCAATTATTCCTGCATTAATAGCAGTAGCAATAGGGACAACTGCTATTTTAAGTAGGGCTTATGGTGCTAAAAATAAAGAGGAAGGACAAAAAGCTTTAATGCAAAGTTATTTTATAGCCATTCCCATTGGAATTATATTAATGTTTTTGTTTTTCTTTTTTGCTGAGCCTATTATAGAAATTGTGGGAAATGCAAAAGATTTAAATTTAAAAGATGCTATTATATATCAAAAAACAACTGCTATTGGTTTTGTATTTTTATCTATTGGAATAACTACTTTTTATGCTTTTAGAGCTTTGGGAAAAAATAAAATTCCAATGATAGGAAATACTATGGTACTCATTGTAAATATAATATTTAACTATCTGTTTATATATGTTTTTAAATGGGGAGTTTTTGGGGCAGCACTTGCTACATCAATAGCAAGAGGTTCTGTTGTAATTATGTGTGTATATTTAATTTTTATAAATAAAAGACAATGGCTTTCACTTAATATAAAAAAAATGAAATTCGATTATTTCACTGCTAAAAGAATTGTTAAAGTTGGAATACCTGCTGCTATTGAGCAATTAGCTTTAAGATTTGGTATGCTTATTTTTGAAATAATGGTTATATCACTAGGAAATTTAAATTATGCTGCACATAAAATTGCACTTACAGCAGAATCATTTTCATTTAATTTAGGCTTTGCTGTATCTCTTGCTGCTACTGCTTTGGTAGGACAAGAGTTAGGAAAAAACTCACCTAAAAATGCTTTAAAAAATGGATATCTATGTACTTTAATTGGACTTATAATTATGTCAACTATGGGACTTTTATTTTTTATAGCACCTAATTTATTGATTTCATTATTTACAGATGACCCACAAGTTGTTTCTTTATCAGCAATGGCACTAAGACTTGTTTCTATCTGTCAACCTTTCCTAGCCATATCAATGATATTATCTGGAGCATTGAGAGGAGCGGGAGCAACAAAATCTGTACTTTTTATTACATTTTTTGGAATATTCTTAGTAAGAATACCAACAACTTATGTATTTTTAAATATTTTTAATATGGGACTTGCTGGTGCTTGGATAGTAATGACAATAGATTTAATTTTTAGAAGTTCATTATGTTTTTATACATTTAAAAAAGGAAAATGGAAATACCTAAAAGTATAGAAGGGGAGATTATGAATAAATTAATTTTTAATTATTTACCTTATAATAATCAAAATCAAAATGAATTATATTCAAAAATAGATAAAATCATAAATGAAAATAATTCAAATGATACTCTTGTTGTTGTTGAAAGTGGAATGGCACAAAAACATTATTTTGCTTATGTGAATAAAACAAAATTATTAGTAAAAAATAATATTATTGCTTTTGAAGATTTTTTAGACAGGATATTTCTTTCAAACAAAAAAGTTTTAGGAGATATCAAAAGATTTTTTCTTTTTTATTCTTGTTTAAAAGTTGATATTAAAAAGAAATTAAATATTAATAATTATTTTGAATGTATAGAAATTGCAGATGACTTTTTTGAATTTTTTTCCTATATAAAAAATAAAGATATGTTAAAATTCTTAAATTTATCTAAATGGCAGGAAGAAAAGTTTGAAATATTTTTTGAAATAAAAGAAGAGATGGATAAATTTCTAGATGAAAATTTATATATTCCAAGTGATTGGCTATACTCTTTGGAAAATTTAGATTTTAATTATATAAAAAAATATAAAAAAATAGTTTTTTATGATATAGTTGATTTTCCACATAATTTTTTAGAGATAATAAACAGTATTCAATCTGTTTGTGAAGTAGAAATTCTTTTACAAATGGAAAATAAAGACTTTGATATGGAAAATTTAAAATTGAATAAAGTTAGTCTTCCTGATAAAAAAATAGATGTAAAACTTTCAAAATATACAAATGATTTAGAGTTACATACAATGATTAGAAATAATAAATATGATGGCTATTTTTCTATTGATTTAAATAAGGAAGATAGATATTCAATATTTACAAAATCTAATAAATTCTATTTGAATGATACAAAATTTTATCAAGTTATAGAAACTTACTTAAACCTTTTAAATGGAATAGACTATAAAAATAAGAAATATATAGATATTTTTCTTGTGAAAGAGTATATTTTTAAAAATGCTTTTATGAGTTTTTATGGTTTAGATATAGAAGATTATAGATGTTTTGAAAAAATAATTTCTAATGATTATAGGTATATTTCTTTGGAGCTTTTAGATGAAAAATATTCATATTATTTAGAAGATAATGAAAATTTAAAAATTAAATTAAAATTGATATTTGAAACTTTAAATGATATAGAAAAAATAAAAGATATAAGTAGTTTAAATGAGTTTCTGTGTGATAAATTTTTTAGCTCAAAAACTGATATAGATTTTTTTATTGAAGAGAAATTTGAAACTTTATATGATAAAATTTATGAAATTTTAGGACTTTTAAATTCAAATGAGAATATAGAGTTTTTTAAAAATTTCAATAACTTTTTTAAATCTAATTTAGGAAAAAATATTTTTACTCTATTTTTTAACTACCTTAATAGAATTATAATTTATTCTATACAAAAAAATAAAAATAAAGATAATGAGCTTAAAGACTTAGATTCAATAAAATATTCTGTTAAAAATATAGAAAATCCAGCTATTCTTTATGCAGATAGTCAAACTTTACCTAAAATGAAAGTTAATAATAATTTATTTACTGAACAACAAAAAATAAAATTAGGTCTAAAAACTAATGAAGATGAAATTTTAATTCAAAAATATAGATTTTTTCAAAATTTATTATCTTTAAATAAGGTAGATATTTATTCTATGGTAGATAAAGACAATAATATAGATTTTTCTGCTTTTGTCTATGAATTTATAAATAAATATTCAGCTTTAGAAAATAATACAGATAATTTAAAACAATACTTTAAGTCTATATATTCAAAAGAAAAAACAGAGAACTTCTCTAAAGATGAAGTTTTTTTTAGGGCTTACTTAAAAGAAAAAACTGATTTTAAAAATAATATATTAAAAATAGGTGCTTATGACTATATAGAGCTTAAAAAAAATGAAACTTTTTTCTTTTTAGATAAAATTTGTGGGATTGAAAGTTCTGATGAAATAGTAGCAGATATTGGAATATCTGCAAAGGTTTTAGGGAATATTTTACATAAAACTTTGGAAGAAATATTTAGAGAAAATTGGAAAAATATTCTACAATCTTCTGAAAACTTATTAATTTCAACTGATATTATTGAGAAATATTTAAAAAGAAATATCTGGAAAGAAGAATTAAAAATTGAAATATTTATGAAAAATTATATTAATGAAGTGCTAACTCCAAGACTTATATCTAATATAGAAAAGTTTTTTAAAGTTCTATATGAAGAATTAAAAGGAGAGAAAATTTTAAGAATTGAGGCAGAAAAGAAATCAAAAACTCAGGATAAGGCTTATTTAAAATATGACGAAATAGAAGTGTTTTTAAATGGTAGAGCTGATTTATTAATAGAAACTTCTAAGGCAAGATATATTGTAGATTTTAAAACAGGTGGATATAAGAAAGAGCAATTAGAATTTTATGCAATAATGTTCTATGGTTCAGATAATTCTTTACCTGTTTATAGCACTGCCTATAATTTTTGGGATGAACAAGAGGCAAAAAACTTTAAGTTTGAAAAGCACTTAATAGATAAGTTGCCAGAAAAAGATAGTCAATTTAAAGAATTACTTATAGAATTTTTTAAGAATAAATATTATGTTTTACCCAAAAAATCTGCACTAAAAGAAAGTGATTATGATTTTAATGAATATTACAGATATAAAAATATAATTCCATTGGACAAAATGACAGGTGATATTGATGAATAAAATAAAAAATTTAGTTCTAAAAGCTAGTGCAGGAACAGGTAAAACTTATAGACTTTCACTTGAATATATAATTGCCTTATGTAAAAAGGGAGATATAGAACCAATAGATTATAAAAATATCTTGGTTATGACTTTTACAAGAAAGGCAACTGCTGAAATAAAAGAGGGAATATTAAATAAACTTTCTGAATTTATTAAATAGTGCAAGAACACTCGCGACTTTAGTCGTGAGATGAATTGCACGAAAATTTTAGTAAGCATATAGGGAAACTTGTATGTAGAC
>ERZ773073.1232-NODE-1232-length-12289-cov-36.718162_pt1 | contig 12289 bp, 10 predicted proteins | sample MGYA00580616_ERZ773073 | MGnify/ENA primary metagenome ERZ773073 (study PRJEB29015, sample SAMEA2737960) | human oral metagenome | biome: human oral; feature: human-associated habitat; material: dental | place: China | collected 2131 ...
TAATGGTCTAACTCATGACTGAAGTCACAAGTGTGCGACCATATTTTTAATCAAAAATTTCCATTAAGAATCTTCTTTTGTTAATTAAAGGTTCTTTACTTTTATATTGTGCATATACTTGCTCTGCTTGTTCATCAATAGTTTGAATTTGAGGTGGTAGTAAACCAATTAATTCCAATTCTTTTCTTTCTTCCTTTGTAAAAGCTGTTCCTTTGTTTAAAAATGGGTCGTTCAATACTTCATAAGATTTTTTTACCATATTTACCTCCTAAAATTTATTTTTAAAATCAATAATAAATCAAGATTTTTTGCTTGATTTAATATATTATACACAAAATTTATAAAAAAGAAAAGAGATATTAAAAAAATTAATAATCTCTTTTTTATCTTTATTTTTATAAAATTTTATACACCTTTAACTATTTTATCAATTTCTATTGCAGTTTTTAAAATTTCTTCTAAATCTTTTAAATATAACATATTTGGTCCATCAGATTTTGCTTCTGTTGGATTTGGATGAACTTCTGCAAATATTGCATCAACACCAATAGCAAGTCCTGCTCTTAAAAGTGGATATACATATTCTCTATCTCCTGATGTAGCTGTTCCAAGTCCACCAGGCTTTTGAACTGAATGTGTTACATCAAAGACAACTGGATAATTAAACTTTCTCATTTCAAGCAAGCTTCTCATATCCACTACCATATTATTGTAACCAAATGTACTTCCTCTTTCACATAACATTATATTTTTATTTCCAGATTCTTCCATTTTAACAACTATGTTTTTCATATCCCAAGGAGCTAAAAATTGTCCTTTTTTAATATTTACTGCTTTACCTGTTTCAGCAGCAGCTATTAATAAATCTGTTTGTCTACATAAAAATGCTGGTATTTGTAAAATATCCGCTACCTTTGCTACTTCATTACATTGCCAAGCTTCATGTACATCTGTAATAACAGGAACATTGAATTTTTCTTTTGTTTTAGCAAGCATTTTCATTCCTTCTTCTATTCCTGGTCCTCTATATGAATGAATAGATGAACGATTAGCTTTATCAAAAGAAGCCTTAAAGATATATTCAATTCCTAATCTATCACAAATTTCTTTTATTCCACCTGCAACCTCATCCATTAATTCTTGAGATTCCATAACACAAGGTCCTGCAATTAAAACAAATCTTTTCTTTCCTCCAAATACAATATTTCCAACTTTTACCTTATTTACATCATTAATTAACATTTTCCACCATCTTTCTTCTAACAATTTCTCTTCTTGCAATTTCTTTATCATCAAAGTGCCATTTTTTAGTTCCAATTATATGATAAGTTTCATGTCCCTTACCTGTGATTAATATTATATCATTTTTTTCTGCCATATTAACAGCTAGTTTTATTGCCTTTTCTCTATCAGGTTCAAAGAAATAATCATCTGATTTTATAAATCCTTTTTTTACATCATCAAATATTTGATCAGAGGATTCTGTTCTTGGATTATCAGAAGTAAGTACTACAATATCTGACAAATCCTCTGCTGCCTTTGCCATTATAGGTCTTTTAGTTCTATCTCTATCTCCTCCACAACCAAAGATTGTTATTATTCTATTACCATTTTTAATATTTCTAGCTGCCACTATAACATTTACTAAAGCATCAGGTGTATGTGCATAATCTACTATTACTTTATAATCTTGTCCACAATCTAAGGCTTCAAATCTTCCAGGTGCTGCTTTTATAGTTGAAACTCTTTTTAAAATTTCTTCCATACTGATACCAATTTTTAAAGCAATTCCAATAGCCCCTAAGGTATTATATAAATTAAAGTCACCTAGTAATGCAAATTTAACTTTTTCTATTTGATTTTTATATTTTATATCAATATAACCATCATCTAAATAATCACCTTCTAAATCTCCACCATCTATTCCATAAGAAATTATTTCAGGATTATCAATTATAAATTTATCATATAATCTTTTCCCATATTTATCATCAATATTGATTACAGAATTATTTATATCTTTCAGTTTCAAAAATAATTTTCTTTTAGCTTGAAAGTAATTTTCCATAGTTATATGATAATCTAAATGATCTTGAGTTAGATTAGTAAATAGTGCATAGTCAAAATCCACTACTTCTACTCTTCCTATTTCAAGAGAATGTGAACTTACTTCCATCACAACATATTCAATTTTTTTCTTTAGAGTTTTATCAAAAATTTTTATTAAATCAAGAGATTCAGGAGTAGTATTAACTGCTTCAAATACTTCATCTCCTATTTTGTACTCTATTGTACCTATACGAGTTATTGGGATATCTCCCATTAACTTCTCTATCATATAAGTTGATGAAGTCTTACCATTTGTTCCTGTAACACCAATAATTTTTAGCTTTCTTTGAGGCCATTCATAAAAATTTGAAGCGATATATCCAAGTTTATGTCTTATATCTTCTACCAAAACATAACTAACATTATGTTTCATTTCAACTTTTTTACTAACAATAATACAAGTTGCTCCATTTTTTACTGCACTATCTATATAGTTATGTCCATCAACATTGGCTCCTTCAAATGCAATAAATATATAATTTTCTTTTATTTTTCTCGAATCATATTCAATACCATCATATTTTCTATCTAGATTTACATCCTTTAAAACTTTATATTCTATACCTGAAAAAATATTCATTATATCTCCTTGTTTTCTATTTGCCAGTCAATTTCTTTTTGATTTAAATCTTTTAATATTCTATTTACTTCACTAAAATGCTTGCAACCAAAAAAGCCTTTATTTGCTGAAAGAGGACTAGGATGAACTCCTTTTAGAATATAGTGTTTATTAGTATCTATAAATTTTTCTTTAGCTTTAGCATTATTTCCCCATAATATAAATATTACAGGTTTTTCTCTTTCATTTAATTTCTTTATTATATTATCTGTAAAAGTTTGCCAACCAATTTTAGAATGAGAATTAGCTTCACTATCTCTAACTGTTAGAGTAGTATTTAAAAGTAACACACCTTGCTTTGACCATTTTTCAAGAAAGCCATTATTTGGAATATATAGTCCTAAATCATCTTGTAATTCTTTATACATATTTACAAGTGAAGGTGGAGTTTTTATTCCATAATTTACAGAAAATGCTAATCCATGTGCTTGTCCTCTTTGATGATAAGGATCTTGTCCTAAAAGGACAACTTTTACTTCTGAATAAGGAGTAAGTAAAAAAGCATTTAATATATCCTTTTTAGGTGGATATACTGTATAATTTTTGTATTCTTCTTCAAGAATTTCTTTTAATTTCAAAAAATATTCTTTTTTAAATTCTTCTTCTAAAATCTCTTTCCAATCATTATTAATTTTTGACATATTCCCTCTCTTTCATATCTTACTAAAAATATATTCTCTCCATAATTTAGCATTTTCACAGTCAGAATCTATACCCTTTCCTTCTATATAGAATGGTTCCCATTGCCAGTCCTCTCCACCAACACAGCCAACTTTTGACCAATTATTTAATAAATCTTTAAAATTATTTGCTAAATAATGACCATGCCCATCTCCACCATCATGGCTTAAATAGACTATTTTTCCATAATTTTCTTTTTCTAATTCAATAGCAAAGTAATCTCCATTCCCAACTTCATAAAAAGCTAATTTATTATGCCAAACTTTATCATATTCATCATTATAATCAGGGTAGCAAATATCTACCCAACCCTGTCTACTCTCTTCAAAATTTAATAAAAAATCTAATCCCCAATGTAAATCTCCAGAAAATATAGCTCTAAAATTTTCTGGAAATTCTATTTGTTGTTCTTCTTCATCTTTATAAGTAGACCAAAAATATTCAAAATGTGATGAATAATTTAAAAGTATATCTCTAAAATCTTCTGGTATTCTATAACCTAATTTTTGTTCAACGTCTAAAATTTCTTCTTCCTTTGCTGGAATTTCAATTTTAGTTTCTCTAATATAGCCCTCTATATTTTCTATTCCTTTTTGAAATTTTTTTAGTTCTTGTATAAAATTATCCCAATTAAATTCAACCATATTAATACCTCTTAACTTTCTCCTCATAAAAAAAGGAAGAAAAAATCTTTTCTCCCTATTTTATCATAAAATTATAATATTCAATAATTATTTATCATCTAATTCTTGAAAAATTTTCATTTTCTCATCCACATCTTTATTATGATGTTGTAAACATAGTTTTGCTAATTCAAAATTAATATTCTTTAATTTTTCAAAAGCTATTTCTGGATGTTTTTCTAAAATTTTATCTCCAATTATAACTTTTTTTATTCTTCTAAAAAGTCCTACTTTACCTTTTCCACTATCATGTAAAAGAGCCAATTTTAAATAAATATCTTGTGAAGATAAAATCTTATTAAACTTTACTTTTTGATAAAGCTTATATGAATGTACTTTATCATATTTTCCCATTTTAGAAAAAATTAAAAACTCTTCTTCTGATAATATTTTTTTTACTTCATTATTCCAATTATCATCAAAATTAGAAAAAATATATTGATAAACTTGTTTTATCCTTGAAATTAGCATATTATTGCCATTTTTCACTTAGAAGTCTACCATTATCATATTTTATTATAGTATCCAAACTTCCATCTTCTCTATATTTTTTCCAAACTCCATCTTTTCTCCAAGCTTTGTACTTTCCTTCTTCTGAAACCTTTCCATTGCTCCAATAGAATTTCCAATCACCTGTTCCACCTTCAAAAATACTTTTGTGTAAAAGATTTCCACTTCTATCATAAGATTCTATACCATTTATTTTATCATTTGAATAGTAAACTATTGATTTTAATTTACCATTTTCATAATAAGATTTTTGTTGCCCATTTAATTTTCCCTTGGTATACATTTCAGATAGTAGCTTTACTTGTTTTCCTTTTGCAAAATATGCAGTTTCACCATCTAAAAGTCCATTTTTATATTCTTCATAAGACTCAATCTTATCATCAATTACAACTCCAAATACTCCAGTAAAAGGTGTATTTGAACCTTCTTTGTATGCAATCTTATCTTTCATTTTTCTTTCATAGATATCAACTATTGAATTTTTATCAACTGTTCTTGTTGCACTTTCCTCTGGAATATCTTTAACATCCTCTGAGTTTTTAGCAACTTCTACATTTTTTTCTTTAGTTTCTTTTGCTTCTTTTGTTACTTTTTTTTCTGTTTTTCCTCCTACTATTTCATTTGAAATTTGGTCAAGTGATTCAACTTCTCTTATTTCAGCATTTAATATTGAAAAATTAAATAATACTCCTGCTAAAATAAAAAACTTAGTAAATTTTTTCATTGTTTTAATCTCCTACTATTTAGAATAATTTGGTGCTTCTTTTGTTATTGTTATATCATGTGGGTGGCTTTCTATTAAACCTGCTCCTGTTATTTTAACAAATTTTCCATTGATTTGTAAATCTTTTATTGTTTTAGTTCCACAATACCCCATACCTGCTTTTATTCCTCCTGCAAGTTGAAATACAACATCTTTTACAGAACCTTTATATGCAATACGTCCTTCTATTCCTTCTGGAACTAATTTAGAGTTATCAACTTCTCCTGCTTGGAAATATCTATCTTTTGAGCCTCTTTTCATTGCTGCTATTGAACCCATACCTACATATATTTTAAATCTTCTTCCTTCAAGAATTATTTCTTCTCCTGGTGCTTCTTTTGTTCCTGCAAGTAAACCTCCAAGCATTACACAATCTCCACCAGCTGCTAGTGCTTTAACTATATCTCCTGATAATTTTATTCCTCCATCAGCTATTACACCAATATCTTTATCTTTACAATATTCATATACATCATTTACTGCTGTAAGTTGAGGAACACCAACTCCTGCTACAACTCTTGTTGTACAAATAGAACCTGGTCCTATTCCAACTTTTACTGCTGATACTCCTGCTTCTATAAGTTCTTTTGCAGCTTCCGCTGTAACTATATTTCCACCAATTATATCTAAATCTGGGAAATTCTTTTTAATTTCTTTTATCATATTTATTACACCTTGTGAATGTCCATGAGCAGAATCCACAGTTACAATATCTACTCCTGCTTTCACTAAAGCACTTACTCTTTCTATTGTATCTGATGCTACTCCAACTGCTGCACCACATCTTAATTTTCCAAGCTCATCTTTACAAGCATTTGGATATTGAATTATATTATCTATATCTTTTATTGTGATTAAACCTTTTAAATATCCATTTTGATCTGTTATTGGCAATTTTTCTATTCTATTAGCAAGTAAAATTTCTTTTGCCTGTTCTAAAGTTGTCCCAACTGGAGCAGTAATTAAACCTTTACTTGTCATTATATCTCCAACAGGTTGGTCAAGATCTTTACGATATTTAATATCTCTATTTGTGATTATTCCTATTAACTTTCCATCATCTTCAATTACAGGTAAACCAGAAATTTTATATCTACTCATTAATTCTTCTGCTTGATAAACTCTACTATCTTTATTTAATGTTATAGGATTTGTTATCATTCCACTTTCTGATCTTTTTACTCTATCAACTTCAGCGGCTTGTTCTTCAATAGACATATTCTTATGAATAAAACCTATTCCTCCTTGTCTTGCAAGAGATATTGCTAAATCAGATTCAGTAACTGTGTCCATAGCAGCACTTAAAATTGGTAAATTTAATGTAATCTTTTTTGTAAGTCTTGTTTTTAAACTAACTTCATTAGGAAGTACATCAGATTTTGCAGGTATTAATAGAACATCATCAAAGGTTATTCCTTCTTTTACAATTTTTCCATTCATTATTTTTTCTCCTTAATCTTAATAAAAATTTTATATAGATAGATTACAACAATTCATTATAAATTTTTGATATTATAGCACAAAATATAATCTTTTTAAATATCATTATATAAATTTATATTCTTTTTAAATCATTAACCATAGAATTTATATTAGAATTGACTTCTTGTCTTAATTTTTCTGCTATTTTTCTTTGTATTTCACTAGATCCCAAAGTTCTATTATCTGAATCTCTATAATTAGAATCTGGTGGGACATTTCCTGAATATTTAACATTTTTTACTGTATTTCTAACAGTAACATCATTATTTATATTATTACTATAATAACTTCCTCTCATAGATAATAAATAATGAATAGTTCCTACTTCCTCAATAGTTGTAGTAGTTTTTGTAAAATTAAACACTTTTATTATAGGTTTTCCAGTTGAGTCAGTTCCAGTTTGTACTTCTTTACTCATTTGTTCTGTATTAGTATTAGAAGAAGTCTTATAACTGTATTCTCCATTTTTATATTCAATAAAAAGTTCTATCCCATTACTTACAGAGTAACCTATTGAACTCATAGCATCATTAATCCTACTTGATATATCAGAATTATTTGAACTTAAACTATATTTAAAATATCCCTTTTCTTTTGTTTCACTTAATAATTTATTAGTGCCCTTATAGTTTGAAATATATTTTTGAGCTTCTCTAAAATAATAATTTGCAGCCCTATATTTTGCCTTTGAAGAACCTGCATTTCTATATTCTTCCATTCCCTTATTATAGTTATCTGCTGCATCATTCAAATCTGCTTGATGTTTAACATTTTCATAATTTGAATAAGAGTTCCTATAATTACTTTGATATCTTGAATATATTTCATTTGCTTTATAATAAAGATTTTGAGCACTTCTTAGATATCGATTACTTCCTTGTTTTTCTTCTATTTGTGCAAGCTCTATATAACCATCTGCTCTATGTTTTGCAATTTCCTTTTTAAAAGAACTATATAATTCTATTTTACTGTTATCTAAATCAGGTTTAGATTCAGCCAATCTACCTATTGAATTATCCATATTAATTACATAGTCTATAATTTCTAAAGCATATGTATGATCTTTCCTTATATCTGTATTTTGTAAAAATAATTCTTTGTTAGTTTTTAAAGCTAAATTAAAAATATCTCTTATATTGTTACTAGCTAAAAAATCTCTTTGTGCTTGAAATTCCCTTGAATACTCACTATTATCAGAAGCAATATATATTTGAAAAAGTTCTACATTAGCTTGATTTCTATCTGTTAATTTTTCACTATTCTTTAATTTTTCATAGTGCTCAAAAATATTTAAAAACTTATTATTAATTTCAATTTTTTTCTTTTCTTTTAATTTTTTAAAATTTTCAGGCTTCTCATCAAAATATTTAAAAGTTAATTCTACATTTTGAACATAATCTCCTCTTTCATATGCTTTTCCTGCCTTATATAAACTACTGCAAGAAATTAAAAAAAGACAAAGAATAATAAATAAAATCTTTTTCATCTTAGGTTTCCCCCTTAAATAATTAAGTTGTTATCTTATTTATAATATATCTTTTAATTTTTTTAGTCAATTACATTTTAATTTCTTTTATATTTTAAATTTTAAAACTTCAAAATAATTAATTGAAATAATGTTAAAAAGAATATATAATTAATAAAATATATTCTTAAATTTTTATTATTTATTAGAGAGGTGTAAATATGGAAAAAGAAAAGCTTTACCAAAAAATTTCTCAAGAGATACTTGAAAATATTGGTGGTCCTCAAAATATTCAAGGAGCTGCCCACTGTGCAACTCGTCTTCGTATTGTCCTTAAAGATTTATCATTGGTTAAAACTGATAAATCAGAAAATATTGATTTGGTTAAAGGTTGTTTTATTGCAGGAAGTCAATTACAACTTATTCTGGGGGCTGGGACAGTAAATGAAGTTTATAAAGTTTTTGCAAAAGAAGCTAAATTAGAAAATATGTCTTTATCTGATGTAAAAGATATAGCTGCTAAAAAAGAAAATCCTCTACAAAAAGTTATCAAAGCATTATCAGATGTTTTTGTAGAAATTATTCCTGCTATCCTAGCAGCTGCAATCTTATTAGGAGTTACTGGATTTTTAGCTAATTTTGAAGCTGTCAAAACAAATCAAACTCTGTATGCAATCAATCGTTTAGCTTTCTTAGCATCAGTTGGAATTTTTGCAGTATTACCTATGGTTGTTGTGTACTCAGCAACAAAAAGATTTGGTGGAAGAGCAATTTTAGGTATAGTTGTTGGAGCAATAATGCTTGATGGAAGTCTTGCTAATGCTTATTCAATAGGTACTCCTGGATTTAATCCTGAAATTTTAGATTTATTTGGGTTGAAAATTCAAATGGTAGGCTTTCAAGGTGGTATCATAGTTGCACTTATGATGGGATACATTGTTGCAACTCTCGATAAATTTTTTGAAAAGAAAATTCCTTCTGTTATTAAACTTTTAATTTCTCCTATGTTGACAGTTTTTATTTCTACTTTCTTATTATTCACAATAGTTGGACCTGTTGGGCGTGAACTTTCAAATTACATAACAGGTGGACTTGTATACATTAGTACTGAGTTTGGTATGATAGGATATATGATATTTGCAGGTTTACAACAAATTATTGTTATAACTGGATTACATCATATTTTAAATGCAGCAGAAGCACAATTGATTGCAACAACTGGAAGAGATTTTTTAAATCCTTTGATGTCAGTTGCATTAATTTCACAAGGTGGAGCAGTAATTGGATATTATCTATTACATCGTAAAGATAAAAAAGTTGCTGAAATTGCATTACCTTCATTTGTAAGTATTTTATTTGGTATAAGTGAGCCAGCAATTTTTGGTGTAAATTTAAAACATAAGTTTCCTTTGGTTGCTGGTTGTATTGCAGGAGCAATAGCAGGTGCATTTGTATATATATTTAAATTAACTTCTCTTGGCTTTGGAGCAACTGCAATTCCAGGTTTATCTATAATAGATCCTGCTAATAATGGTTATATAAATTATATTATAGTTCATTTAATAGGAATTTTTGCAGGTATAGTTTTATGTTACTTTATAGGAAAAGTTAAAACTAAAAAAACTATTGAAGAAGTAAAAACTGTAATAAAAGAAAATAAAAATATAGAAGAAATTTCTTTAATTCCACCAGTAAATGGAGAAGTGAAAGATGTTTCTCAGTCAAGTGATCAAACATTTGCTTCAAAGGCTATGGGAGATGGAATTTTAGTAAATCCTATTGATGAAGTTTTTGTTGCCCCTGCTGATGCAAAAGTTGAATTAGTATTTCCTACAAAACATGCCATTGGTTTAACTTTAAAAGATGGTAGTCAAATTTTAATTCACTGTGGTATAAATACTGTTACTATGAATGGCGAAGGTTTTGAAACTTATGTTGAAGAAGGACAAGAAGTTAAACAAGGAGATAAATTAGTAAAAATGGATTTAAAGAAAGTTCAAGAAGCTGGACATAGTACACAAACTTTGATAATAGTCAATGAAGTTGGACAAGGAAGTAAAGTTATAGTTGATGCAAATAGTAAAACTCCAATTATTATAAAAAAAGCTTAAAAGGATAAAAAATGAATAGAGAAGAATATTTTAAATTTATAAAAAATAGTAATGATTTAAGATTAAAGGTAAATAGTGATCCTTATCGTTTGCATTTTCATTTAATGCCTCCTATGGGTTGGTTAAATGATCCTAATGGACTTTGTGTAATAAAAGGAGTAAATCATATTTATTTCCAATATACTCCTTTTTCTGCAACTTGGGGAATGAAATTATGGGGACATTATTCTACTGAAAATTGGATAGACTATAAGGAATATGATGCTTTTCTATTTCCAGATATAAAAGAAGATAAAGATGGTGTATACAGTGGTTCTGCCTTCGTAGAAAATGGTGAAGTTCATTATTTTTATACTGGAAATGTTAAATACACTGATAAAGAATATGATTATATTTTAAATGGGCGTGAACAAAATGTAATAGAGCTTATTTCAAAAGATGGTTTTAATTACAAAAATAAAATTATTCTTTTAAAAAATTCTGATTATCCTAAAAATATGTCTACTCATGTTCGTGATCCAAAAGTATTTAAAATTGAAAATGATTACTTTATGATTTTAGGTGCAAGATCAAAAGATAATAAAGGTTGTGCCATTTTATACAAATCTACAGATTTAAAAAAATGGGATTACTATATGGAGATAAAATCCAATAAATATTATGGTTATATGTGGGAATGTTGTGATTTAGTAAAAGTTGAAGATGTTTGGTTTCTTATTTGTTGTCCCCAAGGAATAGAACAAGATGGAATTAATTTTGCTAATATTTATCAAATTGGCTATTTTCCAATAAATATTAATTTTAAAGAAAAAACATATAACTTAGGAGAATTTATAGAGTTAGATAGGGGCTTTGATATCTATGCTCCTCAAACTTTTATTGATAATAAAGGAAGAACTGTGTTAATTGCTTGGATGGGTATACCAGATGCAAATTATACTAATAATAAAACTATAAAAAACGGTTGGCAACATGCTCTATCTATACCTAGAATATTATCAAAAAAAGGAAATAAAATTTTACAACAACCTTTACCAGAACTTGAAAGTCTAAGAAGTAATAAAAAAGTGAGTACAGATAACTACATTAAATTTTTAGTTTCTACCTTTGAGTTAATAATTGATATTGAAGATTCAAACAAATTTTTATTAATTATGGAAGATGTAAAACTATCTTTTAAAAATAATATTTTTTCATTGGAAATGAATGAAAGTGGAGAAGGTAGAGATAAAAGAGCAGTGTATTTAGAAGAACTTAAAAATATACAAATGTTTGTTGATACAAGTTCTATTGAAATTTTTATAAATAATGGAGAAGAAGTTTTTACAAGTCGTTTCTATCCTAAAAATAAAAATATACAGGTTGAAGTATTTAATAAAGGTACTTGTACTTGCTATGATTTGAATAAATTTAAAATAGAGAAGGAATAATATTTATGAAAAATTTTTTAAAATCTTTATAATACTTACATTTTTATTTAACAATATCTAGCAAGAAGTCCCCTACTTCTATAAGTAGGGGATGAATTGCTTTTTTAGTTTCTTGAAATTGTTTCAAAAATATAATATAATTAAATCAATTAAAGATAATAAAAGAGAGTATTTTTGGAGGAGAAGTTATTTAGTGTTGGTGGAGCAAGTATAGAAGTTATTAAAAAATATATTCAAGGACAAGGAGGAGAAGATGAAGATAGTTAAAAAAGCATATAAATTTAGAATATATCCTACCTTAGAACAAATTAGCTTTTTTGCTAAGTCTTTTGGTTGTGTTAGAAAAGTTCATAACCTTATGTTAGATGATAGAAAGAAAGCTTATGAAGAATATAAATCAACAGGAATTAAAACTAAATATCCTACTCCTGCTAAA
>ERZ773073.1236-NODE-1236-length-12273-cov-43.769029_pt1 | contig 12273 bp, 12 predicted proteins | sample MGYA00580616_ERZ773073 | MGnify/ENA primary metagenome ERZ773073 (study PRJEB29015, sample SAMEA2737960) | human oral metagenome | biome: human oral; feature: human-associated habitat; material: dental | place: China | collected 2131 ...
AGCCCCGCAGTCAGGGGCCCGTCGGTTCCCGCCGCGGCAGACCCGCGTCACGATGTCGAGCAGGGCCGGACAGAAAGACCTGAACCGAAGCCGACGTCGCTGGGAACGGAATGGAGATGCGGTGACCCGTCTGCGGGCACCGTCGGCCAGGCTACCCGTTTTCCACAGGATCGCGCCAGGGCGGACAACGGGATGAGGGCGTGGTGCCGGACACGCCAAATTCAAACCGTACCGCTCGCTTCGCCCCACGACGATGGGGCGAACGCCCCTGACATTACTCAAGTTACCCCTTCTACCATCACTAAGTATGAACACAACGACACCCACCTGGTCAGCCATTCCAGCAGGCGACCTTCCCCGCCTCACCGTGGACGGGCGAGACACCGGGCTGGCGTTGTGGACCGCACGTACCCGGCGCGAGCGCAACATTGGCCTGCTCGGCACCGACTCGATTGACGGAGCCCTGTGGATCACTCGTTGCAACTGGGTGCACTGCTTCCGCATGCGCCACACGATCGACGTCGTCTACGTGGGACGTCAGGGGAAGGTCGTCGCGGTGACGACGATGCCGCCGAACCGGATGGGGATACCCCGACTGCTCGCGACGGCTGTCGTTGAGATGCCACAGGGAGAGGCCTCTCGCCTGGGAATCCGCAAGGGAAGTGTCCTGGCGGCATCTTCTACTGAGCCGTCCCCACCGTCCGTTCCCGGCACAGTGGGAAGCCGAAACAACGTTCTCCGCTCGGCTCACTGAAAGGTTGCCCCATGTCTCCCCAACCTTGGCTGCTCGGCGCCGTGGCGCTCGGCTCCGTCGCGCTCATCGCCGGCCCGGTCTCCGCATGGACGAGGCGCTACGTACGAGAGCCCTTCGACGACAAGGACAAGACTGACGCCGGCGCCCACTCCGCAGTGGACGCCTCACAAGACGCTGCGGACGGTGCCACAACCGCCGTAAAGGACAGCACCGAACCACTCTCCGGCACCTCCTCACCTCCTGCTTCACCCGAGTATCCGAAACTGAAGCATCCTGGCCTCCTCGGCACAGTGCCGCAAGGGTTGCTGACCCTGGCCCTATGCCTCATCTGCGCCTGGTGGGGAATCCGAATCGGCGCCACTACCGTGACACTCACCGCCATCCCCGTGTACGCACTGCTCGGATGCGCCGGAAGCGTCGACGCCGTAGCACACCTGCTCCCCAACCGTCTGCTGGGCGCCACGGCCGCCTGGCTGGCCACGTGCGGCGTGGTCGCCGTCGTGCTGGATCCCGACAGGGCTCGCACCGCCCTCACCGCAGCACTCTGCGCACTGGCGGTGGGCGGCATCAGCCTGGCCCTGGCGTACTTCCGCACCGGCCTGGGGCTGGGAGACGTCAAGCTCGGCGCGGTGATCGGCCTCTGGCTGGGGTGGCTCGACCCTTGGATGCTCGTCTTCGGACTGTGTACCGGAGTTTTCCTGGGCGGAATCGCCGCATTGTTCCTGCTCATCACCCGCCGGGCATCGCGCAAGGCCCCCATGGCCTATGGCCCCTATCTCATTGCCGGCGCTCTGCTCACCTGGCCGCTAGCGATCGTCTGACGCAAGGAGAGGCATCACATCTTATGGGGAGAACTCCACAAAGCCACGGACGCCGCCTCGTGATACCTTCGTAACGCGTTACCTTTTCGTTACCTATGGACGCGACGACGATCAGCGCTCAAGGCCTCTGCCGCCCCTGCCCACCCACCCTGTCCCATCCACTCCCCCTGCGGAGTCAAGACATCGTAAGGCCCTCTCATGCTTGTGCTCACCGGTTCCCGTTCCCACCCGAACGCGGCCAAAGACTGGGACATGGGCCAGGCCGCCGCAATCCTCCAGCGATTCGGCGAGGGACCGGTCCTGCTGCTGTGCCGCACCGGGAAAGATGAGCACGCCGCTCGCATGGTTCGGGGGATCCTCAAACGCAAGGACCTCGGCATCCTGGCACTGAATGAGCCGGAGACCCGTTTCCGCGCCCTGGGCTACTGCCTGCTGCAGCTTCACTCTCGGGCCTACGGTCAGGCGCAGACAGTGATCAACGCGTTACGGCCTGCGTTACGAACCAGAGTGGCCCTCAGCTCGGTCAGCAAGCTCACCAGCCCTTCGCCAACAATCGGGCAGCACCTGCAGTCGATGACGCCGGGATCTCGTTTCACCCTCGACCTGGGTGAGGCGCAAAGCCGTATCACCAAGGTCAAGGACGTGGTCTGGAACAAGCCGCCTCAGGGAAGTCTGGCGATCTGGGCCGCGGATGACGAGAAGAACCGAGTCACAGGCAACCTAGCCTCTCTGGGGCTCCACCGGGAACCACTGCTCCCCATGTCTCGTACCTGGCCGGCCAAGTCCTGGGCGGAGATGACCATGCTCACCGCCGACCCCGGTCCCCTCGTGTCCCAGGCACTCACGCCCCTCACCCGGACGTTCTGCCCCTACTGCGGTCAGATGGCCGTACCACAGGGATGTCTCCTGTGCGGCACATGGCCCAACGCATCCACACAGGCGCCCCGCGCTTCCGCCCCCCACCCAGTCAAGGAGTCCTGATGAATCCGCGTCAACGGCGAGGCGTCCTACTCATCCTCGTCACCGTCCTCGGAGCAGTAGTCACCTTCGTGGCCATGTTCAGCTACGTCCAGTCGATCTCCTCGCAGGTCGGCCCGATGACGACCGTCCTCAAGCTGTCGCAGCAGGTGACCGAGCTCAAGGAGGTCACTGCTGCCGACGTGGTGACCGAGCAGGTTCCCAAGCGGTGGGTTCCCGATGATGCGGTTCATGACGTCAATGACCTCAAGGGCAAGGTGGCAGCAGCCACTTACAACAAGGGGGCGGTGCTGCAGACCAGCATGTTGCAGGACCCTCCACAGCTGACAGAGGGATATCGCGAGGTGTCGATCATGATCGACGCCGAGACGGGCGTTGCGGGCAAGGTCACTCCGGGCTCCCGAGTCGACATCGTCTCGACGGTGGAGGATCCCAACACCAAGTCGCAGAAGGCCGAGATCATCGTCCAGGACGCCCTCATCACCGAGGTGGGCGTCGCCACGAAGGTGCAGGACAAGGACGAGAACGGGAACTTCTCCGAGGAGAAGGAGAGCGTCCCGGTGACCTTCTCACTGACACCCGAGCAGTCGCTCAAGCTCGCCTACGCCGAGAGCTTCTCGACGAAGGTCCGTCTCCTTCTGCGCCGGGACGGTGACCAGGGCAGCGCTCAGACCCCCGAGTACTCCGCCAACCCTGGAACTCCCGCGCAAGGAGCAAGCTGATGCAGTACCTGGTGACCGATCATGAGGAGACCCGCCAGCAGGTGCTGGTGGCCATGGCCGAGGCCGAAGGGCTCGGCGAAGTCCGTACTGTCACATCGCCTGAGAAGCTGAGAGAGCTTCTGGAGCCGGACGTCACGTCGTGCATCTTGGTCGACGAGGCGATGGAGGGGCGCATCGCCCTGCCCACAGTCCAGGAGCTCTCCCGCACCTTCCCCCTCATCCCCATCGTTCTGCTGAGCCGGACTCGCTCCTCGGAAAGCGTTGTGGCAGCGATGGACGCCGGAGCACGGACCGTGCTGGGGCTGCCTTTGTCGCTCGAGGAGATCACGAACCGCCTGCTCCCGGTCCTGGCATGGTCGCGCGCGGTTCGCAGCGAGGCCTCAAGCCGGGAGGAGGTCACTGCACGTCGCCGCCAGGGCACGATCACTGCCGTCGTCGGCGCTAAGGGGGGCGTGGGCACCTCGACTGTCGCGCTCATGGCTGCCGCTCAGCTCGCTCAGGGCGCTCGCACCTGTCTGGTGGATCTCGACGTCCGCGGTGGTGACCTTGCCGCCATGACCGGGATCTCGGTGAGGCGGTCCATCGCCGACCTGGCCAACATCGCGGCGGAAGTCAGCGCCCGAGAGATCTCCGAGGTCATGTATCCCCTCTCCGGTGGGGTCGCCCTCCTTCCCGCCCCGGAGCAGGGCGAGACTGGTGAGACGCTGACGGAGTCGGCCACGCGGCAGATCCTCACCATGCTGCGTTACCAGTTCGACCACGTGGTCGTGGACTGCGGCAACCGGCTTGACGACATCCTGGCCATGGGACTCGACTCCGCCGACCGGGCACTCATCGTCACGACCCCCGATGCGCCCGCTCTGCGCTCGGTACGCAGGCTGACCGACGCGCTCGATCGCCTCGATATTGCCCGTGGACGCCCCTTCGGACTGGTGGTCAACCTGACCAGCCGACAACGCGAGATCCAGCCGGCCGCCGCCGCGAAGATGACGGGAGTGGCGCTGGCCGCCAGCATTCCCGATCTGACGGCTCAGATCGAGATGGCTGTCAACTCCAATACCTTACTGACTTCGAAGGTTCCCGCCATGGCTAAAGCCGCCCGTTCCATTGCCGGCGCCATCATAAGCGGAGCAGCGCCGGACGCAGACAACGCTCGCGACCAGAGCACAGCCACCGACTCGCCCAGGTCCTCGCGACGTGGTCGCAAGCGCCGCCGCTCGGAGCGGGGCCAGATCACGGTGGAGTTCCCCGTGGTCTTCGCCCTGGCCACCGCCGTGATTCTGATGTGCATCCAGGCGCTCAGTATCGGGGTGTCCTACATGTACGCCACTCATGCGGCCAACGAGGCGGCTCACGCCTACGGGATCGGGAAGAGCCCGGGACAGGTGCAGCAGGAGGTCACCAGCCGTCTTCCCGACAGCTACGCCGCACACACCAAAGTGACACGTTCCGGAGCCGACAGGGTGACCGTCACGCTTCCGGTTCTCTCCGTTGTCGATATGGATACCTCCGCGAGTGCCGGAATCGTCTGGGAGAAACAATGAGTTCCATGACCGCTGCCGCCTGCCCTGCCCGTCTCGCTTCATCCCCGAAGCACCTGTTCAACCGCCTACGCCATGACGAGCGAGGTGTCCTTGATATTGAGCTCATTGGGTTCGTACCGATTCTGGTGCTGGTCACCATGTTCCTCGTTCAAGGCTTCTTCGCCGTCTCCACGGTGACCTCCGTCAGTGCAGCCGCCCGAGACGGCGCTCGCGCAGCGATGCTGGGACACTCCCCCGAGCAGGCGGCGCAAGAGGCCCTGCCCAGCTGGGTACGCCTGGAGTCCGTGTCGGATGGTTGCGGTTCTGGACACTGTGTTCAGGTCACCGCTCGGGTTCCGATCGGCATCCCATCGATTACCAGCGAACGTGTCACCGTGACTCGCACGGCCTACTTCCCCGAGGGCTGAGATGGCACTACGAGACCGGGTCGCCCAGCCCCGAGGAGGAAAACGGCAGTCAACCGGCAGTCGAGAGGACCTGGTGGCCCTCTATCGAACCCGGCTGCTGGATGAGATCGACCTTGAAGAGGTCGCTGGGCTAGAACTCGCCCAGCAGCGAGCCCGTCTGGAGCGAGTGCTCTCCCGCATTCTGTCCCTCGAGGGCCCCGTCATGTCCCCTCGCGAACGGACGTGGCTCATTAAGCGAGTGATCGACGACGCCGTCGGACTGGGGGTGCTCGAGCCTCTCATTGCGGATCATTCCGTCACCGAGATCATGGTCAACGGCGTGGAGGACGTCTTCATCGAACGGTCCGGACGGATCGAGCGGGTTCCCACCCGCTTCACATCCGAGGCCGAATTGTATCAGCTCATTGATCGCATCGTCTCCTCGGTCAACCGCCGTGTGGACGAATCCAGCCCCATGGTGGACGCGCGTCTCCCTGGCGGAGAGCGTGTCAACGTCATTATTCCACCGCTTGCGCTCGATGGGCCGACAATCACCATTCGGCGGTTCCCTCAGCCCTTCCGCCTTCCCGATCTCGTTGCCCGCAACAGCCTGCCCCAGGAAGCTGCTGACCTCCTGGGCGTCCTAGTGGTAGCCCGGTTCAACATTCTCGTCTCCGGTGGGACCGGCTCCGGAAAGACGACCTTCCTCAATGCGCTGTCCGGAATGATTTCGGATCGAGAGCGGATCATCACCATTGAGGACGCCGCCGAGCTGTCCCTGCAGCAGCCCCATGTGGTCCGCTTGGAGGCACGTCCGGCCAATACTGAAGGTGCGGGGCAGGTGACGATTCGTGATCTGGTGAGAAACTCGCTGCGCATGCGTCCTGATCGCATCATCGTCGGCGAGGTCCGCGGTGGCGAGACGCTCGACATGCTTCAGGCCATGAACACAGGTCACGAGGGCTCGCTGACCACCGTGCACGCCAACTCCGCGACAGACGCGCTCAGCCGTTTGGAGACATTGTCCTCCATGTCTGATGTCACGCTGCCGGTCGAGACCGTCAGAGATCAGATCAACGGCGCCATCGACGTCATTATCCAGCTGGAACGCGACTCCACAGGTATCAGGCGAGTCAGCACTATCGAGGCAGTGACCTCCAGACACCGGGAAAACTATACAACCTCCCTCATGATGCGATACGTCCACACTGCCCAGCGAGATCAGGGGCACTTCGAGTTCCATGGCATCTCTCAGGCCATGGCGGATCGGATTCACCAGCACGGACTAACACTCCCCCGAAATCTTCTCATCAAGGAGACGGTATAATGAACAACAGCGTTCTCCTGATCTACCTGTGCGGCGCGGTCACCATCATTATCGGAAGCGCCGCCGTCATCACCATGTCCGCCGACGCAGGGCGCACCGCCGAGCTCGCACAAGGCCTCGGAGCCACGGAAATCACCCAGGGGGCGGGGCTGGGGAGTCGTTTTCTCACCTTGATCCGCCGTCTTCCCTTCAGTAAACCACTGCGACGCAAAATGTCCAGCGCCGGACTGACCTGGGATGTGGCCATCACCGAACTGGTTCTCATCACGGCAACCATCGCAACGTTCTTCCTGGCACGCCCGTTGATCGGACACATCGCCGGCGGCGTCCTGGCGGCACTTATTCCCATCATGTTCTTCCGATGGTTGCGTCGCCGCATAACTCAACGAGTGGAGCGATTCATCGCCCAGCTCCCGGAAGTGTCCCGCATTCTGTCAAACGGAACATCCGCGGGCATGTCCGTTGAAAGATCCCTTGTTCTGGCGGCACAAGAGATGTCGGAGCCGGCACGAGCGGAACTCAGCCGAGCCACATCCCAGCTCGCGCTCGGATGGTCCTTGGACGGCACTCTCTCCGACCTCGCCCAACGGATGCCTTCACGCGAACTGAATATCCTTGTGCGTACTATCATTATTCAGTCAACAGCGGGAGGCGCGTTGGCCAGCGCGCTGCATGACATCGCCCTCGCCCTAGAAGACCGCAAGCAGCTGCACCGCGAGGTCCGGACCGCCATTATCGGTTCAGCCTTCAGTGCCTACCTCGTACCATTGATCGGACTCGCAGCCATCATCTTTATAAATATCATGAAGCCAGGCGTGCTGGATGATATGGCGTCCTCCTTTATCGGGCGCATCATCCTGCTGGCGGCCTTCATATGCTTCGGATTAGGGGCACTGCTGATGAGACTCGTTTCACGCGTGGAGGTATGAAGTGGTACCTTTAATCTTCTCCTCCGCAGTGGCTTTTGCTGTGCTCGTTGCTGCTTACGGCCTTCATCTCATCAGAGATGACGGCACCAGTCAGCTGGGTCTGAGAACCGAGATCGAAGGCAACACCCAGCAGGTTAGTGTATTTGTCAAGCTCATTGACACTCTCGGCACCAAGACTCAACAGCTCATTCGGAAACTGTACGGACCTATCCACTTAAATGCTCTCGACCGTCGCCTGAAGAACGCAGGCAACCCCGAGGGCCTCACCCTCGACCTTTTCATTCAGCGAGAGTCTGGGTTCATTTCTCTCAGCATTCTCCTTCTCGCGGTATTCACCCTTCTCGGCCAGCCGCTCTACGGACTCATCTTCGGGATAGTTTTTTCTGGATGGATGTACTTATGGCTCTTCCAGACGGTGCGCAAACGACAGGCGACCATAGACCGAGACCTGCCCGATTTTCTCGACGTTCTTGCTATTACGGTACGCTCCGGTATGTCATTTCGCAGTTCATTGGAACGCGTCTGCGATCATTTCGAGGGCCCGACAGCTGAAGAAATGCGCAAGGCCCTTCATGAAATGAGGCTCGGAGTCTCACGCCGTGACGCCTTCACGGCTATCAAGGAGCGCTGCCGATCCGACAATATCGACAACTTCGTTGCCGCGCTCCTTCAGTCCGAGGAGCTGGGAACCCCTATCGGTGAAGCACTAACCTCCATCGTTAAAGAGATTCGACGTGAACGTGCCCAGCAGGTTCGGCGTGCCGCCGCCAAAGCCCAGCCCAAGGTGTCGCTTGTCGCCACAACAACGATGGTCCCCGGAGCCATGATTCTCATGCTCGGCGGCATGGTGTACGCCAACCGAGACATGTTCAGTAGACTGTTTGGAGGTTGACATCGTGCCATCCACGCACTGCACTTCACAGCATCCTGGTCATTCCATTCAACATCAAACCCTGTTCAGCGCCGTCGTCCTTATCTGCGACATACGACTCGGCACGTTATTAGCCAGTGAGCTTGGAATCACCACCTCCAACGACGAACGACAGTTGATGACTATCCCGCTGCTCGGTATAGCCGTCAACTGGGTAACATTAAGATTGTTTCGCAATCATTCGTCCTTGATCGTCGATTCCTGGTTGTTCTTATGTGGCGACCTCATAGTTACATACATCATTATCGCAGTGCTCCCAGCATCGTTCTCTGGAGGTCTCCACCTCTCACTCGCCTACATCCTCGCGTCAGCCGTTCTCATCGGACTAGTCAACCAGACGCTCTGGACGTCAGTTTGGAGCGCAGGCGTCATCCTGTCGCTCGCGCTTCTTAAGTTTCACCACGCGGAACTCTCCACAGTAGTAACAGCCGCAATGGTCGTGGGCATCTTCGCCAGCACCCTTTTAGGCAATCGATTGAACAGACAGTTTACAGAAATCGGCCGACTTTCCACCGAGGTCGCCTCCGTACGAGCGGAGGAACGCGCGCTGGCGGAGCGACTCACCATCGCTCGTGACCTCCACGACTCGCTCGCCAAGAGCGTCCATGGCATTCGCATGCTCGCCGAAACCTTGGAAAGCTCCCTCAACGCTGAAAGTCACCCAGACGCCCCACTCAGTCACGCGCTCTTCGAGTCGGCGGACGAAGCGAGCAGAGAAGCCCGGCTTGTCCTTGACGGACTACGTTCTGGAGGTGACGAGGACATTATTAGTGCGCTCATCGAAGAAGCAACCAAATGGGGGGCACGCACAGGCCTATCGGTCTCTGTCAACTGCGACGGCTCGAACACGCCTCTGCCCGGCTCAACTGAGGCGATGTGGCAGCTTCAGCGCATCCTGGGCGAGGTCCTGACCAATATCGAAAAACACGCTCATGCCACGTCAGTCGACCTTTCTATATTCCACGATGACAATTGCTTCGGCCTCGACGTCCGTGATGATGGTATCGGTCTCAGTAGGGATTTCAAAGACCTCCACCGAGAGGGGCACTATGGGCTGGCCGGATTGAAGGAACGTTCTGAAACACTGAATGGCACCTTCACTATAGATTCACCTTCCGAACTAACTGCCGGAACTCGTGTTCAACTTCGTGTTCCCACCACCTCGCTTCACACCACTACTGACAAGGAGAAGAGTATATGAAGGTGATGGTCGTCGACGACAACGCCATTGTCAGAATCGGACTCCGCTCGGTGCTCAACCGTATTGACGTCGTGGATGAGGTCATTGAAGCGGAAGACGCCTTCTCCGCACTTGAGGCCCACCACACACACTCCCCCGACATCATCTTGCTTGACGTCTCCATGCCTCCCGGGCGTAGCGGGCTTGAAATCCTCCCGGAGCTGAGCACTGATGCGTCAGTCATTATGCTCACCTCGAATCGAGACCCCGGCACCATCCGCCAGGCGCTTGACATCGGCGCACGCGGTTATCTGGTTCATGGCCAGTTGGGCATCAATGAGGTGGCCGGCGCCATCGAGACCTGCTGCAACGGAGGCCTGGTGCTCGGTAGGGAAGCCGCCGATGTCATGCTCAATCCATCGGCTCACGACGTCTCTAACAACCCTTTGCGTGCCCAGGTATCGGAAAGGGAGGCTGAGATCCTCGATCTAGCTGCGACCGGTATGTCCAACCACGGCATCGCCCAGCATCTATTTTTGTCGGAACGCACCGTGAAAAACTATCTCAACAGTTCCTACCCTAAGCTGCACGTCCACAGCCGCGCCGAGGCGATCGCCACCTGGTTGTCACCGCCGACCAGTCCGTAGGCCGCGAAACAGGGCACACGCCCCTATCGAGCGGGGCGATCATCCCCCTACCTTAAGAGTTGTCAACGACACCGGGCGCCAAGCACGGCGCCAATCACTCACGGAGGTTACTCATGAACAACAACGCCCTGCTTCGTCTCCAGGTTCGCATCCAGCAGGCATGGATTGACATTCGCGACAATGAGCGCGGACAGACGATGGTTGAGTACGCTGGCATCGCTCTCGTTGCGGCCGCAATCATCGTCGCCGTACTCAGCGCCGTCGGCGATAGTGATGGCGGCATTGGGTCGGCCATCACCAAGAAGATCAGCGATACCATCAAGGACTTGGAGGGTTAGTAACTCCCTCATTTGCCTACCGCCTCTTGGTTGTATGCGCCAGAGTTTCCTCATCAGAGATGATCGTCTCTGATGAGGAAACTCTGTTGACTTTTCCTGGGAGTTCTTGTGGTCTCTGTGTTCTTCCGTTCGCTTAGTGTTCCTTCGACAACGCCGTCCCGTCGGTCTTTCGTGGCCTTCTCGGTCCTGGCGGGGGTCGGGTTGCCGGTGCTGGCAGGATGCGATCTGCCGGGTGCGTCGAAGGGCAAGGACTCGGCCTCGGCAAACGGGTCAGCCTCAGCCAAAGGTAAGGCCAAGGCAGGTAGCACCGACTGGCAGGAGCTCGACGCCCACATCATGGGCCACAAGGTCGCGGTACGAGTCTCCCCCGTCATCCGCAAGAACGACACCACCTCGATCATGGCCCTGGAGCTGACCCGCGCCAAGGACGACGCCTCCATCGACCACGTCAAGACCGACTCCTCCGACACAGAGGACAACAAGCTCAACATCTCGAGCTACCTCGGGACCCCGTCCATCTATCGCCCCGGCACCGGCGCCTCCCTGGTCAAGCTCCTCGACCTGGGCTCCGGACGCGTGTGGAGCGCCACCGACGGCAGCGGCACCGACAACAACGGATACCTGGAGATCACCCCCGGCGAGAAAGCCACCTCCTACCTGTCCTTCGGCAAGGTCGACACCGACACCGTGACCGTCATGGTCCCCATGGCCGGCTTCACCACCGTCTCGGTCCTGGAGGCCGACGCCGCCAAGAAGGCCAAGGTCAACCTGAGCACCGCCCAAACCGGGATCAACAAGTACCCACCCGCCGCCACCGAGCTCGCCGACCCCGTCGCCATCGAGCGCTACACCCGCGCCCTGGACGACTCCACCAGCACCCAGGCCGGCAGCAAGGACATCACCGTCACCCTGGCCAGTGACGTCACCTTCGCCTCTGACTCCGCCGACCTCACTCCCGCCGCCGACACCCAGCTCCAGACCGTGGCCGGCCAGCTCAAGCAGCACCCCGACGGCGGCACACTCACCATCGTGGGCCACACCGACGACATCCAGGACGACGCCTACAACCAGACCCTCTCGGAGAAACGCGCCAACGCCGTCAAAACCAAGCTCCAGCAGCTCACCAAGCTGGACAAGTGGAAGACCAGCGTGTCCGGCAAGGGCGAGAGCCAGCCCAAGATCAAGGACACCACCGACGAAGCCCGAGCCGCCAACCGACGAGTCGAGATCACCCTGACCCCCACCGGCGGCACCACCCCCAAGAACAGCACCGCCACCCCCAGCAACGGCAACGGCAAGCTGCCGGACCCCCAAGGCCCCGCCGCCAAGGGCTCCAAGGGCGTCACCCTCACCTCCAAAGGCACCAGCACCAGCGGAGAGGTCACCATCACCCTCGACCACCTCACCCGCACCGGCGGCTACCTCCTGGGCACCATCACCTGCACCGTCAAGGACGGCTCCACCGGCGCACCACTCCACCCGCTGCTCGAAGACCCCCAGACAGTCCTGGCCAACCAGCGCGACGAGTCCGGCAGCGCCCTACCAACCTTCAACGCCAGCGACGGCCTGACCCTCCTGGCCGGAGGCGAGCGCATCTTCCCCGCCGACTACCTCGACGCCGACGCCGGCCACCACATCCCCCTGACCGAGCTACGCCTCCTCGACCACCTCAAGACCGGCACCACCACCATCTGCACCATCTGGCCCGACCCCGGC
>ERZ773073.1239-NODE-1239-length-12256-cov-20.576264_pt1 | contig 12256 bp, 7 predicted proteins | sample MGYA00580616_ERZ773073 | MGnify/ENA primary metagenome ERZ773073 (study PRJEB29015, sample SAMEA2737960) | human oral metagenome | biome: human oral; feature: human-associated habitat; material: dental | place: China | collected 2131 ...
CGAACTCCTCGAATAACTTCTGCGGTGTCACCTTCGCATATCGCTCGGTCATGCGCACCGTGCTATGTCCAAGCATCTTGCTGACGGTTTCGATGGGCACGCCCTGTTCCAAAGTGATGAGCGTAGCGAAGGTGTGTCGAGCGGTGTGCGTGGTGAAGGGCAGCACGATACCAGCCCGCAGTCGGAGGGCTTTCAGGTGGGATTGATAGGTCTTGTAATTGATGAGAGGAAGCAACGTGTCCCTTGATTCGTCATGCAGTTTGTTCATTAATCGGATCGCCTCTGGCAACAGTTTTACACGGCAAAGGACACCCGTCTTCTGCCTGCTGAACTTCAGCCAAAGGGCGCCCTCATCGTCGCGAACAAGATGCTCAGGGCGCAGCGCCATCAGATCGCAATAGGCGGCGCCAGTGTAACAGGCAAAAAGAAACACATCGCGGGAGGTCTCCATATCCCCGTCCAAACCGTCAAAACAGAGCGCCTTCAACTTGTCTAACGCAGCTTTGTCGAGCGCTTTCGGCGTTTTCTTGTCCCCTCGCTCTACGCGAACCTTATTAAACAGTAAAACATCTGTCAGCCCTTCGCGGTAAGCCAGTCTGCATACCGTTTTCAGCAGGGAGGCCGTTCCGAAGAAGGTGCTTTCTTGAAGACCGCACCGACCAAGACAGAACGTCTGAAACTCATAGATAAAGTGTTCTGTAAGCTGCGAGAAAGCCAGATCCGCAGCGTTGTATTGCTGTCGGATAAACTCCTGCAACCGGTTTCGAGCAGAGCGATAGTTGTACATAGATCTCGCCTTGAGATCGATACCAACATGCTTCTCCCGCTCTTTGACAAGGAGATCTAAGCGTTCAATCAGCATACATCGAGCCTGCACGCTGCCTTGGAAATGTTCCTTGATATCCGTTGCGTCAAACGGAGCCCCTTTGGCAAGCAAGGATTGATAGGAGGACTGAACGGCGAGAAGCAGGTTGTCCAACTTGGCATTGACTTCGACCGCCTCGCGACTCTTCCCGTCCATTCGGCTTTCGCGCGAATTCCACAAGTCAGGATTGCAGAACAGCTTGCAACTGAACTGTGCAATGGAACGTCCCAGCGTGATGCGTCCCATGATCGGCGCCTTGCCCGACCTGTCACGACTGCTCTTTTTGAGGTAGAGCAACACCTTCATTTTCTTGTCATCCATACGCTTTGAAAACTGTGGGTAAAATTACCTGGTTCAAAGCGCCCGTTACCTGCGCAGATTCCTGTATATCAATGCAAAAGAACCGTGTGCGAAAGGGCCTCAGTTACCTATCACTGCTCCATCGTTACCCGCCACCAAGCTGGGTAATGGTTTGGTAACTGAACTCTTGCACGGATCCGCACTTTTCTGCCTTTTCCGCTCGACGCAACCCAAAGCATATCTACTTCTTTCCACCTAATTATCAGTCCACTTGCTTCGACATCGGCTCTTCTGCTTTTAAGGGGAATAGTTGATCACACGCCAGCTTCCTATTGCTCGCGTGTCATCAAAATTTGATCACACACCAGCTTCCTCTTGCTCGTACGTGATCAAATTTTGATCACACAGGGTTGAAAGAAGCGTATAGGTGAGGTGAAAACTGTGGCGCGAGAGGGGCGGAGAGTGGCTGCCCAGCCGTATTCGTTCGTCTGGTTACATTTGCGGCCAATTGATCAAGAAAGATAAATCGCAGTGAAAGAGATTGTATTCATTCGGCAGAACATCGAGAAGTGGAAAGACCTGGAGCGGGTGGTCGATCAGGCCGCGAAGGAGGACCCCGAGCGACTCTCCGACGCCTACATGGCGATCACCACCGACCTTGCCTTTTCGCGCAGCCATTACCCCACGTCACGCATCACGATCTACCTCAACAATCTAGCCTCTGCGCTCCACAACACGCTCTACAAGAACAAACGTGAGGATCGCGGGCGCATCCTCGACTTCTGGCGCACGGAGCTGCCGATGGCCTTCTACGAATCGCGCCGCGAGCTGTTTTATTCACTCCTCGTCTTCCTTGTGAGCGTCGCCATCGGCGTCTTTTCGGTCGCTCAAGACACCGACTTCTCCCGCCTCGTGCTGGGCGACAAATACGTCGACATGACGCTCCGCAACATCGCGGCCGGCCGGCCGATGGACGTCTATGACATCTCGAACGAATGGATGATGTTCCTCCGTATCGCCACGAACAATCTCTACGTCTGCTTCCGCATCTTCATCCTCGGCCTTTTTACGGGTGTGGCGACGGGCCTTCATCTCTTTTACAACGGCATCATGATCGGCACCTTCCAAGCCTTCCTCTTCCGCCACGGCGTGGGGTGGGAGTCTGTGCTGTCGATCTGGCTCCACGGCGTCGTCGAGATCGCGTCTATCATCATCGCCGGTGCCGCGGGGTTCGCCTTAGGCAACGGCTGGCTTTTTCCGGGTACCTATCCGCGCGGTTACGCCTTTCGTCAGGGGGCCAAGCGCGGACTCAAGCTCGCCGTCGGCGTGGCTCCCTTCATCGTCCTGGCCGCCTTCGTGGAGAGCTTCCTCACGCGCCACACGGAGCTGCCCGACGTGCTCCGCGCCGCCTACATCCTGCTCAGCCTCGTCTTGATGATCTTCTACGTGGTCGTCTATCCGCTCTACGTCCGCCGCCGTGTGGAGGCCGAGGCCGCCAACGACCCCGACCGGCTGGCCTGACCGCCCTATACCTATTTATATACAGTCGTCACACCTCTTGTACACGCATATGGAATCCCCCGCACCTAAAATCAACTTCTATCGCGAACGCACCTTCGGCGAAAAGCTGAACACCACGTTCGACTACCTGCGTCATAGCTGGCGCCCCCTGCTCCGTTACTCGCTTTACTTCATCCTGCCGCTCTGCCTCGTTCAGGCCTTCTTCCTGAATCAGCTTATGGGCAACACCTTCATCGATATTCCCGTGGCTGGCGAATCGAGCTTCAGCAGCGTAATCAGCCGGGTGCTTTCGCATGCGGTGGGGGTTTACTGCTGTTACATCGTCGGCTACATCCTCCTCTCGGCCCTGCTTTACAGTCTGATGCAGACCTACGAGCGACGCGAAGGCGGGCTCGTGGGGGTCACGTTTAATGAGTTGCGTGCTCCACTCGGTCGTCTCGTCGGGCGATCGGTGCGTGTGCTGCTCTTCGGCCTGCTTCTCTCTCTCCTCGTCGGCGCCTTCATCGGCCTTCCCGCGCTCTTGGGCTCCCTGTGGACACTACTCGCAACCATTCCCGTCACCTTGTTGCTCGTCCTCCTCTTTATCTCGCCGCTGTGGCTCTTCGCTCCGCTTTATCTTTTGGGAGACCGCCCCTTCTTCGCCTCCTTCCGACAGGCTTTTCGTTGGGGTATGCCCGCTTGGTTCGAGATCTTCGGACTGATGCTTGTCTTCGGTCTCATCGGTAGCATCGTCAATATGGTGACCTACCTGCCGTGGTACCTCTTCACCTTCATCGGCCAACTCTTTTCCTACACCGAAGGCAATGGCATGGCGGACACCCTCTGGTTTCAGCTCACGAGCTACATCCTCGGCATCATCCAATCCTACGGTTACTACCTCTCGCAGGTCATAGCCATGACCGGCATAGCCTTCGAGTACTTCCACCTCCGCGAGAAGCACGAGGGCGTCAGCGCCGCCACCGACATTGCCTCCTTTTCTAAGCTCTGACCACCAATGACCGACTCTATCGACACCCTCACCTACGATCTCGACAAGATCGCCCGCTACCAAGCCGATCCGCGCTACGACTACAACAGCCAGTTGCAGCCCATCGACACCTCGTGGTGGGAGGCCCTGGTCAATCGACTCGCACGCCTGCTGCAACGTCTCTTTCACGGCCTCGACGCGGAGCGTGCCAGCGGCATTGTGGCTTGGTCGCTCATTGCGTTCTTCGTCCTTGCCCTCATCGCTGTCATCTGGTTTATCTGGAAGAAGAGGCCCAGCCTCTTTCTGCGCAATAAAAAGCTGGGCGTGGATTACGAAGAGGTCACGGAAGAAGATCTTTACGGCACCGACTTCGATCGTGCCCTCTCCGACGCCCTCGCCCGAAGCGATCATCAGGCCGCTATCCGCCTCATTTACTTGCAGACGCTCCGCCAGATAGCCGACCTCGAGTGGGTCAGCTTTCAGATCTTCAAGACGCCCACCGAATACGTCTACGAGCTGAAGCCCGAGTCGCTTCGCCCCCCCTTCCGCGACCTGACGAACATCTTCCTGCACGTCCGCTATGGCAACTACCGCGCGACACCCGAACTCTGCCATCAGATGCACGACCTACAACAACAAATACTGAAAGGAGCCTGACGAATGAAACGCAGTCGCATTGTCTTTTTCGTGCTCATAGCCGTCTTCTTCGTTGCGGTCTTCGTGGTGCAGTACAACACACCGCGCCCTTTCGTTTGGAAGCCCACCTATCTCCACGACGACCGCCAACCGTTCGGCTGCTACGTCTTTGACGACGTACTCGCCAGCTCCTTCGACGACTATCGGGTCGAGCAGAAGTCCCTCTACAAAGTGCGTATGGAATACCCCGACACCGGCATCCTGCCCCGATCCGAACGGCGCACTTACCTCCTTATCCAAGACGTCTACTCCCCGCCAGACTCGGGGCTCCTCGACATTCGCAGCCTGCTCCGACAGGGCCACAACGTTGTGATCTGCGCCTCCGACTTCTCTGAGGAGATGATGGAGACCTTTGGCTTCTCTGTCGAGTATAACGAGCGGGACCTAATCAACGTCTTCGATCAAGCCGTGCGACTCGACCCCGTCCGCGACACCATCTACTACGGTACTTCCATTGACGACGACTACCACCTCTATCGCGTCTTCCCGCAGCTCCATCCCGTCTACTTGGGACTCCAAGAGTGCGAGCTGGATCGCAACATGGCCTTCTTGGCTAGGGATAACCACGACCAACCCCTCGCACTCATCATGTCGCTTTACGCTGATGACGCCGAGGATGATATGGACGCGGAGTCTCGCTGGGATTACGGTTCCCTCCTCATCGTCTCCACACCGCTGCTCTTCACCAACTACGGCATTTTGGACGGTGACAATGCCTCGTACATCTTCCGCCTCCTCTACTTCCCCGATAACTACCCGATCGTGCGGCTTGAGGAGAGCCATAGCGCCGCCAGCCCGAGCTTGCTGAAGGCCATCTTCGACAGTCCCGCGCTCAAGGCAGCCTTTTACAGCCTTCTCCTGCTCGTCCTCCTGCTGATGGCGAACGCTGCGCAGCGCAAACAGCGCCCCATTCCCGTAGTCACACCCCCGGCCAACGAGATGCTCCGCTTTACGCGCCTCATCGGCAACCTTTTCTATCAGAAGCGCGACTATCAGGACTTGCTCCGCAAAAAGTATCTCTATTTCCGCACCGAACTCCGTCGGCGCTACGCCACCGATCCCGAAACTGAGCCCGATCCGAAAGCCGCAGCCGAACGACTGGCCGCACGCACCGGGTTGCCCGTCGAAGAAGTGACGGCCGACTTCGTCCGTCTCAAGCATCTCCTTAGCGATGGCACACGCGTCTCCGAAACTGACATGCGCCGCGCCATAGATGGCATCAATCACTGGAAACGTAAACTCAAATAGGTCGCCCGAAAGTGCGCCTACCCCTAACTCCCCCCACTAATCCTAACTACTCATCATCCCAATGGAACAAAGAACCGCATCCCTTGACCTGACCGATTTCACAGAGAAAATCAACCGCATACGTGCTGCCATTTCCGACGTCGTAGTCGGACAGGAGCGCGTGGCCGATCTCCTGCTTGCCGCCATCCTCTCCCGCGGACACATCCTCATCGAGGGAGTGCCCGGCGTAGCCAAAACGCTCACCGCCCGACTCCTCGCTGCACTGATCGACGCCGACTTCTCCCGTATCCAGTTCACCCCCGACCTTATGCCCTCGGACGTGCTCGGGACGTCGGTCTTCAACATGAAGACCAGCGAATTTGACTTCCACCGCGGTCCCATCTTTGCCGACATCGTTCTGGCCGACGAGATCAACCGTGCCCCGGCCAAAACGCAGGCCGCCCTCTTCGAGGTCATGGAGGAGCGACAGGCCACGATCGACGGAACCACCTATCCCATGAGTCCCATCTACACCATCCTCGCCACCCAGAACCCCGTCGAGCATGAAGGCACCTACAAGCTCCCCGAAGCCCAGCTCGACCGCTTCCTGATGAAGATCACCATGCAGTATCCCACCCTGGACGAGGAAGTCCGCATCCTGGAGCGCCACCACGCCAACCGTCGCCTGACCACCCTGGAGTCCGTCCAGCCCGTCATCACCAAGGACGAGCTGCTCCGACTCATCGACTACGTCGGACACGTCTATGTCGAGCCCGCCCTGCTGCGTTACATCGCCCTCATCGTCGCTCGTACCCGTACCGCCCGCACCGTCTACCTCGGCGCCTCCCCGCGCGCCTCTGTCGCCATGATGCAGGTAGCCAAATCCTTAGCCTTGCTCCATGGCCGCGACTTTATCACCCCCGAAGACGTCAAGTCCGTAGCCATCCCCGTCCTTCAGCACCGCATCACCCTCACGGCCGAGGCTGAAATGGAGGGGCACAACCCGGTGAAGATCATCGGTCGACTGGTCGAGCAAGTTGAAGTCCCCAAATAAGCCCGCGTTATGTTTTTCACTCGGCGCTTCTTCGTCGTCCTCGCCGTCGTTTTCATGCTCTACCTCGCGAGCTATGCCTTCCCCGTCTGTTACGAGGCTGCCCGGTGGTTGGGCTACATCCTTCTTACTCTATCATCCATAGATGCCGTGTGGGGGGAAACGTTAGAAAGTAAGAAAAGGCGTCCCATGGCCCTTTTTTACTCCACTCTCTGCGGCATTCTGTTTGGCAGTCTATTCGTTCTTTTAAGTATATCGAAACTCAGCTTGGTGTTTAGTGCGGTAACCTTGATTTTGGTGTGTTTCCTGTTGTACTATAAAAAGCGATTCAGAACCATCACGGCGTATCGAACCTGCCCTGACCGCTTCTCCAACGGCGACGACAATGAGGTGCGCATCACGGTGGAGAACCGCCTATCCATCCCCGTTCACGTAGACATCATCGACGAGTTGCCCGACATCTTCCAGCGCCGCGATGTCCGCTTCCCCGTGGATCTGAAACGCGGCGAAAAACGGGAAATCGTCTACCGACTACGCCCCGTCCGCCGAGGCGTCTATAATTTCGGCCGCATCCGACTCTTTATCACCTCTCCTCTTGGCCTCGTGACAACTCGCGTCACCGACGGCCAGCCGCAAGAGGTAAAGGTCTACCCGTCCTACCTCATGCTCAACCAGTACGAGCTGCTCGCCGCCCATCACAACCTCACCGAGCTTGGAATCAAGCGTGTCCGCCGCCTGGGGCACCACACCGAGTTCGAGCACATCAAAGAGTACGTCCGCGGCGACGACTATCGCACCATCAATTGGAAAGCCAGTGCCCGCCGCCACCAAATCATGGTCAACACCTACCAAGACGAGCGCTCCCAGCAGGTTTACAGCGTCATTGACAAGGGTCGCATCATGCAATCGGCCTTCCGCGGCATGACGCTGCTCGATTACGCCATCAACGCCAGCCTCGTCCTCTCCTACGTGGCCCTTCGCCGCGAGGATAAGGTCGGCCTGGCCACCTTTTCCAACCATTTCGAGACCTTCCTGCCCGCCTCCCAACAGGCCGGGCAAATGCAGCAGCTCCTCGAAAGCCTTTACCGACAGGCCACCAACTTCGGCGAGAGTGATTATAGCGCGCTCTCGGTCCATCTCAACAAGCACATCACCAAGCGCAGCCTGCTCATCCTCTATACCAACTTCGACAGCGTCGTCGGCATGGAGCGCCAGCTCGAGGCGCTCAAATTCCTGTCCAACAGGCACGTCGTCCTCGCCGTTTTTTTCGAAAACGCATCCCTAACGACCTTTGCCGAGCGTAAGCCGCGCCATCTCTCGGACTATTTTGATCAAACCCTTGCCGATAAATTCATTGCCGAGAAGCAACACGTGGTCAACCTGCTCCAGCGCCACGGCATCTACGCCCTTTTGACCGCTCCCGAGCGTCTATCCGTCGATGTAATCAACCGTTACCTCGAAATGAAGGCCCGGCATGTGATCTAAAAAACGAACGACTAAAATCGGACAACCCCAAACGCCCTTCCGGGGATGCCTAACCATGCTATCCCCGGCCATTTTCCCCCTCATCGGATAAAAACGAACCGAAACCCTACCCGGTTTTCGTCCGTCAGGGTAGGGCGCAAAAGCATACGCCCCACAGACGGCCACGCCAGAGGCCGAATGAAATTAATTCCGATCCGATTTTTGATTCCCCGAATAAAAACGAACCGAAACCCCGTCCATTTTTTCGTTCAATTGGCCATTTGCATGACCATTTGTGGGGCGTATGCAATACGCCCCTACACGGGTACCCGAAAAGATGACGATTATTTCATTCCCCGGATAAAAACAAACCGAAACCCCGATAAATTTTCGTCCGGTAGGGTAGGGGCGTATTGCATACGCCCCACAAACGACCACGCCGGTGGCCGAACGAATCCAAGCCCGATCCGATTTTTGATTCATCAGGTAAAAACGAACCAAAACCCCGATAAATTTTTGCCCGGTAGGGTAGGGGCGTATTGCATACGCCCCACAGACGACCACGCCAGAGGCCGAATGAAATTAATTCCGATCCGATTTTTGATTCATCGAATAAAAACGAATCAAAACCCCGATGAATTTTTTCCCGGTAGAGTAGGGGCGTATTGCATACGCCCCACAAACGACCACACCGGTGGTCAAACGAATAGAAAAATCGCCATTTTTCAGGATGCCCGTGTAGGGCGCAACAGCATACGCCCCACAAACGGCCACGCCAGAGGCCGGATGAATCTAATTCCGATTCGATTTTTGATTCCCCGAATAAAAACGAACCAAAACCCTACCCGGCTTTCGTCCGTCAGGGTAGGGGCGTATTGCATACGCCCTACAAACGACCACGCCGGTGGTCGAATGGATAGAAAAATCGCCATTTTTTCGGGTACCCGTGTAGGGGCGTATTGCATACGCCCCACAGACGACCATGCAAATGGTCGAATGAATCTAATTCCGATTCGATTTTTGATTCCCCGAATAAAAACAAACCGAAACCCCGATAAATTTTCGTCCGGTAGGGTAGGGGCGTATTGCATACGCCCTACAGACGGCCACGCCAGAGGCCGGTCGAAATTAATTCCGATCCGATTTTTGATTCCCCGGATAAAAACGAACCGAAACCCGGTCTATTTTTCCGCTCATTCGAGCATTTGCATGGTCATTTGTGGGGCGTATGCTGTTGCGTCCTACACGGACAATAAAAATCTCGTCCATTTCACCGTTTATTTGGCTATTTGCATGGTTATTTGTGGGGCGTATGCTGTGGCGTCCGACACGGGTACCTGAAAAAATGGCGATTCTTTGATTCCCCGAATAAAAATGAACATCAAACCCGCCGGATTTTCTATTCCCCGAATGAAACGTGACCTTATTCTTATCCGGTTTTCCAATCCCCGACCGAAAATGAATCTCAAATCCATTGGGTTTTCTAATCCCCGACCGAAAGGGATGGCTGTACCCGGCGCATAAGGTATGTTCCCGATATGAAAGGATACGATATGCATTGCAGATGCGAATCTTTTACACTGAAAAAAGTGATTCTGCATTGCATATTGTGATCTATTGATCAAGAAGAAGTGCGTATGCATTGCAGATGGCATCTTCATGGATTAAAAGAAGTCTATCTGCGCCGCATATAGGATCCTAATGGATCGGGAGGATACAATCTGCGTTGCAAAAGATCTTCTTTTAGCCTTATAAGATAGGATCTGCAATGCAAATGGCATTCGTTCCATACGATAGAAACAAATCCGCGCTGCATGTGTTGTTCTTTTACAGCGGGAGATTTTAATCTGCAACGCATATAGCGTTCTTTTATGCTGGGAATATGCCTTATGCGTCAAGGTTGAGGATGTTTTTCGTTCTGGGATTAGAAAACCCGGCGAGGTTGAGGTTCATTTTCGATCGGGGAATGAGAAACTGGGTGGGAATAGGGCCGCGTTTTGTTCGAGGAATGGATTTTGGGGTGGGGATTAGATTCATTCGACCACTGCCGTGGCCGTTTGTGGGGCGTATGCTGTTGCGCCCTACACGGATACTCGAAAAAATGGCGATTTTTCTATCTATTCGACCACCGGCGTGGCCGTTTGTGGGGCGTATGCTGTTGCGCCCTACACGGGCGACCTGAAAAATGGCGATTTTTCTATCCATTCAACCACCGGCGTGGCCGTCTGTGGGGCGTATGCTGTTGCGCCCTACACGGACAGACAAAAACCGGGCTGGTTTTTGGTTCGTTTTTCGAGGGGGGGCGGAAAAGGGGGCGAGACGTGGGTTGTGCAAAAAGTGGGGTAGGCGCGCTTCCATAATTATACGGCGACTGTTACCTTTGCGGGCGCGTCGCAGGATGGGACCAATCATCGCTTCCGCTCACGCATTCATAATCCCTAACTATGTAGCATAAGATGATGAACAAACTGATGCTGATTCAGAAAGACCCTTGGCTGGAACCCTACGCCGAAGCCATCAAAGGGCGACATAATGATGTGATTAAGAAGGAACAAGACTTGACGCAGAATGGACGGCTTAGCCTCTCTGACTTTGCATCGGGATACCTCTATTTCGGCCTTCAGCGGATGGCCGACGGAGGGTGGGTGTTCCGGGAATGGGCTCCGAATGCCACCGCGATATACCTCGTGGGCGACTTTAACGGTTGGGAAAAACGCGAGGATTACCGTCTGCGGCGCTTGGAAGGTGCGGCGGGCAACTGGGAAATCGTGCTGCCTGCGGACGCGCTTCACCACGGCGACCTGTATAAGCTCCGCATGGAGTGGGAGGGAGGCGCTGGCGAACGCATTCCGGCTTGGTGTCGGCGTGTGGTGCAAGACGAGACGACGAAGATCTTTTCGGCTCAGGTTTGGGATCCGGCGGAGAAATACAAGTTCCGCGTCAACGATTTTCGGCCTGACACTTCGCCACTGCTCATCTACGAGTGCCATATTGGCATGGCCACGGAGGAAGAGAAGACCGGAACCTACGAGGAATTTCGTCTCAAAGTGCTGCCGCGCGTGGCCCGCGACGGGTATAACGCCATCCAGATCATGGCCATCCAAGAGCACCCGTATTACGGCTCCTTTGGCTATCATGTGAGCAGTTTCTTCGCGGCCTCGTCTCGCTTTGGCACCCCGGAAGAGCTGAAACGGCTGATCGACGATGCGCATGCGCTCGGCTTAGCCGTGATTATGGACATTGTGCATAGCCACGCGGTCAAGAATGAGGCGGAAGGCTTGGGACGCTTTGACGGATCGTACCACCAATATTTTCACACCGGAGAACGGCGTGAGCACCGCGCCTGGGATTCGCTTTGCTTCGATTACGGGCGTAACGAGGTGCTTCATTTTCTGCTTTCTAACTGCAAATTCTGGCTCGACGAGTATCGTTTCGACGGATTCCGCTTCGATGGCGTTACCTCCATGCTTTACTATAGCCACGGCCTCGGGGAAGCCTTTAGCAACTACGGCGACTATTACAACGGCCATCAGGACGGCGATGCGATCGTCTACCTGACCCTCGCCAACAGGCTGATTCACGAGGTCAACCCGCACGCGGTGACGATCGCCGAGGAGGTGAGCGGTATGCCAGGCTTGGCTGCCCGATTCGAGGACGGGGGCTACGATTTCGACTACCGAATGGCCATGAATATCCCCGATTTTTGGATCAAAACACTCAAGGAGAAGAAGGACGAGGACTGGCATCCGTCGGCCATTTGGTGGGAGACCACGAATCGGCGCGCGGATGAGAAGACGATCAGCTATGCGGAGAGCCACGACCAGGCGCTTGTGGGTGACAAGACGATTATCTTCTGGCTCATCGACGCGGATATGTATTGGCACATGCAGACGAACGACAGAAACCTCACCGTAGAGCGTGGCCTGGCCCTTCATAAGATGATCCGCCTCGTGACGGCGACCACCATGAACGGTGGTTATCTGAACTTTATGGGCAACGAGTTTGGCCATCCGGAGTGGATAGACTTTCCGCGTGAGGGCAACGGTTGGTCATACAAATACGCCCGCAGACAGTGGGGGCTTGTGGATAATCCGGACTTGAAGTATCATTTTCTCGGCGATTTTGACCATGCCATGTTGGCACTGATCCACAGCGTGCCCGCGTT
>ERZ773073.1251-NODE-1251-length-12173-cov-3.816719_pt1 | contig 12173 bp, 10 predicted proteins | sample MGYA00580616_ERZ773073 | MGnify/ENA primary metagenome ERZ773073 (study PRJEB29015, sample SAMEA2737960) | human oral metagenome | biome: human oral; feature: human-associated habitat; material: dental | place: China | collected 2131 ...
TGTCTACCCATGCTGTGAGCTGTGCCATAGATGACTCTTGCCGACATTTGGTCGACCGATGAGGGCGATACGGAGAATGTCGTCATCGCTACGCTCGTGAGCCTCGGGTAGGAGCTCGGCCAGACGATCTAGGATATCGCTAACACCTGAATTATGCTCGGCGCTGGTACGAATAATATCGCGGATGCCGAGGCGACGAAACTCCTCGTTGGGTAGCGAGTTGCGGAGATCGGCTTTGTTTGTGATGAGGATAACGGGTTTTTTGCTTTTTAGGGCTTTTTTGGCGACGAGGCGGTCCTCGTCTCCTGGGTATTCGGTGCTATCGACGACGACAAGAATAACGTCTGCGGAGCTGGCTGCCTCTTCAATCTGTTGTTGAATCCCAGCTTCGAATTCGTCATCAGGGTCTTTAAGCCCAGCGGTATCAACTAGCCAAAACTGAGCTTTGGTGGTCTCGTCGGTTTGCGCGGAGTTTGATTCTAGCGGGTGTTTTTGGGTGGTCTCGGGGCGACGATATGACACTTTGCCAATGACGTTGTCGCGTGTTGTGCCGGCTTCGCGAGCGACAATTGCTTGCTGAGAACGTACCATACGGTTAAAGAGCGAGCTTTTGCCCGCATTTGCGCGACCGATGATAGCGACGGTAGGAAGTTTTGTTGCCATTAGGTGATAATTATACCAGAGTTTTACGTCAAATACGAGCATAAGCTTGATAGATAATAGAGGTGGAGTGCGTGGTGCATATTGACTTAGATATGTAAAAGTGATATAATCAAGAAAGATAAGTGCAGTTCTCTCGCCTCACGGGGTGGGGTGTTTTTTTATGCGGGGCTTGTCCGAGGCTAGGTTGATTTTATCAGTTTATGATTTTATAATTACTAAAAATAATGAAAGAGCGACGAAACGGACGGACTTCGGTGGTGGTTGAGCGGCCCCTTAATGAAACGGGGGTTCCGTCTGTCGCGCAAGAAATTGCGTGCGCCACTGATCGAGCGCCAGTTGGGGCAATAATACCGCTTCTCGAGTCTGAGGATAGCGCTCGGATTGCTCTATATCTGCCAGAGGGGTGGTTGCCCGATCGACCTGGTAGTGCGTACGCCGAGGCCTATATTGATGCTTGGTGGAGTCTGCTTGGTCAGGTAGATCAACGGGCGGATTTTGTGGACGGAGATATTGGTGAGCTTTACGATGAGAATCCACTTGTTGTCAAGGCGATGCACCTCATGCCGTGGTTGCAGGAGCGTGGTTTGGTGAGCGAACGTGATATACGGTACGTGCTAAGTCAAAGCGACAGTGATCTATTGAGGGAATCGTTTATGGACTGCGAGAAGGTTGCTTCCTCTAACCGACTGACGGAGCAGACAACGCTAGGTGAAATGTCGCCGGCACGCCGTAAATGGCTGGCGGAGGTGAAAACTGATGAGCTGGTTCGCGAGATGGCTCGTAGCGTCGAGCCGAACGAGCTAGAGGAATTGATGTGCTCTCATGAACCGATTGAGGTACAGATTGCTATGGCGGCGCTGGGTCGGATGTTGCGATCGGACAAGTTTTCAGATATAGAACGGTCTCATGAAGCGTGGCTTGGTGCTCAGCTGTCAAACGACGATATAGCTGTACGCCAGCGCGCGGAGCGAACGTATCGTCACTTGTCACATGCTGGAGTATTGTCTCGGGACTTACTCGAATCGCGTGGCGTGACGACCCCAGCTTTAGCTGGAGATTGGTCGGAAAATCTTTGTTATATGCAGACTGAGGTCACGTGGATTACTGAAATTATTGAACGGATTAGTAGTGATGAACGTCTTTTGAAGTTGTTTTATCCAGTAGTAACGATGGGCGGGTCGCGACTCAAGGGTTACGGTAATGATGACTCTGATCTTGATCTTGCGGTTATGATTCGTCCTGGGGCTCTGGAGACGGATGTTGCGTCAAGTCTCGAGTCGCTTTTTGGCGACGAGCGACCGATTCAGTGCTGGCTTTCTGATACGCCAGAGGGCTTGCGGTTGCCGAGCTGCGAGGCGGATATTGCTGATAGAGCGTCTGACGCCTGGAGTCATCTTTTGTATAACAATGTCTGGATTGGCGAGCGGGAGACAATCGAGCAATTTCATAAGGAGTTGACTGCTCCTTATGAAAATGACCCAACACTTAGGCGGATTGCACTGCGTCGACTTGAGCAGGACGCCTTGCAATATCGTTTGATGCATAAGGGCTATGAACGCTACTACGTGGTCGATGGTGATGATAGACGGCTGGAGCGGGGTGGTGTTGATAGGCAGAGCGTTTATTGGGACCCGGGTTATCGCCGGTTAGCAACGCAGTTGTTTGCTGAAAAGATTCGTTTACAGTCTCCATCTAAGAAATAATTTGTCTTGAATATGAAGAAGACCTCCTTTAGGGCAGACGATACTGCCCCAAAGGAGGTCTTTGGCCCTTTTTCTATAGGGCGTAATTAGCCGAGTGTGGCATATTTACGCTCGGCTAGCTGACGCATGTCTAGCTGACTACCCAACATGCACATGGCGCTTAGGTAGCCAATTTCTTCTTGACCAGGAGACTGGTTCTCGAGGCCTAGAATAGACAGAGTAAACCTTACAAGGTTTACTTCGAAGCGCGGGTAGGTTCCGGGGATCCCTAGGCCGAGCTTCTTCAGCATTTGCTCACGGTTCGCTACACCTATCATACTCGGTAGGCGCGGCTCCTCTAGAGCCTGCTTTATCTGCTGAGCCTCATAGGCAAGTCCAGCAGTGATCTGGACTCCCGTACCCGCAAAGACGCGGTTAATGGCGTCCTTGACGGCGTCGGCAGCATCTCGCAGGCCAGATGTGTCAGCCTGCATTATGCTGGGCTGTAGCATGCTGGCCGCTCCGCCTCCGGTCAACGCCATCAACAGCATAGCGGGGTTAGCTGCACCTTGCAGGTACGCTTCTTGCCAACCCTTGAGCTGTTCGCGGAACCCATCGATAGCTGGCCACAGGTAGTCGTTGAGTCTACCAAGGAGACGCTTCTTTCGCGCTTCTGTAATGAAGGTTCCGTCTAGGCCTTCGATAGCATCAAAGACGTCTCCGTATCGAAGCCTGGTCACCCGCTTCCGTAGCTGATAGAACGTTGGGCTTACCTGTTCATCAGTCTCGTCCGCCCACTTTTCCATGGCGTTAGCTAGCTTAGACGGTAGGCTATATAGGCCAAACCGTTCGGCAAGTGCAGCGCGTATAGCGGCAACTACTGTGGACTGGTCTACCTTTAGGACGCCACCAGTCTTTAGTGCCCTCAACCAGGATTCATCATCTGGCGGGCTAGGCAGCAGGTTGTCGAAGGTCGCTGTATTTAGAACAGCGGTGTCGACCGCGGGGACGGCTGGTTTGACGTTCGCAATCAGTTGGCGTGCCTTTACCACAGGCATACCAGCTTCTCGCAAGTCATCGACAGTGAGATCCCCTAGGTCGGCAATCTTCTCTACGCCCAGGTTAAGCACTTTGGCGATAACCTGTTCGGAGGCGCCATACTCGGCGAGCTTGGCGGCCACTTCGTCAGTAGCTTTGGCAACTGAGCCTTTGTCAGACATCGATATCCTTTCGGGTTTTTGGTGTTTGTTTACTTCATGAGCTTGTCAAGCTCAGTCGGCCCCATGGATATCATGCGGACCGGGATACTCGTTATGTTGCCGATTATCTCTGCGCAGTGAGCGTATAGTGCATCGGCGGTGAGAGTAGAATCGACTGAATAACGAGTGATGACGGGAGCTACTTTTTGTAGCGCCCGAGTGAGTTGTTCTTGTTTCTCCGGTGTTGGATGACGATGAACCCGCAATTCTCCCTGAGTAGTAAATGCGGGATTATTCGTACCTTCATACCGGTTGGCAATGAGCCAATCACCATTTTTTTTGACCTGGTCAATCCAGGTGACGGCCAACCCGTCAAAGGCGTTTTTTCCTCCGCAAACGTTGATAGCGTATCGGAGGAGTACACCGTCTAGGGCGCCTACCCTAACTCTACCCTGCCATCGATTGTATTGTTCGTGGACACCAGGTAGTAGTCTCTCGACCAGTTTTGGATCGTCCGTCGGCAGCGGTCCTGCGCCATGCCGGACAGCATACGCACGGGATACACCGATATTGACGATTTTTCCCTCATAACCTGAGTCGTCTAGGATACGCCGAGTGATACTTGGCAGTGTCCTAATAGCGCTGGTATGAGGTGAAAAACCGTATACACGGTCTGTTAGTACGCCATGCGATGTTTCGATGACGGCAACCCCGCGTCTCGCCAGGACGACTTCCGGGAAGTAGCTTGGATCGACCACTTGGGCCAATTGTGATACTTCCCTGAAACGTCGATGAACGAAGTCGATGAAGTTGTCGTCACGAAGAAGGCTGAGTTCGTGTCGGACGGCGATACTATCGCTTCTCAGGAACTCGGCGTCTTCAACCACTGGCATAACGTACTGAACGACATTGTTACGAATCGCTTCGAGTCGTTCACGCAGGTCGGCAGCTACGAGGTCACCAACTGTTAGCTTAAGCTCGGGGTATCGCATCATGTCGCGATAGGCCTGTCCAACACCTGTACCCACTGTCCCACGTGGAGTATTCCCGAGGGATAGTTCGAACAAACGTGAGGCTATGCCGTGAAAAGGCGTAGACACGAGCGCTCGTCTATCTAGTGTTAGTGTGTCGAACGGGTTGATGCCGAGTAGTGAACGTAGCTCGGTGGCCTCGTTTAGTAGCCCCTCTGGGCTTACGACCATTTGGTGGGACAAATGTGTAGGGATACCGTCAAGTGTCCCGCAGCCCCACTGAGAGAGCGTAAAGCTCTTCCCTGCTGATGTTTTCACTCCATGTCCCGCTTGCGCACCTCCGCGCTTGATGACGGTGTGGGCACGCTGGGATTTCGCCACAGCGTGCACCACACTTCCTTTTCCGCCGTCACCAGACCCGAGGTCGGTGACGACGTAGACCTTGTAAGTCATACACCTATAGAGCTAGATTAGAGCCAGTCGAGATCACCTTCTGCCTCATCCTTTTCAAGCGGCGGTACGTTTGCTGGATCGAGCGGCCAAAGGTCGGTCTTGTTACGGAAGACGTCGCCTGGTTTTGGGCCTTTCCCAAAGTTCTTTAGCGACGCCTGGGCGCCAATAGGAATATTGGTAATAGACCTGATGATCTTGTCGATATCACTATTGGACGTGACTCGTTGGTTGAGAAATTTGGGCAACTTTTCTAGCTCAAGCGTACCTTCGGTTAGACCGATGATACTTGCTTGTACCTCTGGCAACAGGGTGACCTTTGGCAGGGTGACTATACGGTCCTCGCCGTATATATCTTGCCAAAACTCGCGCGTCTCGTCGTCATTATTGACCTGCAACAAGAAGGCGTGAGCCTGCTTGAGTAGGTCAATAATGACGCGCTTGGTCGAGATTGGCCGGCTCTTTGGTATTTGCCAGCCATTCTCTGATACCTTGTCATAGACACTTTCGCCAAAGATCTTTATGAGCATTCGGTGGTCGACGTACTCCCTGCCGGGAGCGTCCGTCACCGTGAAGTCGTACCTTTTTAGTCCGACTCGGTTTATGTACGTGCTCGTTAGATACGCGCCTGCAAACAGCCCGTATTGAGGATCTTCTGGAAGATCCCCGCCAGCGCGTTCCGGCACCATGAGCGTCAGCTGTCGCACGATCCGCTTAGCCAGCGCTTCGTATTGAGAACGACAGAGGGTCACTCTGTCGTCTCGGTCACCGAAGATGCTAGTGGCAATCTGCGGATCCATGTCTGGCAGGACTTTACTCAATAGGTCGTATGTGTCTGGCAAGACTTTTAGCGCCTTGTCGACATTACTTCCCATTGAGCCGGTCGTATCGAGGCGTATCTCGACAGGGACTGGCATCCCGACTTTATTGACAAACAGACCGTCTGGCCGCTCGACGAATCGTATACGCGATTCTCGAACTAGTCCAAATTCGGCTGGGTCAACTAGTGGATCCAGTTTTTTGCTTTCTCGGAAAGCTTGCTCGGCGGTACTAGTCGCCGGGCCAGTAGCTGGTACGTATTTAGAACAGGTGCCTAGGTATGCGTCTCGGGTAAAACGACGGTATCCCATCGCCATTCCTCTCTGTTTGGGTCGCGAATTATAGCGACAATGTGGTGAACTTGTGAAACTTTTGTCCGTATTCGGCCCTGACGAGCTCGTAAAAGCTATCAAGAGCCTCTTCGGCATTACTGTAGGCTCCTTTTATCAACTGCTGAAGCAGTCTAATATAGGCGCCTGTTTCTCCGTAGGGCCAATGGCCATTTACCTCTCCGCCAAGACTAAACATCACCGCAGAAGCGGCGTCTTTGATGTCAAGGACAGCCTTGTCGGCTGGTACTTGGTCCTGGTGGAGGAACGCAGACGTCCAGTCTAGGGTAATTGCAAAATGTTGCTGATGGTCCAGCAGAACATTACTAGCAGTTATCCTGCGATTTTGGACGCCCTCACCGTGAATATACGCGAGCATCTTGAGTAGTCGTCCCATAATCCATGCACTCGTCTCAGTGTCGACCCGCAGGCCATTCTTGCGACGAATATTGGACATGGGGAGAATACGGCGAACGTCATCTACATCGGCGAAGCAATATATATTGATTCGTCGTCCACCTCGCTCGGGCGATACTCCAGACTCTACTAGCAGTGGATAGAGTCGTTCGTAATGTAGGTGATGGTTGTTGTGTTTGGCGTATTCGGCGTCAAACAGCTCTGCGGTTGTCGCAAGACGTCGCAGTATAAACGCCGCGCGCTCAAGGCCCCCGTTATATTTACGAGAGGCGGCAATCTGGGCTAGATGCCATCGGCCGGACTCTTCTTCTCTCGCGAGATGGAAAGAGTATGACTCGGTATCTGCTAGCCGCCGAGCTTGTATGTCATATAAGCCGGAGGCGCCTTTCAGGAACATGTGTCACCTCTTTTTTAGTTTGTGTTTTTAGGGTGGTTGGTTGTTAATGGACAGATGCGTCCCACCCTAAGCATCGGTTTATACATTATTTCAACAATCCATATAAAAATCAAGCTGGCTGGAGTTTCATGTTGGTGGTCTAGCCTAGGTCGATGAAGCTGGGCTCATCGACGATCGATGACTAGATAGTCACCGCGCTTCATGTTGTTTAGCGTATAATTGCCGAACTGTACACGATGGAGGCGCTTCACTTCGTAACCGAGAGCAGAAAATGTACGGCGAATTTGACGATTGCGACCCTCACTCATCGTTATCTGCCACTTGTCACGACGTTCGTCTGATAATCGCGCGAGCGTGAGCCGGGATCGTCCGTCCTCGAGTTGGACACCAAAATCGCTAATCATTTGCTGATGTAGTGGCGCGAGGTCGTTGTCCAGCTGAACATGATATATCTTTGTTTTTGTAAATTTCGGATGGGTCATCCGGTAGGCGAAGTCACCGTCGTTTGTGAGAAGCAGGAGCCCGGAACTGTTGCGGTCGAGACGCCCTACGGGCTTGAGTCTGTGATACTTGGCTGGTAGGAGTGTGTAAATTGTCGGGCTGTTACCTTGGGGTTTCCGTGAGCAGACGTACCCGACTGGCTTGTTGAGGGCTAGGTAGATGAGCTTCTGAGGCTTTTTTGAGATTGGGGTGCCAGCGACGGTGACATTGTCGCCTGGTTTCACCCTAGCGCCTAGCGCGGTTGGTCGGCCATTTATCTCGACTGTCGATGAGTCGATCAGCACGTCTGCTTCGCGACGCGAAATACCCAGCTGGAGGGCTAGGTATTTGTTGAGACGGGTTGAGTTATCCGTCATGTAGTTTTTCTACGCGCCTGGTGCCTGTGGCGCGGTTGGGGTTGCAGGCGGTGTAGATGCTGTAGCCGACGACACGCCTGGATTTACGGGCGAAGCTACTGGTATTGGTCCTGACATTGGCGCCTGGACTGGGTTTGGGTTTGGAGACGGAGCGGGAGCTTGAGGTGTTGGCTCTACCGGAGCGGAAGTAGGAGCGGTGGTCGCTGGGGTTGTGATTTGTTGAGGCGCTTCTGGGCGTGGTGTCTCCTCAAACTCAAGACCACTTGGCTCGGGGTGTGGTGTAGCTTGGGTTTGTGTCTGCGGAGGAGTCGGCATCGTAGGTGCTGGTATTGGAGTTGGTGCAGTTGACACGCTTGGAGCTACAGGGCTTGGGCCTGGTATTGACTCCTGGGCAGGACTCGGTATTGGCGTTGGAGTTGGAATTAAGTTCTGGGGTGCAGGTGCTGTTGGAGGGGTAATATCGGATGCTGGAGTTGGAGCTTGGTCGACGCTAGCTAGCTCCTTGTCCATTAGCTCATTAAAGTTGGGCTCATTTTGACCCTCAGGGCGTGTAAGAGGTTGGATGATTCGATCAGCTAGGTTGCCTGGTCTCGGAGTGGAGAATGGTGCCGTGGGCTGAGGAAGTGTGCTCTCAGTTTGCTGAGGAGCAGCAATGTACGGCTGAGGTGCGACTGGCGCGGTGTGGCTTTGGGCTGGAGCTGATGCCTGCGGTGTAGGTGTTGTTGGGGGTGTGCTTACGCTAGGAGGATTTGGTCGAGGAGCTGGGTTTGCCGGAGCTGCGGGCCTCGGAGAGACGAGGGGCCTCTGTCCGCTAACTGGAGCGTCGCTCAGTACTTCGTGGACGGTTCGTACGACATCTTCGATGCCAACCTGGGACTTGACTAGATAACGATCAGCCCCGAGAGCAACACCGCGCTGACGTTGTTCTTCGCTTGACAAGGCCGTCATCATGATAACCTTGATGTTTTTTGTTTCAGTAGTACTGCGGAGGATATCGAGCATGTCAAATCCACTGATTTTTGGCATCATGACATCGCTCAAAATCAGGTCTGGACGATCCTTGATCGCCATTGCCAGAGCCTCTTCCCCATCACCGGCGGAGACGATGTCGTAGCCTTCCGCAAGGAGGCGGACGCCATAAATCTCGCGTAAGCTTTTGTCGTCCTCTACTAGCAAAATCTTGGTCATAACTATCTCCTATTGTAGTTGGTGAATTGCAAAAAAGCCATACCCCTTATGGTTATTGTTGTCTTGGGGGTATATTGATCGGCGTATTATCCCGTCTCGACAGGTATTGCTCGGGGTTGGCTTCGATTGTGCTGAGGGGCGTGTTGACTAGCTGAACAGCCTCTGATACGGGTGCTGGGGCCACGTGCTGAGGTCCTGGTGCTTGATGTTGAGCTGTAGGGTATTCGGGTGCTGTCATTGGCGTCGTTGTTGATGATGTTGGCGGTGTAGCTACGACAGGCTGCACTGGGGCGTTGGTGGCTACGGAATCTGAAGCCTGGGGATTGTGACCTGGTGCTGTGGCTTGTTGTGGCTTATCGGCTGACTCTTTTTCGGCTTTGAGTTTGGCTTGTTCGATTAGCCTTCGCGCTTCATCGTGATCGGTGCGTGGAATTTCAACAAAGAATGTACTACCGTGCTTGTACTCGCTTTCTACCCAGATACGTCCACCGATGGTTTCGGTGAGCCGTCGGCAGAGGTATAGGCCTAGGCCGGTGCCGCCGATTTCGCGCGTGTCGGAGTTGTCGACACGATAGAACTTCTGAAACAAATGAGACTGATCTTCGTGCGGGATGCCGATGCCAGTGTCGGCGATACTGATGACGATATGCGAGTTGTCGCCCGTTACGTCAACGCACACCTCCCCCTCAGGTGTGTACTTAATTGCATTTTCGACTAGGTTTTGAACAACTTCACGCAGATGATCGTTGTCAACGTAGGCATAAAAGACTGGATTGAGACGCTTCACCGGATCCTCGACGGCAGTTTCGTCAGGGTCAGGTTTGTAAATGATACGGAGATTTTTTTCTTTGGCTTTTGGAGTGAGACCCTCGACGATATCATGAATAAACGGAACGACATCGATGATTTTTGGGTCATTTTTGAGGCGAGAGTCGTCGGCTTTGCTGACGTCTAACAGATCGGCAAATAATCGTCCTAGGTGCTGAGCGGACTCATGGGCCTTTGTGATGAAGTCACGGGCTTTGTCGTCGATTTGTGCGGTAGCTGGGTTGAGGGCTAGCCCGAGATAACCTTCTATACTAGCAACTGGTGTACGCATTTCGTGGCTGGCGGTTGAGATAAACTCAGCCCGCTGGCGTTCATCAGACTTCTCGATAGTGACATCTCGAAAAACAACTATAACTCCGTTGCCAAGCTGGCCAACTGGGTTGACGGAGATGCTAGCCAGGAAGGTCTTGCCAGACTGGGTCTCGAGGCTGAAGTTGTCATTTTTTTGTGGTTTATGTGTCGTGAGAGCTAGCGCGACGGGGTCATTCGTTTCGGACACGGCTTGATTCTTGCTGTCTAGCATCTTGAGGATTGATTTGTAGCTCAAGTTTGTTGCATCTTGCTTACCCCAGCCAATTAGCTGCTGAGCTGCTGGGTTGATGAGCTGAACGGTTCCCCGTCCGTCTAGGGCAAGGACACCCTCTCCGATAGCGTTGATAACTACCTCTGAGGTTCCAGCGACCTGGCTAAGCTCACTAGCGAGTTCGTTGTAGGCTCGGTCCTGTTTGGTCTCGTCTGCCGATGAGGCATTGCGTCCCCATAGAATAAGCCCTATCGCTAGTGGAGTGCCACTAAGTACTGATAATGTGATTAGTTGTCCGGGGCTGGGATCGACAGCGAGATACTGGTAAATTAGGAGTGCGGCAAAGGTGGTGAGACTTATGGTCAGACCTCTGAGGCTGATAAATGCACCAAATGGTAGCAAAAATATAAATAAACCCAAAAATACAGAGCTGACACCACCAGTCTGAGCGACAAGTATGGTGATGGCGACAAGGACGAGGCTGTAATTGACGAGTAGAGATGATCGAAGTTTTTGGAGTGGCACCACAAAATAGCTGACGCCAATTACAAACAGAGAAGTAAGTGCAATAACCCCTGGGATAAGTGGGACAACGAGATTATGGTTCAGGGCGCTAGTGCCGGCAAATGTCGACCATGCAAAAAGACCACCTATCACGGTCGCTACAAGAAATAGCGCCTCGCTAGTGCGGCGGTGCCAAAAACGGCTAAGCTGGCGTGACGTGGTGTTGCCCCCCATAATTATTCTATTTAGTACTTATGTTTAGTATACCAGACAACTGGAAACGGTACTAGCGACGCTGGCTTTGGTTGGTTTAGTGAAGTTGTAGCTTGTGTCTTGGCGGTGTTTTAACGGAAATACTACGAATTTTACGCTTCGATCAGTATAATGGATGTATATGAATCAGATTTTCAAAACTACACTTCTAATGGCTGGTCTGACGGGTCTTTTCATGGCTCTTGGTTATCTCATCGGCGGGCAAAACGGTATGCTCATGGCACTGATTTTTGCGAGTGTCGGCAATATCGGTATGTATTTTTTCAGCGACTCTCTAGTCTTGAAAATGCAAGGTGCGCATCCACTTGATGGCAAATACCCACAGGTAGAGAAAATAGTTCAGGATCTCGTGTCACGTGAGGGTATGCCGATGCCAAAGCTTTACTACGTCCCTACTCCGATTCCAAATGCGTTTGCGACGGGTCGGTCGCCACAGCATGCTGCGGTTGCGGTAACTGACGGGATTATGGAGATTCTAGACGATAATGAGCTAAAAGCGGTCCTAGCCCATGAGTTAGGGCATGTCAAAAACCGAGACATGCTTGTTTCGACGATTGCCGCCTGTTTGGCTGGTGCGATAAGTTACCTCGCGCAGATTGCGTACTTTTTCAGTGGGTCGGACGACGACCGCAATCCGTTTGTAGCGATTGCGATGATGATATTAGCGCCGTTTGCAGCAATGATCATCCAAATGGCCATCTCGCGTTCTCGAGAATACCTGGCTGACGAACATTCGCAGCATGTATTAGGAAACGGTAAACATCTCGAGTCGGCGTTGATGAAACTCGAGGGCTGGAAGCAGCAGACACCGCCTATAGAGGGTAGCCCCAGTCAGGAAGCGACAAATGCACTGATGTTTGCCAATATGTTTTCGGCACGGGGTCTAGCGAATTTGTTTAGCACTCACCCATCGACCGAGGATCGGATCAAGCGGTTAAAAGAGCTTGATGGCCGACAATAGTTTTATAGCTAGACAAGTCAGACGATAATTGCTATAGTAGTCGGAGTTCGGCCTTATCGTCTAACGGTTAGGACACAAGGTTTTCATCCTGGCAATCCGGGTTCGATTCCCG
>ERZ773073.1254-NODE-1254-length-12166-cov-19.237470_pt1 | contig 12166 bp, 11 predicted proteins | sample MGYA00580616_ERZ773073 | MGnify/ENA primary metagenome ERZ773073 (study PRJEB29015, sample SAMEA2737960) | human oral metagenome | biome: human oral; feature: human-associated habitat; material: dental | place: China | collected 2131 ...
ATCATTATGTAGACCAAATTTATATGAATGAAAAAATCAAATTTTATGAACATGGGGAAAATAAATTTGAAAAGGCGGCGGATGAGTGGTTGAAGAAAATCAGAAAAAATTTCAATCCTTGATAAATACAAGGGTTTATGGTAAAATGAATTAACAAAATATATTGGAAGAATAATGTCAAATCAAAAAATTAGATTAGTATTTTTGGTACGGCTGGGAATATTACAAAAAAACATATTTTATTGATGAAAGGGATAAAAAAGAAAGAATTATGAAAAAATTTATATTTTATGTATTATTGACTCTAGTTTTGGTCGGATTGTGTTCTAAAAAAGAAAAAAGTGTCTACGAATCTGAAAATAAAAAATTTAATAACTATTCAGCAGTAAAAGTCTTAGAAAGATATATAAATAAATTTAAAAATAAAATTGGAAATCAATGTGAACCTGAATTAAAAGAAATGGCAGGAAAAGATGCTTGTAAAAGTATACAAAAAGCAATGCAAACTTTAGATTATAAAATTAATGATGTGAATGAAAATGGGGATAAAACAGTTATTAATATAACTATGAAAATACCTGATTTTGAAAAAGCATTCTCTAAATTAAATAATGAAATGAATGCCTTTCTTGAAAAAGAAGAAATAGAAGGAAATGATGTTAACGGATATAAAAAAAGAATTTCTACAAAAGTTAAAAATATTTTAGTTAATGAATTATCAAAAGAAAATTTAAAATATAGGAAAAAAAACTTGAATGTTGTATATAGAAAAATTGGAAGTAATTGGATCTTATCGGAAGAAGAAAACGAAGAATTTTTTAATGCAATGGTACCATTTTAATCATAAAAATATATAAAAATTGAAAGGAAAAAGTAAAATGAAAAAAAGAGCTTTGATTAGTGTTTTTGATAAGACTGGGATATTGGAATTTGCACAGTTTTTAAATCAAAAAGGTGTGGAAATTATTTCTACTGGAGGGACTTACAAGTTTTTGAAGGAAAACGGGCTTTCTGTAATAGATGTTTCGGAAGTTACTAATTTTAAGGAAATGCTGGATGGTAGGGTAAAAACATTGCATCCAAATATTCATGGTGGAATTTTGGCGATTAGGGACAATAAGGAGCATATGGATACGATTGCGAAAGAAGGAATAGAGACGATTGATTATGTTGTTGTTAATCTTTATCCGTTTTTCAGGGAAGTTCAGACAGATAAGACTTTTGATGAAAAAATCGAATTTATTGATATAGGCGGGCCTACAATGCTTCGTTCGGCTGCAAAATCATTCAAGGACGTTACAGTTATCTGCGAAACAGAAGACTATGAGAAAGTTATGGAAGAAATTGAAAATAATGGGGAAGTTTCATTTGAAACAAAAAAAAGATTGGCTGGGAAGGTGTTTAATTTGACATCAGCTTATGATGCGGCTATCTCTAATTTCTTGCTGGAAGAGGAATATCCAAAATATTTGAATGTTTCGTATGAAAAGAAATTTGACTTGAGATATGGCGAAAATCCTCACCAATCGTCTGCATACTACGTTTCAACTACTGAAAATGGAAGTATGAAAGATTTTGTCCAGTTAAATGGAAAAGAATTGTCGTTTAATAATATCAGGGATATGGATATTGCTTGGAAAGTGGCAAATGAATTTGATGAAATTGCCTGCTGTGCTGTAAAACACTCGACTCCTTGCGGTGTGGCAGTTGCAGATGATGTTTTCACAGCTTACGAGAAAGCCCATGATTGTGATCCAGTATCAATTTTTGGTGGAATTGTTGCGATTAATAGAGAAATTGACGCAAAAACTGCACAGGAACTGAATAAAATTTTCCTAGAAATCGTAATTGCCCCAGCATTTACTGATGAAGCTCTTGAAATATTAAAATCCAAGAAAAATTTGAGAGTAATAAAATGCGAAGTTGCAAAACCGCAGGATAAAGTGGAATATGTAAAAGTTGACGGCGGAATATTAGTTCAGCAGACAAATCAGAAGATGATTGACAATATGGAAGTTGTAACGAAAAAACAGCCAACAGAGCAAGAATTAAAAGATATGGAACTTGGAATGAAAGTCGTAAAACACGTAAAATCAAATGCAATTGTGGTCGTAAAAGACGGAGCGGCAACAGGAGTTGGAACAGGACAGACAAACAGAATCTGGGCAACTCAGCACGCACTTGAACACGCCAAAGGGGACTTGGATTCACTAGAAGGAGCAGTTCTGGCATCAGACGCATTTTTCCCATTCAGAGACTGTGTAGACGAAGCTGCAAAATACGGTATCAAAGCACTAGTACAGCCAGGCGGCTCAATTAGAGACAAAGAGTCAATCGAAGCTGCCGATGAACACGGAATGACAATGGTATTTACTGGCATCAGACACTTCAAACATTAAAATTAAACAAATATTTGTTTTTATAGATAAACTGTACTAAAATATATGAAAAGGGGTAATCTATATCAAAATCTAAGAATAGAGGAACAATTAAAATTCAAAAAACTACATTATTCCAATTATATGATGGGGATATAGACTACCCCAATATCGAAGGGGACTAAAATAATGAGTGCCACATGGAACATTAGTTTTAGTGGAACGAGGATTAAATAAAATTAAATGAGGTTTTGGCTAGGATAGAATGTAAACTATTTTTGGGGAATAAAAGGGCAAAAATACATTAGCTTGTATTTATGAAGGTGAAGAAGTAATATATTGGTATATTAAATTATTTATTGACATTTTAATAACAAAAAGTATATACTTAATAAACAGAAAGGAGGTGGTAGTATATGGAAAAATTTAAATTTGTTGATCTTTTTGCAGGAATAGGAGGTATAAGGATAGGATTTGAATCAATTGGAGGAAAGTGTGTATTCACAAGTGAGTGGAATGAATGGTCTAAAAAAACTTATATCGCAAATTTTGGAGATAATGAAAAATTTATTGGAGATATAACAAATTTTCCTGCTGAAGATATTCCTGATCATGATGTTTTATTGGCGGGATTTCCGTGTCAACCATTTTCTATAGCAGGAGTCAGTAAGAAAAATTCACTTGGAAAACCTCATGGATTTGAATGTACTACACAAGGTACATTATTTTTCGATGTAGCAAGAATTATATCCATAAAAAAGCCTAAAGCTTTTATGTTAGAAAATGTTAAAAATTTAGTTTCACATAATAAAGGAAATACTTTTAAAATAATAATGAATACTCTTGAAAATGAGCTGGGATACAAAGTTTATCACAAAGTTATAAATGGTAAATATTGGGTTCCTCAAAATAGAGAAAGAATAATTATAGTTGGATTTAAAGAAGAAAATGATTTTAGTTGGGATAATTTAGCAATAGATAATGAAATACACAAATTGAAAGAAATACTACATCCTGAAAATGGTACAGAAATAGCAGAAGAACCTTATACTAATGGGAAAAATGCCAAAGTACATAAAAAATATATACTTTCAGATAAATTGTGGAAATATCTTCAGGATTATGCTAAAAAACAAAAAGCTAAAGGAAATGGATTTGGATATGGCTTGGTAACTCAAGAAGATGTAGCAAGAACTTTATCTGCAAGATACTATAAAGATGGTTCAGAAATTCTTATTTCTCGAAAAGGAAAAAAGAACCCTAGACGATTAACTCCAAGAGAGTGTGCAAGATTGATGGGATTTGATGACTCATTTAAAATTGTTGTATCTGATACACAAGCATATAAGCAATTTGGAAATTCTGTTGTTGTTCCTTTAATCAAGGAAGTGGCAAAATTAATGGCACCATATATATAGAAATAATTAGGAGGAAAAATGAAACAAGGATATTTGTCACAATATTTTAAATCAATTGCAGCTAAAGTTTTAAGTAGAGTAGAAATTGATATAACTAAAAGTAATCAGCATGAAATTAATGGTACTGCTCCATTAAAAAGAATATTTGGCCCAAATAAAAGAAGATTTTCTGCCCAATTTTTATATTTATCTGATAATGATGATGAACCTGTCAAATCAGATGGTTTTTTAACTTGGTATGATGCTAGAGAGCAGCATCCAACAAGAACAGAATATAGAATGTATTTTCCAACCACATTTGTTTCAAATTGTGCTTCTGAAGGAGATATGTTATTTATAGCATTGAAACCAGATGATAGTGTACTAGTAATAATTGCTGAATGCAATTCAACAATAGCTAATCAATTGAGTTGGCTTTTTGGAATAAATAAAGGATATCCAGGATTTTCAATAAGAGAAGAACTTGAAAGTGAACAAGATAGGATAGCTTTTGTTTCTAGAATTATTTTAGAAGAAATAGGAATTGAAATAGAAGATAGAAGTGAAACTTATTTAGAAGAAATGCTATGTAAATTTAATTATAATTTTCCTTCTACAAAAAATTTTTCAGATTATGCTAGAAATACTTTAAGAAATATACAATATGATAATATTGATGACATGCTAGTTGGATGGATAGAACGAGAAGAAATATTATTCAGGACTTTAGAAAAATATCTTATTGCTGAAAGATTATCGAATGGTTTTCATGGTAATAATTTCACTGATGATTTTGTAAAGTATTCTTTAACTGTTCAAAATAGGAGAAAAAGTAGAGCAGGTTATTCATTGGAAAACCATATAGAAGAACTTTTAAAAATGAATAATATAAGATATGATAGGAATAAAAAAACAGAAAATAATTCAAAACCAGATTTCATATTTCCTAGTATAGAAGAGTATCATAATCCTTCATTTAATGCATCGTATTTAACAATGCTAGGTGTAAAAAGTACTTGTAAAGATCGTTGGAGACAGATTTTATCAGAAGCAGGAAAGATAAAACATAAACATCTTCTTACTTTAGAACCTGCTATAAGTCAAAATCAAACAGAAGAAATGAAATTTAATTCTGTGCAATTAGTAATTCCTAAAAATATTCTAAATACATACTCAATAGAACAGCAAAAAAATATATGGACGGTTGAAAATTTTTTAAATTTTGTGACAAATAAACAAAATATAATTAATTGTTTTTAAAAAGGATGTTTATGGAAAATTTTTAGAAAAATTAAATAAAGAAGCTATCTTAATTTTTTGAGATAAGTCTTTTATTATGTAGTAATATCGTATATTTTTTAACGTTATTAATGAATTCTTATCTATTCTACTCGATATAGACTACCCCAACATCAAAAACTGAGAAAAATAGATTTTATAGGGTTAATTTTGGTTTAAAAATATAAAAAATGGAGGAAACCAAAATGAAAAAAATTTTTGTGATATTAACATTGGTATTTGTAAGTGTAAATACATTTTCAGAAACGTTGTATTTCAAGAATTGTAAGGAAGCACGTGCAAAAGGATACAAAAATATAAAAAAAGGCGAGCCAGGATATGCAAAACATTTAGACAGGGATAAAGATGGTATAGCTTGTGAAAGTAAATAAATTAAATGTAGAGTTGTTTCTTGATTGAGATAACTCTTTTTTTAAAACATGGTATAATTTAGTAAAATTTTAAAATAGAAAGTGAAGAGATGTATAAAAAAGAAATTATTGAATTGACAAATTGAAAAAAATGTGGTATTATAATTAAGAGCTGTTGAATAGAATTATTTTTATAATTCAATTTTTATGGGACTGTAGCTCAACTGGTCAGAGCAACCGACTCTTAATCGGTAGGTTGTGGGTTCGATCCCCACCAGTCCCACCATCATCTTCTATAAAATATTAGTGATAAGAGTTTTTTAGACTCTTATTTTTTTTTAAAATTTTGCTTAACAACCGATACAGCAGAACTGATTATAAATTTACATAAAAAAATTAAATTTTTCTCAGTTATTGCAAAACACCTTGAAACAAGTATTGAATATAGAATAAAATTTATTGGAATCACGGCTGTTAATTTAGCTGTGATTTTTGCTTTTTAAATGAAAAGTGTGATATAATTTATTAAATAAAAGTATGCTTATATTAAATATCATTTAAGAAATAAAAAAGTATTATTAAAAATAATATTTGTAAATAAAGCTACAAAAGTCTTTAAGGTAGGTATTTAATAATAAAATTTAATTAAAAGATATTTTAATAGTTAATAGCATAATCTTGTAAAAAAATAACTTTAATTTCATGAATTTTTTGATTTCTGCTGTTTAAATGGGAAATAGTATCAGATATTCAATTTGAGAGAAAAATTTTTAAAAGGAGCTTCATTTATGAAAAAATATATTTTAAAAATGATGATGTTGTCAATGATGGTAATTATGGTGGCTTGCGGAAAGAGTGAAGATAAAGATGTAAAAATGGAAAATAAAAAGCAAAATGAAAATGAAAGCGTTGCTGAAAAGCCTAAAAATCAATATGTAACAGATAAAGGGAAAGTGTATTATGATGGAAAAGTTGTAAAAGGGGCTAAGGCTGGTACGTTTGAATGGATTGAAGGGACTTGGTACGGAAAAGATGAGAATAATGTCTATTTTGAAGGTAAGAAAGTTGGAAAATTAGAAGGCAAGCCGATTGAGAGAATAAATAATTATTTGGTAAAGTCAGGGAATGTCCTTTATTATTTTTATTGGAAAATTGATAATTTGAAAAATAGTAAGTTGGAAATAATTGCAAATAAGGAAGATGGAGCTGAATATTATATTAAAGATGGGAAAAATGTTTACTTTTTAGAAAGAAATATTAATTTTCTTGAATTTGACGGGAAATTAATTTTACTAAGGAATATTGACTATAATACATTTGAAGTGGTTAATAAAAAATATTTTAGATATGTAAAAGACAAAACAGGAATTTATTATGTTGCAAATGGGAAGGCTGATGAATTGAAAGGACTGGATAAAAATAGTTTTAAAATTATTGATTTTGTCTTTTCTGCGGATAAGAATAGCGTGTACTATAGGGGAATTAAGCTGGAAAAGATTTTATCTAATGGATTTGAAGTTGTGGGAAATGTTTATGATGTGAGTTATTATCTGAAAGATAGGGACAAGGTGTATTTTTTGAATGAAATATCCGAATTAAGTGTTGTAGAAAAGGCAGATTCAAAGACTTTTGCATTGATAGACGATTTGTATTCAAAGGATAAAAATAATGTTTTTTGCAATGGAAAAATTTTGGAAGGAGCTGATGTCAAGAGTTTTAAAGTATTTTATGATTCAGATGTGGAAACAGCGAAAGATAGCAAGCACGGGTATTATGATTGTTATTCTGTGAGATAATTAAAGGAATGATGGATTTGAAAAAAGGAGGATTTTTATGAGAAGCACTGTTTTAAGAATATTAGGTTTGTTAATTTTAATAGTAAATGCGGGATTTTCCGAATACATCATTGAAAATGGTAAAATTTATTATAATGAGGATTATCATAAAACTTTGGTTGTAAAGCGGATAGATGATGAAAAAAGTGAAAAATATTTAACAAAAAGTCCTGATTTAAAGAGTTTTAAAATTTTGAATGAGAATTTTGCGAAAGATAAGGATACTATTTATTATAAGGAATATGATATTTTGGAGGCAGATATAAATAGTTTTGAAATATTGGATGAAGATACTGGAAAAGACAAAAATTATATTTATTTATATGGGCAGACTGTACGGTATGAAAATAGTGGCGAACCGGTAGATATGAAAAAAGTTACTTTTTATGAGAATTCTAAGGGTAAAATGTATTATTTTAGAAATAAAAATGGCATCTATGTTTTGCAAGGAATGTATGCAGAAAAAGTTGATAACGTGGATAAAAGGACTTTTGAAGATTTAGGTGGAGGCTTTGGGAGAGATAAAAACTGGATTTATTCTGGAAAAACGAAATTGAGAAATATAGACAGGGAAAGTTTTGAAAATATTGGTGATGGATATATAAAGGATAAGAATGGTATTTATAGAGATACAGAAGTAATTTTTTATGATAGTGATGATTCCTATAATATTTCAAAGTTGGAAAACGTTGATAAAGAGAGCTTTGAAAATATCGGAGAGGGATATTCAAAAGACAAAAATAATATTTACTACAATAATGAAAAATTTAAAAATATAGATGTAAAAACTTTTCAATTAATAGGTAATGGTTTTTCAAAGGATAAAAATAATGTTTATTTTGAAAAAAATAAAATTGAAGGAGCAGAAGCAAAAACTTTTCAAATAGTGGATAATTTCTTTGAAAAAGATAGAAATAATGTTTTTTATAAAGAACATAAATTAAAAAACATAAGCCCGATTGAATTTCAGACACTGTATATGAGTAAAAATGCTAATGTTGCGTATGCAATATTTTTTAAAAATAAGGATGGAGTATTTAAGCTGTTAATTGAAGATCCTTTTGATTTGACGAAAAATAAGATTGTAAAATTGAATGTAGATAAGGATAGTGTAAAAATACTTAGTAAAAATTATTATAAAGATAGAAATAATGTTTATTGTAATGACAAAGTGCTAAAAGGTGCTGATGTAAAAACTTTTGAAATGGTAGGAAATGACAAGGATGAAGCAATGGATGAATTTATAGATGCTTTGGAAAATATTTTTGATGCTTCTGGTTCACTAGAAAAAAGTAACGAAACTAAAAAGAGTTCAATTACAGCACAAGATAAAAATCATAAATATGAATATTGCAGAATTGTGAAATAAACTTCAATTTTTTTAAAATTAAACTTTTAATTTATAAAATTTGTTATAAAAATGATTTAATTACAAAAATATCTTGACATGAAAATAAATTAATGATAATATTTGTATATGAAAATTTTAAGAATAAATTTTAAATAAAATTAGGAGGAAAAATGACAACGGTAGTGTTTTCAAGTATATGGATAGTAATTTTGATTTTACTGTTCTTTTTATTGATTCATATAAATGTGAATTTAAAGAAAAAATTTAAGTTTTCTACAAGGATAATAATTTCTACAGTATTGGGATTTGCTGCGGGAATTGTATTTCAATCAACTTTGGGATTAGTGGGAGTGGCTGAGCATGAGGTTGTTATAAAGAATGTAACAAATGCAGCTTCGTTAGTAGGGAGAGGATTTACGAGCCTTTTAAAAATGATAGTTATTCCGTTAGTTGGGCTATCTGTTTATAATTCGATAATTAATTCTAAAAATAATGAGAATTTGAAAAAACTTACCATAAAATCAGTAGTTTATTATACAGCGACTGTGGCTATTTCGGCGATTATTGGAATTGTAATTGCAATGACATTTAAGCTGGGAGTTGGAATGAAATTGCCTGAAGGAATGGAAGCATGGGCTGGAAAAGGGGAATATAAAGGCCTTGTTGATGTTGTAGTCTCGTTTATACCGTCAAATATTTTTAAGGCTATGACAGAAACAAGTGTTATTGGAGTAGTAATATTTACAGCGTTTCTAGGATTTGCAACAAACCGAGTTGGATTAAAAAATCCTGAGAAAATAAAACCTTTGAAGGACGTAACAGAAGCATTGTTTTCAGTAATGACAAGCGTTACAATTACAATAATAAAAATAATTCCGTATGGAGTTGCGGCATTGATGTTTGATTTGACGGCTTCTTATGGGCTTGAAGTATTTAAAAATCTTGTTACATATCTGATTGTAATGTTTATTTCATTAGGACTGGTTGTAATAATGCAATCTTTAAATCTTGCAATACACGGTGTAAATCCACTAAGATATTACAAGAAAGTAACAGCACCGTTAGTTCTATCATTTACAACAACTTCAAGCATGGGAACTTTACCTGTAACAATTGAAACATTGGAAAAAGAAGTAGGAGTAAGTTCACCAACAGCAAACTTTACGGCGACACTAGGGACAACAATAGGAATGAATGGTTGTGCAGGAGTATTTCCAGCAGTAATAGCAATAATGATTGCCAATATGAACGGCATTGCAATTACTCCAGTATTTCTAATAAGCCTTATAACAGTAATCGCATTAGGATCGTTCGGTATGGCAGGAGTACCAGGAACAGCCTATATTGCAGCGACAGTCGTACTAGGTGGAATGGGATTGCCTTTTGCTCCAGTAGCTTTAGTACTGCCAATTGACTCAATAATAGATATGGGACGTACAGCAATAAATGTAAACGGTGCAATGGTGGTTTCAACTGTTGTAGACAAGGAAATGGGAACTTTTAATGAAGAAGTTTTTAAAGGGGAAAGAATAAGCGAAGCATAATAAATTTTTTAAAAATTTCTAAAGCAGTAAATTTATAGTTTCTCTTAAAATTTTTGCTTTGTCTATGTTATTAATAAATCTGTAATTAGATAAGTAATTTAATAGATTAACAAGGATTGATTTCTGTGTAAAACAGGAGTTAATCCTTTTAATTTTTCTAAAAATAAAAATTAAAGATATTGACTAAAATTTAATACAAGGTATAATTTATAATGAAAAACAAAAAAATAGAAAATAGGAGTGGTTGCTATGAAAAAAATTAGAGTACTTTTATTATTTTGCTTAATGTTTATTTTTGGTACAAATTTATTAGCAAATGACTGGGAATTTGGTTCGGAAGGTGGACATATTGTTCCAATGAATGTGTCTAATATTGCGATAAAAAGTGAGAAACTTCATTTTAAGCTGGAAAAAGTCAAGGGGGAGTATGGACCAGTAAATGAAATGGCGGTAACTGTAAGATTTGTGTTTGACAGTCCTGAGGCTGGGGAGAAATACATTGGATTTATTACGCCTGAAGGTGGAAATGAGGAATGGGATGAAGTTAATCATTTTAAAAATTTTAGAACTGTTGTAAATGGGAAAAGTGTAAATACAGTTTCTTACAGACTAACTGATTTTGTTCCAAAGGACGTAAAGAAACTTGAAGAAGTGAAAAAATATTTTAAGGAATATGACGAAGAAAAGGCAAAAGAGGAAGCCGACTATTATAAAAGAAGCTATGTTTATTATTTTAAAGCAAACTTTAAAAAGGGAGAAAATGTAATTGAGCATAGCTATCGTTACGATGGAAGTGGCGGTGTCGGATATAACGACTTTAATTATGTCTGGTCTACTATTTCAAAATGGAAAAATCAAAAAGTGGATGACTTTGAAGTAATTGTTGAGCCTGGAAGCGCTTTGATTGCAATACCTGAAATAAAGATGAAGAATGGAAAATATATAGACTGGAAATTAGCTGGAGAAGGGAATATTGATTACGGATACAGAAATTATTACGATAGAGACGGACAATATAAAGTTCTTTATGCAAAATTGAAAAAAGGATATTTACATTTTAAAACAAAGAATTTTAGTCCTGAAGATGAATTTAGCCTATCAGAAATAGCATATCTAAACGGTAATTACTATTTTCCTGAAAAAACGGAAAAAGGCTATAAATACAGAGATGATTTAACAAAAGCCGCTTACAGTGCGGGATATTTAACAGCAGATGAATTAAAAGAACTTACCAATGAAGATTTGAAAATAATGAGAAATTATCCTTATGCAGTAGCAGGATATGATTTTTCAGATAAAAAATTAAAAGATTATTTCTCAAAATTCTTGTGGTATATTCCAATTGGAAAAAATGTGGAATTAGGAGAAGATGACTATGAAGTTATTAATAATGTGGATAAGATTATGGATAGTCGGAGAAGATAATTTTATAAAAATTTTAATTAAAAAAATAAGTAATAACACTTGATTTATTTATTTTTTCTGATATAATTTAATAGAAATTTTTTAAAAAATAAGAAATATGAAAGGAAGATTATAGGAAATGAAAAAAATTTTATTTGTTGTATTACTATTGTTAATAAATGCTATAAGTTTAGCCTATTCTGAAAAATTGGAACCAGGAGATGATTTTTATATAGAAACATTAGATTATAGAAATGGTAATGCAATAATATATGGAAGCGGATGGATTGGAAATGGTGACTGGAGTAGTTCAACTTTAGTCATAAAAAATTTACCTTATGAAAGATATAAAAAATTTCAAGAAAAAGATGGAGTTTTAGTTTTTAAATGTGGAATTAGCATTCAAGTTGCTGATGATAATAGCGGTACTTTATATATTGATGCTGAAAATGTTAGAAGTTATAGAAGTGAAACACATAGAGAAGCAGATACACAAGTATATGAAAAAGGATGTTTTAATAAATAATTAAAATCAAAACAAGTTATAAGGTTGCAAGTAAAATTGTAGCCTTTTTTGTTTTAGCAAAAGATGTTATAATAAGTGTAAA
>ERZ773073.1257-NODE-1257-length-12157-cov-51.455297_pt1 | contig 12157 bp, 9 predicted proteins | sample MGYA00580616_ERZ773073 | MGnify/ENA primary metagenome ERZ773073 (study PRJEB29015, sample SAMEA2737960) | human oral metagenome | biome: human oral; feature: human-associated habitat; material: dental | place: China | collected 2131 ...
GTGTCCCCAGTTCAAGTCTGGGAGGAGCCACCATCATTGATAAAAATCCTGATTTATATCAGGTTTTTAATTTAGACTTATAGGACTAGTGCGATTAATATTCAAGGTAAGATAGACCAATTATTTAGAAATTATTTTACAAATTAATGCAAGGATCAATAGATTTTTTATTGAATTGAATCTAGTAAACAATTAAGGCATTGTGTTGCAAAAACTAAGATGCAAAGTGAGCCTTATAAAAAAACAAAAAAGACGCTCGTGCGTCTATCATAAAAATATAAAATGATGGTGCGGGGTGATATGGAATGTTTACACGAAGTAGAGGCTGAAATCAGTAGATGGAGGGATATTCTAGCAGTTGAGTATGCTCAATTCTTGAGGGGAGAATTGATACTGTATCCAATAGTAGACTTACACTAGACACTGACTTATTCGGTCAACAACTTACACAGGGCTATATACCTATTAAATAGATTGATTGTCATCTCTCGGTCGTTTAAATAAGCGTAGGTTTTAATAAGATTACCAAAACCGCCATGTCCTCCATTAAAGTATAGATAATCTAAAGTCTCTTGCTTGTAATTAGGGTTTTCAAGTGTATACGCAAGACCCAGATGAGCATGTTTTCCACCTGAAAAATAATAATCCGAATGAGGATAGCTAATGCTCTCCAGGTACTCTATAAATAAGTTAATATTTCCAAACAACTCATATGTCTTATCGATAAGTACTTCCCACGACTTAGCATCCTTGAGAGATATTTCATTCTTGTAGTTTCTGAGCCTCTTGTATGCACCTCGTATTTTCTGTTTAGTCTTTGCGTCTTTTAGCTCATCCCGAAATCTCTGTTCATTACTAGAGGAGTATTTCCTTGTGGGTATTGAATCACGTTTTTGCTCTAGCTTAATATTAGGTTTGATATTGAACTTTTTACACAGTTCTAAAAAATCTTGTACTTCTTCTTCATAATAAGTGTCAGAGAGGTAATATGTCAGCCCCTGGCCCTGCATAGATGCAATCTGCTCATTGGCTTTATTGAGTACCTCGACTTTCTCTTCGTCAGAGTATAGCTCCGATTTAGAGATTTCGAGATATACAACAAATTTTTGCTCGTAATATTCAGCGTAGGGCTTTCCCTCATAATCGTAATCCATTTGGAATTCATTAAAACCCCCCTCGACAGACTCAATAGACAAACCCGCACGCACCCTAGATAGTAGAATTGGGGTATATAAAGAATTCGAGATACTGTACCTGCCTTCTTTCTTTACATACCTGTCCTTATATTGAATTGCTATGTCTCTATCAAATTTTGCTACGGTCTCAATAAAGCGGTATGGGCCGCGAGAGGTTCCACTCCCATCTGATATTTCATACGCCCTAAGTACAAGATTCCATACTTCATCGAGAACAGAGTTCAACTCACTATCCCTCAGCCACTGCTTCTCAAGCAGTACTCCCAAAGCACTGACAAGGTCATAGTGAACAATTGGGTCTTTTCTCCAGCCATGCCGCAGAGTGCCGTCTACGATGGCCTTAATGAATAGTTCGGATGCTCTTTGTGGGTTGACTCCCTTATACATCCGACTAAGTTCTAGGTATCGGTCTACCTTGGATTGAAAATCGTCTGTCCAAGTATCTAGGTCGGTCTCAAACGATGCGATTTCAGATTCGCTTACAATACTGCTAAATAAGGACGGAAAATGTGTATTAAGATTGAGGTAAAAACTGTATTTATTTATATGAAGCTCTTCAACAAGTCTTTTTGTAAGTAGTTTCTTTGTTGAATTATCTACGGTGCTGTGACCATAAATATAAGCCCAAAGCACAGTAATTGGAAATAGCAGAGCTTTGGAGTTGTAGCGAGTATCGTTTTTCAACTCACAATATTTTGCATATTGACGATATATGTACTCAAAACTAGCGTCACCCTTAATCATAGAAATATATGCCACATAGAGAGTTGCATATACTACACGTTCACTGTATAGGTCGAGTCCATGTATGCTTTTTGCCTGTGTAATCTCTTGCTCTAGAGAATAGTCGCCAATAACGTATGTGATTAACGCAAATTCGGTTTCATAACCATGTGTTCGCCAGTCAATATCTCGCTGATCTACTATTTTCTCTTTTCTTTTGTCCAGGTATTCATATTCATCTTTGGTAATATTTAGTGAAAAGTATTTCTTGAAAAACAGAATATGATAGCTATTTTCGTTTAGCTCGAAGTCATAAGTATCGACAAATCTTCTCACACTTTCGTGAATTTCTGTGTATTCAATAAATAGCTTTAGGTTTGGTACTCTTGTTAATATTTTAAGAAGCTCCAAAAGCACTGACTGTGGTAACTTATCAATAACGCTAACCAGTTGAGATGGTTGACTATCAACAAGAACAGATAGATAGGATTTTATATCCTCGGCAACTCCACGCTTTGACTCAAAGTCGTCCTCGTTATCGTTCATCATAGGTAAGATTTTTTCATTGAGTATCTTTTCGGCACTATCTCCAAGGATGTTCATGAGGTAAAAAATCCAAGATTTATATGTATCGTGAGACGAGCCAACAATATGCCGTCGTTGTTGCTTGTCTAGCAACTCAAAAAATTTATTCTTTTTATAGAGTGTTTGAATCTCTCGTATATTGTTTATGATTTCATTTGCAATATCTTTTCGACCAGCTTGCCAGAAGTCCACAACAAGATTCATTAAACGTGAACGCCCCTCCTGCCATCCGTCAACCAACACTTGCTCGGCTCGATAATGAGTCAGACTATCGGTATCTTGCTTCCACTCCTGGAATTTATATTTTAGTAATTTGGTATCGACAAAAACTTTACTTCTAATGTCCAGATTATCATCTTCAAATAGTACGTTAAAGACGGCGTCCTGCTGGTCTACGAGAGTCTTTATAAAGTCAGATGAATTGAGATAGTAAGGGCTTCTACACCCCAGCCAGAATGGTTCCCCTAGATAAACGTCTAGAAGGCTCAAGTCAAGACAGCCAATCAGATTATTCTCTTCGATATACTTCTTGCGTAAGCCCTTTATAAAGAATGTCTGGAATAGCTCAAGATTAGATAAAATCGATAGTTTTCTTAGAATATTCGGATTTGCCGTATATTGTTTTTGGAGCAAGGTAATAAAGAAGTACTCCTGGTAGCGTCGATGCTTATAGACATAGTATGCTTCTTGAGGATTTGTAGAGGAGGTGTCAAAAAATAGACTGGCTATATAGTTAATAATAGAATTGATTGCATTGTAATCAATCTTTGGGTAAGCTGTACCGACCACTTCCTGTAAATCGTGTATCGGAAGTAAAAATTGAAACTTTTCGTTAAACTTATAGGATATAGCTTCGTTTAACAGAAGAATAGCCTCGTCTTTCGGATTTGGCAGATTTAACCCTGGCAGGTCCTTGTAGTGATTCGGGTCATGCAAAACACGTTTCACCTTTAACTCATATAAGTCCAGTACCGTACTATCGCTATTAAGCTGCTCAATTGAATCCCAAAGTAGCAGTAATCCTAGTACGTCAGTTATAGAGGATACTAGCTTTGGATTTGATAATTTTAGTGAGTTATAGGCTAATTGTTTATCGGCGTTACCTTTCTCCTTAAAATAGCTATCAACATCCTTTATAACTAATTGTCCGACTTTGAATTCAATGCAATTCTTGAAATAGTTTTTGAGCTGAATTTTATTAAAATTTCCGCTTCTACAAGTTACGATAATTTTATGAGTGTTTTCCTTTTTTGACAATTCGAGCATCTGAAGCAATATAAGGTCAGCCCTGTCTTCGCTAATCTCATCCAATCCATCAAGCAAATAGATAATTTTTAGTTCGGCACCTTGGATAGTGTAAGCGCTTTGTCGAGTCCGTATTATATTTTCCAGGCTGTCTGTTGCACAAAGTTTAAGATTTATAATTTGAGGCACTGTACCAGTTGAGATTATCTTATTTACCATTTTCGTCTGACTCGCTTCGTCCATTCCCGAATACAAAAAGAAGAGCCGATGAACTAAGGTACTTTTACCAGAAGCTGGGTCTCCTGATATTAGTACTAGTTTTTCCGAAAGTTTTAAAATGGTCTCTTCCAGATTTTGAACACGCTTATTTTTTGAGTCCAAAAAATGCAACTTTAAAAATTGTTTTGATTTCACCAGTGTTAGTTTAGTATGGTCTGCACTATCTTCTATAAACTTAAACTCAGAGCCGTATCCAAAGTAGAAAAATGATAAATCTAGATTCCGAGGCTTTGTTAAGGCTACTTCAAAATTACTGCGAGTATACCATTGTATTTTGACGCCATATTTTGCAGCTTCCTTATTAATTTCCTTGCCGCTCTCTGACCTGTTTGGTTGAGCGTTAAGATTAATGAATATACATATCTCATCAAGCGAGCTTCCGTATTTTTGCAAAGCCGTAATGACAGATTTCTTTATTTGCGAGTAGCCAACGCTATTATCAAAATACTTTGACTGAAATCCATACGTCTTTTTGCCAACTTTGACAGGTTCTGTTTCAAGGCCAGCTTGGTTGAAATCACCTGACACACCTTCTGATAATTTGTGCTTACGGCAGAATAAATGTAAGCAAAGCTCTTCAAAAGAGTCTTGTTTGCTTGCTTCAGTTACTCCAAATTTATTCCAGTCAATCGCAGGCATAGTCCTAGTATACCACCCCTTACGCTAGATATTTGACAGCTATTTAGATTGAGTTCTTAATAATGCTCCGAGAGATACCAAAAGGTTCTTAGGTGTGACTAAATGCGGCATAGTCATAATTGTTCTAGGTTTTACCACATTTAAGCAATGCGATTTTTTCGCACGATAGAGTTCTGGAAAGGACATCGTGTGAAACATTTTGAGCTTTATCGCTTGAATGTGGATAAAAGGCCTAGAACACCTGCACGGTGTTCTTTTTATTTTCTGGACACAGAAAGGAATAACACAGTGGCAGTAACCTTGATAATCGTCCTCGTTATCATACTAGGTCTTGGCTTTTGGGTGTCCGAGAGAAGTAAAGACAAGGCCAATGCTGAAGCAGTCCAGAAGGCACGGGATGGATTTATGTCGCTCGTGAATGAGCTTGAGATTGATGGTATTTCTGATGAATTAGTGCAGTGGCTTGAAGCAAGAGTGCGAATGCAGACAGGCAAAAGCCTTTCAGTATTAACGGACGAATTGAAAGATATACTAAACGAGGAGTATGGTAAGAAGCAGATTATCGTGCAACTTATGTTATTGCAGTAGTACTCTACCTAGAGGAATATCAAAATACCGAGGAGCGTATGCAGTGGTATAAGTGTGTAGAAAATTTCCGACAAATGAACAAAGCCCAGCAAAAACACGAGATTGAGCGACTTAAAAAAGTTGCTAGAGATGGTTCTTCGGACGACAGTGAAAAACTGAACTCGCTAGAGCTGATTTACATCGGTAGTGATAGCAAGACAACTGATGTAATGGTGGGAGGCGTAAAGTTATTTACGCTGAAAGAAAAGTAATGCAGATAAAGAAAACAAAGAAGCCATCGAATATTCTTTTTGATGATGATTTTGCCTCAGGGTTTGAAGATAGCAGATTTGAAAAGTTCAAGCCAATTGTAAAGATATTGGTTACAGCCATCGTTATCGTAGGCATTTCTTGTACCTACTTCCTCTTCTCTCATCGTAGTGGTGATACCAAAAATCTCAACGACACTTATACGTCTAACCCATCGCAAACAAGTGCTGATAATAAAGCCGCTCAAGATGGCCCAGAAGCCATCGAAACCACACCAGGGCAATCGCCGCCGCACAGGTAATCTATCATGTCGAGCACCTACACGCTAACCGGATTTGGCATCGCCGGTAATAAGATTGTGGAGCATTTTTGTTGAGGTGTGTTCAATATTCTGATTCATTACTATTCGTACTACAAAAGTTGTGCGGATAAATTAACAAAATAGGTGAGATGCACAAAATGACTATTATTTGAGAATCCAATTATTTAATAATTAACTCTGTGGTTGGTTTTTGTCTATGTAAGAAACTATGCTATCAATCTCAGATTCAAGATTAGCCCAATTTCTATGGCAATTAATTTGGCGGCGAGTTTTCCTTGGATTATTATCCTTAAAAGGAGCCTGGCTGCCAGTATACAGAACAAATAGTTTTTCATAATTATCAGGAATATTTAGACTACATGATCCATAAGCAAGATGTATAATATAGTTTTTTGAATTGAAAGTTATTTTTATGCTTAAGTTTTTGTCGTCTACTAATACCATAGGGTGGGCAGAATAGTAGTATCCATGTGTCTGAAACTTCTCTCTTATCATGCTTGCAAGACCATTCATCAGTTGAGTGTCAGCTTCAGCAAGTCGATCCTTAATTGGCTTCCAAGCTGGTTGTATGGTGTGATGGTAATTACTGTCATCAAGTGTTTGGATTTTTTTATCATAACTAGTCGCCTCATTAACTGGTATATAGAGAAGGTCTGCGAATATAGAACGGCCTATAAGTATTTTGTATAGAACATCTATTGCGTTAAGTCTCTCTACTATATATTTTTCTTCATCGGTTGGACTAAGGTAATCATCTATATTATCCTTAATATTACCTGTAGTGAACGCATCACCCATAAAAGCCTTAAAGTTCAGTATCGTTGAATACTCCAAATCAAATTCTATATCCAAGTATCCGGCTCTATCAAGCATCGCCACTAACTCTTCGACGGCATTTAGTATATGTTTCTGTTCGTGATCATTAAGGGTTTGAAGCTGAATACAAATATCTGGCCAGTCTTCTATTTGACCTTCATATTCCCCTTTATCTTTCACTATGAGTTCATCATGCGAATCTATAAATATATTTGAAGTATAGAATATTGAATCAATAGCTTCCCAATTAATGTAGCGTATTTCACGATTAAATAGGTTGTTGCTTGCTTCGGTCAAGGCCTTGTATAGTATGCGATTATGGTATTGATCGTAGTTTTTGGAATGTTTTTCATATAGATGGTTTATAAACAGATGCATCGTTGACTCATAGAGGTACCGATAATCCCCGAGCTCGTTCTGTAATTTAGAAAGAATATTCTCGCTATCAATGCCAAGCTTTTGCCGTAAGAGGGAAATATTATAAGGCATTAGCTGCGATATTAGGCTCATAGAAGCAATTGCTTGTCTCTTGTCTTCTACCTTAGACAAATTCTGGATTTCCTCACTGATAATATTGACCATTTCAGATGGATGTAGGTGATTTAGGAGAATTATATCTCTAAATAATGTATGTTCCGCACAAAACGGTTCTTGTTTTATTTTTTGTTGAACACGATTTATTGTCGGCTCGTTTGAGATGAATATAGCGTGCACGCCAGTGTCATTGAATAGATTCTTAAGTAATAAAGCAATACTTTCCGGCTTAAAGCCCATATCTTCAAGCTTATCTAGCTCATCAATAACAATAATGATCGAGTTGCTTTTTGAATATGTTGTAAATATATCCCTTAGCTTCATTTCAATGACAGCATCAGAGATATCAATATTTTGCTGCCAATTGTACGATATGATTCCGAGATTATTCAGGCTACCTTTGCTGGACAACTCGCGTATTAGGCTGGTGCTATTAGCCAAGGGTTTTAGTTTGCGTACTGATTGTATATAGCCAATTGAGCGGAACCATCTCATAGGTAAATCAAGCTTGCTATATCGTCTAGTAAGCAACTCACTTTCCATGCTCCTAGCTATGGTTCTTAGTAAAAGTTTTCTGTATGAGAGTTCTTCTTGCTTATTCTTGTCATTAGGATCAGATGATTGAATAATTAATGGTATATATAATACTATCTTATTATCCCAAAATAACCATCGCCATGAATGCTTAGTTTTCTTGCTTTTACGAGACTTATTATTCTCGAATCCATCAAGTATACTATTAACTAGGGTTGTTTTTCCTGATCCTCTATCACCGGCGAGTAAAATTGACCCTCCCTTGGGGTTTAACAGGAAGTTATTCAGTCTTTTTAATTCAGCCTCTCTTTTGATAAGTTTCTCGCTGTTGTTGCTCATATAGTAATAGTATAAAGCTATAATTGATAATTTAAAAAATTAATGCACCATGGCTTTGCTAAACCAGGATTTTTCCTTTAAATAAAAGATCTCAATCCTATAAGTGGATTTATTAAAAAACCGAGCCAAAAGCTCGACATTCAAAAGTGGTGCGGGTTAGGAGACTCTAACTCCTGGCCTCTTCCATGGCAAGGAAGCGCTCTAACAACTGAGCTAAACCCGCATAAATAACTTAAATTACTTACGTAGTATAGCAAATCCATTTTAAATAAGTCAATAGTTTGAGTATACAACAGAAACTCATATCATTGACACAATCTATAAAACGTATATAATATAGAAAGTTGAAATAGACTATTAATGTGCATATATCGTATGTACTAAGATCGGATCTAGGTACTTTAAGAAGGTGTCTTTATGGAATCTCAAATAAATGATGAAGCCTCTAAAATAATCGATGATTATAAGATTGATAAAGACGCATCTGCCATTCAATCTCGAATTGCGGTTACGATTTTTATCACCATGTGTGTTATGGCTTATATTGAAATTGTCAATGCTGTGCTATATTTGGAGGGTTTCGGATTTATTTATAATGCTATTCTCGTTGTGCTGTTGATTGTTGGAATTGTTTTACTAATTTATAGTAAGTTTTTCAGTCAAGATATTAAGAGGGACGAGAATAAGGTCTGGCTAGACTTTTTTGATAAATATTCAGACATTTCTCCTGGTAAATAGTCTACAATCAACATTCCCCACAATATAATTGTGGGGATAATTAATTTACCTGGGGATATAGCTGAATTGGTGCGAGTAGAGGGAATCGAACCCTCATCTCATGCTTGGGAAGCATATATAATAGCCACTATACGATACTCGCATATTGGATATTGTACTATAATTATGATTATCTATAAATAGTTTTAATATGGAATAAAATGTAGCCTTTTATTTAAAAAGCATATATAATATTAATATATAAATTGATATGGAAGGGATTTAGATGACAGTATTGTATATAATTTTAGGTATAGTAGTTGTAGTTGGTTTGTTTGTGTGGATGACTTACAACGGATTGGTTACTCTCAAAATTCGTGTAGATGAAGCTTGGAGTGACATAACAGTTCAGCTTAAGCGTCGAGCAGATTTGATTCCAAATCTTGTAAATACTGTAAAGGGTTATGCTGCTCACGAAAAGGGCGTATTTGAAGAAGTCACAAAGGCTCGTAGTGCAATTATGGATGCTAAGGGTGTTAAAGAAACTGCTGAGGCTGAAAACCAGCTTGAAGGAGCTTTAAAGAGTCTGTTTGCAGTAGCTGAGAGTTACCCGGATTTGAAAGCCAATCAGAATTTTAGTGAGCTTCAGGCTGAGCTTGTTGATACAGAAGATAAGATTCAGGCTTCTCGCCGTTTTTATAATGGCGGTGTGCGCGATCTAAATACCAAAATTAAGTTATTCCCAAATAATATTTTTGCGAATATGTTAGGTTTTAAAGAGCGCGAATTCTTTGAAGTTGAAGATCGTGAATCTATTGAAAAGCCTGTAGATGTACAGTTCTAACTAAGGGTCGCTGCATTATGTATAACGCTATAGCAGCCAATAAACGTAACACCGTCATTATAATGACGGTGTTCGTTGGCATAATAGGTGGAATAGGTTATTTACTAAGTTCTATATATGGAAATTCATCAATTACACCTTGGATTGTTGGTGGTGCATTATTTTATGCTTTGATTCAATATTTCTTAGCATCAAAATTAGCTGTAATGTCAACAGGTGCGCAAGAAATCGAGAAGTCTGACAATCCTCGTATGTATAGAATTGTTGAAAATCTAGCTATAACTGAAGGTTTGCCTATGCCGAAGGTTTATATTATTGATGACCCAGCTCCTAACGCTTTCGCGACTGGTCGTGATCCACAACATGCTCTAGTAGCGGCAACTACTGGATTATTGGATATTATGAACGACCAAGAACTTGAAGGTGTTTTAGCTCACGAAATGGCTCATATTAAGAATTATGATATTCGTGTATCTATGATTGCATTTGGATTAGTTAGCGCTATTGGTGCTTTATCTGATTTAGCATTGCGGATGATGTTTTTTAGTAACGATCGTGATCGTAATGTTCATCCAGTAGTTTTAATTATAGGTATTATATTAGTGATACTAGCTCCATTTGCAGCATTTTTAGTGCAAATGGCTGTAAGCCGTCAGCGTGAATATCTAGCTGATGCTACTGGTGCAATGACAACTAGGCATCCAGAAGGCCTAGCTAGTGCACTTGAGAAATTGCGAGATCATACTCAACCTATGCGTAATCAAAATACAGCTACAGCTCATTTATTCTTTAATAACCCGCTTAAATCTGGTTTTTTAAGTAATATGTTTAGCACTCATCCGCCACTAGAGGATCGAATTGCTAGACTTCGAAAGAATGCAGACAAATTTTGATTATGTCAAAATCTAGGAAAATAGTTCAAAAGACCACTAATAATCTGAGTAGAAAGAAATCAGATAAAATTGTTAAAAATATAGCATCTAACTCTAAAAGAAATATAGTTAGTAGATTTTTTGGACTTTTGAAGTTAAAAATTACTAATGTTCTACAAAGACGCAATAATTTTATTAAACGACGCCCACATCGCTCATTTATTTTAACTCGCCGTCGTGATTATAAGCGTCAACTAGAAATGCCTGGTTATTTTGCTTTTACTATTGAAGCTTCACGACTTATTTGGACCAAGAAATGGCTGTTTTTGCGTTTAATTCTGGTATTTATAGTATTGGTAGTGATATTTGGGCTAATGGGCCGCCAGGATATTTATGATCAGTTATATAATACTCTAGACGAAACTGCTCCAGAATCTGTATTTAGTGGTACCTTTGGGGGAATTAGTAAGGCTGGTGTTATCTTACTTACTTCTGTAACTAGCGGACTAACTCCAAAAATGGATAGCGGTCAGATTATTATAGCAAGTTTATTAGGTTTATATATATGGTTGACTACGGTGTGGCTTTTACGCAAGATTGTGGCTGGCAAGCGAGTTATATTACGTGATGGGCTATATAATGCTGGCTCTCCTATATTGCCTACAATGTTAACTCTATTAATATTATTAATTCAAATGGTTCCAGGTGCTTTAGCTGCTCTCGTGGCTGGGGCTGCTTGGCAAAGTGGATTAATTGAAGGTGGGGCGTTTTCCATGTTGACTTCAGTTGCATTAGTACTAATTATAGTTCTTTCACTATATTGGATGGTTAGTACATTTCTTGCATTAGTTGTAGTTACATTACCAGGCATGTACCCGCTTAGAGCTATTGCTATTGCTGGTGACTTGGTGATTGGGCGAAGACTTAGACTTATGTACCGCATAATTTGGATGTTTTTAGTTATTGTATCTTGGTGGATAGTAATAATGATACCCGTGATTTTATTTGATGGTTGGATAAAATCTATATTTAGTCAAATTAGTTGGATGCCAACAGTGCCTATATTTATGCTAATCATGTCAATTATTACTATAGTTTGGGTCTGCGTATATATTTACCTACTATACCGAAAGGTAGTTGATGATGGAACTGCACCGTCGTAATAGAAATCAATATCGTGTTAGAGAGCTTCGGGACTTATTAAATAAATATAGCTATGAATATTATGTAAATGATAAACCGAGTGTTAGTGATGCTATATATGATAGCCTAATGGATGAGCTAAAAAAAATAGAGTCATCTAATCCTGAATTAATCACAATTGATAGTCCGACTCAGCGGGTTGGCAACAAACTGCTCGACGGCTTCCAAAAGGTGCGCCACCAGCGGCGAATGGTCAGTTTGAATGATGTGTTTGATAAGAGTGAGATTGAAGCGTGGACTAAGCGAACAGACAAGCTAATACCTGGCCAGCGCCACGAATTTTTCACTGACATTAAGATGGACGGGCTGGCGTGTGCGCTGATTTATATTGACGGTGTGCTGGCTCAGGCTGTTACTCGCGGCGATAGCTTTGTCGGCGAGGATGTAACGAACAATGTGCGAACTATCAAAAATGTGCCGTTGCGGCTGCACGAAGCGCCGGGTTTTGAGCAATTTTTGCGCGGGCGGACGG
>ERZ773073.1261-NODE-1261-length-12130-cov-35.729855_pt1 | contig 12130 bp, 9 predicted proteins | sample MGYA00580616_ERZ773073 | MGnify/ENA primary metagenome ERZ773073 (study PRJEB29015, sample SAMEA2737960) | human oral metagenome | biome: human oral; feature: human-associated habitat; material: dental | place: China | collected 2131 ...
ATCGACGACTACGTGCGCTGGACCCTCATGGAGGGCCTGGACGACATCTCGCTGACCCTCCAGCACGAGGACGAGATCGTCGCCTACGAGCGGGCGCGGCCGGCCTTCAAGCCGGCCACGCTGCCGGCCCGCCACCTGCCCAAGGAGGAGGTCGTGCCCGCGCGGGCCGCCGACATGCCCGTCGTCGTCGGGCTGCCGGGCGCGCGCACCTGAGGGCTGAGGCGCACGCCACGGGCTGTTCGCCGATGGCACGCTCACAGGCGTCCGCGGTGCGTCCCGTCTCGCTTATGCTGAGACGGCTCTGCGCTCATCGGGCGCGCTCGTAGGAATACGCGGTGCCCGCGACCACATCATCATCGTCTCGGAGGTACTTGATGGTCGACGGATTGCTCCAGGTCCAGGGCGGACGCCCGCTCGACGGCGAGATCGCCGTGCGCGGGGCGAAGAACCTCGTGCCCAAGGCGATGGTCGCCGCCCTGCTGGGCGCGACGCCGTCCGTTCTGCGCAACGTCCCGCTCATCCGCGACGTCGACGTCGTCTCGGGGCTGCTGTCCCTCCACGGCGTGACCATTGACTACGACCAGACCGAGGGCGTCCTGCGGCTGGACTCCTCCCGCGTCGAGACCGCCCACATGGCCGACATCGACGCCCATGCCGGCAGCTCCCGCATCCCCATCCTGTTCTGCGGCCCGCTCCTGCACCGGCTGGGGGAGGCCTTCATCCCCGACCTGGGCGGCTGCCGCATCGGGGACCGGCCGATCGACTTCCACCTGGAGATCCTGCGCAAGTACGGGGCCGTCGTCGACAAGCTCGAGGGCGGTATCCGCATCACCGCCCCCGACGGCCTGCACGGCACCGTCATCGACCTGCCCTACCCGTCCGTCGGCGCGACCGAGCAGACGCTGCTGACCGCGGTCCGTGCGGAGGGCCTGACCGAGCTGCGCGGCGCGGCGGTCGAGCCCGAGATCCTCGACCTCGTCGACGTGCTGCAGAAGATGGGCGCCATCATCTCGGTCGACACCGACCGCACCATCCACGTCGAGGGCGTTGACGAGCTCGCCGGGTACAACCACGCCGCCCTGCCGGACCGCATCGAGGCGGCGTCCTGGGCGTCGGCCGCCCTGGCCACCCGCGGGGACATCTTCGTGCGCGGCGCCCGCCAGAGCGACATGACGACCTTCCTCAACACCTTCCGCAGGGTCGGCGGCGCCTTCGACGTGCGCGACGACGGCATCCGCTTCTACCACTCCGGCGGGGGCCTGAGAAGCATCGTGGTGGAGACCAACGTCCACCCCGGATTCATGACCGACTGGCAGCAGCCCCTGGTGGTGGCCCTCACCCAGGCGCAGGGCCTGTCCATCGTCCACGAGACCGTCTACGAGAACCGCTTCGGCTTCACCGGCGCCCTGCGCAAGATGGGCGCCACCATCCAGGTCTACCGAGAGTGCCTGGGCGGCACCGCGTGCCGCTTCGGCCAGCGCAACTTCTACCACTCCGCCGTCATCTCCGGCCCGTCCCCGCTGCACGGAGCCGACATCGTCGTGCCCGACCTGCGAGGCGGCTTCTCCCACCTCATCGCCGCCCTGGCCGCCGAGGGCACCAGCCGGGTCGAGGGCATCAACCTCATCGATCGCGGCTACGAGCACTTCATGAGCAAGCTCTCCGCCCTCGACGCCGACGTCGCCCGACTGGCCTGAGGCGCCGCGGGCCCGCTGAGGCGCGTCCGGCCGGGACGTACCCGGCTGCGGCCGTGCGCCGGGGCGCGGGCACCGGCTAGAGTCGCGTCGTGCCCACGACCCGACGCATGACCCCCTTCTACCGGTTCGCCTCCCGGGGGGCGATCATCCCGTTCCTCAAGCTGGTCTCCCGCCAGCACGTCAGCGGCACGGAGAACATCCCCCGCGAAGGGGGCTTCATCGCGGTGTGCAACCACCTGTCGGACCTGGACTCCCTGACGGCCATGCGATGCCTGGTCGACGAGGACGTGCCCGTGTACTCGCTGGCCAAGTCCACGATCTTCGACGTGCCGATCCTCGGGCACGTCTTCAAGGCCGGCGGCCAGATCCCCGTCTACCGGGGCACGAAGGAGGCCGGCAGCTCGCTCATCGAGGCGGAGAGGCGGCTGCTCGCCGGGGACGTCATTATGATCTTCCCCGAGGGCACGCTCTCGCGCGACCCGCTCCAATGGCCCATGGTCGGCAAGACCGGGGCGGCGCGCCTGGCCATGCGCACCGGCGCTCCCGTGCTGCCCATGGGACAGTGGGGGGCGCAGGACATCCTGGACTCCTTCGGCGGGGGCTTCCACCCCTTCCCCCGCAAGGACGTGCGGATCCTTGTGGGTGAGACCTTCACCCTGGAGTCCTTCGGCGCGGACACCGAGGACCGCGCGGCGGTGCGCGCCGCGACCGCGAGGAGCGTACGGATCTGCGTCAGACGGAGCGCGGACGCGGCGGCGCACGCAAAGGACGCAAGGGCCGCACAGCAGCGTCGGCACCGGTACAGAAGGCGGAGATTGCACGCCCGAAGCATATCAAACTGCCCGAGTCAATCGCCGTCAAGGATCTTGCGTCCAAGATGAGCTACACGGCATCGGATATTATCAAGAAGCTCATGCTCATGGGCGTTATGGCGAGCATCAACCAGGAGATTGATTACGATACGGCGGCCCTCGTCGCCGGAGAGTTCGGCGTGACAACGGAGGAACTGCCGCCGGATGTCGATCCGACGTTGATCCCGGAGGTCGAGGACGATCCGAAGTCGCTCAAAGATCGTCCGCCGGTCGTCACCGTCATGGGTCACGTCGACCACGGCAAGACCTCGCTGCTTGATGCCATCCGCAACACCTCCGTCAGTACGCATGAGGCGGGCGGAATCACCCAGCACATCGGCGCATATCAGGTCATCTGCCAGGGCAAGAAGATCGTCTTCCTCGATACGCCGGGTCATGAGGCGTTCACAGCGATGCGCGCACGCGGCGCGCAGATCACAGACGTTGCGATTCTCGTTGTTGCAGCGGACGACGGCGTTATGCCGCAGACCATCGAGGCGATCGACCATGCGAAATCGGCCCGGGTACCCATCATCATTGCGATCAATAAGATCGATAAACCCGGAGCCAATCCCGAGCGCGTCAAGCAGGAACTCATGGAGTATGGGCTGGTCGCTGAGGAATACGGCGGCGACACCATCATGGTGCCCGTTTCCGCAAAGCAGCGGACCGGCATTGATGACCTGCTCGAGAACATCTTGCTCGTCGCCGAGGTCGAGGAACTCAAAGCAAATCCGAACCGCGAAGCGCGCGGCGTCATCATCGAGGCGAAACTCGACAAGGGGCGCGGCTCCGTTGCAACCGTTCTCGTTCAGAGCGGTACGCTGCGTATCGGCGACTCCATTGTCGTCGGCACGGCATACGGCCATGTGCGCGCGATGATCAACGACCGCGGGGACAATGTCAAGAAGGCTGGCCCGTCGATGCCTGTTGAGATTCTCGGCCTGAACGATGTGCCGGCGGCGGGCGACATTCTCGCCGCTGTCGACGAGAAGCAGGCACGCTCCATTGCTGAGGCCCGCCTCGGCAATCAGCGCCGTGATCTCATCAAGTCGAAGAGCGTCACGCTTGATGCTCTTTTCCAGCAGATCCAGCAGGGCGACATCAAAGACCTCAACATCGTCGTCAAGGCTGACGTGCAGGGCTCCGTCGAGGCTCTTAACTCTGCGCTCCTCGGGCTCAACAAGAACGACGAGGTACGCGTGAACATCGTGCATTCGGGCGTCGGTGCCGTCAGTGAGTCGGATATCATGCTCGCAACCGCGTCCAAGGCGATCGTCATCGCGTTCAACGTCCGTCCGGACGCGAACGCGCGCCGTCTTGCCGATACGGAGGACGTGGACATCCGTACCTATCGCGTCATTTACGATGCACTGAACGATGTGAAGGATGCGATGAGCGGCATGCTGCGGCCCAAATATAAGGAAGTCACTCAGGGGCGCGTTGAGATCCGCCAGGTTATGCGCTTCTCCAAGGCTCTTGTCGCGGGTTCCTATGTTCTCGAGGGCAAGATTCACAGCAACTCGAAGATCCGTATTCTGCGCGACAACGTTGAACTTTTCGACGGGGAGATTGATTCCCTGCGCCGCTTTAAGGACGAGGTGAAGGAAGTTGCCGCAGGCTATGAGTGCGGCATCTCCATCGTCGACTTCCGTGATTTTGCGGAAGGGGACATCATCGAGGCCTATACGATGGAGGAGATCGAGACCTCTATTGCCGAGGCGAATAAGGCGGCGGAGCAAAAGCGCGAAGCGCAGGCTGCCGCGGCCGCTGCGGCAGAAGCAGAAGCCGGCGAGACGGCAGAATAAATCATCTGAAACAGAGGTGCAGTTCTTTGCTTCCAACGGGGGCAGGGGGCTGTACTCTTTGTATAGCGTTGTTTATCAGTGATTCCTAGAGAGAGGAGGCGTGCCTTGGCAAAGGTTCGCGTTGAAAAGCTCCAGGAGCTTATGAAACAGGAAATCAGCGACATTATTTTCCATGAATTGAAAGACCCGCGGATCGGTTTCGTGACAGTGACGTCTGTCGCATGCACAGAGGATCTGCGCGAGGCGAAGATCTACGTCAGCGTCATGGGCGATGAAAAGAAGGCGCGCGATACGCTGAACGGGCTCAACAGCTCGCTTGGATTTGTGCGGCGCGAGATCGGCAAACGGATTCGTCTGCGCTTTACGCCGGAGATCAGCTTTGCGCTCGATACTTCTCTGAGTTACAGCGATCATATCCAGCGGCTGCTGAATGAGATTCATGAGGATCGTCCGGCGGGAGAAAAGGAGGAGGAAGGATGAAGATCTCACTTGATGAGGCGGCAAAGCTGCTCAAGGATGCGCAGACTATAATTCTCACCTCCCATATTCGACCCGATGGTGATTCCGTCGGTTCGACGCTCGGCCTCATGCACTTCCTTCGTGCTCAGGGGAAGGATGCGCATGTGCTCATTGACGATGAGATCCCACGGATATTCAACGTTCTTCCGGGCGTGGAGACGATTGCGCGGCCGGAAGAGGGCCTGCGTTATACTGCCGATCTGCTGGTCGTCTGCGATGTCGAACTGAAGCGTACGGGGGCAGTCGTGCCGTCCGTGGATGCGGTGCACGTGCTCAACATCGATCATCATGTAACGAATGATGAGGAAGCAGAGTTTCTCTATCTGAATTCGGATGATGCCGCCACATGCGAGATCATGCATGATCTTATTCTCCAGATGGGCGGCACGTTTACGCTGGATATTGCAACCTGCCTCTATACAGGTATAGCAACAGATACGGGGTTCTTCCGCTTTTCCAATACGACGCCGCATACGATGCGTGCGGCTGCGGATTTTTTGGAGATCGGCGTCAAGCAGAGCAAGATTGCGGTTGCGATGGAGATGAAGTCGTACGATGAAGTGATGGCACAGGTCAAGGCGATCCGCAATCTGGAAATGTTTTACGACGGGCGGGTTGCCGCAGTCTTTATCGACGAGGAGAAGGCTCGTGAGGTTACGACGACAGAGGGGCTGCTCGATAAACTCCGCGTGATCGAGGGAACGCAGGTCGTCTTCTTCATGAAGTGGCTGGAGAAGGACACCTATCGCGTCAGCATGCGCTCGAAAGGGCCGAATGTCTCGCGCATTGCGCAGGGACTCGGCGGCGGCGGACATATCCGCGCCGCCGGCTGCACGCTTTACGGCGCCTTTGATGAGGCGAAGCAGACGATTCTCGCCGCGATTGGGGAGGAGCTGAACCGTTAGCTGTGGACGGATTCATCAATGTGCTGAAACCAACGGGGCTTTCGTCGCACGATGTCGTTGACATTGTGCGGCGTATTTTTAAGCAGAAGCGCGTGGGTCATGCGGGGACACTCGATCCTGCCGCGGCGGGCGTCCTGCCCGTTGCACTCGGACGGGCTGCGCGTCTCGTGGAGTACATGGAGGGTGCGGACAAGTCCTATCGTGCGGAGATTGCATTCGGCTATGCGACGGATACGGGAGATGTCTACGGTGATGTCATCGCATCCGCCGCGCACCCTGTCCTTCCTCCGGAGGAGGAGCTGCACGCCGTACTCCTGCGCTTTGTCGGGCAGATCAGGCAGACGCCGCCTGCGTATTCAGCGATCAAGATTGGCGGTCAGCGTGCCTATGATCTTGTGCGGCAGGGGACAGCGGTGGAGATGAGGGCACGCAGTGTTATGATTCATCGTCTGGAGCTCCTGTACGTCGATGCGGAGCGGCGGCGCATTCTCGTCGATGTGGACTGCGGAAAGGGGACGTACATTCGCTCCCTCTGCATGGATATCGGCGCAGCGATTGGTTTGCCCGCAACGATGCGCTTTCTCCTGCGCGTGCGTGTCGGCAGATTTTCCCTTGCGGACGCCCATACGCTCGAGGAGTTGGCGCAGGTGGGGGAAGCTGCGCTGCGGCCCTCTGACAGCGCGATTGATCTTCCCCGTTATGAACTCGACCCGCAGCGCATCAAGGCGTTTTACAGCGGGCTTTCGACGTCGGAGCGGCGCATGGAACTTGCCGCGGGATTCTATCGCGTGTATGCGGAGGGGATTTTTCTCGGCATCGGGCGCTATGACGCCGCAGAGCGGGAGATGTATCCTGCAAAGGCATTTCCTCCGGTATGAATATTGAGGATGCTGTACGAAGCGAAAAGCTTTGTGCGGCATCCCTTTTGTTTTGAGAATGGCACGCTCTGTGCTATAATGGCAGGAATAACGAAGGAGGATTATGCACATGAAGATAGATGACGTGATACACGGGTTTCGCCGGATTCGCTCAGAGGAGGTTAAGGAGGCAGAGGGGACGGCGCATACGTTTGTTCACGAGAAGACGGGCGCACGTCTCTTCTTTTTGGAGACGGCGGATGACAACAAGGTCTTTTCGATCAGCTTCCGCACGCCGCCCGTGGATGATACAGGGGTGGCGCATATCGTGGAGCATTCCGTGCTCTGCGGCTCACGCAAGTACCCGCTGAAGGAGCCGTTCGTTGAACTCGTAAAGGGCTCGCTCAATACCTTCCTCAACGCGATGACGTTTCCGGACAAGACGATGTATCCCGTCGCCAGCCGCAACGCGCGCGACTTTCAGAATCTGATGGATGTCTATCTCGACGCCGTATTCTATCCGGCGATGCGCACGAATCCGCAGGTGCTCATGCAGGAGGGCTGGCACTACGAGATGGACGATGCAGATGCGCCGCTCCGGTACAGCGGCGTTGTCTACAACGAGATGAAGGGAGCACTCTCCGCGCCCGACGATCTCCTTGGCAGCCGCATCATGGCCGCGCTCTATCCGGACACAACTTACGGATATGAGTCGGGCGGCGATCCCGAAGCGATCCCCAATCTCACCCAGGAGATGTTCCTCGACTTCCATGCGAGGTATTATCATCCGTCAAACAGCTACATCTATCTCTACGGTGATCTCGACATTGAGGAGAAGCTTGCCTATCTCGACAGTGCGTATCTCTCTCATTTTGACCGGATTCCCGTGCCCTCGCGCATCGATCGCCAGCAGCCGTTTGCGGGGCTGATCAAAAAGGAACATTTCTATCCGATCGGAGCAGAGGAGCCACTCGAGGAGAATTCCTTCCTCTCGCTGAACTGGGTGATCGGCGATACGTCTGATATGAAGCGCATCATGGCGCTCCAGATTCTCGATCACGCGCTCCTGCGGATGCAGGGAGCGCCGCTCCGTCAGGCGCTCATCGATGCGGGACTTGGGCGCGATGTTGACTCCAACTTTGAGAGCGACATCCTCCAGCCGTTCTTCAGCATTGTCGTCAGCAAGTCCGAGACGGCGCGCGCGGATGAATTCGTGCAGATTGTAAAGAATACGCTGACGCAGCTCGCGGACGGCGGGCTCGATCATACTCTCGTGCAGGCCTCGCTCAATACGCTCGAGTTCCGTCTGCGCGAATCGGACTTCGGCTCCTCGCCGAAAGGGCTCATCTATGGCATCCGTATGATGAAGACGTGGCTCTACGACGGTGCCCCTGAAGACTACCTGCGTTACGAGGACGTGTTGGCCGCACTTAAAGAAGGACTGAAGGACGGCTATTTCGAACAGCTGATTCGCACATCCTTCCTCGAAAATCCGCACGAGGCGCTCGTAACGCTCGCACCGAGCCGAACGCTCGGACAGGAGCGCGAGGCTGGGCAGGCAAAGATCCTGGCGGAGAAGAAGGCGGCGATGAGCGCGGCGGAGATCGCGGAGATCATGCATTCCTGTGCGCAGCTCAAGGCTGCTCAGGAGGAGCCGGATACGGAGGCAGCGCTTGCATCCATCCCCATTCTCTCGCGCTCGGATATTCGCAAGGATGCGGAGCGCCTGCCGCTCGAGGTGCTCGATCTTGCGGGGACGAAACTGCTTTATTCTGATCTCGAGACGAACGGCATTGTCTATCTGAATTTTTACTTCCCAATGGCAGCGGTTGCGCAGGAGGATCTGCCCTATGCCTATCTCCTTGCGGAGATCCTCGGATCGGTCGACACGGCGCAGCGCAGCTATGCTGAACTTGCGATGCAAAAGAGCCTCTATACGGGCGGTATCGGTACGGACATTGTCGCCTATACCCGCGCAGGGGAACCGGATTCCTGCCTGCCGCGCTTTAAGCTGCGTGCAAAGGTGCTGCGCGAGAATCTGCCGCGTCTCTTTGCACTGCTCTCGGAGATGATAACGGAGAGCGACTTTTCCGGAGCAAAGCGTATTCGTGAGCTTGTCAATGAGGAGAAGACAGGGATGGAGCTCTCGCTCCAGCGCGCGGCAAATCAGGTCGTCGCATCGCGTATTGCAGCATACCTGACACCATCGGGACGCTATGCCGAGGTCGGTGGACTGCCGTTCCACGACTTTCTTGCATCGTTTCAGGATGACTTTGCTGCATGCCATGCCCGGATGCAGGCGGCATTCTCCCGCATTCTGCCGCAGATATTCAATCGGAACGGTCTGATCGTGAGCGTCACAGCACCCGCGGCAGGCTATGATGAGATTGCTGCAGGTCTGGCGGATTTTCAGAAAAAACTTTCGGCAGAGAGCTTCCCAGCGGCGCCGTATACATGGGAGATCGCCGCGCGGAACGAAGGACTCACGACGCAGAGCCGTGTGCAGTACGTGGCAAAGGGAGCGAACTTCATTAAGCTCGGGCATTCCTATACGGGTGTGCTGCGCGTCCTTGAGACGCTGCTCCGCTATGATTATTTCTGGACGCGTATCCGTGTGCAGGGCGGCGCCTACGGAGCGATGACACAGTTCAACCGCAACGGCTTCATGGTGTTCGCATCCTATCGCGATCCGAACCTTGCGGAGACACTGCAGGTGCTTGATGAGACGGCGGACTATGTGCGTGCATTCGATGTGTCCGACCGCGAGATGGATAAGTTCATCATCGGTACGATGAGCAGCGTAGATACGCCGATGACCCCGCAGATGAAGGGGGACATCGCTGCAACCTTCCATCTGCGCGGCATTACATGGGAGGATCGCCAGCGTGCGCGCGACGAGATCCTCGGAGCGCAGCAGGAGGATGTCCGTGCGCTCGCTCCGCTTGTCGAGGATGCCATGCGCGCCGATGTGCGCTGCGTGCTCGGCAGTGAGGAGAAGATTCGGGCGAATGCCGCGCTCTTCGGCGAGGTTCATCCTGCTCTCCGGATGTGAGATGCGTTCGATAAAAATTTTGACTTTTCACGCTGTGCGTGGGATAATGACAGAAGATAAGGGATCACCGACCGGATGAAGTTGTCCATGATTCCACAAATTCGAAGGGGGAGCTTGCCATGAAAAAACTCGTTTTCCGTGGCGCGGGCGTTGCCGTCATTACGCCGTTTACCGAAACGGGAATCAATTATCCGGAACTCGGGCGCATCATTGAAGATCAGATTGCGGGCGGGACCGATGCTATTATCATCACAGGCACCACGGGGGAATCTGCAACCATGACGGATGCGGAGCACCGCGAGGCGATCCGCTACACTGTAGAGCAGGCAAAGGGGCGTATCCCCGTTGTTGCGGGCACGGGCTCCAATGAGACCTCCTATGCCATTGAACTATCGAAATATGCGGAGCATGTGGGGGCAGACGCGCTCCTCCTCGTAACGCCGTACTACAATAAGTGTACGCAGAACGGACTTGCTGCGCATTACACGGCGATTGCAGACAGCGTCAGCATTCCTGCAATTCTCTACAATGTGCCTTCGCGCACGGGGGTGAACATCAAGACGGAGACCTATGTGCAGCTCGCAAAACATCCGCGCATTGTTGCGGTCAAGGAGGCGAGCGGTGATCTCTCGGCGATTCTGCGGCTGCGCGCGGCGGTCGGCGACGAGCTGGCGGTTTACTCCGGCAACGATGACCAGATTGTTCCCATTCTCTCGCTCGGCGGTCAGGGCGTAATCTCCGTACTTTCGAACATCGCGCCGCGCATGACCCATGACATCTGTCAGAACTATTTCGACGGGAATACGGCAGAGGCGGCACGTCTGCAGATCGCGTGCGCGGATCTCGTCGATGCGCTCTTTTGCGAGGTCAATCCCATTCCCGTTAAGACGGCAATGCGCCGTCTCGGCTACAATGCCGGGCCTCTGCGCATGCCGCTTTCGGAGATGGAGCCTGCGAATGCGGCGAAGCTGGATGCGGCTCTGCGTGCGCACAATCTGTTGAAATGATGCGGTCGGACGCTCTCCTCTTGTGCAGGATTGCCGCGGAGGAGGGTGTTTTTGCTATGTGGGGGCAGCTGTGAACGTCATTGAGGAGCGTCTTGCCGTACAGGACGTGATTGTGCTCGACGGCGCGTTTGCAACGGAACTTGAAGCGCGCGGATTTTCGGTGAATGATGCGCTCTGGTCAGCAAAGGCGCTCTTTGAACGCCCCGATCTCGTGCGTGATGTCCATCTGGACTATCTGCGCGCCGGTGCCGATGTGGTGACGAGTGCGAGCTACCAGGCGACGGCAGAGGGATTTCAAAAACGCGGTTTTACTGCAGAGGAGGCAGAGGCGCTGCTGCAAAAGTCCGTGCGCTTAGCACAGGAGGCGCGGGATATGTACATGGCGGAACGGCCTGCAGAGGAACCGGAACCCCTTGTCGCCGCGTCTATCGGCCCCTATGGAGCCTATCTTGCGGACGGCTCAGAGTATCGCGGCGACTATGATGCGGATGAGGATGTGCTGACCGCGTTTCATGCGGAGCGGCTGGCTGTTCTCGCCGCGGCACGGCCTGATCTGCTCGCCTGCGAGACGCTGCCGTGCCTCGTTGAGGCACGCGCCCTTGTGCGCGCGTTGCGTGAAAAGGAGATCCGCATCCCTGCATGGTTCTCCTTCTCCTGCCGCGATGCGGCGCATATCAGTGACGGAACGCCGATCGCCGCGTGCGCACACTGGCTGAACAGCGTCCCGGAGGCTGCGGCCATTGGGCTGAACTGTACGTCGCCGCAGTATGTTGAAGAACTGATTCGCACAATCCGGCGGGAGACGGAGAAGCCGGTCGTCGTCTATCCGAATTCCGGTGAGAGCTATGACGCATCGGATAAGACATGGCACGGCGCAGCAGAGGATTTTGCGGCGGCGACCCGGCGCTGGCGTGCGGCAGGGGCACGACTCATCGGCGGCTGCTGCCGGACGGCGCCGCGTGATATTGCGGCGATTTCCGCATGGGCAAAGAAAAGAGCAGAGTGAGGCAATGAAGATGGAGCAGGCACAGGCGGGAATCGACCTTAGGCGCGCGGAACGGGCAATGCGCGAATTCCTCACAGCGGTCGGAATCGATCTCGCGGTGCAGGGGATGGAGGAAACGCCTGCGCGGACAGCGGAGCTCTATGCAGAGCTGTTCTCAGGTCTGCGCTCTGACGTACGGGGCCTCTGGGCGAATGCGATGACGGAGAAGACAGACGGCCTCATTGCCGTGCGTATGATTCCGTTCCATTCCGTATGCGAGCACCATTTGCTTCCATTCTTCGGCACCGCACATATTGTCTATCGCCCGCATGCAGGACGCGTGGCGGGCTTTGGCATTTTCACCCAGCTGGTTGATCTCATGGCGCGCCGGCCTCAGCTGCAGGAGCGCCTGACGGAGGACATTGCGCGCGAGATCGAGCGGGGGCTTG
>ERZ773073.1262-NODE-1262-length-12130-cov-13.530352_pt1 | contig 12130 bp, 11 predicted proteins | sample MGYA00580616_ERZ773073 | MGnify/ENA primary metagenome ERZ773073 (study PRJEB29015, sample SAMEA2737960) | human oral metagenome | biome: human oral; feature: human-associated habitat; material: dental | place: China | collected 2131 ...
TTAAAAACCATAATATTACAGAAGATTTTACAATGAATAAGGCCTTTATGATGGAAAACTTTGATGAATTGAACACTTTAGGAGTAAAAAGGGATGAGGCTATGGAAGTTGCCTTAAACAGTGAAAAAACTAGAAATTTCAGTCAAAAATATAAAGATATTTCTGTGGGACTTTCATCGGGAACATCAGGTCACAGGGGGATGTTCATAACAACTCCGGAAGAACAGGGAATATGGGCAGGAACTATTTTAGCAAAGATGTTGCCAAAAAACAATATTTTTGGTCATAAAATAGCCTTTTTTCTAAGGGCGGATAATGACCTGTATAAAGCTGTAAATTCGTTTTTAATAAGTTTGGAATATTTTGATACTTTTAAAGATACTGATGAGCATATTGAAAGATTAAATAAATATCAGCCGACAATGATAGTTGCTCCTCCTTCATTACTTCTGGTGCTTGCTAAAAAAATTGAAGAAGGAGGGTTGAAAGTTTCTGTAAAGAGAATTATTTCTGTTGCGGAAATTTTGGAAAAAGCTGATGAAGAATATATAAAAAAGCAGTTTAATCAGAAAATAATACATCAGATTTATCAGGCAACAGAAGGATTTTTGGCCTGTACATGTGAATATGGACATTTACATTTAAATGAGGATTTGATAAAATTTGATAAAAAATATATAGATGAAAAAAGATTTTATCCAATAATTACAGATTTCAGGAGAACAAGTCAGCCCTTTGTAAAATATTATTTAAACGATATTCTGGTTGAATCAGAAGGAATTTGTGAATGTGGTTCAATTTTGCAGAAAATTGAGAAAATAGAAGGCCGTTCAGATGATATTTTTAAATTTATAAATAAATACGGCAAGGAGATTACAGTATTTCCTGATTTTATCAGAAGAACAGTACTTTTTGTTGAAAATATAAGAGAATATCAGGTTTTCCAAGTAAATGACGATTTATTGGAAATAGCTATTTTAAATATAAATGAAGAGCAGAAAGAGTTAATAGAAAAAGAATTTAATAAATTATTTGCTTCTTTAGATATAGAAAATGTAAAAATACGATTTATAGATTACAAAGTAGATAGAACAGTTAAATTAAAAAGGATAGTAAGGAAGGTAATATAATGAGAAAAATACAATTTACAGGATATGGAGTGGAACTGCCAAGAAATAAAGTTGATTTTGATGGGCAGACACGTTATAGAATAAGCGGTGAAGAAAAGCAGATTTCCCTTGCTGTTTCAGCATGTGAAAAAGCACTGGAAAATGCCAATATTACAGTTGATGATATTGACTGCATAGTTTCAGCAAGTGCAGTAGGAATACAGCCGATACCCTGTATGGCGGCTTTAATTCATGAAAAAATTGCAAAGGGGACATCGATTCCTGCACTTGATATAAATACAACATGCACAAGTTTTATGACAGCTCTAGATACTATGTCTTATCTTTTGGAAGCTGGAAGATATAAAAGAATATTGATTTTTTCATGTGATGTTGCTTCAAGAGCTTTGAATCCTAAGCAGAAGGAAAGCTTTCAACTTTTCAGTGATGGTGCGGTAGCCTTTATTATTGAAAAAACTGATAAGGAAATAGGAGTTATAGATGCTATGCAGAAAACATGGTCGGAAGGGGCACATTCTACTGAGATTCGAGGAGGACTTAGTAACCTTCATCCTGAAAACTATTCTGAAGAAACAAAGGAAGAATTTATGTTTGATATGAATGGAAAAACTGTACTGTCACTGTCTATGAAAAAGATTCCTGAAATGATGAAGGAGTTCTTAGAAAATAATGACATGAAAATATCTGACATTGATATGGTGGTGCCGCATCAGGCAAGTGTGGCCATGCCTATTGTGATGGAAAAGTTAGGTGTACCCAAAGATAGATTTATAAATGAAGTAAAGGAATTTGGAAACATGGTTTCAGCTTCTGTTCCACTTACGCTGGCTCATGGGTTGGAAAATAGGAAAATAAAAAAGGGAGATACGATACTGCTTATAGGAACTGCGGCAGGACTTACTACAAATTTACTGTTGATTAGAGTGTAAATAATTTAGTTTAAATTTTTTAAGTTTAAAACAGTTATATTTGAATTGAAAAAATGTATGATAAAATTCATAAGAAATAATATAAACATGTTGCTGACTATGTATTTTAACAATATAAATTAAGAGGTAAGACAATGTTAAATAGAAAAATAATATTATCAACTTTTACAATTTTAGCAGTATTTTTTATAATATGTCTGATATATGCACATTATGAGTATACACAGCTAAAGGTAAAAACAATAGAAGTTGTTTCAAAAGATATTCCGGAGGAATTTAACGGAAAGAAAATTGTATTTGCGGCAGATTTTCAGCTGGACACTTATTCAAGATTTAATCAGAAGCAGCTTGACAGAATTATCAAACTTGTAAATGAGCAGGAAAAAGATATTATAATTCTTGGTGGTGATTATACTAACTGGACTGGTAAAATTCCAAGATTTTACAAGGGAATGGAAAAACTGGAAAAACCTGAATACGGAATTTATGCAGTTTTAGGAAACCATGACTATAATTCTGTGGAAAAAAATATGGCTGGGCTGAAAAAACTTGGATATAAGGTTTTAGTAAATGAAAATGATAAAATTATGATAAATAATCAAAGTATTTATATTTCAGCAGTTGATGATTTACGGAAAGGACAACCTGACGCAGATAGAGCACTTGAAGGAATAAAAAAAGATGATTTTAATATCTTCATTACACATAATCCTGAATATTTTGAATATATGACAGATAAACAGAAGGAAAGGGCAGATATGACTTTGGCAGGGCACACTCATGGTGGGCAGATAACACTGTTTGGACTGATACTGCATGCTGAGATTAAACATCCATGGAAATATGGCTACGGTCTGAAGGAATATGACGGACATAAGATTTATACTACTTCAGGTGTTGGTGGCGGAGCTTTTGAGATGTTTATAAGATTTTTTGCTCAGCCTGAAATTGTGGTACTGAAATTGAGAAAAGCTAAGTAAAGACTTGGAAGAGGTGTGAAATGGAAGAAGAGAAACTGAAAGATTTGGCTAAAAGTATTTTTGAGAAAATAGAAAAAAAGTATCAGAAAACGGCAAAAGAAATGATGGTTGCAGATGCTTCAGTCAATGCTTCAAAGGAAATGGAAATAACTGACAGTAAAATTGAGGGGATTCCGTATATTCCTGTAGGAGAAAAAATTCCAGTAAATTCAGAAGGAAAGCAGTTTATGTTTCTTGCACAGATAAATTGCCAAGATTTGAAAGGGCTTGAAGATTTTCCACAGGAAGGTATTTTGCAGTTTTGGGTTTTGGGAGAAGATTTGTTCGGGCTAGATTTTAACGATTATACAAATCGGAATGGTTTTGAAGTAATTTATTATGAAAAAATTCGAGATTGCTATTCTGAGAACGAGTTTAAGAAAATGTATAATCCTTATAAGTTTGATTTAAAGCACATGGAAATTTTAATAGCAAGTGAACCTTGTAAAATGAAATTTTCTTTGGAAAAACAGAAAGAAAGTTTTAATTATGAACTTTTAGAAAGACTTTATGAAGAAGTGTTGAAGGAAGAAAATCTTAAATTTGAAGAAGATAATGAATTATATGAAGAAGTAGAGAGAATCTATGAAGATGAATTTTATGAAGAAATTGTTGGGACAAAATGCAATGGATTTCCATATTTTACTCAATGGGAACCAAGAGATGAGGAGCAGATGAAAGAGTACGATACATCATTGTTTCAAATTGATAGCGGAAAAGAAGTTATGATTGGTGATAGCGGGGTAATGCACTTTTTTATTAATCGTGAAAAATTGAAAAATAAAGATTTTTCAGATATTTTTTATCATTGGGACTGCTATTAATTTTATAAGAATAGAAAGTTGGGAAAATGGATATAAAAACTATAAATTATGAATATTTTTTAGATTTATCGGTAAGAATGATACATCACTCAAATGCAATTGAAGGGAATACACTAACACTAAATGAAACGGCTACAATTATTTTAGACAGTACAATACCGGGAAGTAAAAGTGTTCGTGAAGTTTTTGAAGTTTTGAATCATAAAAAGGCAATTGATTATATGATAAGTGAACTTGAAAATGAGAAAAAATTGGATATTTATATGATAAAAAAAATAAATAAAGAAATTTTAGACAGGCTGAATGACAATGCGGGAAATTTTAAAAATAGTAGCAACGCAATAATTGGTGCAAATTTTGAAACTTCTACACCAAGTCAGGCACCAGATCTTACAAAAAATTGGATTGAAAATTTAAATTATCGACTGGAACTCTGTAAAAATAACAATGAAAAGTTATTGGAAATACTACATTCTCATATAGAATTTGAGAGAATACATCCTTTTAGCGATGGAAATGGACGAACAGGAAGGCTGATTATGCTGTATTTGTGCTTTCAGGAAAAAATAAGTCCGTTTGTTATTGAAAAAAGCGATAGAGCTCTGTATATGAATTATTTAAGGGAACAGAATACAGATATTATTTTTGAAAGAGTAAGGGAATTGCAAGCTTTTGAAGAGAGAAGAATGAAACAATTTTAAATGAGTTAATTAAAAAATGTATATAAAAACTTGGAGAGAAAAATAAAATTGGAGGATAAAAAATGTCAGAAACTAAAAAAGAAATTAAAAAACCAAGAACTTTATTTGATAAGGTCTGGGAAAAACATGTAATTACAGGAGAGCCCGGGGAAGCACAGCTGCTTTACATAGATTTACACTTGATTCATGAAGTTACTTCACCACAGGCATTTTCAGGATTGAGATTGGCTGGGAGAAAGGTAAGAAGGCCTGACCTGACATTTGGGACAATGGATCACAACACTCCAACCATAATGTCACAAAGACTGGATATAAAAGATAAGATTTCCAAGGCACAGCTGGATGCACTTGAGGCAAACTGTAAGGAATTTGGAATAGAGCTGGTCGATATGTTTAATGAAAACAATGGAATTGTGCATATGGTAGGACCTGAGCAGGGACTTACACAGCCAGGAAAAACAGTAGTCTGTGGAGATAGCCATACTGCAACTCATGGGGCATTTGGAGCAATTGCGTTTGGAATAGGAACAAGTGAAGTTGAACATGTTCTGGCTACACAGACAATCTGGCAGAAAAAACCTAAAACGATGGGGATTGAAATAACAGGTAAACTGCAAAAAGGTGTTTATGCAAAGGATATAATACTTCATATAATCAAGACTTACGGAATTGGACTTGGAAATGGTTATGCCTTTGAGTTTTTTGGAGATACGATAAGAGGGCTTTCGATGGAAGAAAGAATGACAATATGCAATATGGCAATTGAAGGTGGAGGAAAATCAGGAATTATTGCCCCTGATGAAATTACTTTTGAATATGTTAGAGGAAAAAGATTTGCACCTAAAGGTAAGGAGTTTGAGAAAAAAGTGGCTGAATGGAAAGAACTATATACAGATTCTGTAGAAGCCTTTGATAAACATATAAAGGTTGATGTTTCAAATCTTGAACCACAAGTTACCTGGGGGACAAATCCTGAAATGGGAATCAATATTACAGGAACTTTCCCTGAAATTAAAGATCATAATGATGAAAAGGCATACGAGTATATGGGATTAAAACCGGGGCAAACTCCATTTGACATTCCTTTAAAGCATGTGTTTATCGGTTCGTGTACTAATGGAAGATTGAGCGATTTGGAAATTGCCGCAAAAATTGTAAAAGGTAAGAAAGTTGCACCAAATATTACAGCAGTTGTAGTTCCTGGTTCTCAGATTGTTAAAAAGATAGCTGAAGAAAATGGAATAGCACAAATATTAAAAGATGCAGGTTTTGAATGGAGAGAAGCTGGCTGTTCCACTTGCCTTGGAATGAATCCTGATTTGATACCTGCAGGGGAACACTGTGCTTCAACTTCCAATAGAAATTTTGAAGGACGTCAGGGAAAAGGTGCTAGAACACACTTAGTAAGTCCAGCAATGGCTGCAGCTGCGGCAATTTATGGGAAATTTGTTGATGTAAGGGAATTGGAAGAAGTGAAATAATTTTATAAAAATAATTACTGTTATTATTTAAAAAATAAAAATTAGGAGAGTAAAATGAAACCATTTACAAAATATGAAGGAACAATAGTTCCAATAATGAATGACAATATTGATACAGACCAGCTGATTCCAAAACAATATTTAAAAAGTATTGAAAAAACAGGATTTGGGCAATATGTATTTGATGAATGGAGATACAATGAGGACAGAACAGATAATATGGATTTTAACTTAAACAAGCCTGAATACAAGACAGGAACAATTTTGATTACAGGAGATAATTTTGGGTGCGGTTCGAGCAGGGAACATGCGGCTTGGGCATTGCAGGATTATGGTTTTCACGTTATTGTGGCTGGAGGATATTCAGGAATTTTCTACATGAACTGGTTGAATAACGGGCATTTGCCAATAACTTTGCCAGAAGCGGATAGAATTGAATTATCAAAATTGCCTGGAGATGCCAAAGTGACAGTTGATTTGGAAAACAACAAATTAATTGCAAATGGAAAAGAATATATTTTTGAGTTGGAAGAAAGCTGGAAACAGAGATTGCTTAAGGGGTTGGATTCGATTGGACTGACATTGGAGCATGAGGATAAGATTAGGAAGTATGAGGAGAATCATAGATAAAAATTGAAAATAAAAGGGGATTTTAAATTATGGAAAATTTTATAGGTACATTATTTAATAACGTAAAAGATAATGAGAAAGTATCTAACAGTAAAATGACAAAGAAAAAATACAATGTTATAGATTTATTTTCTGGTGCTGGAGGATTTTCGTTAGGATTTAAAAGTTCAGGATATTTTAATATACTTTTGTCAATAGATAATAATAAAAGTTTATCAGAAACTTATGAAAGAAATTTTAAAGATGTAAGACATTTGACAAGAGATATTCTAAGTTTTGATAAAAAGGAAATAAAAGAATTAATAAAAAATGAAAAAGTAGATGTTATAATAGGTGGCCCTCCTTGTCAGGGATTTTCAATAGCTGGAAATATTGGAAGATTAGAGAAAAATGATGAAAGAAATAAACTATTTTTAGGGTATTTAAATTTTGTTAAAATAGTTCAGCCTCAAATATTTATAATGGAAAATGTTGCAAGATTAGTTACACATAATAAAGGACAGACATTTAAAACTATAAAAATTCTATTTGAAAAGATAGGGTATAATTTAGAATATAAAGTGCTAAATTCAAAGAATTATGGTATTCCACAAGAGAGAAGAAGAGTCTTTATAATTGGTAAAAAAGAAAATAAAAGTTTTGAATTTCCGAAAAAAGAAGTTAAGATAAAAACGGTAAAAGAGGCGATAGAAGATTTACCAGAATTAGAAAATGGAGAAAATTCTGCTATACCGAATCACAATGCAATGAAACATAGTAATCAGATGCTTGAAAAAATGAAATTTGTAAAAGATGGAGGTAATAGGGAAGATATTCCAGAAAATTTAAGACCTAAAAGCGGAGATATTAGAAAATATATAAGGTATAAAAGTAATGCTCCTTCTGTTTGTGTAACTGGAGATATGAGAAAAGTTTTTCATTACAAGCAGAATAGAGCATTAACACCTAGAGAATTGGCAAGATTGCAGACATTTCCAGATGATTTTATATTTTATGGAACTTCAATTAATATTCAACAGCAAATAGGGAATGCAGTACCTCCATTATTAGCTCAAAAAATTTCATTGAAAGTCAAGGAGTATTTAGATGATAAAATATCCGAAAGTTAATTATATCGGAAATAAGGAAAAGGTTTCAGAATGGATATGTGATAGCCTTCCAATAAAAAATGGAACAGTTTTAGATTTGTTTTGTGGTGGATGTTCACTTTCGTTTGAGTTAAAAAAAAGAAACTATAAAGTTATTTCAAATGACATTCTTTACTCCAACTATTCATTGGCAAAAGCAATAATAGAAAATAACAATGAAAAATTATTATTAGATATAACAGAAGAAAAATTGGAAAAATATTTTGATATAGAAACTTATGAAGAAATCCGATGGTTAGAAAATAATTTATATTTTGATTATGAAGTAAAAGAACTATCGATGTTGATAAATTACTCCAAAAATTTGAAAAAATATAAAAAATATATTTTTTTATCTCTATTGAGACGTGCAATGATTAGAAAAATTCCTTATTCAAGGATGAATATTAAATGGGAAGAAATTGTAAAATTAAGAGATGAAGAATACAGTTATTTAAAATATAAAAGAAAAAGAGCATACCATAATAAAACTTTTCTTTATCATATTTTAGATAATCTTGAGAATTATAATAATTCAATTTTTGATAATAGAAAACATAATAAAGCATATCAAAGTGATGCTATAAAATTATTAAAAAATATACGAGAAGATATTGATTTAATTTATATTGATCCGCCTTATCCCTCAACAATGAATAAATATAATGAATTTTATGGTTCTTTTGATAAAATGTTGAATAAAGAAAAGGAATATATAAATTATGCTGAAAAGAATCAATTTTTAAAATATATAAAAGAGATTATAAAAATATCAAGAAATAAAATAAAATATGCTGTAATAAGTTTAAATAATAAATCAAATCCTACAGTTGAAAATATAATAGAAGTCTTAAAAAATGAGGTTATTAAAATAGAAATATTAGAAAAAGAACACGTATATCAAATAACTGGTAAAGAAAATAAGAAAACAAATTATGAAATTTTGATAATTTGTAAATTGAAGGAGTGAATTTTAAATGGCAAGCAAGAAAAGAATAAAAAATCAAAAATATGAAAAATATTGGGCTTTAACATTGGAATACAAAAAATTTGATGATAATAAATTTAACTTGACGTTGAAAACAATAATTGATTTTATAGATGAAAATCCTATAATTACATCCACAGAATATAAAAAATTACAAAATATACTAAATATTTTAACTCCTAAAAAAAATATGGCATCTATAAGAAAAGCAATAAATCAATTTTTAAAACTAGGCTTTATAAATAATAAAATGGAAAGTTATCATATAAAAACTAGACAGTTTTTAACAGAAAAAGATATTAGTAGAAAAAAGAGAATCTATTCTGAAATAATGTATGATAATGCTAGTTTTAATCGTTCGTTTACAAAGGAAACTAATGAGAAAGAAATAGATTTTTTAGTAAAAACTATTGAATATTGCGGATCTATATCAAAAGATAATTTACTTGCTTTAATATATCAGAATATTAATAATTATCCAAAAGGATATATTGAATTAGATGAGTTAGAAAACATAACAAAAGTAATTTTAGAAGAAAAAGCAGATAAACGTAAATATAACCAACGAAATTTTTTATGGGATATATGCAGAGATATTCTTACAGGAATTTATATTAACAAAGAAGGTAGATTAACCTTAGAAAAATATAATTCAATAGAAGAAAAAATAAAAAAAGGAAGAGATTCTTATAAACAAAGATTATATAAGTATGATTTATATAAAGAGTCTATAGACAATAACAAAGAAGTTGTCTGCTATTATGAAAATAAATCATATCCAGTGCTGATTGCTTCACATATAAAACCATATGTAGAATGTGAAGAAAATGAAAAATTTGATGCTGATAATGGATTGTTGTTATCAAAAAATATAGATAACTTGTTTGATAATGGCTGGATAACGTTTGATGATGACGGAACTGTTTTGTGTTCAGATAATTTAGATATAAGAATAAAATCAGAACTGCAAAAGCAAAAACTTGATAAAAAATATTTAAATGAAAAAAGATTAAAATATTTGAAATATCATAGAGACTATGTATTTGACTCAAGTAAAGAATATAATTATTTAGTTATTAAATAAAGCTTTAATATAATAAGTCTATTAAAAATAGCTGAATATAAATCAGAAAATTATTAAGTTAAGTCAAAGGAAATTATACGGTATAGAAAAAAGAAAGGTGACTTTATGAAAAAAATATTACTTTTATTCCTAATTTTAGCAACTTTTGTAGTATCTTGTGGGAACGGAGGTAAAAATTCAAACGCAAATATAGAAGTTCAAAATAGTGAAAAAAATAGTAAAGAAATTGATAATAGTTTTGATTTTGAGATATATGGAGAAACATTGGAAGAGGCACATAAAAATTTTAAGACAAAGATTGTCGACGGGCAAAAAACGGAATTTGTGCCAGATGGGAAACCAGGGATTCCACCTAAAAACAGCAAGTTTTCATTGGTAAATTATCCATCAAAATTAGGAGAAATGCCAATGTATATTACAGCAAAAGAAAATAATGGGAAAAAATATCCTGCAATTATATATTTAAACGGGGGATTTGGTGGAATTGGAGATAGCAAATTTGATTGGGATGAAGAATCACCTAAAAATAATTATCAAGGAGCAGATGCATTTAAAAGAGATGATTTTGTACTTGCAATACCAACTGTTAGAGGAGAAAATGCAAATCCTGGAAAATATGAAATGTTTTATGGGGAAATTGAAGACTTGGAAGAAGCCAGAAAATATGTGGCATCACTTCCTTATGTTGATTCAAACAGATGTGGCTGTCTTTTAAGGTTACTAAATATATTTGTTTTTTCTTTGCCGCTTACCTATCTTTAAATACTATTATGAACATGATTTCAAAAAGTAGGAAAGAAAAATATGTTATGACTCCGCTTTCACTTATAGCTGGAATATGTTTTTGGATAACCGCATTTCAGATGTAGTATGTAAAATGAGGATAATCTACAGTGCGTTAAATTGAGAATTTATTTAAAAGGAGTTGATTTATTAAACATGGATAAAAGCAGAAAATTTATGGCAGTAATTTTAGCATTGCTTGCGGCTATTTTTTATGCAATTAATACACCATTTTCTAAAGTGCTTTTAAATAAGATTCCACCTACATTGATGGCATCTTTTCTATATTTGGGAGCTGGAACAGGTGTAGGTATTATGTACTTGTTTCATAGGAAAGTCGAAGAAAAGTATGAAAAGTTAAATAAGGCAGATTTACCTTATACTGTTGGAATGATTGTCCTTGATATTGCGGCACCTATATTCCTTATGATTGGTATAAATATTGGTTCAGCCTCAAATGCTTCACTGCTAGGTAACTTTGAAATTGTAGCAACAACAATTATTGCTCTTTTGATATTTAAGGAGAAGGTAACATCAAAGTTATGGATTGCTATCGGTTTTATTACAGTATCAAGCATAGTTCTTTCAGTTGAAGGGGCTGAAAGTTTCCAGTTTTCATTAGGATCATTGTTTGTTATACTAGCAACTTGCTGTTGGGGACTAGAAAATAACTGCACTAGAAAAATCTCGGATAAAAGCACTTACGAGATTGTTTTCCTAAAAGGCTTTTTCTCTGGTGGCGGTGCATTTATAGTCGCCCTTATTTTGGGAGAAAGAATTCCTGAAATGAAATATATAATAGCTGCTTTGCTACTTGGATTTGTGGCATATGGACTTAGTATTTTTATGTATATCAGAGCACAAAGGGATTTAGGCGCTGCAAAAACTAGTGCATATTATGCTATAGCTCCATTTGTAGGAACTTTTTTAGCATTTATAGTAAATGGAGAAAAACTTACTTTGGTATATTTCATTGGTCTTGTTTTTATGATAATCGGCAGCGTAATTGTTGTATATGATACAATGGTTAAATATCACAGTCATAGTCATTCTCACATAATTGTTCATACACATGATGGAAAAACACATACACATATTATTACGCATAAACATGAGCACAGTCATTTTATATCAGAAGAAAAGCATAATCATAAGCATAGAGATTATATGAACAGCAAAGAACATAAATTGATACATGAAAAAGGATTATAAATTTATAAAAGTGCTGTATTTGAAACATAAAAAATTAAAATTTCGGATAAAAAACATTAAAAAAATTTAAGCAAGATTAAAATAGTTCAAGAAATTAAAATTTGTAGAGGTGAGAAAAATATAATGGCAACATATTCAACTTAAATCGAAATAATATAAAATTACGAGGAGATTATAAGATGAACAATTATATAAAATTAAATGAAGATAGATGGAATAATG
>ERZ773073.1263-NODE-1263-length-12124-cov-4.288922_pt1 | contig 12124 bp, 22 predicted proteins | sample MGYA00580616_ERZ773073 | MGnify/ENA primary metagenome ERZ773073 (study PRJEB29015, sample SAMEA2737960) | human oral metagenome | biome: human oral; feature: human-associated habitat; material: dental | place: China | collected 2131 ...
TCTTTGTCTGGGGCATGCGCATTATCCCGGTGATCTGTTGCGTCCGGATGGGCCAAGCACGCATCCGCTTCGCGTGGATAAATCTGCCAAACCGGGGTTCTTGCAGCACTGGTTCGGGAGGGGGTAAGACAATGCTTGCATTCAATGATCGGCTGGCTCATAGGCCAACCCCAGCCGGCACAGGACGCGGGAACGAGCCGTATTCTGTGAAATTTGGTCGAACGCGATATGCTACCGTCTCACCGTCACTATCCTACGGAGGAAGTATTGATGAACAAGTGGCTCTATCCAAACACTATAGCTGCGGCAAAAGCCAAACTTAATGAGTTTTTGCTTGGAAATATTTCTATTGAAGATTTACAGACATCTCTTTACCAAGCAGAACAAAATATTGCTGCATATGAAGAGCGATGGTTGCGCAATTTATTTTTCAGTACAGAAAATAAGATAGAAGAAATCAACTACACGGTATCTGACTTATATAAATATGAATTAATATGTAATGAGATAAGAAATTGTTTAGAGGAAATAGAGAATTTTGAGCAGAGTCAATGCATACTTAATATAGATACCACACTAAAAGAAAATAAACCATGAAAGATAGACTAATAAAGGTTCTTGCCAGATTGGCATCTAAGCAATATCAGGATTTATATATGGTTCATGGAACCGCTGAGGAATACGTATTACCAGAAGATTTGATAGAAGATGTCGCTAGTCTATGCCAATTGGCAACCAAGAACCATTACAAGACAACTTTTACAAATGATGAGCATGCGGCACTCGAATCGATGCTTATCGAAATAAGGGGGTTAGACTCGGATTTTTGGAATGTAGTTGGGAATAATACTTTAGAGCATCTGGTACATAAAAATCCGATTTGGTCAGATTTACGTTTATCAGCAGAGCACGTCCTTAACGCATTGGGGGTTAGTGCTAATAATTTTTCGCCTAAGACGATTGACAGTTGATACTCATTTTGTGTTCACACTGGCTGCGACAGAACTTCTCCGCACCAGCACCTTGCACACTTCGAGCAATCTAATCCTTACCACCGAAGAAGTCTTGCTTATCCACGGCAGCGCCTTATCCCTCGGAAACGCCCTCGCCCTTACTTCCGGCGGCGACCTGATTCTGAACGCCAGCCGGGGACGCAGCGCTGGGCGCACCGCTAACGCCTTCGCCAGCGTCACCGCTGTCTGCGGTCAAAAACCGCCACAGACCTACGACAACAATCGCCGAAACACCTGCCCTGAACCCCGCGTAAAATGGGCGTTTCCAGAGACCCTGCCCGCCAGCCCACTGTTTACGCGGGTTTCCGGGCTGCCTATCTTCAAGCCCAGTGTTTACGTGGGTTTCCAGACTACCTGCCCGCAAACGCCCTATTGACGCGGGGTTCAGGGCAGCCGATTTAGCCGTCGGGTATCACGTCCAGAATATGCAGAAGCAGCAGAATTAACAACCAGAGTGCTTGAGTACGCTGCCCGTACCCCTGTGCTGCTTTCCCGGCGGTACTCGCCAGGTCGCTGACGGCTTCTACGGTAAGCACTTGGTCAACGTTCACCGGCAAGCTACGATCTTTAATCAGGCTTTGTAGAAATTGGGCTTGAGCCCCCAGACCGCCGGTTATGCGGAACTCGTCTTCGGCCTGGGCTCTTCCGTACCGCCGGACGGGTTGTCGGAAATGCATTTGCTTTAGAGGCAGCAGCGAACGCTTGGGCAAAAGGTAGTTATTCAGGTAGTAGTGCTATAACGTATGAGGGCCAAGTATATCGATTCTCTGATCCAAAATATACGAAATACAACATGGGAAATTCATCCTGGAAACATTGCTAGCAATCATCGCTATTCAGTACCATGATTAAGTGCTATGTATTTTGGTAACAGTATAAAAACAGCTAGTATACAAGTTAACAGTTATAGGGGTTTTTATGGCTTTAACAGCAAAAGTTTTTGTAGTGAGTGATGTAAAGACTTCCGGTATACTTAATCTCACCGATTCTTCAGCTTTACATGATTCCGGCGTAACATATGAAAAAATAATTTGTTTTGCGTATGAGCCAATAGCTCATACATTTAAACACAACGAATTTCAGAATAGGCACGGGAACAAGGTTACAACGCAATCCTTGCTCCTTCTGCACAAAACCGGACAGGTACTAATTTGATCACATTTGAATCGACAAAGATCACAAATGTACGAATCACATCACCAGACAAATAATATAGATCCTTCAATATTAAGCGTAAATAAACGGTTTATGGAGAGTATTATTGCTAGCCGACCACACAGAAAAACTTCTAAGTATAATCAATTATTATTAGAGCTAGATGATCAATATCTTGCTGAAACAATGTGGGCTCTTTATGGAGAAGGGTCTATTTATTTATTAGATTCTCCATTAAAAGCACTTAATTTTGATCACAAATGGTGGAAATTTTGGAAAACAAAAAATACAATTCGATCACTACTAAAAACTTACGAAGGAAAGCAACGCATTTGGCAAATGTTACATGATGCCTCTGTCTGGCTATAAAGTAACAGGAGGCAATCTTATCAATGTGTCTAATGGGCTAGCCGACCATCTTAGCAGTCTGATGAATTCAGCAGTCGCCAATTGGGCCGGGTAGAAAGGCGTGACCGACGGCAATTTACCAAAAGCGGTAATATACGTAGGTATCAGCGCCATTTAAGCTAAAACATCACAAAATGATCTGGCAATCGGGTAATTGGCGGGTTGGACTGGATAGGCTGCGGGAGTAACCAGGTCAGCGCCCAGTACAATCAGCAGCCGATGCAGTAACTGTCTAGTACGCTGGTCGCTGGTACTATCCTGGCTGCTGCCCATAAGGAGTATTTTTCCGTTATGCGGGCAGCGCATTAGGGTATAACATTAGTGGGTGCTAGCCTTAAATCCAGGAATAAAAATAATTTATCACTTTAATTTTGTCGGAGGCGAATGATGCTGGTTGAATTTTTACCTTCTTCAGAAAAGAAAAACCAATTTCTTGAATATATAATAAGTGATTTTTCATTTATTACACAAAATACTACTAGCAAATTTTTTTCATCTCTTTTAATTAATAATATAAATATTGCTTTTGATGCTGACGGCGTTGCTTTTTCTATATTTGGAACATCTCCATTTAGCAGGTGGCAAAGTGGAGATTTTTTAGTACCACAAGCCAATTCTGGATCATTAATTTTTAGAGGAAAATTTACTCCCGGAATTTCTTATAGAGTAAACCCTATTGATAAATATTGGAAGGTTATATTTAACAAGAAAAACGGATGGCTTGAAATAAAAGATTTCTATATAAATTGTGAATTTGTAAAAATATTTGATGGGGCTATAATTGGCATAAATTGTGGGAATATAACTGGTTTATGGTTACGGCCTCATATGATTGAATAAGCCAGGCAAATGCATAGGGAATTTTTGATTTAACTATTATATCTTTGTAGTCGACAAGCCTAAATTTGAATTATTTGATAAGATCACCTCATCAGAAACCTGCGTGTTCTATGGGTGCCGGCGAGCCAAAAGTTGTAGGTAGTACCTTTAGCAAGAAAATTGTCAGTTCAATTGTGTCTATAGAAAACAATGGACATTATGGGAAACTTTGGCCCCCTGAGATAATGAAAAAATTTGAAGCCCAGCTCTCTTATCGCCTAGAAACTCCAGCAAACCATCAATCTTGGAGCAAACTATGAACGTTAATTTCATCGTCCCCATTAAGGCATCTGGGACGGTCTGGTTTGCAGAACTAGGACAGGCTAGACTGGGGTTATGTCCTAATTCTGGCTGGCAAATCAGCCTGAGGGGAAAGATCAAAAATATTTTAGAGCCGAAAGACATGATTATGCTACTACCTTTGCTAGAGTTAGGACGGCAAAAAGTTTACGACCAGCTTACTGAGATTGCAAAAAACAGAAAAGATGTAAATGCTGTGGAAATATTCCCAGAGACTATGCTACTAAAATGTGCTTTTGAGTATTCTGTATCTGATTACTGGCCTATGGCAGGATTAAAATGGTTGGAATCATCACCCCAGCAATTAAGTAACTCACTTAAAGATACTCTTGCTGAGTTGCAAAAATGTAGTTGGGCAAAACAACTGCTTAAGCAAAAAATTAAACTTATCCTTAAAAGGCAATAAAGGGCATGATAACATCTCTACGTTCCCTTTATCTTATGATTAGGAGCGAATATGAAAGCTTATTTTCCGCACAAACTGATTCCATTGATAAGAGCGCATACAAGGTAACACAAGGTGCACAACAAGCCTTGGTTTTCAATCGATCGTAAATGGATCTTTCCCGTAAAATCGGCTCAATCAAAGGAGAAAAATCATGAGCGGTAAGAAAATTACTTTTAAAAAATTAGACATGCTCGATAGACAGAAACTTAGAGAGATTGCTATTAAACCTGAAGAGTAATTTAAGAAAGATGCACCAAAATTAAAAGATATCCTTGCTTTTTCTGAATACATTTCATTAGTCAGTGCTATATAATGCACTAAACAAGAGCTTATCGACAAACCAGAGGAAATCTTGAATACTTTGTATTGGGACTTTGAAACAGAAGTTAGCAATGTAAAATTTGCTCAGACACATTATTTAATATCTAAGTTTTATATTGAATTGCCAGGTTGGAAGTTAGGTATTCAAGAGATACCTAATAACAACCAAAACGCTTGAATACGCTGCCCATATCCCTGCGCTGCTTTCCCAGCGGCACTCGTTAGGGTTACTTATGAGACAGTCAATCATCTAGAACTGACGCCAACCGGGGCAGATGAGGCTAGGAAGTTGACTTATGCGGAAGTGGCGATGCGTTATTATCGTCACTCGGTTTATAAAATCATGATAAATAGTCAATATCAATAAATTACCGTTACTACAAGTAGCAATAGTTTTATTATAGATACCAATTCTACAGGGAAAATCAAGTGATTAAAATTAAATTAATGCTAGACTATCAATGCTATCCGCTATGGGGAATGTCAGAAAATAACTTGGGAAATATTGACCCAAGGTCTCTTCCTATCTCAGAAAAACTTATTTCAAATTTAATGGACTGGGCTAAAAAATACGATGCTACTCTCAATTTAGAAGAGCCTATTAACTCAGGGTTTGCAACAAAAGAACTCGAACTTGCTTTTAAAAAAGAAGGTGAATATTTGCTAAATAGATTGAGGATAGAACTAGGAAATTCATATCACTTAATTTTAAAAATATAATTAATAAATTTATTAGTAAAAATAGCAAGGCCTAACTTTGGGTGCTGCTGGTATTTCGATCGGCGTGGTGCTGACGGTGAGTTTTTTTGCCGTTATAGCGCTCACTAGAATAAATGGTAGAGTGTTAGCATCGGCGATCGACAGCCTGGCTGGGACGCTTTATTCGACGGAGTACCGATCATTGCAGATATGATCGGAAGACTTTGCCGAAGAATATGTTTTTGCATGCCGGGTTAAAGTGTGTCAGGGTACTGGCTGGTAGAGATAAGGCGGCCTGCATGATGCGCAATAAGCTAGTCGCAGTGTCCAGGGTAGTGCAGAATGCTTGTGACGAAAGCAATCCGGCGCTTTGCAATGCATTGGCTCAGGAAGCCATCAAGATGAGAAATGTGGTTTACGGGCAGCCGGGGAATTGTCTATGCCAATAGTTCGGAACCGACCCAATCCGCTGACTCAATATCGCGACTGTCGGCGAGCCTACACAGCCAGATAGCTTTTATAATACGCTGGAAAGGAGTACCCTTGGCAGACATCATAGAAAGCAAAAATATTGTTATCGGTGTTTTCTTCGGATTAGCAGGAAAGGGATTCTCTAAACTACGGTGATGAGGAACAGCTTTTAAGAATTTAGAAAGAAAATTGCCGGGCAAATAAAAACCTGCATCACCATATTTAAAACATCAGATTATTCCATCAGTAAGACAAACAGATACGGGTACTAACAAAATTGTTTAAACAGTTAAATGGGAAAAATTTACTATACTTGGACATACTACGGTGACTCAGGAACACCTGCTTTTATCAAGATTAGGTAATTTTATGAATTTATCTGGCTTTTTCTTTTTCCCTGAAAAAGGAATATCACATATTATTTACAAATATAAGTCTTTAGGATATAGGATTTTTAAATTACCTAAAAATATGCAATCTAAAGATGATTTTTTTAATGGCATACGCAAAGTGTTACCTCTTGAACCACCTTTAATTAGCAATAAAAGTTGGGATGCATTAGATGATTCATTATGGTCAGGTTTAGATTCTTTACCAGAAAATAATATTCTAATAATATGGCCTTCCGTATGTTCCATGAAAAATACTGATACTAAAAGCCTCATGATTATTAATGAAATTTTTAAAAATTTACCCAAATCTCTTGCTAAGGAAAAAGCAAAGATAGGAATCCAGTTTAATTTGGTTATTATCGGCATAATTTAATTTAAAAAAATTAGTAACAAAAAAACTACGTTACTCCAAAGATACTTATATTGCTTTCTTTATTTCTCTTATAATTCGGGATTCAGTACATACTTGCCAGGGTCGCTTTTGAGTAGCCGATCATCTGCGGTCAGCGCCAACCGGCTATTTTGGAGCAACGGCACCTAATGCTAATCTACAGATGCATAGCCAATTAATATTATAAGAAACAATAATTTCATTCCAAAAAAATTACTCTTAATCTTAATATTGATCTATAAATTTATTAGACAAAATTTATAATAGTTAATATAATACTTTATTGTTAGCTATAGGTAAAAAGATAGCCAATAGTAAACTTTGGAGAACCTGTTGGTATTGATGCTAAAATCGGCTTGCTAACCAGATATGGCATAGTACATTCCAGAAAGAATAGGGTGCATATTGTGCCAGCAAACCCAAATACAACCAAAGGAAAATAAATGAAGAAACATCTTCCTGACTGGCTTATCGTAACACTATGTAGAGCTTTATTAGGTGAAATATACCCATCAATTCGATGTATCGCTATTAAATATACAGAAGAAAAAGTTCTTTTTATTCGGTATTATTTAGATAGATCGCCTACTGATATGAATTACGAAAGTATAGAAATTGTATCAACCAATATTTCTTCTAAGATTGGTCTTGATTTAATCAAAGAAATTGAAATTGACTGTCAATTCTCTTCCAGTCCTATAAGAAAAATAGATCCACTAGATGGTTTTATCTATGGTAGACGAGAGTACGATATATAAAATTCTTATATTATTATTTAGTCTACATTTAGGAAGCAAAAAAGAAGGAAGCGCTCATTATTAATGGCTAGACTTATGGCGTTCATGATGGAACCTTATATTTGATATCTAGCCCTGGTTTATATCCATTAGATCGAGGAGAATAACAGATACCGGCATACTTAATAAATTTGGGAGACTATAAAAAATGATCAACTTTCTTTTTAAGAATTATTTGTCTACTGAAGAAATTAAACATTTCTTGTTATAAGTTTTTAATTCCAGCAAGGGTAAAATTGTAATTGTTGGCATTGAAGAGTTTAATGATATTAACTCAAAAATTGAGACCAATAATCTATCTTGCCTATGTGTTTATAGCAAGATTTTTGGAGATGCATCTTTATTGATTCAGCTTTACAGATATTCTATAAAAGAAAATATTTTAATAGAAGAAATAATCAAAACCTCTATAAAACTTTCTATAGCTTGTTATGTTCCTATTGATGATTTTGACGGATGGATTTTATTAGGTGAGCAGCCTGATAAAATAAAAGGGAAACAGATTCAATCTGAAAAAGACAATGTTTTTTACTTTAAAAAAATCTACTAGCTACTAAGATAAGTTAACAGTATTTAAAATACCATTTATTAGAATAAGATATATAGAAAGTTAAGAAATTACTTAATCTATTTCTTAGAAATACAATATTGACTGAAAAATTTATAATCTATAATTTATTTTTCAAAAGATAAATATAAATGAAAGACAACAATAGTACATACCGTTACTCCACCAATAGCTGAATGACCTATACTTTATCTAATAAGAGAGCTACTTGTTGAAGTATTTCTGGTAAATTTATTGGTTTTTGAGGGTTAAAAAATGAATGAGATAAATATTCTTTTTGAGACGGTTGGAGATATAAACTCAACTTATCCTTACTTATGTATTTATGACAAAAAAGATCAGATTAATCCTTTTATGGAGATTGCCATTACTAACGACAAACAGCTGCAATACATAATTTACGCGGGTACTCGAGACATAACTCTCACAACAGAAAATTGGGATTATATTTGGAAAAAAGCGCAAGAGTTTTTTGTTTGGACTTTAGCTAATGTAGAAACATAAGATGGAAATTAAAATTACTGGAAATATAATTAACAAAGAAAAGGATTTTCACACCCAATTAGCTGTGGCACTGGGGGTACAGCAGTATTATGGGTATAACCTTCATGCCCTTTGGGATTTATTAGGCTTTGGTATAGAACGCCCTATACATCTTGTATGGAAAAACTCATCAGAGTCAAAGAAAAAACTAGGGAAACAGTTTGAAGAAATTGTTTCTATATTAGAACGTGTTCGATTGGAAGATGAAAAATATGGATGGAAGGATAAATTTACTTATTCACTGGAGTGACTGTCATGTCCGATTTTCCGTCGACCTCAAATAAATAAAAGGCAAATATGATTAATTTATCAGCACCACTTAAAATAAAAGTATATTAAAATTTTAATAATGGAGAACTAAATAGGGATAAAATCTATCAGGAAATAATTCAAAGCTTTTAAAGAATAAGGGCTTCAGTAAATGAAGGTTTAGGAGTCAAATAATGGATGAAAGCACCCCAGCTGTAGTAAGAGTCAAAAATAAATACGGACAAACAGAATACCATGTAACTGGAATGTACGATTGGGATAATTTTGATTCTTTAATTAAATATCTAATAAAATATTGGCAAGCTCAGGTTGTTGAATCTGATGATAAAATTTATTCCAGACGAAGCGTCTTGCGGGCTAATAACGTTCCCATTTCATTATATTTTGATGATTTACTTGGAATTTGTTTTTTAAGAGAAGACGGCTCAGATGACCAATCATTGTTAGAACAGATTGAGGCTGATTTGATTCGACGATTAAGTGATGCTTAGCATTGCAAGTATCCCCATCTGCCAAAATGTTTCAACCAGCACTTTGCATACCACTGGCAATCTAATCCTTACCGCCGAAGAAGCCTTGCTTATCCACGGCAGCCGTCCGCAGACCGGCGGCACACTGGCGCTCTCTTCCGGCAGCGATATGCGGCTTACCGCCAGCCGTTAGAATGCCCCGCCTTTGCAAGGTTGAAGGTGATCTGACGAACTGGGATAATCTGAGCCTTTGAAAACGCGCGCTAGTTTTTCCCGGAATCGTACCGCGCGCGACGATTTCCCAGCCTTTCCCGCAGCAATGCAAACCATGACCCATTATGTATTCCTCGTCGTTGGCGCCGTTCTCGTCAACAACGTTGTGCTGGTGAGGATTCTCGGCTTGTGCCCGTTTATGGGCGTGTCGAAGAAACTCGAAACGGCGCTGGGCATGGGCATGGCAACCGCCTTCGTGCTGACGATGGCCTCCGGTGCAAGCTATATCATCGACCGCTGGTTCCTGACGCCCTTCGACCTGGGCTATCTGCGCACGATCTCGTTCATCGTCACCATCGCCGCGATTGTCCAGCTGACGGAAATGGTGATCCAAAAAACCAGTCCGCTGCTCTACCGCGTCCTGGGTATTTATCTGCCGCTGATTACGACCAATTGCGCGGTGCTGGGCGTGCCGCTGCTGAACGTTGCCAACCGGCACGATTTTGTCGAATCGCTGCTCTTCGGCGCCGCCAATGCCGTCGGCTTTACGCTGGTGCTGATTCTTTTCTCCGCCATTCGCGAACGGGTTGATGGTGCCGACGTGCCCGCGCCTTTCCGCGGCGTTGCGATCGCCATGATAACGGCCGGACTGATGTCGCTCACTTTCATGGGCTTCGCCGGTCTGGACAAGTACCACTGATGCTAGCCGCCCTCCTCATCATGGCGCTGGGCGCCGTTCTGCTCGGTGCGGCGCTGGGTTATGCCTCGATCCGGTTTAAGGTCGAAGGCGATCCATTGGTTGAAAAGATCGACGCCATCCTGCCACAGACGCAGTGCGGCCAATGCGGCTATCCCGGCTGCCGACCGTATGCCGAGGCGATCTCACGCGGCGAAGCCGACATCAATCTGTGCCCGCCCGGCGGCGCGGAAGGCGTGCGTAGGCTCGCTGATCTGCTAGGCCGCGAGGTCAAGCCACTCTCTGCGGAAGAAAAGCCCAAACAGGTCGCTATCATCGACGAGCAGCGCTGCATTGGCTGTACGCTGTGTATCCAGGCCTGTCCGGTCGATGCCATTGTCGGCGCGCCCAAGCAGATGCACACAGTCGTCGAATCGCTATGTACGGGCTGCGAGCTGTGCGTCAAGCCTTGCCCGGTCGAATGCATCCGCATGGAAGCGGTCGGCGAAAGCATCGAAACCTGGAAACGGCGCTATCCCGTATTTGAACTCAAGGTCAAGCGAGCCGCCTGATGTTTTCCCTGTTCAAGTTCAAAGGCGGCGTCAAGCCCCAGACGCACAAGGCGGAATCGGCAGGCGCTCCGATCGGGCAGGCGCCGCTGCCAGCGCAGTTGATCGTGCCGCTGCACCAGAGTATCGGCGGCTTTGCGCGACCGCTGGTCAAGACAGGCGATCGGGTACTCAAAGGCCAGCGCATCGGCGAGGCCGATCAATGGATTTCCGCCGCTGTACACGCGCCCACTTCTGGCCACGTGCTGGCCGTTGAGGAACGCCTGGCCGCGCATCCTTCCGGGCTACCGACGCTTTCCGTCGTCATCGAACCGGACGGACACGAGGCATGGATCGACCGCCAGCCGACCGATCATCTCGCCCTGTCGCCGGAGCGCGTGCGCGAACGGCTGCGCGATGCGGGCGTCGTCGGTCTGGGCGGGGCGGTTTTTCCCAGCCATGCGAAGCTTTCCGCTTCCCGCACGGCGGCAATGGAAGCGCTCATCATCAACGGCGCGGAGTGCGAACCGTTCATGACCTGCGACGACCGGCTGATGCGCGAACGCGCCGAAGCTATCGTGCGTGGCGTTTCGATCTTTCGTGATCTCCTCGAACCCAAGCAGGTGTTCATCGGCATCGAAGACAACAAGCCAGAAGCCCTCCAGGCGATGCGGGCAGCCGTTACCCGACTCGGCGTCGACTTCAGCGTCACCGCCGTACCGACGCTGTACCCGGCAGGCGGCGCCAAACAACTGATCCGCGTCCTCACCGGCAAGGAAGTGCCCGCCAGCCGCCGCTCGCCCGACATGGGCGTACAGTGCTTTAACGTCGGCACGGCGTATTCGGCCTGGAAGGCGCTCGCGTGCGGCGAACCCGTCATCTCGCGCATCATCACCCTGACCGGCAACCTCGATGCGCCGCGCAACTGGGAAACGCTGATCGGCACGCCCCTGCGCGACTTCGCCCCGCTCGGCCGCCCGCGGCCGGACACCACCGGCTACCTCATGGGCGGCCCGATGATGGGCTTCGAGCTGCCCGGCCTCGACGCCCCCATGATCAAGGCCAGCAACTGCATCATCGCCGGCTCGCCGGCACTGTTCCCGCCGCCGCCGCCCGAAATGCCCTGCATCCGCTGCGGCGCATGCGCGCTGGCCTGCCCGCACGAATTACAGCCGTTTGAACTCTACTGGTTCTCGCGCGCGAAAAATTTCGACAAAGCGCAGGCCTACAACCTGTTCGAATGCATCGAATGCGGCTGTTGCAGCTACGTCTGCCCGTCGCACATTCCGCTGGTTCAGTACTTTCGTTTCGCCAAAGACGAAATCCGGTCGCGCGAACGCGAAAAGGCGCAATCTGCGGCCGCCAAGGCGCGTTTTGAATTTCGCAACGAACGCAGCGAGCGTGAAAAGGCCGAGAAGGCCGAACGGCTTGCCAAGGCCGCCGCAGCGCGTATGGCGGCGAAACCGGCAGATGCAGGCGCCGCGTCGGCCGCCGGCGCACCGACCGATGCCGAAGCAGCCAAAAAAGCTGCCATTGCTGCCGCGATGGCGCGCGCCCGCAAA